>Ga0302320_10001070_pt1 | contig 65713 bp, 51 predicted proteins | sample Bog_T0_3_FD_202130 | JGI IMG/M metagenome (GOLD analysis project Ga0302320, IMG submission 202130) | Peat permafrost microbial communities from Stordalen Mire near Abisko, Sweden - Bog_T0_3 | ecosystem: Environmental > Terrestrial > Soil > Wetlands > Peat | place: Sweden: Abisko, Stordalen Mire...
ACTCTCCCCTCGCCCCCTTGGGGGAGAGGGGTTGGGGGTGAGGGGGTTCTAGAACAAGCAACGAACTTCCAACTCAGAACACTAACCACTGTTCTTACGGTTCCGGTTCAATCAGCCCCAGGTGTCCATCGGGGCGATGGTAGATTACGTTCACGCGTTCGCTATCGGGGTTGCGGAAGACCACCGCCCCTGCGCGTGAGCGGTCAAGCGCCTCAACGGCTTCTTCCACAGTCATGGGCTTCAGCGGAACGAGTTCCGAGTGGACAATGCGATGCTCATCATGCTCAATTTCACCAGTTCCCAGCGTATTTAGAACGACGGCGGCTGAGGGTTTGGGGCGGCGCTTGGTGGTGCGGCGGCGCTCCAGCAGGCGCAAGGACTGCCGGGACAATTTTTCAATCGCTCCGCTGATTGCCGTCCGGATATCGCCGGTCTCCTCCACGCTGACTACCTTATTCTTGCCAAATATCAGCGTGAGTTCGGCCGTGCGTCGGCGCTTTTCCGCGGTTAGGATCACATGCAGATCAAATTCCTTGCCCAGGAGCCGAACGAGTTTCTTGAGCCGGTCCTCCGTATAGCGGCGCAGGTCAGTACTGATTTCCACTTGCCGTCCGGTAAAATCAATAGGCATACGCACCTCCTAAATGAAGTGACGAGTGACATGTGACGTGTGACAAGCAAGCCGTCGCGGCGCTTGTGCCACGCTGACTCTTGCTCGTCACACGTCACTTGTCACTCTTCACAGTTTTTCATGCTTTAACCCGACGCTGGTGGGTACTCGGTATTCGCATGTCTTCGCGATATTTGGCCACGGTACGACGGGTCACACAATAGCCCACATCACGCAAGCGATGAGTAATTTGTTCGTCGGTCAAGGGATGAATCGCTTCTTCTTCCTCTATCATTTTCTTCACCAACCTTTTCAGATTGATCAAAGAGGTCAGGTTCCCGGCTGGTCCCTGGACAGCTTCGGAAAAGAAATAGCGAAGTTCATAAACGCCCTGGGGGGTATGGGCGTATTTGTTGGCAACGGCACGGCTGACAGTGGAAGGATGAACGCCCACTTCTTCCGCCACTTCTTTGATCATCATGGGGCGCAGCTGATCGATGCCGCGGTCGAGAAATTCCTTCTGGCGGCGGATGATGGCTTCGCAGACGCGAATGATGGTCTGCTTGCGCTGCTCAATGTTCTTGATCAGTTGAATCGCGGAGGTGAAACGTTCCTTGACGTAGTTGCGCACCTCGCGGGTGGTGCCGTCTTCGCCCAGCATGCGGCGGTAGTGGTGGCTGAGGCGGAGCTGCGGAAGGCCATCCTCGTTCAAAACCACCTGGTAGCCTTCACCAGTGCGGACAATCGCCACGTCGGGCTCAATCAAGCGTGTTTGCGAATTGTTGAATCGCTGCCCGGGGCGTGGATCGAGCTTGCGGATGATTTCCACGCAGCGTTCCACTGCTTTTACCGGACGGTCAAGGGCGCGCGCGATTTCACGGTACTGCTTGTTCTGAAGCTGCTTCAGGTGGTCGGAAACAATCTGCTGGGCCAGCGTATTGTCATGCGCCAGGGTCTTCAATTGAATCAGCAGGCACTCGCGGACATCGCGTGCCGCCACGCCCAATGGATCGAACAATTGAACCAACGTCAGTGCCTCCGCCACATGTTCGGGCAGATGGTTGCCGGATTGGGCAAGCTCTTCCAGCGTCGCCGTAAGGTATCCATCCTCGTTGAGGTTACCGATGATGGAATGACTCGCTTCGCTCACCTCATCAGTGCAAATGGACAGGCTCAGTTGCCATTCCAGATGGTCGGAAAGGGAAGTGGGCTGCGAGAGGAAATTCTCAAACGAGGGCTTTTCGATGACCTCAGCGGCAGGGGATTTGTATCCAGGGTCGAGGTATTCGTCAAAGAAGGACCCAAAGTCGATCTCTTCGAACGAGTCCTGCTTTTCATTACTGTTCGCGGGATGATCGGCGGAAGGGGTGGCGGTGGTTTCCGGCTCGGTCTTCTTGGCCACGTCTTCGAGGGACGGCACATCCTCCGGAACTTCTTCCAGGACGGGGTTGGAGATCATCTCCTGGTTGATCATCTCCCGCAGCTCAAGCTTGTTGAGTGCGAGCACGCTGACCATCTGAACCAGGCCGGGCGTCAGAATTTGCTTCTGCGCCACCTTGAGATTCAGGCCGATTCTAGGAGAAGGACCACCCATAGTTCCTCGAAAAACAGTGACAAGTGACGTGTGACATGTGACGAGCCGGACAATCCAAACTGACTTGAGTATCGCGAACTTTACTCATTGCTGACGACTCTGCGTCGTGCATTCTGCTTGTCACACGTCACATGCCACACGTCACTGCTCTTACCCCGCCAGGCGAAACGAGTCGCCCAGGTAAACGCGTTTGACTTCTGGATCGTTGCCGAGTTCTGCTGGCGAACCGGCCCGGAAAATCCGTCCGTTATTGATGATGTACGCTCGGTCGGTAACTTGCAAGGTCTCGCGCACATTATGATCCGTTACCAGCACTCCGATTCCGGACTCTTTCAGCCTCACTATGATCTTCTGAATATCGATAACCGTCAATGGGTCAATCCCGGAGAAAGGCTCATCCAGCAGAATAAAGGAGGGCGAAATCACCAGTGAGCGGGCAATTTCCACGCGCCGCCTCTCTCCTCCTGAAAGCAGGTAGCCATAACTCCGGCGAACCTGCTGAAGCCCCAGATCCTCGATGAGTTCCTCCAGCCGTTCCCGGCGGCGGTCCGCCCGCAAGGGCCGCGTCTCAAGGACTGCCATTATATTCTCTTCCACCGTTAGTTTGCGAAAAATGGAGGGCTCTTGGGGGAGGTAGCTGATGCCTTCTCTTGCCCGGAGGTACATGGGGAAGTTCGTGATATCCACTCCGTCCAACTGAACCTGACCGGAGTCTGGACTCGTCAGCCCTACAATGATGTAAAAGGTGGTAGTTTTGCCCGCTCCGTTGGGCCCCAGCAAACCCACCACTTCGCCCTGAGCGATCTTAAGACTAATATCATCAACAACCTTGCGGCCTTTGTATGATTTCGTCAGTTCAACTGTGGAGAGAGTCTGCATTGTCGCTCATGGTGCGACGCGGTGCTTGGATAATGAGGGCGTTTGGTCACCTCCATCCACGAAAAGCCTATCATCGTGAATGAAGAAAGTCAAACGCTGGCCGGTCGTTGAGCCCTTCTCCTCGTCGACCAGAAGGGGTGGTCCGCCGGTGAGGACAATTTTACCGGGACCGGCGAAATAATCCGCATGGTCCCCGGTTCCAACGCGACCGGGCTGGGTCACTTTGACGTGGCCGTCGGCGTCGGCGTGATCGACTTCCGAGCCCGCCATGGTGGCTCCCTGGGTCAAGTAGACGTCCAGCCGGTCGGATTGCAGGGTCGTGGTGTCGGTCACCAGGCGCACATTCCCACGGTAGCGGGCGCGTCGGCCCTCGTCAAAATACTCCAAAAAGTCCGAATGAACCGTCACCGGGCGCGCGCCTTCGGCGGGTTTGGCGGTTCCTCCCGGCTCATTTGCAGACGGGGCGGGCTGCAGGAAGGTCGTCACGACCTCTGCGCCCGAGCTTACCCGCTTCTGAGCGCGGAAGACGTCCAGCGCGGTCGATTCCACCATGTCGGTGCCCTGCCAGGCGCGAACATGCCCTTCATAATGGATGGTCTGGCTCTGGCGGCGCGCCACCATCTTGTCTGCCAGCACATTCGTGGGCAAGGGCGGAGTGGCGGGCGGTGGCGCTCCGGGCGCCGGGGGCTGGAAGTGCACGGCCTGCACCTTGCCTTCACCCGTGGAGGTGTTGGTTTTCGTGTCGATGGTGATCTTGTCGGCTTTCACCCGGCTGTTGAGGTCCCAGACCTGCGGGTGGCCGACCAGAAGGATGCTCTGCCCCTGGGCGTCAAAGTGGGCATCGTCGGCGCTGGCCTGCCGGTCGCCATCCTGGTATTGGAAGTTCCCCGATTGCTCGACTTCGCGCATTGTCTGGGTTCCGGGGTCAAAAACGGCATTCAGGAGCGCTGCTGTACTCTGCTGATTGGTGCTGCCTTTTGGTGCGGAGGCGGGGGGATGGAACACCACCTGCGTTGGAGTCGTCCCGCGCAGCGTCTGAATCCGGCTGCGGGGATCAAAAGTCATGAGAAATTGTCCCGCCGTAATCACTTTTTCCCCGGTTTTGGGATCAGCGGGACTGATGGTGATGGTGCCGGGCCCGGCGGTTTCAGTCTCTTTCAGTCCATGCGTGTCCGGCCAGAACCCAAACCGCACCTGCGCAGCGCTCAACGACTTATTTTCCAGCCCTTTGGCCCCAGATGGTTTTCCCGCCACGTTCAGCGTCGCCTGCGATTCCATATTAATTTGGACATCCCCCGTGGCCACGCCCTTCAGCGGTTCGGGATGTTTGCCCCCCAGATCCACTTCAAACCTCTGGGCGGTCAAGCGGCTAATGCCTCCCTTGGAGCGCGATTCGCCCACGACGTCTTTTTCCGCGATGACGTGGCGCAACTCACCGGAAGCGGCGTCAAAGTCTCCCTGCACGCGGTCGGCATTCAGTTCCACATTGCGCAGCGGGGTGACATCGAAGGCCTTGGCTTTTCCCAGCAGAATGACCCGTGAAAGCCGGTTCTTGTCATCCAGTTGAACGCTGGCGTTGTCGGAATCGGCGCGATTATCCCCCTGGGTAACTTCCACGGGCCCGGTCAGGGAGATGCCTCCGCCTTCCTTGTCATAACGGAGCCCGGCAGCGGTCAAATGGATGGCCGCTTGAGGAGTTTTGTCCGTTCCCTGCACAAGGTCGATCACCACGTCGTGCTTCAGTTCCAGCCACCCTTCGTGGATGGCATAGGCCATGCCGTTTGCCGTGCCTGAGGCCGGCCCCATGCGGAACTTCACGGGCTCATCGGTCTCCGCCAGTTCGTTCTGCTGGTTGTAGGCAATTTTTGAGGTATTGATGACCACGCGGTGTTTCCCGCGGATGCCGGAACCGGGAACCTCCGCGGCATGCGCGCTGAGCTCCATTTGGACGGGCCCGGCGGCAAGAAAATCGCCGGTTTGGGGGTTGTATTCGCAGCGGTCGGTGCGCAGCAGGTCACCGCTGTCACCCTTGTGGCCGTAGATCTCCACCATAACGTCTTCCAGAACGGTGGCCTTGCTCTCCTGGTAGCTGACGGTGCGAGCCGCGTGGACGGTGAAGACCGGGTGGCCCTGCTCGGAACGCGTGAAGGTATAGCCGGAAAGCTGCTGATTGACGTCGGGAGGAGGGCTGGGCGGAGCCTGCACCTGGGCATGATGGTGATTCGCGCCGCCCCAATAGGTGGCGCCGACGACAATCGCCGTCACCAGGATGCCCACCACCACCAGCCCCGTCAGCCATCGCTGGCGCCGGGCCTGGCCCCCACCTATCTCTCGGGCTGCCACTCGTTCCTCATTCCGCCGCCATCGTCCTGCGTCTTCCACGGCATCGCCAAGCGGGGGCGAACCACCGAAGGGTGGGCGATTGCCTCGCGTCCGCTCCACTCACCCCGGAGGGCGCTCCAGTTGGGCAGACCGCGCGCCTTCCAGCCTGCGCACATCCGAAAATCCCACCCGCGCCCGGCCTCGTCTTTACCGGCCTGAAGTCATTCTGAACCGGGGCGCGAACCCTTGTCAATCGCCGCCCGGCCACGCTCCATTGAATTTGATTGATGGGCGCGAAGCGGGGTTGCCACGTGTCGGCACAATCTGCCCCGCCGTGAAGAAATCCATCGCGACGATGCTGTAGCGTGGGCGTCCTCACCCGCGCTCCGCAATTGCGGTATCCATGGCGAATTGAACTGATCCTGAAATGATACTCCAATCTTCCATGATGCCGTACCGCGCTCCGCAATTGCGGCGGTTCGCGGCTCGATGGGTGGAGAGCTGAATTTCGAGGTTTAGGCTCCGTGAAGCGGGCGAAGGCAATTGCATGTCACTTCATGTCATTTGGCACAAAAATGTCCGACGATTCATGTCATTTGTTGACAAAATGGCCGATGATTCGTGTCATTTGGTGTAAAATATGCGTCATTTTGGGTGGCAAAATGTCAGTTTTTCCTTTGTTTTCATACACATTCCGGCTTCGGTCGTAGTTTTTTTATTTTTCTCTCACTGCCCGCCTGCCGAATGACATAAAGTCCAAATATCCGCGACAATTTTGCCGATCTTGCGGGGAAGTATAAATCAGGGGGGATGAAGCCGTAGTCAGGGTTGAGGGCGCCGGGCTGCGCATTCGTCTAGTCCTCCGTGCAGCGCCGCGGAACCGCGCCGCCTTGCTCCTGAAAGACTACACCAGAGGCTAGCATTTGTCAAGTAAAATCCGTCACGTTTGCCCGCCCGGACGAAGATGGTCTGTAGCGCGGGTGTCCTCACCCGCGCCTGCGGCGGCTAGGTCTTCCATCGTGATTGTTCTGAGGAACATGGGGTGCGCGCGGGTGGGGACACCCACGCCTGCGGCGGCTAGCTCTTCCATCGTGATTGTGCAGAGGAACATGGCGTGCGCGCGGGTGGGGACACCCACGCTACAGCGTAGGTGCGGTTCGTGAACCGCCCTCGATTTCGGGCCATGGGGATTTGAACCCAAAATGAAATGATGTGTTGCGGTCACGGATTTGAGGAATATACTGGGCGCCATGTCTCGATTACGGCGTCTTGTGTTGTCGGACCATTGGTTCTTTATCACCTGCCGCGTTTTGCCGTGGCGCGGGATTCAGCGGCCTGTCGGTCGATCGTGTTTTGTTGCCGGCGGACCCGCACACACCCCTCTGAAGTTGCATGAATGAACTTGAACCCTATGATGAGACGAGCCGTTATTTTTGCCATTACCGGGCACTAGGCGAACTGGAGACCGGGCGTAACGCAGAGTAATTTTTCTCGGAGAAAAATGACTCTGCGCTACGCCGCTCCCCTCCGACACCATTTCTCCCTCTCCACAAATTAGTCCTTTACGAAGTATGGTAAATTTGCCATATTTAGGGGATGAGCTTGAAGAAGACTGTGCCTGGGGAGAGCGCCGGCACTGGCCCGCCCGCTTCAGCGGCCAAGTCTCGATGGTCGGGCAGGCCCATCATCTGGGTGGGCAGCAGCAAGGAGGACATATCGGCTCTGCCAGGTTCAGTGAAAGCCTCATTTGGCCATCGGCTCCGGCAGTTACAGGACGGGGAAACACCTCTGGACATGAAACCTCTTCCCCAATTCGGAGGGGGAGTTTTTGAGCTTCGCGAACGCTTTGATCAAAACGCCTATCGGCTGATGTATGTGGTGAATCTCAGGAAGGCCCTTTATGTGCTCCATGCCTTCATGAAGAGATCGAAGTCGGGAATTGGCCTACCCAAACCCGATGCTGAATTAATTAGAATGCGCTTGCAGTCCGCACGCATCTGGGACGCGGAGGAGTGAAAAATGGTCGAGACCTTTCACAAGAGCAGTGGGAACGTTTTTACTGACATCGGCTTTTCGCCCGCTGAGGCCGCGGACCTGACCGCAAAAAGCAGGCTCATTACCGCTATCGCGGAAACGATCGCCAAGCGCAAGCTCACGCAAAAAGAGGCCGCGCAGCGCTGCCGCACCGACCAGCCGACGCTTTCCAAGGTCCTTCGTGGCCGCATGGAGAGCGTGACAATCGACCGGCTCACCGCCTGGCTTATGGCGCTTGGCCGCACGGTCGAAATCCACGTGCGCCCTTACGACGCCAAAGCAAAAACCGGACGTCTGGTCGCCGCACCGTAGCAAAGAATCAGGAAAAAACATCCCGCAGGCTGGCGCAAACGCCTGATTTGGGGAGTCTGCGATCCCGAAGGGACTATTCGGAAGCGCTTGCCGGAAAATCAAGCTCGCTGGTGGAAGGGCATGGCGGGGGTACGTATTCTCGGCGCAGGGTAGCGGCGGAAGGGAAGTTCCTTTGGGAGATCGCAGACTTCAAAGTGCCGAAGTCTGCACCAGCCCTCCGTTCAGCTATTACCCGCCCCTATTGCCTTGTTAGTCAATTGAGTTTATAAAAGTGGGGACTAACGGCCCGATAGGACCCCACCGAGAGACCAATTCTCCGTTGGGCACAAATTACTTGCGCAAACAGTTAGTCCCGAAGGTTGAAAGGACTCCCAATGGCTAAGCGACAATTCGAGTTTGAACTCTATCGTTTAAACGTTGTGACAGGCGAGCGCTTGTTGTTCGAACAACACCTGAAACCATTTGCGGATGATAACGATATATTGCGAACGTTTCAGCAAGCAACGCAGCCAGGACTCGACGAGACCATTTCCGGAAAACGGGCAACATATGAATGGGCCCTTCGCGACTTTGTCGATTTTAAAAGCGATCTAGGAGAGAGTCTTAAAATCGTAGGGGTGACCCTGGCTCGCTCAATCACAGAGAAAGAGGGATTTGTGGTAACCGACGAAGGCATTGTCTCAGGCTCTTCGGAACCTGATCCGCCCTTGGCCGAAACTGTGCACCTGTTCGTTTACATTCGAAGGCACCTCTTGGTCGTAGAGAGGGTGAGCTCAATAATGGCAAGTCGGAGGTGGCTCTATTCCCTTCAAGACATGCTTAAGAAATCTGCAGAGAAACTCGGCTATTCCACTTGGATGGAGTTCGAGCCTGTCCCCAAGAAAGAGGAAATTTACGAGACATTTATGTCCTTCTCCCGACTTATGAGACTTAGGGTCAGACTTCGTCTGCCCAACCCAGAGCTTTCACGCTTTGCAGAAAGGCTCTTTAATGAAATGCGCGATGGTGGGATTCAGGAGTACTTACAGGATATGCGGAATACCAAAGGGTTAAACCTGCAACCCGGTCGACTGCCGCGCGCCTCTGTAGAGATTGCACAAGCAGGTTATAAAAGTGGACCAGTCAGATTGGAAGGCTTAAGAGAGGACCGTCGGACCTCCGTTGATGTGGGTACCAAAGCCACCCGGGGTAACATTGCTGGCTTCCGGGATTTTGTCCGTGGAATGGGAAAGAACGCGAAGAGTAAGGAAGCGCAGACGATGGTCAATGCGCTGATAGAAGAAATAGACCGAATTGCGCCGCCTCCAGGAGGCCATGGGGAATGAGGCATCATTATCCGACTATCATTTGGGGATTCATTGCCGAGGTTGTTCTTACCGCACTAATTTATTATCTGATCGACCTGCGATATGGAATTGACACCGCAGCACGGTGGGTAAATAACACAGCACATACCTGGCTCTTCCTTGTCGGCACTTTTTGGGCCTTTAGCGGGCAATTATTCGTGATTTTTATCAATATGCTCAAAACTGATTTTGGTCATTGGCTAAGTTGGCGGCAGGCTGAAGGCGTCTATAAGACTGCACTCGTACTCTCTATGATTGTCCAATTTTCTGCAGCTGCGATCCTGATCTTTGCCGGGAGTACGAAAAATGAAACAGTAGGGCGTGTTGCATTGGCACTCCTCATCCTCGCTCCTTTGAACATGTGGACCCTGGGAAAGAACGTGCTAGATCTAGTCGGATTGCATCGGGAATTTGACCAGAATGTCTCTGGAGGTGATAGGAGCCGGTAGCGAGCTACGCGTAGATAGCGTCACTCTGCGGCATTTTGCATTGGCAGGCTGGCGCAGAGCAAAGCTCTGCGACTCGGTTGATCGATGCACGCTGAGATTCGCATCGCAGGGTTTCACCCTGCGCCAGCCGCCAATCGCAAATCAAAAATCGCAAATCACAAATCCGTCCCAGCCCCCAGCCCCGAGTCCCTTGTCCCGCCCCTCCGCCAATCGCAAATCAAAAATCGCAAATCACAAATCCGTCCCAGCCCCCAGCCCCGAGTCCCGTGTCCCGCCCCTCTGCCAATCGCAAATCAAAAATCGCAAATCACAAATCCGTCCCAGCCCCGAGTCCCGTGTCCCGTGTCCCGTGTCCCGTGTCCCGTGTCCCGTTCCACCGTGTTATTATTAAGAATTGTCGAAAGGGCCAGAAATTCATGTCCAAGGTTCGAGTTCGATTTGCCCCCAGCCCCACGGGCTATGTGCATGTGGGGAATGCCCGCACGGCGCTTTTCAACTGGCTGTTCGTGCGGAACCAGGGTGGGGCGTTTGTGTTGCGCATTGAGGATACCGATGCGGAGCGGTCGCGGCCGGAATACGAGCGCCAGTTGTTGCAGGACCTGCGCTGGTTCGGGCTCGATTGGGACGAGGGGCCGGACGTGGGCGGTCCGCATGGTCCCTATCGCCAGTCGGAGCGCAATGCCATCTACATGGAGTACGTGGAGAAGCTGATCGCAACCGGCGGCGCCTACCACTGCTTCTGCACGGCTGAGCAATTGGAGGCCGAACGCCAGGAGGAGCTGAAGGCGGGCCGCCAGCCGCGCTATTCGGGCCGCTGCCGCAAGCTGACGGCGGAAGAAGTCTCGCGCCGCAAATCAACGGGTGAAGTTGCTGCCATCCGACTGAAGATTGTGGAGAGCAGCTTCTTTTGGAACGACCGCGTGCATGGCCCCACGACGATTTCCAGCGACGTGATTGGCGACCCCGTCATCGTGCGCTCCGAGGGGCTGCCCGCCTATAACTTTGCCGTGGTGGTTGACGACCACCTGATGGAGATCACCCACGTGATTCGTGGCGACGACCACATTTCCAACACGCCGCGGCAGATCGCCGTCTATCGGGCGCTGGGCTGGGAACCGCCCGAGTTCGCGCACCTTTCGACGATTTTGGGACCGGACCGCACGCGCCTTTCCAAGCGGCACGGCGCCACTTCCATGGAGAGCTTTCGCGAAATGGGGATTCTGCCGGAGGCGCTGCGCAATTACCTGGCGCTGCTCGGGTGGTCGCCCGCCGATGGGAAAACGGAAATCCTGAGCCCGCAAGAGCTGACCCGGCAATTTTCGCTGGACCATATCACCAAGAGCCCGGCGGTGTTCGACACGGACAAGCTCAACTGGCTGAACCGGCATTATATGAAGGAGTGCGAGCCTCGCCGTCTGGCGGAACTGGCCGCGCCGGTCTTCCAGGCTGCCGGACGCATCGCGGCCGAACCGGGGCCGGAGATTCTCGCCTGGATCGAACTTGTGCTTGGCGCCGTGCTGAAGAACATCAGCCTGCTGTCTGAACTTCCCAAAGCCACCGAAGTGATCTTCGATTTCGATGCAAAACAGGCCGTGGCGACGCCGGAATTCCAGGAATTATTGGCCGCTCCGGGCGCCATCACCGTGCTGAAAGCGTTTATTCCCAAGGTTCTGGCGGAGAGCACGCTGACCTACGAGCGCTTTCGCGAGATTACCAAAAGTGTGCAAAAAGAGACAGGCCTGAAGGGGAAAGATTTGTATCATCCCATCCGCATGGCCGTGACGGCGACGGGGTCCGGGCCCGAACTGGAAAAGCTGATTCCAGTTTACGAAGCAGGCGCAAAACTGCCCCTGCTCCAGCACGTGAAAAGCGTTTCCGAACGGCTGACCGAATTTGCCCAAGCGGCTGGACTTTGAAGTTGGATTTTAAGACTGGAATTTGAGACTAGACTGAAACGGGTTTTGGACAAAAAGTGGGCCTTGTCGTGGTGCCTATCGATCGGCCATGGGTCCGCCTTCGACACCTTTAGCACTTTAGCCACAATGGGTCCTGGGGAATGACGCTTAAAACGGAGAAAAAATAATTGTTGCAAAAAGAAAGTGGCGATCACCAGGACGTGGTCTACGGAATCAACTCCGTGCGTGAGGCAGTGGGTTCGCGCTCGGTTGACTTTGTGATGATTACGCAGGGTTACCACAATCCGCGCTTGCAGGAAATTGTGGACGCCTGCCGTAACGGAGGCATCAGCCTGCGCTTCGCTCCACGCATGGCAGTGGAGCGCGCGGCCGGCACGCCTCAGCACCAAAACGTGGTGGCAGTGTGCACGCCAAAAGCCTATGATGATATTTCCGACCTCGTTGCCCAGGGCGAGCATCCAATGTTGGTGGCGCTGGATGGGGTGGAAGACCCGTCCAATCTGGGCGCGATCATCCGCACCGTAGTGGCCACAGGAGCGGGCGGCGTGATGATTCCGGAACGGCGCGCAGCAGGGCTTTCACCCGCTGTGGCGCGGGCAGCGGCAGGGGCGATGGAACATGCCAAGGTGGCGCGCGTTACCAATCTGGTGCGCACTTTGGCGGACCTGAAAAAACAGAACTTCTGGGTGTATGGATTTGAAGCAGAGGCGCCGAAGACCTATACCGAGCTGGATTATTCTCAATCCTGCGTGCTGGTGCTGGGTGGTGAAGGGCGCGGGCTGCATCGATTGGTGCGCGAGGTTTGCGATGAGCGGGCGCACATTCCACTGCAAGGGCCGGTAAGTTCACTCAATGTTTCCGTGGCAACGGGAGTGGTGCTTTACGAAGCGGTGCGTCAGCGTTCACAAAAACGCTAGGGTGACCGGGGGCGAGCGAAAAGCAGCAGACTATTTTTTGCAACCCCTTCTGCAATGCGCTCGTCTAACGAAGATGGAAATTTGGGGAGGTTGTTCATGAATCGGAAACTGCGCAGCTACTCTTGCCGGGCAGCGTCACTGGCGCTCCTGATGGTGCTTGCCTGCCAGGCGTCGGCAGTCAAAGCCTGGGCGCAGGACGCCACGGCCAAGGCCCCGGCTGCGCAACCCGCTCCCAAGCAGGATGCGAATAATCCTGCTCCGGATGATGGCACCTTCACCATCCAGTCCAACGTCCATTACGTGACGACCCCGGTAACCGTCTTCGATTCCAGCGGCAATTTCGTGTACGACCTGGAAAAGGAAGAATTCAAGGTTTACGACAACGGGGAACTGCAGGACATCAAGCAGTTTGACTCCGAAATGCGCAAGCTGTCATTAGTGATTGTGGTGGAGACCAACGATACGACGCAGCCCTTCCTGGAATCAGTGCATCCGCTGGGCTCACTGTTCTCCGACGCAGTGATGGGCCCGCAAGGTGAAGTGGCACTCATCACCTACAGCGACCACGTGGACAGGGTTCTGGACTTCACTTCGAATGGTGACAAGCTTGATTCCACGCTTCGCGCCCTTCACGGGCGAGGCGGCGGAATGCATTTGGACGATGCTCTGGCCATGGCGCTTTCCATGCTTGACCATCGGCCGAAAGAAGACCGCAAGGTTGCCATCATCTTCTCCGATGGCTACAACATCGGCAGCCAGACGAGGCGCAGTGAAATTGTTAAGCGCGCCATGAATTCTGACATCACGCTCTACGGCTTGGGATTCAGCCCGGTGAAGGGTTTGTGGGAGAAGCCGGTGAATGATCCCGCCCCGGATCTGGTGGCGGAAAGTGTGGGCCGACCCATGGGTCCGAACCAGGCCGCGACCCCCACCAATCAAGAGAGCACCTGGGACTCGGCTGACATTCCCATCATGTCCATTCTTCTGGGGTTGGGTGAAGAGGCAAAGAAGCCGCTCTTCAAGAGTTCATTGCAGTACTTCGCGCGCTACTCCGGCGGCACATATTTCCAGAAGTGGGGAAAAGATACCGTGCAGCAGGCGCTGAACCGCATAGCCACGGAGATTCACAGCCAGTACGAACTGGCCTATTCGCCCAGCAACTCGACTCAGGTTGGATTTCACAAAATTGAGGTGGACGTGCGGCGTCCGGGAGCGAAAGTCCGTGCCCGCTCCGGGTGGTTTTACCAGGGTGAACCGGCGCGAGGCGTATTGGTTAAGGACAAGTAATGCCCGCGAAGCACCAGGAGAGGAAACTATTTACTGGAATTCCTCGTAGCTCCGGAATTCCTGAACGGACTTGCCGGATTGCAATTCAATTTCGGCAAAATAGGGCCGCATATTATTTTCATCAACGCGTAAAACCACGACCCGCAGCTTCCCCTGTTCATTTGCCACAATCGTAAAGTACTTGTTTTCCCTCACCCGCGTCAGTTGGGGAGCCAGCACCCACGGAATTTTCATGGCCAGAACGGCCGGACTCACGTCAGGCCGGTATTGCATCAGGGTGATGGTGGAATAGTTTATGGTGAATGTTCCGCCCGGGCAGGTAAAGGAAAACCCCTCCTTTAACACCTCCAGTTTTCCCCCGCATCCCTTATCAAGTTTCTCCGTCCCCGCCTGGTACAGAAATGGCTCAACCACTGTATCTTTCTTGTTCTTGCCGTAACTGGAGCCAACAAGCAGGAACATTGCCATCGACAGGCCTGCGGATACTGCAATACGCTTGGTGAAACGGTGCGGCATCATCATGAAAAACCCCGAGTTCTTAATGGTTGAGCGCCACCCAACGGCGCCAGGAACAAGTTTACTCTGAGAACCGCCATTGGGGAAACAGTCTTGTGTGGGGGGATGCCTGAACCCACGAAGAGTGAATGTGCGCTCCCTGGTCATGAATTCCTTTTGCGCCTCTGGAAATCCTTAATGAGGAGTTCCAAATCTAGTGAGGACATTCCGGGGGGATTCCATTGTCACCCGGCTGCACGCCCACCTTTTCTAAGAAGCCAGGGTAACCACTTTTGAGTCAAGTGGTTGGGCTGGATCCTTCATCTAATAATTTTGTAATGAATATCTAATATTAAAGTAGTTGATAAAGTCATTAGATATTTCTAAGATGCTCTGTGTTCGGACTGCGCGCGCACACATGGGGCGATGGTTCCTCTCTTCAGGGACTTTCTGATTTTCGAGGGAAGGGGGCTTTTGCCCTCCCGCCCGTGGCCATTGGAGTTCGTGCGCAATCCTTCCTGCCGGGAATCCTGGCCCTTTGAGGCCTCCAACATCTTTCTTCCATGAGCACTTCGAAGCGATGCGGAGACATTTCGAAGTCTGAAACGAGGAGATCTGCAGCATGAAATCGCTTGCCGGACTTTGTTTAGCCTTGTTCCTGGGTGTGGGCGCAGCCGTATGTCAGGAGCCCGCCGGCGTGACGGTCAAAGGGGCGGTCCGAGACGCCCGCAGTGGCGAGCCCCTGGCCCGGGTGGAAATTGTCCTTGTGGATGCTTCCGGCCGGGGAATCACCGACATGCAGGGAAAGTTTACCATCAACGATGTCCGGCCCGGGGATCACGCCTTAAGGTTCTCCACGGTTGGATACAGGCTGGCGGTGGCCAGGTTCAGCGTTACGGCAGGTGAGGACAAAGAGTTTGATGTGGCCCTGACCCCCGACAATCTGGGGCAAACGACGAGCGTGGAAGTGAAGGCCGGCCCGTTTGGTTCCTCGCGCGTCGAAAGTCCTTCGGCGATCAGCCTGAGCGGCAACGACCAGAAGAACCTCTCGACCGTCCTGGCGGATGACCCCCTGCGGGCAGTGCAGGCCATGCCGGGCGTAACCTCCGACGACGACTTCTCCAGCCGCTTGTCACTTCGCGCCGCGGACTCCAGCCGGATCGGCCTTTACCTGGATGGGGTTTTGCTGCACCAGCCGTACCACATGGTGGAAACTGAAGGTGGAGGGGTGACGGTCACTGCAATCGATGGTGATACGCTTGACGACATCAATCTTCAGGCAGGGGTATTCCCCTCCCAATTCGCTGACCGGACCGCTGCCGCCCTGGATGCTGAGAGCCGCGAAGGCAGCCAGGTGAAACCTTCCTTTCGCCTTACCGCCAGCGCCTCCAACGCCGGCGCCTTGGGTGAAGGTCCGCTGGGCAGGGATCACGCGGGAGATTGGATCTTCAGCGTGCGCAAGAGTTACCTGCAGTACATCATCGATCACACGGCGTCCAACCTGGCCCCGTACGCCTTCGGGCTTTTCGACTACCAGGGCAGGGTGACTTACAACCTTGGCAACCGGAACAAGGTGAGCCTGGGGCTTATCGATGGGTATTCCACCCTCGATCGCAACAAGGACCTCAGCATTCTTGGAATCAATGACCTGAAGCTGAGCAACTACCACTACACCCTCGCAACCATGGCATGGAACTACACGCCCAATGAGCATTTCCTGGCTACGAACCACGTTGCCTGGTCGCGGGAGGCAATTGCCGATGAGAACAAAACCGGCGTGAATTTTGACCGGGGCCAGTATGGAGAGTGGGTCTGGAACTCCGACGCCGTCTGGATGTGGCATTCCCAGAACTCGCTCAATTTTGGCTGGTCGATGCGGCGCATCCGGGATGATGGGCTGACTCGCATTTTCCAGTTCAGTCCGAACGCCATATTGGAGGAAAACGACTACCGCGGCACGGCTCTGCGTCTGGGTGGTTACGGGGAGCAGATCTGGAAGGCCGCCCATGGCAGAGTCACGCTGACGACCGGGGTGCGATGGGACAAGTTTGGAGTGGATGCTGTGCAAACGGTACTCCCGCAGGCCACTCTTGTCTTCGTTCCCTGGGCGTCCACCCGCGTGAGCGTCGGTTTTGGGCAGTATGCCCAGGGCCCTGATCCCGACTGGGCATTCTCCGCGATGGGTGGCGCCAGGCTTCTGCCCGAACGGGCCAATAGCTTTGTTGCGGCCGTTGAGCAACGTCTGGACTCGCGCACCCGGCTGCGCGTGGAGGTCTATGACCGGCAGGATCGCGATCTCCTATTCCGCTCTTTCTTTGAGCCGCGCCTGATCGGCGGGCAGATTTTCAACCCACCCATCAATCCTCCCATCCAGAATGCATTGGATGGCTATGCACGAGGCCTGCAGGTTTTCCTGCAACGGCGCAGCGCCAACCGGCTGACGGGCTGGGTATCCTACAGTCTCGGCTTCTCACGGCTCAATGATCGTGAGACGGCCATCTCCTTCCCCTCGGACCAGGATCAGCGGCACAGCGTGAACGTTTATCTGGGATATCGCCTCCGCCCATCCGTAAATCTGAGTTTCCGCTCAACCTATGGCAGCGGCATGCCCATGCCGGGATATTACCGTTTCCAGGGTGGCTCCTATTACCTCTCGTCAATCCGCAATGGCCTTCGCAACAAGCCATACCTGCGAACAGACTTCCGGATCAACAAAGCGTGGGCAATCGAACATGGGAAGCTCACGTTGTACGCCGAGGCACTAAACGTCTTCGACCGCGCCAATTCCCGGTACGACGACATTTACGGATACAACCCGGGCAACGGCTGGGCAAACATGGAGTTCATGGACATGCTGCCCATCGTGCCCTCCGCCGGTGTGACGTGGGAGTTTTGAGCGACTGGCCCGGATTTCTCAGCACGGTTTTGAAATGTGGACCCTGAGCACTGTCTTTACGGGGCCGTACCGATCATTCTAAATTCGACCCGCTGACAACAGACTGTTGGGGCACACGGAGCGATGGGAAATCCACACGGGCGCCGGCCAGGCTGGTGAGAAATCCGGGCTGGAGGTTTTTATTGCAAGGAATAGGCTGGCGGAAGTGAAGCGCAGGTGCGAGAGTGTGCAGATTTTGAGCGCCTATCCCTGGATTTGAAGGGTTGAAGAGGGAATTCAGCGTGCTGCAGTGCTGGCAGCGCGCGTGACAGCTGGTGCGCCGACCGGCACATCGACATTCAGGTAGGATGCGATGGGCATGCTGCCCCAACGCGCAGGCTGGAAGGTCCAGCCTCGCAAGTTTTCGCACGCGGCTTCGAATTGAGCCTTGTCCTTGGGATCGGCATCGCGGTCAACCACCTGGCCCTGATCATTGACCAGGAGGTGCATGTGAACCACTCCTTCCGGCAGCTTCTCCATTGCCGGGTTCTCCGACTGGGGTGGCTTTACCTGGCGCTGGAAGTCCTGTTCTGCCTGATGCGGGGTCAAGCTCACCCCGGGATGGCGCAGTGAGAATCTTACCCTCACGGTGGTGGCGAACCCCTCCGGTCCTGTCGCTGTGGTTAGCGGATGGTAGAGCCAATGCGTGACGGCTTTCAGTGACGCTGCCGCCAGAATGGGGTTGCCACGCAGCACATGCGCGGCTGAAACCCGTCCATGGTTATCGACAGTGATTTCAATCTGCACGACACCCTCAAGATAATTGACCTTGGCCACAGGGGGATAGTCAGGCGCCGGTTGAGACAGCACCAGGGAAGCTAATTGGTGGGAACTGACGATCCTCTGGGGCTGCGGCCCGGCAATGGAATCCTGCGCGCGCACACTTATAAACGTGCATAGAATTGCCAGGGCGGTCAGCAAAGCGTAGCGGAGATCATGCCTGTGATTCATCATCGCCTTCGAAAATCACCATCGCCACGACATAGCGGTCAGAGTGTGAAATCGAAATTGACATCCGTGTGACCTGCAACTCCCGGGCAACTTCCAGCGCCCGGCCGGTCAATACTAATTCGGGTTTGCCACTTGGCTGGTGGATAACCTCAACGTCGAGCCACCGAATACCCACCCGCCAGCCGGTTCCCAGTGCTTTGAAAGCTGCTTCCTTGGCGGCGAATCGAGCCGCGTAACGCTCCGCCCGGTTCTTGAACTTATCGCAATAGGCGATTTCCGCCGAGGTAAAAACCTTTTTGGTAAATCGCTCCCCGTGCCGTTCCAGGCTCTGCTCAATGCGGGAAGTTTCCGCAATATCCACTCCGGTTCCGCGAATCATCGTTAGCGGGTCCGCTTGAAGGGAGCAATCCCTGGGAATCCAAGTCCCCTTCGAGTTGAATTAATCGCCCGCACTGTTAGACCCCTGTTTGTCTAAACCCGACAATAGCAAAACATTGGGCGGTTTGCAACGCAAGCGTGACCACTGGCGCGGGGACTGCCAAATGACATCATTGCACAGCCCGTTGGGGAGGCGGGGGCGCACAGTTGATATGCTATATTCAAGGCTTGAGCGAACAAACTTTCAAAATGATTTCGCGCGGCGGTCTGGGCTGGTTGGAATCGGTCCGGCTGAGTGAGCTCCCCTGGTTGGTGCATGCGTTTAGCACGCGCAAAGGGGGAGTGAGCAAGCCTCCGTGCGCCGGGCTGAATCTTGGCTTCACGGAGTCTGACCGGCGTGAGCATGTGGAGCAGAATCGCCGCCGCTTCTTCGCTCAGGTGGGCGGCAGTGAGTTCACCCCGGCGCTGGTGAAGCAAATCCACTCTTCGCACTCATTTGTGGTGGCCCAAAATGGCCCCGGCCAATTGACCTTCAATCTGTCCGGCGTCAAGGCGGCAATTCCTCCTTCTGCCGATCCACCGGCAGGGGACGGGCTGATTACAGCAGAGTCCGGCATTCTCTTGACGATTCGGATTGCTGACTGCCTGCCGGTGCTGCTTATTGATCCCAAACAGCGTGTGGTGGCCTCAATTCATGCCGGTTGGCGTGGCGCGCTGGAAAGGGTGATTGAGAAAGCCGTGGGAGATATGCGGCGCACCTTCGGTTCCGATCCGCAAGATTTGTTTGCAGCGCAGGGACCGTCCATTCGTGCCTGCTGCTATGACGTTGGCGAGGAAGTAGTGGAAGCATTTCACGGCAAGTTCGCCGGCGCAGAGCGGTTCTTCCAGGCGATCCCCAATTGCCCGCCATCGCTGACCGATCGGCACACTTTTCTCTTCCTCAGCGCCTACCCGCCCGGGCATGCTCCGGAGCACGTTCCCGCCGCCCGCCTTGATCTGACGGCCGTGGCAAAGGATCAGCTTCTGGCCGCCGGCGTTAAGCCGGAGAATATTCTGATCGCCGATTACTGCACCGCCTGCCGCACCGACATCTTCTTCTCTCATCGCGCCGAAGGTGGAGTCACAGGAAGGCTGATTGCGGCAATCGGAATCAGAAAGACAGTGGATAGTGGCTAGTGCTTAGTGGCTAGTGTGAGGCCCACACACGCATTGAGTTTACTAATCACCAGCCACTAACCACTAGCCACTGCTTGCCAAACTGAGCTGTCCGCAGGCGGCGCTGATGTCCTGGCCCCGGGAGATGCGAATAAACGTGGGGATGTTTCTGTTCATGAGGATTTCCTGGAAGGCCAGCGCGCGTTCAAAGGCCGGAGCACGGAAGGGAAGTCCGGGGCCGCTGTTGTAGGGAATCAGGTTTACCTTGGCGCGCATATCCTGCAGCAGGTCGGCCACGCGGCGCGCATCATCATCCGCATCGTTGCAGCCTTCCAGCAGCACATACTCAAACATCAGGTGCTCCCAGGAGCGCAGGGGATAGGCGCGGCAGACACGCATTAAATCCGCCAGCGGGTATTTCCGGTTGATGGGCATGATGGAGGTGCGCTGCTCATCATTTGAGGCGTTCAGCGAAATGGCCAGTTTGGGGCGCATCGGCGCCACTGCCATCTCCTCAATGCGCGGGAGAATGCCCACGGTGGAAACGGTGATGCGGCGCAGGGTGACCCCCACACCTTTCTGGTCCGCGAGAATCGCCACGGCTTTCAGCACTTGCGGCAGGTTCAGCATGGGCTCGCCCATTCCCATGAAGACCAGGTTCAGGCGCGCGCCGCGATCCACGTTCTGTCCTGCGGTTACCGCCAGCACCTGCCCAATGATCTCCCCCGCAGTGAGATTGCGCTTGGAGCCGAGTTGTGCGGTGAAGCAGAACTTGCAATCGACCGCGCAACCCACCTGGCTGGAGAGGCAGAGCGTGGTGCGATCCTCTTCAGGCATGTAAACGGTTTCAACCAGGTTGTTGTCCGCCAGGCGGAAAAGATAGCGCACAGAGCCATCAAGGGAACAGAAATGGCGCTCCGCCCGCGGATAGCTGATCCCGTGATCAGCCGCGATGGTGTCGCGGAATTCATGCGCGAGGTCGGTGAGACCAGCGAGATCTCGAGCGCGGCGCGCGTAGATTCCGTGGTAGAGCTGCCGCCCGCGAAATTTCGGCTGGCCGTAGCTTGCGACGAGTTTTTCCAGCTCTTCCAGGTTAAGCCCCAGAAGATTGCCCTTCTGTTCTGCCAAATTCATTTCGCCCCTATCTCATTCTAGCGTGGGAAGGCCTTATTGACCATCCCATCACCCGGCGGGATGTTGACCACTCGGATAGGTTACTAATTGAAGAAGCGGCATTTAACGGCTTCTTTACAATCCTCGGGCAACATTTCGAAGGTCGCTTTTCTACGGGATTTCTGATATAAGAAACGGACGCACTAATCTGCGCCCGCACGGACCTGTGCGGGGGGATATCAAGCAACAGGTATCCCAATCCCGACCAGATAAGAGTGTTACGCAGCCGATTGGGAGGAGTTCTGCATGAATGGTGAGATATCGACTGTAGTCGATGAGTGCTTGGAATCAACTGAATCCCGACCCGTGGTGAGTTCGCGGCTCTTGGGAATCGCTTTTGGAATATGCTGCTACGTGAGCTTTGCCACCTATTATTTTTTTATACCCGGCAATCCAGTTGTTTCCCTGGGGCAAGCGCGATTTACCGCGGATTCCCTCCTGGAACTATCCTTCACCATCCTGGCTCTACCCTTTTTCGGTTTTACCTACCTCTACGGAATCAGGCATCATGAAGACAATCCCGATTTTTCCGTCCCCGAGAGTGCCATTGACCTTCTGCTGGTGGCCGCGATCGTTTGGGTTGCCATTGGAAATGGCATCCATTTAACCGCCAAACTCGATGAACAGATGGTGGCCCAGCTTACCGATCAACAGGTGGTCGGGCTGCGGGCAAATTTCCATTGGATTCGCCAGGTGGTGGGCCATGTATTCCCCCACATTGGCTGGCAATTGCTGTTCTGCGCCCTGATGCTGGGCCAGCTCCGCAGACCTTATCGAGGCCGGGAACATAAGGTCGCCGTTCTTTATTGCGGAGGTCTATTCGGTCTCTTATTCGCCCACGGCGCCATCGCCGGCACCTGTACTCACATTGGATTTTTTCTGACGGCCATCTCCTGCCTCGGGTTTTCATATCTGTTGCACAAATCAGGATTGCAGGCCGGGGAAGTTCCCATTATTAAGTTCTTCTTCTCCAGCCAGGTCACGTTTCTCCTGGTTGTGACAATCTATTGGGTGGTCTTTCACAGCCCCGCCATTTGATGAAGGAAATAAATTGCGGGGTTCTCTCCCCGGGTCGTAACGGTTGCAAAGCAACAGCCAAGACAACCAGCCGATCCCTGGGTGGGAGCGAATTCTTTCCTTGACGCAATAGCCCCGGACCATCAATTCATGCGGATAGCCCTTTTTACAGAAGCCTACGCCCCCCAGGTGAATGGGGTGGTGAGGACCCAGCTTGAACTCGTGCGTTTTCTTCGCTCGCGCGGGCACCAGGTTCTTCTGGGTGTTCCCCGCAACAAGGCGAACCCGCCGCAGGAACAGGTGGTGGCGTTCAAGTGCGTCCCCTTTCCTCTCTACCCGGAAATGCCCATCATCCTTCCCCACTGGAGCTTTCACCGCCGGGAATTTGCGCAGGTGGAGGCTTTCAAGCCTGACCTGGTTCACCTGATGAGCCCTGGCGTCCTTGCCTATTTTGGGCAGCTTTGGGCACGGCGGCACGGTTGCCGCGTGGTGGCGTCTTATGAAACCGATATCACCCGCTATCTGCATTATTACGGCTTCGGCGTGTTTGAGCCGCAACTGTGGCGCTATTTGCGTTGGCTCTATAACCATTGCCAGCAAACTTATGTTCCATCGCGCGTGACGCAGGAGCAGTTGATCAAAGGTGGCATTCACGATGTTCGGGTGTTTGAACGCGGTGTGGATTGCGAGCAATTCCATCCCAGCAAACGAAGCGATGCGGTTCGAAAAGCATTCGGGGTTGAACCCGGCGGGACGCTGGTGCTCTATGCGGGCAGGCTATCAAAGGAAAAGAGCCTTGAGGTTTTGCTGAAGGCTTTCACGCGGCTGACCGGTGAACTTCCCAAAGCCCGCCTGGTGGTGGCGGGAGAGGGGCCGTACCGTCGGGCGCTGGTGCGATCATTCCGAAGCCCTGCCATAACTTTCATCAGTTGGAAACAAGGTGAAGAACTGGCGGCGCTGTTTGCCTCCGCGGATCTCTTTGCGCTGCCTTCTTCCACGGAAACGCTGAGCCTGGTCTCACTGGAGTCAATGGCCTCGGGCGTGCCCGTCCTCGCGATGAATGCGGGCGGAGTGCGGGATATTGTTGGGCACGACAGCACCGGACTGCTGGCAAATTCGGCGGAGGATTTTGAGGCATGCCTCGGCCGCCTGCTGAAGGATTCTGACCTGCGCGCGAGGCTGGGCCTCAAGGGGCGAACCTACGCGGAAAGCAAGACGTGGACCCACGCATTTGAAGCCTTGGAGCAGAATTACCTTGAGGTGCTGGGGCAAAAAGTGCAGGGTGTTTAGGCCGCTGGAGTTCCCTCTGCAGAGGTGCGCCCAGGCATCGGCACGATTCACCAACGGAGTCCTTACTTCATAACCTCTGATTTTCTCCCACCACACTCTTACCGCTGCGCTGGAACCGCTGATTGTCCCACTCCCGAAATAACCATCGCTTCAGGGTTTCTGTAAGTGCGGACGGTGAGCGTCCCGTCTTTCCACTCCAACGTTGTTGCGCCGACAATGCCGGTGCGGAAAACTGGCGCGGCGGCGTTTTGTGCCGCTTCAGACGGCGCCAACTTGGGCGTGCCTTTTCCTTCATTGCTGCTGGATGTCAGAATTACCATGCGAGGTGCGATTCGGGCGGGGAGATTGGCGCGCCTTGACGCAATGCCGTCATGATACGCCGCTTGTTGCAAAGGACCTTGTACCGCCTGGCTGGCAATGACCATACCTTGTTCTGCGCTGCCGCCAGCACCTCCTGTCAGCAGGAATTCCGACCCACCCGCGCTGACTTGCATCGCCAGCGAATTGCTGTTGCCGGTGTCAGATTCCGGCCGCAGCACCTGGATTGAAGCACCCCCAAGGGAAAGCGCATCTCCCGCCATCAAGGTTCGTGTGGGAATCCCGCGCGCGGCCAACACATCCAGCAGCGCGGCGTAGTCGGGAGTCTCGGGTTCGGGAGCGTGCCAGAACTCTCTAACCCGGAAGTTCTCCACGATGGCCTGAAGCCCGCCAAGCTGGTCCGGTGAAGTGTGGGTGAAAACCAGAACGTCGATCTGTTTGATGCCGCGTGACCAGAGGTAGGGGGAAACGATATCCTCGCCCGGGTCCCAACGCCGCCCCTGGAGGCTGCCTTCGCGCGTTCCCCATGGGCGGCCGCCCCCAGCATTCACCAGCAGGGTTGTCCTGTTGGGAAGCACTACGAAGATCGACTCAGCCTGCCCGCAATCGAGCGCCGTCAGTTCCAGAACCCCGCGCGGCAGGCGTGGCGCGAAGGGATCAACAGCCACCAACCCCACAAATACCGCACATGACGCCAGCGCAACACACCCCCAGCGCGGGGAGAATCGAAGCGCCAGGCCGGCAAACACAAACGCCGCGCAGAAGCCCCAGGCCACCCAAAGCGGTGGCGCCGGCATACGATAAGAGAGCCACGCCGCCAGTCCCGGCAGGTGCGTCATGTCAAAGAGCAGCGCCATCACCAGGCTCAAAACCTTGGCCGGCCACGCGGCCAGAGCTGGTGAAGCGACGCTCAATAAATTGACGGGCAGTGCCAGCGCCAGAAGCAGCGTCATCACCGGAATTGCCACGGCATTTAATCCCACGCCGGCAAAGGTGACGCGATGGAAAGTTTCGACCATGGGCAAGAGCAGTCCCAATTGCAGAATGGCGGAGAAGATCACGATATTGGCCACCCAAACGATGAGCTGTAAAGGCGCAACGATGATGTTGCGAGGGAGGGCAGGGAAGCGGTCAAAGAAGCTTACACGGCGGCGTAAGGCATGAACCATTGTACGCAGGTCAAGTCGAACCTGGGCGAGGCGTGGTGGAAAGTGGTCGTCAAGCAGAACATCATCGAGGCGTCGCAAGGCGTGTCGGTAGGGCTCCGTGGTGCGCTCCAGAAGCGGTACGGCCACTCCCACAATCAGCAACGCGGCGCCAAAGGAGAGCTGAAATCCCGATTCAAACAGCCACGCCGGGCGGAAATAGAGAAGAACGAGAGCCACGCCGCCCAGTGAATTCAGCGGGGAATGCCCGCGATCGAGGATGCGGGCCAGAAGGTAGAGCGCAATCATCAGCGTCGCCCGCAACGTTGGCGCGCGCTGCTCCACCAGCAGAGCGTAGACCGCGAGAAAGCCCAGCACCATGAACGCGCGCGTGACCCGCCGGAATTCCAGCCAGCGCAGCAGGAATTCCACCAGGAGTGTAAGCAGGCCGATGTGCAGCCCCGCAATCACCAGCAGATGGTAGAGGCCCGTCTTGCGAAAATCATCAATGGTGGTGGAGTCGAGCGCCGTCCTGTCACCCCACAGCACGGCCTTCAGCACCGCGCCGTAGCGTCCCTCGGGCGACCATGGCGGATAGATGTCATCAATGCCGCGCAACAATCGCTGGCGTGCGTGCTCCACCAATTCCGCAAACCGAAAGCCCTGCGCGTGGCCCACCTTTTCCACCAGTCGGGGATTCTTGACCGTCCCCACCCAGTAGAGATCTTCGATCTCTTCCATCCACTGGCGAAAATCAAAGCTGCCGGGATTTTGGTAGATGTGCGGCGGGCGGAGTAGAACCGGGGTTTGGATCACATCGCCAAATTGGATGTTCGCCGGAACGCCACTCGCATCGACGCGATCATCCCATCCTTGCACTCTTAGGCGGATTTTCCCCGTGACAGTGTAAACGTGGGAGCCTGCCTCGATGCGTTGCGCCTCCACGTCATACTGCACGCCGGATCCCGTGCGATAAGGTGTTGAGCTTACCCTTCCAGTTAGGCGCACAGAGTTGTTGAGGTTCACACCCAACGCTTCAAGGTAGCTGACGTGGTTCTGGGGGAAGCGCTGCTCCCACCGGCGTGCGGCGGCCACACCCGTCAGAATCATGCTGGCAAGCACCAACGCTATGGCGGAGCGTCCCCAATCCGCACGCAGCAGAATGAGGCCAGTCAATATGCAGGCCGCCGCGCCGCCAAGGAACCAATGGATTCCCACCGTGGCAGGAAACGAATGCGCCCAGACAATTCCCAGGGCAAAACTGGCGGCCAGCGCGGCAAGTGGAGATTTGAAGCCGGTCCCGCGTCGTTGCGAGGGCGGAAGGTCAGGCACGGGATCGCCTCCCCGTGAGAGGCTGATATCCCAGCGCCGGCTGAAATCGTCCCGAAATGGAACTGTACGTTCCCGTGAGTTCCACGGCTCATTCCCGAGGTCCGACGGCTCGCCTTAAAGGTTGCTATGCAGCTGAAATAGCGCGAGTTGCGAGGTGGGCGAGAGCTCAATTTATGGCCACGCCCACCGCCGGGCCTACGGGAGGTTTTAGGCACGTTCCGGGCCAATACGGGAGATGCGGGCCAGGGATTCAATGTGGTAGGTCTGGGGGAAGAAATCAAACAGCTCCAGGCTGTCGAGTTGATAGCCGTTCTTGGTCAAAATCCCCAGGTCGCGGGCAAGCGTGGGAGGACTGCAAGAGACGTAGTGCAAGCGCTTGGGCCGCAGCGCCATGAGGAGCTTCAGGATTTCGGCCCCCACGCCGGCGCGAGGCGGATCCAGCACAACCAGGTCAGGATCCATAACGGCGCTTCGCCGCAGAAAGTCGAACGTTGTTCCGGCAATGGCGCGAACCTTTCTGCCGGGCACCGTGCGAGCATTGGCGGCCAGGTTTGCCGTGGCCTGGGGAGCGACTTCCACCGCCATCACCTGCTCAAACTTATTCGACAGGGGAAGCGTAAAGAGGCCCACGCCGGCATAAAGATCCAGCGCCACCCCTCCTGACACGTTTTCCGTTACGGCCGTTACAAATTCGGGCAGCAGGAAGCGCGAGCTTTGAAAGAACGCTGTGGGACCGATGCGATAGCTGAAGTCGCCCACGCGGTAGCTGAGATAGGGCTCGCCGAAAATCTGAAGGCTCTCCTGGTGTGCGATGGCCACGGTCGAAACGCCCTCAAGTTCAGCCAGAAGTCTGTTGGCCAGCGCCTCCGCTTCGTCCTCAATCCAGCTTCCAGTCAACGTGAGCATGACCTTTTCATCGCGATCATCGGCCAGCAATTCCAATTCGGTTCCGACCGATAGTTCACTGATCCAGGGCTCGGCGCCCAACACCGCCAGCAGTGCGTTGAGGCTGGGCGAGAGAATCGGGCAGGTGCCGATGGGGACCAGGCGGTTGGACTCCGCCTCGAAAAATCCCAGGGCGGATTTGCCGTCGGGCGACTTTCCGATTTTCAACTGCGCCTGGTTGCGATAGTACCAGGGGGAGGCGGAATGCGCGGTGATGGGCCCCTCCCACTTCAATTGGCCCAAACGGCGCAGGGTTTCGCGCAGAATTTCCGTCTTGAGGGTCAACTGCGCTTCGGGGGCAAGATGCTGATAATGGCAGCCACCGCAGCGGCCGAAGTAGGGACAGTTGGGTTCAATTCGCTCCGGCGCTCGCTGCAGGATGCGTAACGGGCGGGCGTGGATTACACCCTTTTGCCGGCGGACTTCTTCCACCAGGGCGCGCTCGCCGGGCAGAACGAGCGGAGCAAAGACCGTGTGTCCGGTATGAAAGCCCAGGGCCTCGCCGCCGTAAACCAATTTGACCGGTGAATATTCAAAGGGTGTTGACAATGTTTGTACCTTCTTAAAGATAGAATAGACTCAAACGCGGAATCTTGTAATGCTCGAGCAGGCGGTTCTTGAGGAAGCGCCGTTCCAGCAAATCGACTTCTGCCGCTGCCATTTTGCGGCGGAACGTAACCAGGCCTCGATCCACTTCCTCACGCAATTGCGCCAGCACATCCACGGGGGTTCCGCGCTGAAGCGTGGCGTTCAGCTTTTCTTCCAGCGCGGTAAGGATTCTCTCTGTCGCCTCCAGGTCGCCAATAGGCTGAGCGCGCGATGCCAGGGCGCTAAGTTCTGAAGCAGCCTCGGCCAACTCGTCCGCCAATACCGGCTTTCCTTCTTCCCTCGCCTGTTTGCCTGCATCTTCCACTGCCGCCGCACAGCGCGAGAAAAACCGTGAAATCTCATCAGTGGAGAATGGTGCTTCCTCCACCGCTTTGGCTGCCGGTGCGGCCCCACCCTGGGCTGACACCGAACGGGTCTCCTCAACGGCCTTGAAGACTTCCTGCGAGCAGTACGACAGTGTGTTCACCTTGCGGTAGCTGCGCTTTCCCGCTTTGAACTTCTCAAAGGAGCGCTCAATCCCCAGCAGAACCGCTTCCAGCGGGAACCCCTGTTCTTTCCACGATTCCACCAGCGCCCAATCGATTGGCGAGAGCAGCACGGGTTCCGACCGGCACTTGCGGAACTGTTCCTCGATTTCGGTGAAGTAGTTGAAGTAATTTTCCACGATATTAAAAGGTATCAGGTGCCAGGTATCAGGTGCGACATCAAGGTTGAAGTGTGAAGGGTAAAGGCTAAAGTTTGTGTGGTGAGAGAGAAGTCGTCAGGGTTAAACAGCAAGCGTTTAATCACACAGCTTTCATATCTTAGCCTTTACCCCTTAGCCTTCACCCCATTACCCTCCACCCTTTAAACTTTAGCTTTCAGGCGACTCCCTGTCCGCCAGGCCCTAACACCTATTTTCTCCGCGAAGCGGCTTGATTTCGATGGTAGATAATGCGCAGGCCATCCAGCGTCAGGGAAGAGTCGAGTATCGGCTTGTATTTGGACGCGCTCACAATCATCGGCGCCTGGCCGCCTGTCGCAATCACCTTGGTCTGTTTTCCCAATACCGCAAACATGCGGGTCAGCATGCCATCCACCGCGTCCACCGCGCCGTAGAAAAGACCTGATTGAATATGGCCAATGGTGTTGGTGCCGATGACTTTGTCGGGCTCGCGAAATTCCACCCGCGGCAGCTTGGCCGTGCGGTGAAACAGGGCCTCCGAGGCAATGCCGATTCCCGGCATGATGACCCCGCCGAGGTATTCGCCCTTGGCGGAAATGGCGTCAAAGGTGATGGCAGTGCCGAAGTCCAGCACAATGCAGGGGCCGCCATATTTCTCAAAAGCCGCCACACCGTCGGCAATGCGGTCCGCGCCCACTTCCTGCGGCGTATCCACCAGAACCGCCATGCCCGTGCGCGTTCCCGGCCCCAGAAATTGCGCTTCCATCTTGAAGTATTTTCTAGCCATTTCCGCCAGCACAAAATTCATGGGCGGCACTACGCTGGCAATCATAATTCCGCTGATGTCGGAGGCCGAAAGCTTCTCGAGGGCGAACAGGTTGTGGATCAAGACGCCGTATTCATCCGCAGTCTGCTCGCGACTCGTGGCCACCCGCCAGAGCGCCCGTAAGGTCTCGCCTTGATACAGTCCCAGGACGGTGTTGGTGTTGCCCGCGTCGATCACGAGAATTGTGGTGTTGGAGGTGTCCATAAACGTCCCAAACGTGGTTTCCCGGCCTGACTCACTTCCCACTTAGCCAAACGGGGGGTTGTGTTGATGCCGCAGCCGGAATGGCGGGCTGGCAGATGCCCCACGAAAATCTTACCACGCCGTAGGCTGATTCAGCGAAGGCGGGCCGAGTTCTACTTCACTTCCACAACTTCACCTGCAACCAGGGATTCCTGGCGGCCGTCGTCGTACAGGATTTTCAGCGCGCCGCTTGGCTCGACCCCCGTGGTGGTGGCCAGAGCTTCACCCGCGGCGGTGACCACGCGGACTCGTTTGCCGTGAGCAAAGGTTGAAGCGGCTTCCCAGCGTTCGGTAATGGCCTTGTTGCCATCCTTCAGCAGCAACTGATAATGCCGCTCAATTTCGCGGAGCAAAGTTACGAGAACCTGGACGCGGGAGATTCCGCGGTGGGCTTCCATGCGAAGAGAGGTGGCAATGTTCTCCAGTTGCGTGGGCATCAGGCTGTGATTCACATTGATTCCGATGCCAAGCACCACGGCGTGAATGCGGTCCACTTCCGCGCTCATCTCCGTCAAAATCCCGCACACCTTCTTGCCATTTACCAGCAGATCATTGGGCCAGCGAATATCAACGGCGAGGCCAGTAACCATGCTCACAGCTTTCTGTGCCGCCAGTCCCGTCATCAGAGTGAGTACGGGGGCCGCCGCAGGCGCGAGAGGCGGACGCAGGACGATGGAGGTGTAGATGCCGCTGGACTTTTCCGAGAACCAGACGCGGCCCAACCGTCCGCGCCCGGCAGTCTGCTCTTCCGCCACCACCACGGTTCCGTGTTCGGCGCCGTCCGCTGCCAGCTTGAGGGCTACGGCATTGGTAGAATCGGTGCGGAAGTAGTGAACAATGTTGCGGCCGATGGGGTGGTCGCCCAGTTCCGCCTTCACCATGCTGGGAGTGAGAATGTCAGGAATGGTCACCAATTGATATCCTTCCGCCGGAAAGCCGCGAATCTCGACACCCTGCGAGCGCAGGTCATCAATCCAATCGTGGACCTTGAAGCGGGTGACTCCAATCTCCTCGGCAATCTTCGGCCCTGACACCACGACGGTGGCGTTCTTTACCAGGAGATCGATAAGCTTATCGACTTTGCGATCGGTGCTTCCAGTGGCCATGCGCACACCAGGCGTCAGGTATCAGGTGGCAGGTGTCAGGAAGAAAAAAAGGCTGAGGGCTGAAGGGTAAAGGGTAAAAGCTAAAAGTTAGGCACGAACGAGGACTCTTAAAGGGCAAAACGGCGAGCACTTAATTGTTCAGCCTTCACTCTTCAGTCTTTACCCTTCACCCTTTATCCTTCCTGCTCGATTTCGCCCCTGACACCTGATACCTGGCACCTACAAAGGCACTATTCGAAAATTGATATCCACTGCGGCGGCGGAGTGCGTTACCGCTCCGACGGAGACAAAGTCAACGCCGGCTTCCGCGTAGGCGCGAATGTTGCTGGCGTCGATGCCGCCGGAAACCTCCAGGCGGACGCGTCCCGTTGCGCGCTCAACGCATTCCCTGACCAGCTCAGGCGTCATGTTATCCAACAGCACGCCATCGGCCCCGGCGTTGATAGCTTCGTCCAACTCTGCCAGAGAAGTGATCTCCACTTCCACGTGGTAACCCGGCGGGCGCTGCTCAAGGGCGCGGGCAACGGCGGTGGTGACGCCTCCCGCCAATCGCAGGTGGTTTCCCTTGATCAGAATCCCATCGTCAAGGCGTAGACGGTGATTTCTTCCCCCACCCATGCGCACGGCGTACTTTTGCAGGCTGCGCAATCCGGGAGTGGTCTTGCGGGTATCGAGAAACTCCGCGCGCGTGCCCACCAACTGCTCTTTCAACCGCCTCGCGTAGGTGGCGATGCCGCTTAAATGTTGCAGGAAATTCAGCGCCACTCGCTCTCCTGCCAGCAGTGAACCCGCCGCTCCCCGAACCGATGCCAGCGGCGTGCCCGGTTCCACCTCCGTTCCGTCTTCCAATCCGCCCTGCCACTCAAGGGTTGGATCGAGCACTTCAAAAACCTTGCGCGCAATGGGCAATCCCGCCACCACCAGTTTTTGCTTGCTGTTGAAGGTGCCCTGCGCCTGCACGCCGCCCGGAAGCGTGACGCGCGTGGTCAAATCGCCTTGTCCCAAGTCTTCTGCAAGGGCTTGAATGACCAGCTCCCGAATCGCCTCCGTGGAGAAATCGAGTGATTCGGAGGATTCGTCCGCGGTCGGAGGACTAAGATATCCGCCCAAGTTTTAGCCCAGCCTTTCGAGTGAATCAGAAACCTTGCGCAGTTGCTCTTCAAGTTCTTTCATGCGGTGTTCAGCGCCGCGCACAATCTCCTTCGGCGCGCGCGCGAGGAAAGCCTCATTGCCCAGTTGCGATTTCACTTGAGCAAGCTGCTGCTCCAGCTTCAGTTTGTCTTTTTGCAAGCGGGTGCGTTCGGCCTCCGGGTCAACTTTCTCTTCGTGCAGAATTCGAAGGTCCAACGTGACGCCGGAACGGACGTCAGCCAAATCCGCGGCCAAGCGTCCCCGCGTCAGATGCATGGCTTGCATGGCGGAGAGGCGCAGGATCGTATCCTGATGTGTGCGGAAGATTTCCAGCAGGCGCAGATCCTCCGCCGCCACTTGCAGGCTGGGCTTTACCTTTTGCAGATTCATCTCCGCCTTGGCGTTGCGGGCGGTGACCACCAGTTCCTGAACCTTTTCAAACTGCTTTTCTGAAATCGGATCAGCCACGCGCTCCGTGACCAGGCGAAAGTCCTTCAATGAGATGGAGTCGGCCGCGCTGCGGAAGGGAAGCAGGTGCCACAACTCCTCCGTGATAAACGGCATGAAGGGGTGAAGCAGATGCAGTGACGCTTCAAAAATGCGTCCCAGGTTGATCCACGCCGCGGGAACTTTCTCGCCCTCCACCGGGCGAGTGATCTCTGTCTTGACCCATTCCACATACCAATCGCAGAACTCATGCCAGAAGAAGTGGTAGATCTTATGCGCTGCCTCGTGGAAGCGATAATCCGCCAAAGCCTCTTCCATTTCGCGAGTCACGGTGGCGAGACGGGAGAATATCCAGCGGTCGGCAAGGGCCAAAGCCTCCGTTGAAACTACGGGCTCGAAGCCCAGGCCGGGAATGGGCTCCAGCGCGCGGGCCAGTTGGGCGCGGGGCTTCTCCGGCATGTTCTGAAGGTTCATCAGAATGAAGCGGCCGGCGTTCCAAATCTTGTTGGCGAAGGCGCGGTAGGATTCAACCTTGTCCTCGGAAAAAGCAATGTCAGTGCCCGGCGCCGCGCTGATGGCGAGGGCGAAGCGCACGGCGTCCGTTCCGTATTTCTCCGTGACCTCCAGCGGATCGAGCACGTTGCCCTTGGTCTTTGACATCTTCTGCCGCTCGGCATCACGCACCAACGCGTGGATGTAGAGTTCGCCGAAGGGCACTTCCTTCATGAAGTGCAGGCCCAGCATGATCATGCGCGCACCCCAGAAGAACAGGATATCAAAGCCCATGATCATCAGGTTGTTGGGATAGAAGCGGCGCAGGTCAGCCGTGTCATCAGGCCAGCCGAGCGTGGCGAAGGGCCAGAGACCGGAGCTGAACCAGGTGTCAAGCGTGTCTGAGTCCGCGCGAAGTGAGGCGTTGGCGCACTTGGGGCAGGCCGTTGGCGTCTCACGCGTCACAATGATTTCACCGCACGCGTCGCAATACCACGCGGGGATGCGGTGCCCCCACCAGATCTGCCGGGAGATGCACCAGTCGTGAATTTTGTACATCCAGTCGAGGTAGATCTTCTTGTAGTTCTCGGGAGTAATGCGGATGGTGCCGTCTTCCACCACGCGAATGGCGGGCTCGGCCAGCGGCTGAGTTTTCAAAAACCACTGGGTGGAAAGCAGCGGCTCAATCACGCTCTTGCAGCGCTGGCAGGTGCCGACGCTGAGCGGATAGTCCACGATCTTTTCAAGCCACCCCTGCGCCTGAAGGTCTTGCACCACGGCCTCGCGCGCCTTGTAGCGGTCGAGTCCCTGGTAGGCCGTCCCAGCTTCAGAGGTCATGCGGGCGTGTCCATCAATCACTTCCACGCGCGGCAGGCCATGACGTTGGGAGATGGCGTAGTCATTGGGATCATGCGCCGGCGTAACCTTCACCGCGCCTGTGCCGAATTTGGGATCAACAAAGTCATCAGCCACCACGGGTATGACGCGCCCGATAAGGGGCAAAACCAGTCTGCGGCCTTGCGCGCCGCGAAAACGCTCGTCGGTGGGATTGACAGCTACGGCCGTGTCACCCAGCATCGTTTCCGGCCGGGTCGTGGCCACGGTCAAAAAGCCATTTCCATCTTCAAAGGGATAGCGAATGTGCCAGAGGTGTCCGGCGCGGTCTTCATGCACAACTTCCAGATCAGAGACAGCAGTATCACAACGCGGGCACCAGTTGACGATGTATTGGCCGCGATAGATCAAGCCTTCGTTGTAGAGACGGATGAAGACTTCCTGCACGGAGCGCGTGTATGCGGCGTCCATGGTAAAGCGGTCGTGCGTCCAATCTACCGAAGTGCCCAGGCGCTCCATCTGGCGGCGAATGTTCCCGCCATTTTCCGCCTTCCACTTCCAGCATTCCTCCAGGAATTTCTCCCGGCCCATCTCCGTGCGCAGGCGTTGGCCCTCGCGCTGCCAGGTGCTTTTGGCCTGGGAGCCTTCCAGCTCCGGTCGTGCGGCGCGGCCGAGTTCACGCTCAACAATCATCTGAGTGGCAATGGCGGCGTGATCCGTGCCTGGCAGCCACAGCACGTTTTCACCGCGCATGCGATGCCACCGCATCAGGATGTCGATCTCCGTATGCTCCAGCATGTGTCCCATGTGGAGTGATCCCGTGATATTGGGCGGGGGAATCGTCAGGCAGAAATTCGGCCAGGCGCTTTCATCCGCGGGCCGGTAGAGATTCCGGCTGATCCAATCCTGAGCCCAGCGCGGTTCGATCGTTTCTGGCGCATATACCTTGGGTATTTCGATTTCCAAAGGAACCTTCTCCTCAATAAGTCCGTCAATAGAATGAATTCAAATTAATATACCGAGTGCATGGAAGTGAGTCAAACCTTCGGGGGGAAAAGACACGGTCTAGGGGCACACTGAGGCGTCGTTTGGGGGAACGAAATAAGGGGTAAACCCGGCCGCCGGGACTTCCAGCATCAGGCGTTTATTTCACGACGGCCATCCCAACCAAACCTGCCATCACGCAAGGGGGTGAGATGACGCGGGGCTAATTTCAGCGGTGATCTCATCCGCCAAGCGTTTGGCAATCTCCTCCACCGCGTCTGCATGCAGGACGGGTGGCGCCATCCGCACCACCACCTTGTGGATGATGGAGTAGACCAGTTCCTTATCGAGCGTCGGCTGAGGGGCAGCAACTTCAGCCACCGGCTCGGGCGCGGCCAGATGTTGTGTGGGTTCAGGCGTGGGCTCGTGGATTGGGGCCGCTTCGGCCACGGGTTCCACCGGAGCGGTTTCAGGCTGTACCGCTTCAGGTTTGGCTGCAGTGCGTGCGATTTCCGCCCGGAACGCTTCCAGCGCGGCCTCAAGTGAGCCGGTTGAGGCATGTACTGCTTGCGCAGTTGCCCCAGGCGGGGAGATTTCCTGATGGACCTCCTCCGGCTCAGTAGCTGCGGCTTCAGTGTGGACTGCTTCCGGCTCGTGTTTATGTTCAGCGATCTCCGCATGGACCACTTCGGCAACAGCGGCTGCTGCCCCGATGGCTTCCAGTGCGGATTCAGCGTGTGATGTTTCCGCGTGGACTGGTTCCACTGCCGGTTCATGCACAGCGGGCTCAGTCTCGACTGCTTCATGTGCCGGTTCCGCTGGAGTGGTTTCTGTGTGGACCGTTTCCAGTTCAGGTTCAGCCTGTGCTGCTTTAACATGGACCGCTTCCCGTGCGGGCTCAGGCGCAGCGCTCTCCTCATGGATGACTTCCACTTCGGGTTCAGGTGGAGCCGTTTCTGTATGAACAGCCTCCGCTTCCAGCTCAGGAGTTACCGCATCTGCATGGACCGCTTCCGGCTCTGCTTCTACGGGTGCGGTCTCAGTTAAAGCTGCTTCCGGGGCCGGTTCAAAGGTAGTATCTTCCGTGTGGATTGCTTCGATCTCATGCTCTGGCGAAGGAGCTTGTGTATAAAACGCTTCCGGTGCGGTCTCAGGCACTGCAGTTTCTGTGTAAACCACTTCCGCCGCGGGTTCAGCGGGCGCGGCATCGGTATAGACCACTTCCGGCGATGAAGCCGGTGGAACAGCCTCCTCAGTGGGTACGGCATACACAACTTCCGGCAATTCGGAGGCAAAGCGAACCTGTCCGGCAGCAGCATCGTCCAGAGAAAAGCTATCGAGACTGGTCGCGCTTACTGCGGGCGGCGTGTGCGGATGCTCATGTGGGTGCTCGTGGGGAGTTTCGGCGGAAGGGGCCGACTCCTCAAGTTCGAATTGCGGCTCCAGCGCCACCTCTCCTGCGTGGTCGTGTTCAGTGGCAGTGGCGGTGGTCTCATCGTTCCAAACGGGGTCGGCAATCGCCAGGGGCGCGCGGAAGATCATTGTTCGCGCTTCAAAAGAAGGCTCAGGTGTTTCTGCCGCTTGCTCGGGGTGCTCCTCAATGAAAACCGGTTCCGGCGCTGAGGCTTCCAAACCCTCCAGGAAAGACGGCGTCCGGCTGGAATAGGAGGGCGGCGGGGTTGGCGCATAAGGGCTGGGAGCAGACGACGCTCCATCCGCCTGATGATGTTCATCGGTGAAGTGGCTTGGCGGTTCCAATGCTGATTCGGCAAATATCGCTGTATCAGGATGCGGTGTGTGGGAGTTGAGTGTCGAATCTTCGGGATGGGGTTCCAAAGTAAACGCGTGGGGCTCTTCTCCGCCCGGTTCTGCGAAGGCAAGCCCTTCCGTGTGCGCGGAAAAGTCGGGCTCCACGTGCTGCACAACCGTTGGGGCATCATCCGCTTCATCGCCCAGCGCGGCGATGAACTCATGGGTGCGCTCCCGGGGCTTGGGCGGAGTAATGGGAGGCGGGGCCGTTGTAATCGTCGCAGCTTCAAACTGATCGGCAAACTTCAGAACGATGGCAATCAATTCCGCCGCTTCGAACGGTTTCTTGATGATCCCATCGGCACGAACTTCCGCACCACGTGCATTGTCATAAGGTTCCATGTCGCTGGCAACCAGCAACACCGGCACATGAGAAAGTTCGGGAGACTTCTTGACGAAGTCGCACACCTCATACCCATCGCGGCCCGGCATGGAGACATCAGCGAGAATGACGACGGGATGAAGGACTGCCAGCCTTTTGATGGCGGCAACCCCATTGGAAACGGTCTCAACCTCAAACCCCTCACCCTTCAGAATTCCAAGTGCTCTCTTCTGAATGGTGGGGCTATCGTCGGCAACCAGAACAATCCGAGCCACGGGATTCTCCTATTTTTTTGCGCCAAACCCGATTTGTTTGAGAAATACCATGAGAGCACACGGAAGTCAAGGCGCAACTGATTGGGAATCTTGAGTTTGCACAATGGTTACAGTTGGGCTTGCGGGCAGACCTGCACCTTCAATCCTCCTGCCCCTTGCAATCTGGAACTCGCTGGTGGCTGTTTTGGATTAAAAGGGGTCTACGACCTTCTTCAAGACGTGAAAACGGCCCTTCTTCTTGGCGGGCGCCGCCGGTTTGGCAGCATCGGCCTGATCCTTGCCAGTGGCAGCATCCTTGGCGGTTGCGCTGTTGTTGGCAGGCGCTGCCGTTTTGGCAGCATCAGGCTGAGTGGTGCTTTCTGTGGACTTGCCACTGTCGTTGGTCGCGGGGGCAGGAGCCACCGCGGGTTTTGCCGTGTCGAAGCTCTTTTCGCTCCCTGGCGAGGCCTGAATCGTTGCATTCGGGGTGGCCACGCCGGTCTGTTTCGACTCATCGATGCCACTGCCTGACACGCCAATGTGCACGGGGCCGAATAGCGTGGTGCTGGTGTCTGGAGCGCTGGAAACCAATCCGGTGGCTTTGTTAAACCACGTCTTTTCCACATGGTGGCTTGCATCGGCTTGGGCGCGGGCCAGCATGGCGCGTGTAGGTCTGGGAATGGGCGCCTTCAAGGCAGTCAATCGACTCTTGGCTTGTGGAACCAGCGGGCTCAACGGAAAGTCGGTTATGACGTGGGAGTAGTAGAGGACGGCGTCGTGCCCTTTTCTCAAATGCTCCAAACTTTGTCCCAGATAAAACAACGCCTGGTCGCCTCCACTAAAATCGGGATACTTGTCGATAATCTCCTGGAAGCGCGATCGTGCTGCCAGAAACGCATTGTGTTGGTAGTACAAGTTGGCAGTAAAGAAGTCTCCCTGTGCCAGGACTTCCTGGGTTTGCCGCAACCGCCCTTTGACTCGGAAGATCAGCGGGCTGTCTGGGTATTTCAGCAGGAATTCCTTGAATTCGGCTTCCGCATTCAAGGCTTCCGTCTGGTCCCGGTCGGCTTTTGCCAACAAGCGGAAATGTGCCATCCCCACGCGGTACTGTGCTTCCGGCGCTTCCGGAGCGGTGGGGAAGAAGGTGATGAAGTCCTTATATTCGGCTTCCGCCTGGGTGAAGCCTGAAACTCCGCCTTCGTCGTAGTAGGAATCAGCAATCGCCAGTTTGGCTTTGGAAAGATATTCGCTGTCCGGATAGGTGTTGATGAGGGTTTGCAGAGTCAGCCGTCCCACTTCGTATCGGCCGTGGGTAACTTCGTGCGTCGCCTTTTGATAAAGAACCTTGTCAGGCTGGTCACCGGGGGAGAACACCAATCCCGGGTCAGGGTGATGCATGCGATTGACTGCGGCGCACCCTGGAAGGAATCCGACGGCGAGCGTCAGGAGTCCGACGATGACGAACACTTTTCGAGCAGGGATATTTGTGGGTCCGTTGAACAGAAATCTAGCTCCTCATCAGCGAAATCAAACTTTGGAAACGCGGCGCACTGAACCCGCCTGACGCATCATCTCCACCCAGGGGGTGGAAGAGTCCTTTTGAAAGATGTCGGAACCGGCCACGAGGATGTCCGCCCCCGCTGCTTCCAGCGCCGCAATCTGATTCAGGCCAATGCTTCCTTCCACTTGAATCGCAAAGTCCCGGTGGCCTTCCAAGCGCAAGGTGCTGGCGGTTTGAACCTTGCTGAACGTTCGGGAAAGGAACGAAGCTCTGGCAAATCCCAATTCTGCCGAAAGAATCAGCAGATAGTCAATCTCTCCCAGCAGGTCCACAACCGATTCCACTGCAGTGGAGGGATTCAGAGCCAAGCCGGCCTGCGCCCCCCCCGCCCGAATTATGCTGAGAGCCTGGAGCACGTTCGGCGTTGCCTCAGCATGAATGGCGATGCGCTCTGCGCCGATGCCGATGAATTCCTGGACGTACCGTTCCGGTCGCTCAATCAGAAGGTGAAGGTCAAGGACCAGATCGGTGGCTTTGCGCAAACTCTTCACCACTGGCTGGCCCACGCTGAGCTCGGGAACAAAGTGCCCATCCATCACATCCACGTGAACCATGGATGCCCCAGCTTCTCTAAGGAACTGTAGCGCTTCCCCGAGCCGGGCAAAATCCGCAGCCAACAGAGAAGGGGAAATAATGGCCATAAGTACTGTTCCACATTGAAGCCACTTGCCGTGGGAAACGTTCTTTAGATTAGCACAACTCAGGACCTTGCCGGAGGAGTATAATGCCCCTTGGCACTGACCCCCCCTCGCAGGGATGGAGGATCTACTCCATGGCACGCGTCTTTACCACGCAACAACTCTCCGATTTCCTTTTCGACCGCATCATCGTGAACTGCCCCAAATGCCTTGATACCCGCTGCCTTAAAGTGGCCTGCACGCTGGTGGCGGAAGAGCTCACAGAAGAGGCGGACATTATTCACAAAGCCGAACAGGTTTCGGACGGGGGAGCGTAAAACAGTTCGGAGTTCGGAGTCCGGGGTTCGGAGTCTGAAGTCTGAAAATCGAAACTCGAAAATCGGCCTCGGGGCAACGATTTCCGGGATTTCAGGTTCGAGTTTTGGAATGCGCGGGCTGACAAACGATGTTCGAACTTCGATTGACGAGTTTCGATCTTCGAGTTTTGAATCACGTGTTTGACTCCGAACTCCGCACCCCTAACTCCGAACTTTCTCTTGCCACCATCCACGCCCCCAGCCACAGCAGCGCTACGGCGTCAATCAGCCAGTGCGCGAGCATCGCGGGATAAAGGCTTCCCCATCGGACCACCGGATAGGCCAGAAGCGCTCCCAGCAGGCCCGCGCGGATCGACCCGCTCCAGCCCTGGTAACAGTGGGCCAACCCAAACGCCACAGAAGTGGCAATCCAGGCCCACATCAAGGAGTGAAGCCAGTCGTGGAGCTGTGCCAGCAGAAAACCGCGAAAGAGGAACTCCTCGCAAAATGCCGCTGTGGGTGAAACGATCAGGACGGCCCACATCTTCTCCCGTGGGGTTTGTGGCATCAGCAGGTAAACCAGCTCAGGTTCACGCGGCAGCCACCCTCGCCGCTCGCACCAGATCACCAGCACCAGCCCCAAAAGGGCCGGCCCGGCAATGCCAAAGCCCCATGCCAGGCAGGGGACAAGCGGCATCGCGGCGAAGCCTCTTACAAAAACCTCGCGCGCCGCCAGGTAAACGACTCCCAAGCCCACAAGAGTCAAAAGCCATTGCGATAAGATGGCCGACAGATAGAGGTTCAGGCGGTCAAGGTTTCTGATCTCGCTGCTTCCGGCGTTGGAATAGGAAAGGGCCGGCACCCCCACCACCAGGATGAGAGTGAAGATCACGGCGATCAGCGTGGTGAACATGCCCTGGCTCTGGAACCCGGCCGCGCCGTGGATTGCGCTACGGCTCCTTCTCTAGATTCATCCGCACTGTTCGCAGCCCCGTTCCCGGCGTCAAATTCAGAGGTTGGGAATGAGGTCTGAAACCCATCATCCGGTATTCGATTTGATGGCTTCCTGGTGCGATCTTGAGGATCGAAGGCGTGTTTCCATGATACTCATCGTCGATCATGATGTCGGCGCCCGTGGGCTCGGAGAAGCACTCAACCGTGATGTACTCACCGGGTTGGGCCACAGGAGCAGGATGCACCACCGGCGCAGGAGTGGGAGCCACTGGCGCCGTGTACACTTGCGGCGCGGGCGTGGGGGCCGCCGGAGCCGTGTACACTTGCGGCGCTGGAACTGCCGGAGCTGAAACCGGGGCGGGGGCTGCGGGTTCAGGTGTGACAGGCGTCGCCACTGGGGCGGGTGCGGCGGGAGCAGCGGGTGCCATTCCCGTATCCACGGTGACATCCTGATCCAGATAAGCGGTGTATTCAGTGCCCCGTGCCGCGCCCACGTCGCCGCCCACCTGGGTCTCAACTTTAATCTCGTCCTTGGCCGCGTTGGTGGTCTTCTTGGCGTTGACGCGAAGCCTTACCACCGACTGATTCGGCAGCCGCACTCCCTCAATATCGAAGTGCAGAGACTTGCCGCTTTTCACGGATTGCACCGCGCCCCACGCCACCGCACCGGGGGGAATCACCACCGTGCCTTGCAGAGTTACGGCACGCGAAACCTCAAAATCCACGCGTCCGCCCACCACTGCGTGGGCGCTTCCAAGGTCCGAAGTCAACCGCACAAAAACCGCCGTGCCATCGGCAAGACGCGCCGCTTGTGCGGGAATGACGCTGCCGATGCACGCCAAAACCAATCCCCATGCCAATATTGCCTGCCTGAGTCTCATGGCTAACCCTCCGTACTGGAAAACGGCTGTCGGCCCTTGGGGTCGTAACGCCGCGATGATTGCTCTTATTGCAGTTTGATCAGCGTCGCCCGCACTGAGGGGTGCGACTCCGGATCTACCACCATAACGCGTGTCCACGTGCGATACCCCGCCATGCGAATCTCAATGGAATGGTGCCCCGGGATCAAGCGTAGAGTTGATGGCGTGTTCCCCACCATGTTGCCGTCAATGGCGATATCCGCTCCGTCGGGTGTACTGTCAAATTCCACCGAAGACGGCGCCAGAGTTTCATCCGTTGCGGCCAGAGGTGAGGCTGGTGCAGGTGTCACCGCCACCGGCGTGACAGGAGTGACCGGCGTGGGCGTGGGGGCGGCCGGAGTGACTTCCGGCGCGGCGACGATGGCGTCGGAGGTTCCGACGGTGAAGGCCCCATCGACGTAGACCGTGTACTCCTTGCCCTTGTCCGCTCCGACCACGCGCGAAATCTGCCCGGGAATCGAGGACTTCTCATGAATCTCCTCATGCTTGCCCTTTTCGGACTTTTCCGAGGGGATTCGCAGCGGGAGCTCCTGCCGGTCAACCGCGCTCACCGTCAGGAACTTGAAAACCACTTCCGCGCCCTTGTCCTTGGGCTTGAAGGCGCCCTTGACATCAGTGACCTTGGCGTGCGCCGTTGCACCCCTGGCGATCACCACGTGCCCGTTCACCGTCACATCATCCGCCACTTCGAATTCAATCACGTCATTTTTGCGGCAATTGTCTGTGGTAAGGACGTTGCGAAGCTTCAGGGGAACCGTCTGGCCGTCGCGCACCGGCACCCGCGCGGCAAACGCCGGCAACGCCACCAACCCAAGCAGAACGAGAGCGAGGCTCCTGCCGACGAACCGCGAAGAGCGATCATGCCTCTGAACCTCTGCCCCTTTTATAAACGAAGGCATGTCCATTGTGACCTCCAACCTGGACTTCAAAACTGCGAGAGAATGTTTGCGAGTTGTCCGCCGTGGCAACTGATGACTTCACCAGCGGCGGAAGCGGCTAGTTTCTCACTGCCATGCGAAAGCGTCAAGACATCGTATCGGATTGTATTGGTTCACTCTGACGTAAAGGCAGCTTTACGCCGCCACTTGGCGGGCTAAACTCGCCGCTACAACCGCAAACTGAACCAGTACCTATTGCATTGTACCCGTGGTTTGGTGTTCTTGTGGATGCAAACTCCAAGTTGCCCTTCTCGCGGGTGAGCGGGCATGTTCACCCACATGGCGGGTTGAAAGCGCCATATTGATGGAGAAGGCGCAAATTTGGCGTTATTCTTCCATTTTCAGTGGCGAAAAGGCAAATATCTCCTTCATTTTCATTAACCTAAACGGATAATGAATTGTCTTTCATGTAAGTCGTTTTTTTTCAGTTGTATGCGTTGGGTTGTGGCGTGATGTGCAATCGGGCGGAATGGCAATCCTATTATCCCTTGTTTTTTCAATGGTTTAAGGCGATTTTCGCGAAAATAGTGTAAGTCGCTTTTTTTCATTGGGATAGTCGCCAGCGTGGAGGGAATCGATTTTGCTGTCCTTTGTTTTCAATAACATTCCGGGTTCGAATGCAGAAAAAAATTATTTTTTGCCTTCCCAGTGATCGCAATCATCGCGTTCGGCTGCAAATGTCCGTTTCCGCTTGGATAAACAGCCTTGCCAATTCCTCAATTATCGGGTGAATAGCCGGTTTGTTAGCGAGCAAGGCCATCGCTGTTTCCGCCATCTGGCAGGGCGGGGCACAAAAGAGCGCCTCCATGATCTTCCTATATTCCCGCGAACGGCCACCATGCCGCATTCTATTCAATCCCGACCACGCCTTCCCCCGCGCGGTTCTCGGTCCAGTGGATTTTTTGGCGTTGTTGCGATTGGAAGCCATCAGGGCAGGAGTGAGTGTGGGCGATTTGCGCAAGGACATGGCTGGGCCTTCGTTCAAAGCACGCTCAGTATATACCCTAATGATACTGTTGTCAAGTAAATAAAACCAGAAATAGAGCCTACAAAAAGTCACCCGGGGAAGTTTCTGACTGAAAGTGATGTGGTGGTACACGAGTTCCGCATCCTGCGCCCAAGGGCGCAACAAATAAAAAAAGGCCGTAGAAGTGAATATCCCTGCTCTGATGACCACCGCTCTTCTTGGCGCTTGACACAACTACTGGCTGCCCGTAGAATTCCAATTTGGAATTCGAATGGGACGATACCAAGGCCGCCGAAAATGTTCGTAATCATGGGGTGAGCTTTGCTCAGGCGGCGTTGGCCTTTAGGGACCCTTTCGCCGTTGAATGGGTTGACCTGCGTGAAGCGTATGGTGAAGAACGAATAATCCTGCTCGGAATAACGGGCAATCAGGTTCTCACCGTGGTCTATACGGAACGGGGGGAACGGATCAGAATCATTTCTGCCCGCAGGGCAACAAAAAATGAAGAAGACGAATATTATCGCCAGAATGCAATTTAACGGCAGGCTTGTGCGGGTCAAACCGGACGGCACGGAAGAAGCGCTGGACACTCCAGCACTTACTTCGCGAAGTGCCGCGGAAATTGAAGCCGCCGCTGCCCGCGACCCTGAGAACCCGCCACTTACCGAAGCCACGCTTAAGCGACTGCGTCCCGTTCCCCGCGTCAAAACGCTGCGCCGCGCCCTTGCGTTGACGCAGGAAGAGTTTGCCGCGCGCTATCATATCCCCGTCGGCACTCTGCGAGATTGGGAGCAAGGCCGTTCCCAGCCCGACCAGCCGGCTAAGGCCTACCTCACCGTCATCGCGCGTGATCCTGAAGGCGTCAAGCGCATGTTGCAGCCCACCGCAGGCTGAGGAAATGGGCTTGCCCCCCGGTGAATGTTGACTCATTGGTATGAGTCAAAAACGCTTGGGCAAATCTAAACTAAAACCAGCCGAACGCGGTGGCCTACGGCCATGGCGGCGCGCTGCACGGTGTCAAGCTGCACCTTGTCGTTTTCTGGGTCCAGCAGTTTGTTCAGATGGGCACGGCTCGTTCCCATGCGACGCGCCATTTCCGCCTTGGTGATGCCTTGCTCGCGCATGGCCTTTTCCACCTGCCATGCCAGCACCCGCTTAACGGCATGATTGGTGGCGTCCTCGTAAAGTCCCTCCTCCTTAAGAAAATCATCAAGGGAACAGCCGATGTGCGGATTCTTGCTCATAGGGCAACCTCCTTCTGTCGCGCGCGAGCCATGTCCAATTCCAATTGGGGCGTCTGCTTCGTCTTCTTAATAAACCCATGCAGTAGGATCATATGGCCATGAACAGCGCAGAAAATGACGCGGGCAATACGATTGCCTAAAAGGCTCCTGCGAACTTCCCATAGTCCACCACCGAGTGGTCGGCAGAGCGGCATTCCGACCGGCCAACCCATCTCCACCAAGCGAAGATCCCGGCCAAGAACCTGCCGATCCTCCACCGGCAATCCTTTGAGCCAGTCCCGGACAGGTTCGGTGCCCGCCAATGCAACGATAAAAGACAACACTCAGTTTCTTGGCTTCGGTCACGTCCACGGCCCTTTCATTTCAAGCGTATCTTATAAGGTCCACTTCTGCAATTGAGAAACCGGGGGAGCACCCCGGAGGTTTTGTGCGCCTTCCCTTGCGGACAGCGATGAACCTGATGACTGAAAACTGGCAACTTCCTCACCGTGCCAGCACCCCCAGCAGGGCCTGGTAGTTATCCACCAGCAGGCCCTCATAGCCCCACGGAACTCCGTCCCAGGTTTTCCAATCGTAGGACAGGTCATTCGGTCCAAAGCCCTGGAAGCCGCCTTTTTCGTACCCCTTGAGCAGGGGGAAGAGGATGGCGTCGGCCTCCTTGCGCCTGCCCAGTCTGTAAAGCGCTTGCAGCGTGTAATATACGTAGCTCCCGGTTGCCCCGCCGTTTTCATAGATCTGGAAGGCGTCTGAGCCGTCCTCCTTGGTTCCGCCACCGGCATACTTCTCATGCACCACGTAGTCGCCGCGGCGAACGGGAATCAGGTTGCCTGGCATGCCGTATTCAAAGTGGGTGTACCCGACCTCCTTCATTTTGGCGAGCAGCTTGTCCATGATGGGGCCGGCTTTGTCGCCCGGAACCAGTCCGTAAGTGATGGCCATGCTGTTGATGAAGGTGAAATAGTAATCGTGCAGGTTGCCATCGGCGCTTTTCCATCCCGCCAGGACTCCGGTCTGCGGATCGTAAAACGTCTGGAAATAAATCGAGCGGGTCTTTTCCGCGCGGGCCGCATACATCTGCGCGTCATCCGCGTGGTTGGCCATGCGGGCCACTTCCGCCATGCCCACCAGGGCGTGGAAGGCAAGCTCATTGGAGTAAGCGTCCTGATAGCCAAACCCGATGGTGTCCCACCAGTTGGCGGGGCGCAACACTCGTTGTTCCGGCCACGAGTTGTAATTGCCGCTTTCCCGGTATTCCAGCAAACCGTCGCCATTCACATCATTCGCGAGCATCTTCGCGGTCCAATCCTTGAGGCCGGAGTAGTTTTTCTCCACCCAGGCGTGATCTTTGCTGGCGCGGGCGTAATCGCTGGCGGCAATCAGCAGTGAGGGATAGGAATCCATAAATCCGGGGCTGGGCGAGTTGTCATAGCCCGCCATTCCGATGCCCTTTAATTCCCCCAGGTAGCGGTCAAGCGTCTGCCGAATCAGATCGAGAGCCGTCAACCCGGGGGCGAGCGGCGGCGTGCGCTCTGCAACTGATGAGTACATGTAAAGGCTGCATGGGCAGGGACCACTGACGCTGTTGTTGGCCAGTACGCGATCCTTCGGCAGCAATTGAAACATGTTCATCCAGTCACGCCGAAAGCTGTCAAAGCGCTCGTCATGCTCAATTCCGGGAACCTCGGGATGAATGGCCACGACCTCCAGATCGTAATCAAGCTTGGGGACGGCGGCGGTGGCAGCGGGAAGAGTAATGCGGATGTAGTTGGCAATGTTCTCCGGGGGCGCTCCATGCCCGTGCAGTCTTTGCGCGTAGAAGCCCAGCGGTTGACCCCCTCTGGTGGCGGAGGTGATGCGCAGTGTCCCAAGATCAGGCATGTGAAGAAGCGCCGGAAGCCGCACGGAGCTGTCGTCATTGATGATTCCCAGCAGCGTGGTGTGGTTGAGATAGGGATCGAAACTCAGCACCAGTGGGGGCGGCGCGGCGCCGGCGGCGAAGTTGGAGCGCAAATGCATGTGACGGGCGGAGAACTCAAACGTCCAGACTGGAGGCGCGGTGGCAGTGGCGCCAACGAGGCGGTATTCGAAAGTTGTTCCGGTCTGCTTCACGTCGTATTTCTCGGCCGAGGGTGCGGGCGGACGCAGCGGATTGAGACTGAGCTGGCCCTTGCCCAGGGAATCCAGCGTGAGCGTGGTGATTGCCGGCTGGTCCGGGGAGAGGTTTACGCGCATAAACCCGGATTGATATTGCGGCGGCTTCGCGGTTTGCGCCACACCGCTGGCTGCGGTTAGTAGAATTGCCGAAATGAAAAAGGTAAGACTTCTGGACATCATGGGTTCTCCGAACGAGGAATTTGGACGGCGAGATACTAGCACACGCGGCGGCAGGTATTGCGCAGACCGCCAAAACAAGTCCTAACCAAAACGTGCCGAAGGCTGATGACTGACAACTGAAGACTGAGCACTTGCCCCCGCTGATTTAGAAGCAGCCACAAACTCAGCGCAACAAATATGCTCCCAGAACGGCGCGGCAGCGGTCGCGGTAGGATTCAATCGGGGTATCGCTGGGTTCCACCAGCCACTGCAAACAGTATCCGTCCACGAGGGCTCGGATAGTGGCGGCGGCTTCCTGGGGATTGACCCGGCGGAACTGCTGCTCCTTGATTCCCAGCACAACAATTTCGGTGTCGCGGCGATGGCAGGCCTCAAAGAACCCCGCCAGGAGCTTGCGGAACCGTTCCTGTCGTGTTCCCAGGGCCACAAAATCAAAGAAAACCAGGTAGAGCTTGCGGTTCACCTCGGCGCTGTGGAACAGGACTTCCAGTTCTGAGACAAGCTTGCCGCGAGCGGTGTCCTGCGCCTGCAGGACCTCGTCCAAAGTCCGGTTCAGTTGCTTCAGCAGCCACTCCAGCACTCCGCTCAACAGGTCTTCCTTGGTGGGGAAGTAATAGAGCGCGCCACCCTTACTGGAACCGGCGCGCGCGACCACGGAATCAAGCGTTGTTCCTTGAATCCCTTTTTCCAGGATTTCCGCGTAACCTGCTCGAACTAATACATCACGGCGGCGGTTGGCAAGCTCGGGATTGGCACGGCGAGGGCTCATTTTTTCCTTCCAGCATTAAAAAGACGTCTGGACGGATTATTTCTGATTGGTCGTTTTTGTCAAGAGGCATTCGCTCATCAACCGGGGCAAATCTTTAATTCCATTAGGGTAGAAAAACAAATGCCTTTGGCTTTCAGGTAACTAAGGGCCTTCGCAGTTCTGGGTTTATCCCCGTTACAGCCCTTCCAAACACACAAAATGTCAATAACTGGCTTGCGCGGCGTCCGTTTTCAGGCTTAAGATAATCGCCGACGATGGAAGGCTGGGACATTTCCAACCCATCCCGTTACGGGTTAAACCCGCGAAGCGTTTTTGCCGCGGCGCGTGGCGAGGGGGAGTGGATGCCCGCCAAAGTTCAAGGTTACGGCTCGACGCGGTTTCGAGCGAACTCAGAGGAGGGATTGAGATGAAAAAGGTTGTGCTGTTGACATTTGCGGTTTTAGTGTTTGGCAGTCTGTCTTTTGCCAAGTCCGTTACTGGCGTCGTGAGCGATTCCCATTGTGGAGCAAAGCACGCAACCGCGGGCAATGAAGGTTGCGTTGAGCACTGCGTCTCCGGCGGGGCAACGTATGTTCTGGTTTCTGATGGAAAAGTCTACCAGCTTGACAGCCAGGACAAGTTCAAAGGATTGGGCGGTAAGAACGTGGAAGTAAAAGGCAAGCTGAAGGGTGACAGCATCACGGTGAAGAGCGTCGCCGAAAAGACCAGCTAGTTTCTTCAGACATCTACTATTGAAGACCAAGCGGCCACTCGCCATGGGGGAGTGGCCGTTTGCCTTTAGCAAGCGGGCTTGGCGGAGCGGGCAAATGGAACTAACCCACCGCCGGAAGTAAATCCTGCGATTGAGTAACTTGCGGCTTTCACGTAACATCTAACGATTTGAGCAGGTGATCCGCTCCCGACCTTGCAGGTTGCCTTGAAGTTTGAACTGCTCCCTGCGATCATTGAAATCAAGCGTTTCGGAGGTTGGTATGAAGAGATTGGTTGTGCTAATTGGGGGACTGCTCCTGGCTGCAAGCTTCAGCCTTGCTGCACCGGGCAAAGACGCAGCGGGGACTTACGTGGGCAGCATCGGTGATTCCATGTGCGGCGCCAAGCACATGATGCCGGGTGAGAGCGACAAGGATTGCACTCTCGGATGCATCAAAGAGGGATCGAAGTTCATCCTGATTGACCCCAGCGGCAAGATCTATCAGCTGAGCGATCAGAAAGCGCCTGAGCCGTTTGCCGGCGCCAAGGTGAAGGTCGCGGGCACGCTCAGCGGAGACACGATCACCGTCACCTCCATTGTCGCGGCAAATTAGTCGGATAGTAAGACGAAACGGTGGCTATGACAAAGGTTTGTGTGGCCGCCTTTCGCGATGCTTCGAGCAGGAATTTGAAATATCCGCTATAATCTTCAGGACGTCTTGTTATGAGAGGATAAAAAAGGACTTATGGATACAGAGAAGAGCACTCCGGAAAACAAAGAATGGTCAGTACGTCGCGTGGGAACCGTCACATTCTCCATCTCCAAGCCGAAACGTAGTGCCCGCAAGTTGCGCCAGATGCGTTTGAAGAATAAGGCGCGCGCACGCTAGGACGCGGTTGGCCACAATCAGGGTAACCCAAAAATTCAGACCACGGGCTGACCGCGGGGGGATTAGTATCCCCATTCCGCCGTGGGAACGGTGTAATTGATTGGGCCCTTGCACCGCAATATCCGGTTTCGATCGACGGGCGGGGCAGGGCGCGATCCATAGAATCTGCGATCAGAACTGAAGACCGAACGCGGGTACACCCATGGTTCACATCCTTCACCAATACGGTTACTCCTTCATCTTCCTCGCTGTCTTTGCTGAAAACCTCGGCCTTCCCATGCCCAGCTACCCGGTCATTCTTGTGGCCGCAGCGGTTGCGGCCCCGCTGCACCTCCGGCTGCCACTGATCTTCATCGCCTGCCTTTTTGCCGCGCTGGGGGGCGATGGAATCTGGTTCCAACTGGGGCGGACGCGCGGACGGCCCATCCTGCGCCGGCTCTGTTCCCTGTCACTTTCCCCGGATTCCTGTGTCCACCGCACTGAGCGCACCTTCCAGCGGTACGGGCTCAAGTCCCTGCTTGTCGCCAAGTTTGTGCCGGGGTTGAATACCGTCGCACCGCCCCTTGCGGGGATGCTGAAGGTCCCGCCGCTGCGTTTTATCGGTGTGGATCTGATCGGCATCGCGCTGTGGGCGGGTTCAGCGATTGCCGTGGGCCGGGCCTTCCGCACCGAGGTTGAATGGGCGATGGAGTGGCTTGCCGCCTTCGGACGAACCGGCGTGCTCATTTTCGCGGTAATGTTGGCCGGCTGGCTGCTGCTAAAGTGGGTGGAGCGCCGACAATTCTACCAACTGCTGGAGCGCTCACGCATTTCCGCCTCCGACCTGAAAGAGCGTATCGAACGCGGCGAGCAGATCGTCATCGTCGATTTGCGCGGCGACCTCAGCTACCATGGCGACGGCCTTAAAGTTGCCGGCGCCATCTGGATTCCGCCCGACGATTTCGAAGAGAGGTACAGTGAAATCCCGCCGGGTTGCCCGGTGGTGATGTATTGCAATTGTCCCAATGAAGCCACCGCCGCCCGGATGGCCAGCCTCCTCGTTGAAAAGGGTTACCATGAAGTCTGGCCGCTTCTGGGGGGGTTGGACGGGTGGGTGGAGCTTGGCTATCCCACCGAAGCCGTCGGTAAACCATCGCCCGGACTAACCTCCATTGCGGCGGCAAGTTCCTAGCCATTGCGCCGATAAGCTACTATTAGGGTTGCGGTTCGTTCCTGCAGTGAGGTACGCCATACAACTCTTGGCGGAAGGAACGACTCTATCAAGGATGACGCCCCTGCAGGAAGGGAAGCGGTCCAATAGCGGATAATCAAACATGAAATCGAATTCCACCTTGGCGAAGAAGATTTTGATGGGCGTTGCGCTGCTGGTGCTGGCCGGACTGGTCACGCTGGCAAAACCACCGGCGGACACGCCGATGTCAAAAGATGACATCACGCTGCTCCTACTGGGAAGCTCGCCCAGCAGCAAGATCATTCAGATGGTTGAACAGCGGGGCGTGGACTTTAAGATGAATCCGGACCTGGCCAAGACGTTCCATGACCAGGGTGCCAGCGACGATTTGATTGACGCCATTCGGAAGGCAGGAGACAAACCTGCCCCGGCCAAGGTGAGCGAGCCTGTTGCTCCTGCTGCGGAACCCGCGCCTGCGCCAGCGGCACAGCCTGCACCGCCCGCGGCCCCGGATGCGGCTCCCGAGGGCAAACCCAATTCTCCCGACGCCCCGCAACCTCGCGCCGAGGAGCCTCCACCCGCAGCGCAGTCAGCCCCCCCCACCGCGCGAGAGTCGGCGCCCTCAGCCGATGAACCCGTGCTGCACACGCGGCATTCCGCCGATGCGGACTCCGCCCCGGCGGCCAGACCTCAAGCTGCCCAGACCGCAGACGCCCCCAAGCCGGCAGACCAGGGCGATGCCGCCGCCGAAAAACGCATTCAGGCAATCCTCGATGGACTTGCCGGCCACCCGGAGTCTTCCGGCGAGCAGGCGCCTCTTCTGCGCGTCAAAGACATCAATGGGCGCAAACTTACCCCCGAAGACTTCAAAGGCAAGGTGGTGTTGATAAATTTCTGGGCCACCTGGTGCCCCTACTGCAAGGCTGAAATTCCCGAGCTGGTGCGCTTGCAGGATAAGTACGGCTGGGCAGGCTTGCAGGTGGTGGGCATCGCCATTAAGGACACCGAGAGTAAAGTGAAGGACTTTGCCAACGCGAATGGCATCAACTACCCGCTGGCCATGGGCGATGAATCCCTCAAAGCGACTTACGGGGGTGTTAATGGCCTCCCCACCAGTTTCCTGATTAGCAGGGACGGCCGCATCTTCCAGAAAATCATCGGCGCTCCCATGGATGTCAGCGTTTTCGACCGCAGCATCCAATCTCTGCTGAAGACCACGGCGGAAAAGCCCACGATGGCGGAGGCAAATCCCCCCGCTGCCGCTCCGAGCATGGAGTTGTCGTCCTCCTCGGAGCCCGTGCTGCATCAGGCTGCGGCGAAGAAGGACGCAGCTCCAGACCTTCCGATAACGCCCAGCGCCCCGGGTTTGGCGGATCCCGATGCGGCGGGAATCCAGCACATCATTCAGGAATTCGCCGCCAAGGAGAAGATCTTCCGCGCCGCTCGCAACAATTACACCTACCATCAGGTCAATAAGGTGGAGGAATTGGGGCCTGAGAACGAGATCATCGGAACGTTCGCGCAGGAGTGGGATGTTCTCTATGACGACGCCGGCAAGCGCATTGAGAAGGTGACTTACGCTCCGGAGAACACGCTGAAGGGGTTGATCATCACCAAGGAGGATATGGAGGGCTTTCGCAACATCACGCCCTTTGTCCTCACCACCGACGAGTTGCCGGATTACGACGTCAAGTATCTGGGCCACGTCAAAGTTGACCAGATCACTGCCTTCGTCTTCTCCACCCGCCCCAAGGAGATCCAGAAGAACCGCCAATATTTCCAGGGCATCGTGTGGGTTGATGACCGCGACTTCCAGATCGTCAAGAGCGAAGGCAAGCAGGTGCCTCAGGATAAGACGCATCACGGGCAGGAAAACCTCTTTCCGCGCTTCACCACGTGGCGCGAGCAGGTGGATGGCAAGTTCTGGTTTCCCACCTACACCATGGGTGATGACACGCTCTACTTCTCCAACGGGCCGCCCGTGCACATGAAGGAGATTGTGCGCTACACGGACTACAAGCAGTTCAAGTCCGGAGTGCGCATCCTCTCCGTGGAGTCGATGGACAAGAAGGACGATCAAACAACCCCGGCGCCCGCAACGCCCAAGAAGTAGCTGCGGCGTCAAACTGAGGGCGGGAGGCTTGCGCAACTTACCTCCTGCCCCCTCTTGCTGTTACAATTCCCTTCATGAAACCCCTGCAAATTGACTGGCGCGTGGTGCTGGTGCGGCCGCGCAATCCCTTGAATATCGGAGCCGCGGCGCGGGCGCTGGCGAACTTTGGCCTGGCGGACATGGCGGTGGTGGCTCCCTTTGAACCCACGTGGAATGAGGCCCGCACCTCGGCCGTGGGAGGGGAGAAGGTGATCGCGGCGGCGCGCTCACTGCCCACCCTGCTTGAAGCCACCGAGGATGCCCGGCTGGTGCTGGGCACCACCACCGGCATGCGGCGCAATCTTGGGCGTGAAATCCTGACCCTGCCGGAACTCCCATCCTGGTTGCGACGCCGCAAGGCACGCGGCAAGGCAGCCTTCATCTTCGGTTCGGAAAAGACCGGCCTCTCGAACGATGACATGACGCTCTGCCACGCGCTCGTGCGCATCCCCACCGCGCCCGACTGCCCTTCCATGAACCTCGGCCAGGCGGTGGCCGTCTGCGCCTATGAACTGGCCCGCACGGGCATCGTCAGCGTCCCGCCCGCGGAGCTGATCGCCCATCGCTCCGAACCCGCCAACCAGCAGATGATCGAACACACCTTCGCCAACATTGTGCGCGTGCTGGAGGCGTCGGAATACTTCCACCCCAACAGCCGCCCCGCCATGCTGAGGAAGCTGCGCCGCACCCTGCTTGACATGAACCTGACCTGCAACGACGTGCGCGTCCTCGGTGGAGTCCTGTCGCAAGTGGGCTGGAAACTGGGCGTGAACAGCAAAGCGGAATCGTGAGCGCCAATTCCTTGCCCTGTTCCCCGGTGTCCGAGTATTCCCTTTATTTTCAATTACTTCTAAGTCATGCTCGGAATTTCGAATAACTCCTTTGTTTTCAATAACTCATCCGGAGCAACCTTCATTTTTAACATCTTTTTGTGTGGGCGAATTTCGAGGCGGATTGGATGGTTTTGGGAGGGATTTTGCGGGAGTGGCGGCGCCGCGCCGGGCCTTCATAGCAAATCTAGCCTATACCTTTTGACTCGAATTGTCAAGAGACAAGTTGTCCGCCTAGCCTCTGAATGCCTGCGGGACGGGATGGCGGAAGGTCGAGCACGTCAGGAACGGAAGGGTAAACCATTACTGGGCGAGCCGACTGGGCAATTCTGGATGAGCGGCGACGAATTCGTCCACCGCCGCCTGGAAGGAGGTTCCCGGTCCCTTCCCGTTTCGCACCTTCAGGAAGCTGATGAACTCTTCCACCGCGGATCGCGCCGCCGGGGAAAGTTCCGAAACGAGTTGATTGAGATCTGCAGGACTCCTGTTCCACCCGGAAGAAAAAGTATACACGTGTGTTAAGCTGCCAGCAACCGGGGGTTGCAGAGCGGCTGCATGCGGTTGATGGACGGAGCCCTGGTGGCACAGGCACTCCTGCCTGTGGGGCTTTTACAGCCATTGGCTGTGCACCCTTTCACAGCCTGGAGTGGCTGTGCCACCACTCCCTTTAGTCCCGTATTTTGACGGTTTCGCCGTGGATGGATATAATTGAATTCGGTTCTGTCAATGAGGAGGCTTGCTTGCCGCTCTACGAGTACGAGTGCAAAAAATGCGGGAAAAGAATGGAGAAGATCCGCAAATTCTCTGATCCCCCACTGACCGTTTGCGAACACTGCGGTGGCGAACTTGAGCAACTAATCTCATCGCCCGCCATCCAGTTCAAGGGCGCGGGTTGGTACGTCACCGACTACGCCAAGAAGTCTTCCGTGCCCAGCAGTAGCAGTTCCTCGGATGAATCGTCCTCGGAGAAGAAGGAGAAGGCGGAAGCAAAGGCAGACGCGAAATCTGATTCAAAGTCAGATTCAAAGTCGGAGAGCAAGGAATCCAGCAAGCCAAGCAAGCCAAGCGAACCCGCCAAGACCAGCACGAGCAAAGAGTAGCCGGAGGAAATTACGAATTACGAATTAAGAATTACGAATTGAAATTCTGGATTCGGAATTCTGACGCCCTGTAGTTCTCTTCAATAATCACAAATCACAATTCTTAATTCCTAATTCGCAATTCGTAATTTCCCCTAAATTTTCAGTTTCCGCAGGTATTTGCGAAACGCCTTTCCCAAGTCTGGCCGTTTCAGGGCGATTTCCACGGTGGCTTGCAGGAAGCCAAGCTTATCGCCCGCGTCGTAGCGCTCACCTTCGAAAACATATCCGTACACAGGTTCCGTGGCCAGCAGGCGGCGAATTCCATCGGTAAGTTGAATCTCGCCGCCCGCGCCGGGAACGACACTGGCAAGCGCCTCCCAGATGGACGGCGTAAGAATGTAGCGGCCAATCACCGCCAGGTTTGAGGGTGCTTCCTTGGGCGACGGCTTCTCAATCATGTCTTCAATTCGATAGAGCCGCCCCGGGCACTCCGCATCCTTCACCAGGTGGCCGCGAATGATTCCGTAACTTGAAACTGATTTTTTGGGAACGCGCTGAATGGCAATCACGCTGTATCCGGTGCGGTAATGGATCTCCATCATCTGCTTCAGGCAGGGAACATCATTCACAATGATGTCATCCGAGAGCAGGACTGCGAACGGCTCATCCTCCACCAGGTTGCGCGCAGTCAGGATGGCATCGCCCAACCCCTTGGGATTCTGCTGGCGCACGTAGGCAAAGCGCAGCATACCGGAGATTGACCGGATCTGGTCGCGCAGTTCCTCCTTGCCCCTTCCCGTCAGCTCCTGGTCCAGTTCCGCGGAGAGGTCGAAGTGATTTTCAATAGCCTGCTTGCCGCGCCCCGTAACGAACACCACCATGGGGATTTCGGAAGCCGCCACCTCCTCCACCGCATACTGTACCAGCGGCTTGTCAACAATCGGCAACATCTCCTTGGGTTGAGCTTTGGTTGCCGGCAGGAATCGCGTTCCCAGCCCTGCCACCGGTAAAACTGCTTTGCGGATGCGCATGTTTCCTCGCTCGTCTTGCATTCTCAATGCCACTGCATGGCCATAACCTCGTTCAGTTTACCCCTCGCAAATCAACTCGTCAAAGGCACCTCCGTGTCCGGCCTCCGTAAGCCTCCATGTCTTGGCGGTTAAATGCCGTGGATCTTGTGCAGGAGCCCCCGCGGAAAACCGAAAGGCGTTCCCGATTCCCGCGTCCCGCATCCCCCTCAGTACTTTAATGCCATTACCCGTGGATGTGCTGTTTTGACCGCTCGTATGAGCAGTATAGGACTGACGGGTAAGCAACCACAAAGTATAAACAGTGTGCGTAAGGTTCTGCTGTTGGGGAGCGCGCAAAACTTTTGAGGAGGAAATTGAAATGCGAAACCGGAATCTCGGCATGCTGATCCTGGGGGTTGCGTTGCTGCTTATTTGCGTGCATCCTGCCATGGCAAAAGACAGGGGCTATCTGATCGTCCACGTTAGTCCGCCTGAAACCTACATCTATGCAGACGGTCAACCCGTGGTTGAATCGAACCGTCACTATATCATTCTCACCCCGGGCGATCACCAGATTGCCATGTACAATTACGGGTACAAGCCGGAAATCCGCACCGTAACCATCCGCGAGCACAAGTGGTGGAACATCCGCGTCGACATGCAGCCCATTCCCGGAATGATTACCGGGCCATGGGGATGCATAACGCTTGAAGGTGCGCCACGTGCTTCCGTACTGCTGAATGGCACGGATCCGGCGGCATTCTTTGTCGGGCACGGCGATGAATTCAACAATGAGTGGGGTTGGCACCAGGAACTGGTTGTCCCTCCGGGCAAACACGTTTTGACCGTGCAATACCTTGATAACGATCCCTGGACCACCAACGTGGATGTGCAAGCCAACCAGCGCGTTGTGGTTGACGCTTATAAAGGTGTGCGCAAGACGGTGGCGTGGGGGCGCGGAGACCAGTTGAAGGAACTGCCGCGATTCCATGCAGGCATCGCCAGCGCCAGGGTTGCCGTTGAGAAAGTGGGCGGCAATTTCTCTGCTTCAACGGGCCAGCTCAATTGCGGAGATTCCGCGCACCTCGTCTGGTCCTCCACAGGCGCTTCGACGGTGGCACTGAATGGTGCGGTCGTCGATGCCTCGGGTGATCAGATTATCCAGCCCAAGGAAAACACCAATTACCATTTCACCGCCTCCGGGCCGGGCGGAGTATACACGTCTGATGCCTCGGTCAACGTCAACAACGCGGTTACCGCTTCGCTGAATGTGTCTCCTGACGAAGTTCGCTACAATTCAGCGGGCGAAAAAGTCGGAACCGGAACCCCTTCCGTGACCTGGACGTCCGCGAATGCCGACTCCGTTTCCATCGACCCACTGGGTTCGGTGGCAACGAATGGCAGCCAACCCCTACAATTGACGGCCCCGACTGCACCGGGCGTCCAAACAGTTGCTTACACGCTGCACGCCACCAATGCCTGCGGCGGATCTACAACGCAAACCGCCAACTTGCAAGTTACGGGTCCAGACCAGGTGCTGCAAGGGGAAGCTAATCTTCCGGCAGTCGAATCTGCGCCTACCCCCGCTCCTGTCGAAGCCGCGGCGCTGGAACTTCCGACAACTGCCAGCACTTTACCTCTGGTGGGAGTTATTGGATTGCTGTCATTAGGCGCCAGTGTGGTTCTTCTTCTTGTTTCCAAACGCGTAGTTTAAGCCAGACGCTTACGGCCTGCCCGGATAACGTCGGACCCCGGGCAGGAATCGTAAGGCATGAGTTTATTGGTACGAGTACACAGTTGAAGCCCCGGTGGGAGTAGGGAACAAGTCCACCGCCGCTCGTGCCCTGGAGCACTACAGGCTGGGTTTTCGAACGCTTCCAGCCATGCCACCCTGATGACTTGAACATCCGCCGGGGTGAAGAGAAACAGTTTTCCGCAAACGCAATTCCTCGCAGCCAAGTCCGCGTAGCTAATTCCGCAAGCGGGTAGATTCACTCCTGAGTTTCAAGGGTGAATCTACCCACCCCCCTCTCATCCAAATTAAATCACCACCCAGCAGCCCTGCTTTGGGGCAGATCTCCCAGACCAAACAGGCTGCGGTTAGACTCATTGTGGCGATGTAGAGGCGGCTTTACGCCGCCATGTCGTTACTCTTCTCAAACCCCGAATGGCGGCATCCCGATTAAATCGGGATAAATTCCGCCGCCTCTACGGGCTTCTCCGCAGTCTGGAAAGCCCCGCCCAAAACCTTCCTGAACCAAACGCATTGTGGGCTGCGACTCAGGGCGCGGGTACCAGTACCTCCCGTCATTGCTGTTGCGGCACGCCGGGGGTACCGTCACTATTCGGCAGGAAAGTTCCCAGTGTGTTATATTGACTTGCGTAAATGGTCGAAAGGTGGTTAGCCACAAAAAAGTAAATGGGTTGGACGCGAACTGAGATGTTGAAGCTGCTCAATTTCGTGCGGGGCACAACAAGCGCATGCGCTCTTGCGGCACTGTTGTTGATGGTGGCGCCGGCCGCTAGAGGTTTTGCCTCGGGGCGCAACCCCGCACCGGCCCAACCTGAGCCGATCTCACCGGTCCAGGTACGCTTCCAGTTGGACATTCCCGCTGGCGGAGAAATCTTCCCCGCGCTCACCTCCTGCGCTCCGCACCATTATTGGCCTGTAGCCACACTCTCCATGGTGAATACGTCGTCCCAACCGATTGTGGAAGTGGTTTCGGCGCAAATCCCCGACTGGAGCAGGGAATCCGTCGAGTCCGTCAGTCTTGGGCCGAAGGAGTCGCGAACCATCCAGCTCAATCCGGAGCTGCTCCCCCAGGCTTACCAGAATGGCGAATTCCGCCCGGCAACACTTGAAGTCCATGCCACTATTGCCGGCACCGACTTCAGGTATAACGAGACGCGCCCCGTTTATCTCCACTCCGCTTCCGACTTGTTCTGGGGCAACAAGTTTGCCAACGCTGAATTTATTGCCCGCTGGGTGACGCCGCACGACCCCACCGTTCTGCAATTGGTATCGTCGGCGCGAAATTATGTAAGGCGCGGCCGCCTGGGGGGCTATCATTTGCCCGGTGGTTCCGCGCTCAGCGTGGCCGCCCAGGTGACAGATGAGGCCCGCGGCGTCTTTGCCGCCATGAAGCAACTCGGCATCAGCTACGTGGCCAGCATTTCCACCTACGGTCAATTCACCACCCGTGCCGAGCGCGTCCGGTTGCCGCATGAGACGCTCTCCCTGAACAGCGCGGATTGTGTTGATCTTTCGGTCGCATTTGCCTCCGCCATGGAGAACCTGGGGCTGGAACCGGTCATCGTCCTGGTGCCCGGCCACGCCTTTACGGGAGTGAGGCTCGCTCCCGGATCACCGGAAATCCTCTATTTGGATCTCACCGTCATGCCCGATGGCACTTTTGAAGCTGCCCTGCAACGGGCGCGCAATTGGCTGCAGAAAACCTCCAGACCTCAAATCAACCTCATCGATATCGCCGCCGCCCGGTCGCGCCAAATTTATCCCATGGCGGAAAACGTCGCGCGATAAACCAGCGTTCAGCTCTCTCACCCATCAGCAATTCAACTTGTGCCCCGCGTAGTAGTGCGGAGAGCGCACAGTTCCTCGTTGCCTCTTGTTTGTGTCGTATTGATCGCTTCTCAAAAGCCGTTTTGGGCAATATTGACCACCAGTGTGGTCAATAGGAAACAGACATGCAAGGCGTTACTGTTTAATACTCAACGATCAGAAAAGGGCTGAAGTGGGCAAGAAATATCATGCGTGGCAAATAGGTGGATTTTCAAGGCTCAGGGTGCTACGCCTGCCAGTAAATGCAGGGTCTGCCGAATTCACTCTGCACCGGCTTGAGCTTTTAGGTCAGGAGACTCAATGAGGACTAAAGTTGTGCAAGCGGCAGTGATGAAGATGCTTACCGGGATCCAGGGATTCGACGAAATTTCCAACGGGGGAATCCCCCGCGGGCGATCGACCCTGCTGGTGGGCGGACCGGGCTGCGGAAAAACGGTGTTTGCACTTCAGACGCTGGTGAATGGTGCAATTCAAAGGTCCGAGGCCGGCATCTTTGTCGCCTTCGAGGAGAGTGTGACCCAAATTTTCGCCAACGCGGCCAGCTTCCGATGGAATCTTCCGGACCTCATCCGGAAGAAGCTCTTTTTCCTGGATGCGCACCTTTCTCCATCTGTTGTAAGGGCGGGTGAATTCGACCTCATCGGCCTGCTTGAACTCCTGCGTGTCAAATCCAACGAGTTGAACGCGAAATGCATTGTCTTCGACGGGATCGACGTGCTGCTGGACCTCCTCGATGATCCGGTCGCCGTGCGTCAGGAAATCTATCGCCTCCGCGAATGGCTGTTGCAAACAAAACTGACGGGCATCATCACGCAAAAGGTCAACCATGACAGCGCAAGCGGCCCCTATAGCTTTTTGCAATTCATGGTGGATGCCGTCATCGTTCTCAAGCATCAAGTGGTTGACGGTTCGGCCTTCCGCAATCTCCGGATCGTGAAGTACCGCGGCTCGGATTTTATGGGCGACGAGTTTCCGATCACGCTCACCTCGGGTGGCCTGGAACTGACCAATCGGGGCCCCGACGAGCTCAAGTACACGGTAAGCGAGGCCCGGATATCGTCGGGCCTCCCCCGCCTCGACCACATGTTGGGTGGAGGGTACCACCGCGGCAGCAACGTCCTGATCTCCGGCGCTCCTGGAACCGCCAAGTCGACGCTTTCCGGGCTCTTCGCGGCCGCGGCGTGCGCGCGCGGTGAGCGCACACTGTACGTCAGCTTCGACGAAGGTGCCGAGCAGATCGTGCGGAACCTCCGATCGGTAAACATTCATCTGGCCCCCCATGTGAAGTCCGGCCTGCTCAAAATGTATTCAACGCGCACGCGCGGGCCCAATGTGGTGGACCAGTTTGGCGCCCTGCGAACGAGGGTGCTTAGTCATCGTCCTCAATGCCTGGTAATCGACCCTCTTTCCGCCCTGTCGACGAAGCAAGCCCACCTCGCCTCCGCCGATGCGGCACAGCAATTTCTGGATTTTCTCAAGAGAGAACAGGTCACTGTCGTGAATACCTCCCTGATGGACGGACTAAGCACCGACGAGGCCACAGCAACTGGCATCTCAACCATCGCTGACACCTGGATCCATGTCTCCTACGTGGTGCAGGACGGCGAGAGGAACCGCGCCCTGACCATCGTCAAATCGCGCGGTACCGGCCACTCGAACCAGGTTCGCGAGCTGACTCTATCAAGCCAGGGCGTTACCCTGACCGATGTCTTCATCGCCCAGGGGAAAGTGCTGATGGGCGTCGCCCGCTGGGAATGGGAGCAGGAAGAAGAGGCGGCGACAAAGCGAGTCAACGTTTCCGCGGAACTCAAGCGATTACAGTTGCAACTCTTACAAGCTGAAGCTGCCGCCCGACTGCAAGTGGTGCAAACGGAAATGGAAGCCCGCACAGCTGAGATGGCACTCCTTGCCGATGCCACAGGAGCCGCCACCAAACTTGTGAAGACTGACCGCGCGGTGCTGCGCAGGATGCGTCATGCCGACGAAGATGCCGCCGTCGCCGAACGAACGGGTACAAGAGGTCTCGCAGCCAAGATTGCCGATGACGGAGGCTTTTAGAATGCCCAAAGCCCGGACGAAAAAAGCGGGCCTCCAATTGCGCCTTTATATTGCGGGAAGTGCTCCCAACTCAGTGCGCGCGGTCGCCAACGCCCGGGCGATCTGCGCCGAGTATTTTCCCTCCGCGCACGAGATGGAAATTGTCGATTTACTCGATTACCCGCTACGAGCTTTGGCCGACGAAATCATTGTGACTCCGACTCTCCTCAAACTGTTGCCGTTGCCAGTGCAGCGAGTGGTGGGCGACCTGAGCGATAAGAAACAACTGCTGCTGGCAATGGGTGGCAAATGACAACCAAACGAGTCCGATCCACGCGTATCCTTGCACAGCGGCTTTCCGAAGCGGAAGCAACCATCCAGGCGCTGCTTTCCGGCCAGATCGATGCGGTGGTCGATTCCACGAGCAAGACGCCGGTCCTGCTCGCGAAGGCGCAAGAGGCGTTGCGCGAAAGTGAATCGGCGTTTCACACTCTGGCGGAGGGTGTGCCGCAGATAGTGTGGATGTGTACCCCGGACGGGATGAGCATCTACTTCAACCATCGGTGGGTGGAATACACCGGTCTGACGCTGGAGGAGAGCTACGGAAGGGGTTGGAATATTCCCTTTCACCCCGACGACAAGCAACCCGCATGGGACGCGTGGAACCAGGCGGTTGAGACGGGGGGGACGTACAGCATCGAGTGCCGCCTGCGGAGGGCTGACGGAACCTACCGTTGGTTTCTCACCCGAGGAGCCCCTGTAAGTGATGCCACGGGAAGCATTGTCAAGTGGTTTGGGACTTGCACCGACATCGACGACCTGAAGCGGGCGGAAACGGACCTTCGGCTGACCCAATTCTCCGTGGAGCATGCCTCGGACGCTATCTTTTGGGTGAATCTGGAAGGGCGGCTCACCGAAGTCAACGAGTCGGCCTGCCACGCTTTCGGACATGCGCGCCGGGAGCTTCTTACCCTGTCGATCTGGGATATAGGGCTTCGCTTCTCGAAAGAAACCTGGAGAACCTTTTGGCAGGAGATCAAATCACGGGGGTCGATGACCCTTGAAACCCAGAAAGAAGCCCGGCAGGGAAGTGTTTCCCAGGTAGTGATCGCTGCAAACTACGTGAATTTCGACGGCAAAGAATACTGCGTGGCCTTCGTGCGTGATATTACGGAGCGGAAACAGAGAGAGGAACGCCTGCGAGAGTACGAAAAGGCCATGGAAGGTCTGGACGAAATGATCGTGGTGGTGGACCGGGAGTTCCGGTATGTCATCGCCAATCGTGCGTACCTGAACTTTCGAAGGCTGACGGCAGATCAACTTTTGGGGCAACTTGTGCCGGATGTTTCGGACGAGGGTGTTTTTAATGAGGTTGTAAAGGAAAGAATGGAGGATTGTTTCCAAGGGGAGATCGTGAAATATGAAGTTAAATACACCTATCCTGAGATTGGCGAACGGGAGATGTATATATCGTACTTCCCCATTGAAGGCCCGGCGGGTATCGATCGAATTGCCTGCGTTTTGCAGGACATCACCGAGCGCAAGCGGGTGGACGCCCAGATTACACGGCTGGCAGCCATTGTGAGTTCGACGGAGGATGCCATTTTCAGCACCACACTCGGGGGGTTCATCGCCACCTGGAATCATGGCGCGGAGCATATGTTTGGCTACACTCCCGAGGAGATTAAAGGGAAACACTTTTCGATTCTGCTCCCAGAGGATGGTCATGGTGACGCGGCCCTCGTCAAACAAAAGCTCGATCGCGGCGATTCGGTTGTCCATTACGAGCATGAGCACGTTCGGAAGGACGGGTCGCGACTCGATGTGTCGTTAACGCTTTCTCCCATCAAGGATGATAAGGGTCTTGCCACCGGGGTATCGTGCATCGCCCGCGATATCACCGAGCGCAAGCGGATTGAAGCGGAACGCACGCGCCTGATGACGGCCATTGAGCAGGCCGCCGAAGGCGTGGTGGTGACCGACCCGCAAGGGGAAATTCAGTACGTCAATCCGGCCTTTTCAGCCATGACGGGTTATGGTCGCGACGAGGCTCTCGGCCAGAACACGCGCATCCTCAAGTCCGGCAAACAGGACGGAGACTTTTTCGCAAGCATGTGGGCCACCCTCCTTGCCGGTAAGGCGTGGAGAGGGGAGATGATCAACCGTCGCAAGGATGGGAGCCTCTATACGGAAAAAATGTCTATCACTCCCGTGCATAACGGGGACGGGAAAATAACCCACATGGTCGGAATGAAGGAAGACATCACAGCTCGAAAGCTCCTGGAGGACCAATTCCGCCAGGCACAAAAGATGGAGGCCGTGGGACGGTTGGCCGCCGGCGTGGCTCATGATTTCAATAACTTGCTTACCATTATCACCGGGTACAGCGAACTGATGCTCAGTCAGTTTGGCACCGACGATCCCCTGCGGAGTTACACTTCTGAAATCATGGGCGCCGGCGAACGGGCGGCGGGGTTGACGCGACAACTTCTGGCCTTCAGCAGGCAGCAAGTTCTGGCTCCCCAGGTTCTTGATCTGAGCGCTTTGGTGGCAAACCTGACCCGGATGCTGAAGCGATTGATCGGCGAGGACATTGACTTGGTCTTCAACGCCGGACCTTTCCCGGCCAGGATCAAAGCTGATCCTGGACATATTGAGCAGGTCCTGATGAACCTGACGGTCAACGCTCGCGACGCCATGCCGCGGGGAGGCAAGCTGACCATTGAAACTTCTTCTGTCCAGGTCAGCGAAGCTTTTCGGAGTATTCATTACTCCGTGCCGATCGGCTCTTATATCGCGCTGGCGGTGAGTGACACCGGGTGCGGGATGGATAAGGATACCCAGGCCCACATTTTTGAGCCCTTTTTTACTACGAAGGAGCAGGGAAAGGGCACCGGGCTGGGTTTGGCCACCGTCTATGGAATAGTCCAACAGAGCGGGGGACATATCTACGTTTACAGCGAAGTGGGCGCGGGTACAACTTTCAAGATCTATCTCCCGTCGGTGACCGGGGCTCCAGAGGCAGCCAGGAAAAGGGTGGTTCCAACGGGTGGCCTGGAGACTATTCTGTTGGTCGAAGATGATGCCAGCCTTCGTAAGTTGGCGCGGTTAGCCTTGGAATCCCGGGGAGGGTACCGGGTATTGGAAGCATCTGACGGTGAACGGGCACGGTTGTTCGCTGGAGAACAGAAAGGACCTATCCATCTTTTGCTGACCGATGTCGTGATGCCCGGGATGAACGGGCGGGAACTCAGCGAAGCACTCGCGGGCCTCCATCCGGATATGAAGATTCTCTTCATGTCAGGCTACACGGATGACACGGTGGTGCGCCATGGCGTGCTGGAGAAGGGAATGGCATTCCTCCAGAAGCCTTTTACGCCGGACTCCTTGCTGCGCAAGGTGCGGGACGTCCTGGATACCCGGCCGGATGCCATAAGATCAGCGGAAAGTGCGACGCAGGAATGATTTGAGAGGGCGAACGGGTCGCGGTAGGGATAGCGGTTGCCCGCCGCCCGATCGCGCCAGATTTATCCCATGGCGGAAAACGTCGCGCGATAAATCATCCCCTGGTCATTCACTCAATCAGTGCGCGGGCGGGGCCGGCGGCCGCGCGTTTTGGGCGATCGCGTTGAGTTCGGCGATGATATTCGCCGGGAGTTCGAGTGCCGCGGCTGCCAGATTTTCGCGAAGATGGGTTGGCGAAGAGGTACCGGGGATCAGCAAAATGTTGGGCGAGCGTTGAAGGAGCCACGCCAGCGCGACTTGCATGGGAGTTGCCTTCAGCGATGCCGCCGCCTGGTCGAGTTCCGACGACTGCAACGGTGTGAACCCGCCGAGCGGGAAGAACGGAACATAAGCGATGCCCTGCGCCACCAGAGCATCAATGAAGGCGTCGTCTTTGCGGTTGGCCACGTTGTAGAAGTTCTGGATGCAGACAATCTCTGTCATTTTCTGCGCCTCCTGGAGTTGCCCGGGCGTGACGTTGCTGAGGCCGAGGTGACGAATCAATCCCTGCCGCTTTAACTCCACCAGCACACTCAACGGTTTCTCAATGGATCCTTCCTTGGGTTCCGCGAACCCGCCCACGCGAAGGTTGACCACGTCGAGCGCTTCGACGCCGAGGTTGCGAAGATTGCCGTGAACGCCCTCAATCAGCTCCTCGCGCGAAAGGGCGGGAATCCACGATTTGTCCGCGCCGCGCCGTGCCCCCAGTTTGGTCACGATCACCAGGCCGGCAGGATAGGGATGGAGCGCCTGCTTGATAATTTGATTGGTAACATGCGGGCCGTAAAAATCGCTGGTGTCGATGTGGTTCACCCCGGCGTCAAGCGCCCCCCGCAGGACTGCAATTGCCGCGTCAACGTCGCGCGGCGGTCCCCAGATTCCGGGGCCGGACAGTTGCATGGCGCCGTAACCCATTCGATGGAGATTGGCTGAGATCCCGGAAAGGGTAAATGTGCCGCCCAGCTTTGTCTGATCCGTCATTTTGTTTTCCTCCCGCTCCATTTTCCCACACGCGCGGAGCTTCTCCACGCGGTTTATCGGTCGGAGCTCGAAAAACTGGCCGCGGCGAAGCAGAAGTTTGCCCGGACGATGCCGCCGCTCGAAGCCTTGCGAGCCTGGCTGCTGCTGTTTGTTGACGCCATCGCGACGAAACGCCGCTCTTGGGAAAAGGGAGTTGGGAGTAGGGAATTGGGCAGGGCCGCATTCCGACTCCGAACTCCAGACTCCGGACTCCGAATTTTGTTTTCCCCCAGCACCAGGCACTAACCAATGCTCTCGGGCATTTTTTTTAATCCGTGATTTTTAAAGCCTTTAAGTTGACCTTTTTTTGAAATAACGCGCAAAGAGCTAAGCAACGGTGCGGACTGACGGGTCGGCGGGGCGTAAAAATCGCGTTTTGCGCAAGTCAAATTGTCCCGCGAATTTCTCCTTACTTTTTTCCCGGAAAAATAGTCCTGACAAGAAGTCTGGAAGAAGGAGTCTGAAATCCGGAATCTTGAATCTGGAATGCTTCTTCCCCAACCCCTAACCACCAGCCCCTAATCCCTGCTTTTCCGACTCCGGACCCCGGACCCCGGACTCCGAACTTTGCCCTCCCCGCCCGTGCCCTTGTGTCACTAACCCCA
>Ga0302320_10001072_pt1 | contig 65608 bp, 58 predicted proteins | sample Bog_T0_3_FD_202130 | JGI IMG/M metagenome (GOLD analysis project Ga0302320, IMG submission 202130) | Peat permafrost microbial communities from Stordalen Mire near Abisko, Sweden - Bog_T0_3 | ecosystem: Environmental > Terrestrial > Soil > Wetlands > Peat | place: Sweden: Abisko, Stordalen Mire...
CTTCAGAGACGTCGGGTTCGGGTATGGAAGCAGTTGACTCGCTCATAATCGACAACTTAGTCCCCCTCTTCGAGCACTGCACAAGCCGCCCCGCCACTACTAGCCTTCTGTCGTGGATATTTCCTTGAGCTTTGAAGGGCACGTTGCACTCATTACGTGGAACGACGAAGAGAATCGAATCAATCTTGATTCACTGGGCCGGTTGAATGAGATTCTGGACGAACTGGCGGAACGAATTGGTCCACTCGCCGTTGTGTGGACAGGAACCGGGAAGTTCTTTTCCAATGGGCTCGACCTCGCCCGCTTTGGATCGTCACCCGGGGAATTTGCGGAAACGAACACGGCGTTTCTTAAGTTCATGGGGCGTATGCTCACTTTCCCCGCGTACACGGTGGCGGCACTGAACGGGCACACTTTCGCTGGTGGTGCTCTGTTGTCGTGCACGACGGACTATCGCATAATGCGCCGTGACAGGGGTTACTGGTGCATGAACGAACTCGAACTTGGCATGATCATGCCCGTTGATATGAACGCGGTATTGGCGACTCGTCTGCCAAGGGCCACGTTTATTGACGCCGTGTTGACGGCGCGACGCTTCAGCGCCGTGACGGCACTCGAGGCCGGCATCATTCAAGAGACGGCGCCGATTGAAGAGCTGCTTCCACTCGCCGTCGAAAGGGCGAGTGCGTTAGCGGACAAAGATCGAAAGGTCATTGGGGCTCACAAGCGTCAATTCTTCGGCGAACTCGCCGAGCGTTTGGGCTATGTTCACGAGCGTTAACGCTTCGTCACAAACGAATTTGGTCGAAAGTTGATCGCGCGACGATCTGGATAGTAACTATGAGCATCATTCTTTGGTGCGTTGATTTATCTGACGTTCACGGTTGCGAAATCAGCGTGCAACATTGCATTCCTAAGTTCTACGCATGGACACATCCTCGCGTACCGGAATGTATACAGGTTCGCCGTCGGCGAGTTCGCTGGCGTACCAAGAGTTAAAAGCATTACTTCTTCTCGGTGACGTGCCGGTGGGTGCGCGTCTTCGTGAAGAGCGACTGGCCGAGCGGCTCGGAATGTCGCGAACCCCCGTACGCGAATCGTTGCTGCGACTGCACGCGGAGCATTTTCTTGAGCGACACCCCGAGGGGGGTTATCGCGCCATGGTGCCGAGCGCTCAGAGCATGCGTGAACTCTACGAGGTCCGCCGAGCCCTCGAGGTGTATGCCCTTCGACGCACGTCGTCTGACGGTGATCGTGACTATGAAGGTCTCGAGGAACTGCGCGAAGAGTGGCGAGCTATGGAAGGTGGCGAAATAGCCCAGGACGCGGAATTTGTTCACCTTGATGAGGACTTTCATCGACGACTGGCAGAGTCGGCCGGCAATAGTCAATTGGCGGAGCATCTTCGTCAAGTAAACGAACGAATTCGTCCGGTGCGTAGTCATGACTTTATGACGATTGGACGCATTGCCACCACGGTCGAAGAGCATCTGGGGATTCTTGAAGCGGTATTGGCAATTCACACAGAAAAGGCCGTCACTTTGCTGGAGCGCCACATCGGCGAATCACAAACCGTGGTGGAACAGGCCGTTGCCAAGGTGCTTGAGCGAATGTTGTCGGTTGGAGAGCGGGATTCGTCGTGGTAAACGAGACTAAAACTCTTGCGAGTCAGTCCGACGTTGCGGTTGAAGACGCCCCGCTGCTAGATGTGCGAGGGCTCACCAAAATCTTCGGTCCACTTCGAGCGAACGATGACGTTCGCTTCACGGTGCGGTCGGGCGAGGTACACGCACTGCTGGGCGAAAATGGAGCCGGCAAGAGCACGCTGGTGAAAATGCTCTACGGGGTCTATCGTCCCGACGGTGGCGAAATCGCCCTTGATGGTGTTGTTCGAAGTATTCCTTCCCCACTCGCCGCCCGTGACCTCGGTCTTGGCATGGTGTTTCAAGATCTTCGACTCATTCCAGCTCTTTCAGTCTGGGAGAACGTGGCGTTACATCTTCGCGAAACCAAGCCGATTCTTCGACCCAAACACGTCCAGGTCATGATTCGCGAAGCGTCGGAGCGTTACGGACTCGCCGTGAATCCTTTGGCCAAAGTGGCGGACCTGTCGATTGGCGAGTGGCAGCGCGTGGAACTGCTCAAGGTTTTACTGGCCGGAGCGCGCGTACTCATCCTTGACGAACCAACGAGTGTCCTTACTCCCGACGAGGTCGAGGGTCTTTTTCGCATCGTTCGCCAATTGCGTGACGAAGGCTCAGGCATTGTCATAATTACGCACAAAATGCGTGAAGTGCGCGACATCGCCGATCGCGTAACGGTGCTTCGCGCCGGTCGAGTGGTGGTTCACGATATACCCCAAGCCACAATTTCGAATGATGAACTAATAACCGCCATGGTGGGCGAGAGTGTCACGCCCGTGCGCAATACCGGTGTACAGCCCGAGGGAGAAACACCAGTGATTGCGCTGCGCGACGTTGCGCTGAGCGGAGTGGAATCGGGTTCGGGACTTCGCGGCGTTGATCTCGAAGTGCAACCGGGCGAAATTGTTGGCATTGCGGGCGTGGCCGGCAATGGCCAGCGCGAATTGGCCGACGTCCTAGTTGGCGCAGCTCGCCCCGATCGTGGCGAAGTGGTGCTCAACGGTACGGCGATGTCGGCTGACCCCAAAGCTTTTCGCGCTGGTGGGGTCGTAACGGTTGTGGCTGATCCTCTGCGCGAATTCGTGGTGCCGGGTTTAAGCGTGGCCGAACACGCAGCTTTGTGGGAGGCGATGAGCTCAAAGCGCCGTTTGCACTTTGACACGCGAAAGGCTTCCAAGAAATTACGAACTGACGCCGAGCGCGCCGGTCTGAATATTGCTGCACCGACTCGACAACTTTCGTTGCTATCTGGTGGCAACATCCAGCGCGTTTTGCTCACACTCGCCTTTGGTGACGACGCCAAGGTCGTCGTCGTGTCGTATCCCACTCGCGGCCTCGACGTGTTGACGACCGAGACGACACGATCTCTTTTGCTCGCCGCGCGCGATAACGGAGCGGCGGTGATTCTTGTTTCGGAAGATCTTGACGAGATTCTGGCGCTCTCGGATCGGATTTGTGTGCTCGCCCACGGTCGCGTGAGTGGCATCGTGCCCGCCCACGAAGCAGACCGACAATCACTCGGACGACTCATGACTGCCGACGCGGCATGAACGTGCTCTCGACGAAGACGCAAGACGAGCCCAAACTTTTGGCGCCTGAGGAATTGACCAATCCGACGTGGTCATCGCGTCTCACTGAAGTAGTTACTGCAGCCATTTCGACGCGGGGCCTAAGGCGGCTAGGTGTTGCCCTTGGCGTGTACGTGGTTTGTCTGGGACTCTTCGCGCTTCTGGTTCTTTCCCAGAAGGCGAATCCCTTTGGCGTTTTTAACTCGATCTTCCAATCTGCGCTTTTTAGTAACGGATCAATTCCCGAAGTCATTCTTCGCGCCGTACCCATTGTGCTCGCAGCCTTGGCTGTTTCGGTGCCCGCGCGCGCGGGGCTCGTGAACGTTGGAGGCGAGGGCCAGCTCATCATGGGCGCCGTCGCCGCCACGGGCGTTGGTGTCTATCTCGGCAATTCAGTGCCGGGATTCATTGGTTGGATATGTATGGGTGTCGCGGGCTTTGGCGCGGGTGCCGTTTGGGGCGGGCTCGCGGGACTACTGCGAGTCCTCGTGAACGCCAACGAAGCCGTGACAACGTTGCTGCTGAACTTCATTGCGAATGACACCATGCTCTACTTGTTGTACCAACCTTGGAAAGATCCCACGGGCGGTGGTCAACCGGAAAGTCGTCCACTGAGCTCGCACGAAGTATTGCCTCGACTCTTTGGCAGTTCGATAAATCTGGGTGTGATCATCGCGATGGTGGCAGCGCTCGTTGTTTGGTATCTCCTAAAGCGCAGCGGCTGGGGTTTTGCTCTCCGCGTCGTGGGTGGCAATCAGCAGGCTGCGAGTCGCGCGGGACTTCCCGTCAATCGCCTTCGCATATCGTCCATGGCCGTGGGCGGCGGTCTCGCAGGTCTCGGTGGCATGTTGTACCTCGCTGGTACGCAGTTACAACTACTGCCGGGTGGTACGGCCACCTACGGATACATCGCATTTCTCGCGGCGTTCCTTGGTCGCCACGATCCGTTCAAGGTGGTCCTCGCGGGTCTTTTGTTTGCCGCCATTGCCGTCAGTGCGCCGGGATTGCAACTCAGTTATGGCCTGGATGGCAACGTAGTAGATGCCCTACTGGCGTTCATAGTCGTGGCCCCCTTGGTGCTGTCGTCGAGGCGTAAGGGAGCCTTCTGATGAACGGTTTTGAACAAGCGTTGACGACCGGTATTGAAGGCGGCACCATCATCTTGTATCCCGCGCTCGGTGAACTCATTGGTGAGCGTGCTGGTGTCGTCAATTTGGGAATGGAAGGTTGCATGCTGGCGGGTGCCCTTTCGGCATTCGCCGTTGGCGCCATAACGGGTTCAGCGTGGTTGGGTGTCCTCGCCGGTATTGGCGGCGGTGCGGTCGTCGGGCTCGCTCACGCGTGGCTCGTTGTAAAGCGCCACGCCGACCAACTGGCTTCGGGGCTGGTGCTGTGGTTTTTGGCGCTGGGGCTCACTTCTGTGCTGGGCGCTAACTACGTGAGCCAGACTGTGACGCCACTTCCCGTCATCAACGTCACTGGCTTATCTGCAATTCCTTGGATCGGACCGATTTTCTTTGAGCACGATCCGCTCGTCTACATCAGCTATTTCTTGGTGCCACTTATTGGCTGGGCGCTCTATCGAACTCGTATTGGCTTGGTACTACGTGCGACGGGTGAGCGACCCGAAGTGGTGTCGGTGGCAGGACGTCGTCCCGAACTCGTGCAAATGGGTGCGGTGGTGTTGGGAGCAGCGCTCGCCGGCATCGGCGGCGCGCAACTGTCCGTTGGCTACGTGGACAACTGGTTTGACGACATGACTAATGGATATGGCTTCATTGCCGTGGCCGTCGTGCTCTTTGCCGCGTGGCGTCCGTGGCTTGTCATGATCGGGGCGTATCTCTTTGGCGTGGCGTTAGCGGCGGCGGGCGTCTTGCAGGCGCACGGTATTGAAGTGAACCAATACGTGCTTGACGCACTGCCGTATTTCGTAACGCTCGTGGCGCTCGTGGCGTTGGGAAGAAGCGGTGGATCGAGAGCGCCCGAGGGCTTAACGAAGGCTTTAACAAATTCGAGTTGACGACATCGCTTAGCGACGGAGTGACGCGAGGGTGGGGGGATGCAGCAAAAGAAACGTGTTGTCCGGTGGAGGACAGCAACACCATCAGTTGTATCTAAGAGGAGGAATAATGAAAAGGAAATTGAATCATTGGTCGAGGCGGTTGCGACTCACGTCGTTAGCTGTTCTTGCTGTAGCTCTGTCGGGACTACCCATTGCCTCCGTGGCGAGTGGGGCCACGACGGAGCCGTGGGCGAAAGCAACGACCGTAGGTTTCATTACGGTGGGTGCTAACACTGACGAGGGCTATAACGAAGCGGTCTACTCCGCGAGTTTGAAAGTCGCGTCTGATCTGCACGTGAAGGTACTTCGCGCGGCGAACGTTCCTGAAACCCAGCAGGTGACCACCGTCATGCAGCAAATGGTTGACGACGGCGCCAAAATCATCTTCGCGACGAGTTATGGCTACCAGTCCTACGCGTACGCATTTGCGAAGTCGCACCCGAAGATCTTGGTTCTGCACCAGGGCGGTACGTACACGAGCAAGTTCCCCGCGAACCTCGGTACGTACTTCGGCGAAGCGTACGATCCGGTGTCGCTCGGTGGCATGGCCGCAGGTTCAGTCACGAAGACGAACAAGTTGGGCTTCGTCTACGCCTTCCCCATTCCACAGACGGTTGACAACGTTGACGCCTTTGAACTCGGCGCACAAAAGATTGACCCGAAGGCCGTGACTTACACGGTGGCGACCTCGGAATGGTGTGACCCCTTGAAGCAGAAGTCGGCCGCTACGGCGCTGATTTCGGAAGGTGCCGACGTTTTGACCCAACACCAGGACTGCCAGTCCACGGTGATTGAAGCCGCGAAGGCCGCCAAGGTTTACGTTGTTGGTTATCACTACGACGCGCAGTCACTTGATCCCAGTGGTTGGTTGACGGGTTCGGAATGGAACTGGGCGCCGCTTTATGAGAGCATCATCAAGACAGCGCAGGCCGGTAAGTTCACGGGCTCCAAGTACAACGCAAACTTCATTGGCACCTTTGCCTCGGGTGACAACCCGTTGCAGTTGGCCCCGTTTGGTCACGCGGTGACGTCAGCCGTGAAGACAAAGATTCTTGCCGCCGAAGCGAAGTTGAAGGCGGGCGGATCAATCTTCACGGGACCGATCTACTGCAATAACGGCAAACTCTTGGTGCCCGCGGGCAAGGTGGCAACGCCAGCGGCAATCAACCAATTCACCTGCTTTGTGAAGGGTGTTGTCGGTTAATCATGACGATGACTCGTGGCACCACAGGGTCCAAGGGTGGGGCGATTGCTTCGGCGACGCCCTACCCTTGGCCCTACCACGGGTCGTTTCAACCTGGTCAGTGCGCTCTCGTGGCGTGTCTTGATCCGTTGTGGCGAGTGGGCGCGAATGCGAGTCAAGAAATTGACAGTCGTCTAAGCGCGATGGCCCAACAACTTCGCCAACAAGGTGGCTTCGTGGTCGCGGTGACGTTGCTTCCCCCACGACGACCGGACATTGATCCGTCGCGGGGTCGAACTGCTCCCTCGGAGCGCCGACCATATTTGTTTGAAAGTGACGTTGCCCTTCACGCAGGCGGAACGAGTGCGTTCTTTGGTAGTGAACTTGATCAAACCCTTCGTCGGGCGCACCGCCGTGATCTCGTTGTGGCGGGATGGGGCTTGGAGGGTCCCGTGCATTCAACGCTGCGCGACGCGAATGATCGTGGCTACGAATGTCTTCTAGTGGCGGACGCGTCAACCTCACTCGCGAGCGGCGGTGATCAAGGTCTCGCGTCGTCGGCGTGCTCGATGGTTCGTTTCTCGGGAGGCATTTTTGGAGCGGTGGCATCCACCGCTGAGTTTTTGGCATTACTCGATAACGAGGAAGTCTCGTAGATGGTTCGTAACAGGAGGAAACAATGAACAGCACTACCCCCGATAACGTCGCACCTCAACTTGACGCGCGACCCTACGCGTGGCCGTACGACGGAGAGTTCTCTGCCAAATCCACCGCGCTAATACTTATTGACTGGCAGGTCGATTTTTGCGGACCCGGTGGCTACGTCGATCGCATGGGTTATGACTTGAGTTTGACGCGAAAAGGCTTGGAGCCCACAAAGAACGTTCTCGAAGCCTTTCGATCCTTTGGTGGCACGGTTGTCCACACGCGCGAAGGCCACCGGCCCGATCTTGTTGATTGCCCGCCGAACAAACTGTGGCGTTCACAACAGATCGGCGCGGGCATTGGCGACCCCGGACCGACGGGAAGAATTCTGGTGCGAGGAGAACCCGGTTGGGAAATCGTGCCCGAAGTCGCACCGATTGATGGCGAAATTATCATCGACAAGCCTGGCAAGGGCGCGTTTTACGCAACCGATCTTGATTTAGTGTTGCGACTCGCGGGGATTACCCATGTCGTCTTTACGGGGATTACGACGGATGTGTGCGTGCACACAACGATGCGTGATGCGAACGACCGAGGTTATGAATGCTTGCTTCTAAGCGACTGCACGGGTGCGACGGACGTGGGTAACTACGAAGCGGCCTTGAAGATGGTGACGATGCAGGGCGGCGTTTTTGGCTCCATAGCTCCGTCGGAAGCTTTTCTCAATGCGCTCTCGCAGGCCAAAACTTCGGTTACCTCGTGAGTGACATACGCGTCAGTCTGGCGGCCAAGGCTTTTGCTGACGCCGAAGACGTCATTCACTCGCTCTCATTTTCAGATTTCCGATTGCGTCCGCCCTTGGATTTGGTGGTGGCATACGCGCCAGAGCGAGAGGGTGAAAGTGACGGCGAGTTTCCGGTGCCGCCGCCACGACCGGTTGTCTCGCCCGCGCTGACTGAAATGACGCTAACGGGCGTTCAAACGGCGCTGGCTCGAGGTGAGTTATCCACACGTGAAATCGTGGAAAGCGCACTCGCACTCGCGCGAGAACACGAGGCTTTGGGTGCTGTTGTCGCCACGGATGAGGAGTCCGCCCTTCGAGTCGCGGACGAACTCGACCGCGAGCGGGCCAACGGCCGTTTACGAGGTCCGTTGCACGGTATCCCACTCACGGTGAAGGACATCATTGACGTTGCGGGACTACCGACGCGCGCGGGCTCACTCGCGTACGACGATGACCCGAGCGTTGACGCCGTGGGCGTTGCTCATTTGCGAAGTGACGGCGCTCTCATTTTGGCCAAGGTGGCGACACACGAGTTTGCGCTCGGTGTTGCGACGCCACAATGTCGAAACCCGCACGACCCTAACAAACTTTCCGGTGGCTCGAGCGGTGGGTCGGCCATTGCCGTCGCTCTCGGCATTGGTGTGGGTTCACTTGGTACCGACACCCGTGCTTCACTTCGCGTCCCCGCGTCACTCTGTGGTGTCGTGGGCTTTAAACCAACGTTTGGAAGAGTTTCGACCCAAGGTATCGTGCCGCTCTCGTGGACGATTGACCATCTTGGGCCGATTGCGCGCACCGTCGAGGACGCGTCGATTCTGCTCGACTCGCTCGCTAACGAGCCTTTTCTTGATCGAAGTTTGGAGCGTCCTCCAGGGGTAGTCGGCATTGTGCCTGGCGTACTTGCTGATGCCGATCCACAAATCGTGGCAGCGTGTGAGAACGCGCTCAGTGTGTTGCGTGAAGCGGGATGGCGACTTACGACAGTATCGGGTCCGGATGTCGAGGACTTAGAACTGTCGAACTCGTTGGGTCTACTTATAAGTCGGAGCGAAGCGGCGGCTTTTCATCGAAGCCAAAGAACCGATTTGGAGAAATGCATTCCCGAGGTCCACGATCAACTCTTAGGCGGTCTCGAAATAACGGGCGCTGACTACTTGGATTCACAGCGCCACCGAGCCGTTCTTGCTCGACGAACGCTGGAGCAGTTTGCGTACTGTGACGTCATCATGGCTCCGACGACGCCCATCGTGGCTCCGCCTCGCGACGGTTACGAGCGCTACTTACTTCGCTTGTCGCGCAACACCATCATTTGGAGCCTTATCGGTGCGCCCGCGGTATCAATGCCCGTGGGCATGAGCAACGAAGGCTTGCCCATTGGGCTGCAACTCGCGGCTGCCCCGGGGAACGAACAAGTGTTGGTCGATGCGGGGATGACCCTCGAGCGTGCTTTGACGTACGTGGCATGACCGAGCTCGACGAGTTCTTGGTCGGCGAGGAAGTGGCGAAACACTTCTACGCGTACGAACAGGCGCTTAGCGACAACAACGTTGACGTTATGAATGCCTACTTTTGCCAGGACGACGACACGGTGCGATTCGGAATCAATGAAATGCAGCGAGGTCCCAAGGAACTCTTCGAGTGGCGGGCCGGTGCCACTCCGGTACCGAAGGGTCGCACGTTGGCTCAAACGACGGTCAAAGTTCTCGGATCAGACGTCGCGGTCGTGAGCACCACCTTTACGTATCCCGGACGTCCATTTCTAGGGCGACAGAGTCAGATCTGGGTTCGCCAAGAAAACGGCTGGTCAATTGCGCATGCGCATGTTTCGGAGATTCCGAATTAGAGACGAGAAACTGTAAAGGCCTGAGACGATGACGGTAAAGGTTCGAATCGAAGACGGCACTTGCGCCAATGAGCAATCCCCGCTCGCCGACCTTTAGAGGCCGCAAGCGGGGATTGCTCGAAACTGCGCTTAGTGAATTACTTCAGCCAAGCCGGAATCGGGCTTACCACGTAGGGCAGCGTCTTGATGGGCGTGTTCTTCGAGTTACCGGTCGTGTAGACAACGTGACTGGGTTCGTTGAAGTAAATCGGCGCCGCACTTCCGTTAGGAGAAATGTTGGCAATCACGCCGCCAAGTACACCTTGGTGGTTTGACTTCGAGTACTGCAGTGGCGTAATGGTCAGCGTCGCAAGCTTGGTAGATTCCAAGGTCTTCACGAAACCCGCACGCGTCACCGTCTTTCCTTCAGCCTTCAGCGTTTCGGCAAAGGCCACCGCGAACGCAGCACCGTACTGCATGTTGCCGTCCATGGGTGACTTCGCCGTGAACTTCGGGAAGTCTGTCTTGTCAGCCAAGATGATGCTTCGCAACCATGGTGTCCATGGGTTGCTCTTGTCATTCGTGGCGGGCAGTGAGTCAAACGTGATGGCGTTTGCTTCATAAGGGCTATTCACCGAAATCGGGTCAGATCCCACGGAGGAGATGATCCACTGCGGTGAGTAACCGTCCTGGTGGGCCGTGGCCAAGATCGCCGACGTGAACGCGGGGATTGAGTCAAGGACAACAACCTTGGCGCCGTTCGACTGCAGCGTCGAAACGTCCGTAGCAATGTCACTGATGGAGCCCGTGACCGCGTCGGCGGCGTTGTACGACAGGTGGTTGTCACTGGCGATGTTGATGCCGCCATTGACGAGACCGGCGTAACCACCGGCCCCGAAGTCGTCATTTTGACCAATGAAACCTACGGACTTTCCTTTGTCGTGGGTCTTGATGTACTGAGCAAAGACTTTGCCCTCGACTTGGTACGAAGCCTGGAAACCAAACAGGTTCGGGTACGTGCTCGGCTGGCTCCAGTCACTAGAACCAGAGTTCACGAACAACTGCGGAACACCATTGGTCTTCATGTAGCTAAGAACGCTGTCCTGAGCTGCCGTACCGAGTGATCCGACGGTCGCAAAGACGTGGTCTTGAGCAACGAGTACTTGAGTCTGTGACAGCGTCGTGGTGCTGGGACCGGCGGTGCAACCAAGACCAAAGGCGGCGAGGTTGTAGCAGTCGTCCAAGCGGATGTACTTGATCCTTCGACCATTGACCCCGCCGTGCTTGTTGATGTAGTTAAATACGGCATTCGCGGAGGCCGAAACTTCGGCGTAACTCACGGCGATACCGGACAATGGAACTGTAGCTCCAATAGTGATGCTGTTCGCCGTAACGCCGGGTGTCGCCGTAGCGGCCCCCGCACTCGAGAGACCTACGCCGGTGGCGGCGAAGCCGAGTGTTAGTGCACTCGCGGCTAGAAGCGTGACGGTACGTGTTAAACGACCCTTGATCATTTGGATTTCCTCCCCTTTATGAACTGCAAAAAATAACTTAATCCACTGCGCTAGACGACGCCAGAGCGGACCGTCGGGTCTTCCTGAGCCTCTGCACAGCCGCACCCATTCCCGCAATGCCTCGCGGCGCGAAGATCATCGTGAGAATGAGCAGCGCACCAAAGATAATGCCCTGCATGTTGGCGCCCAAATTTGAAGTTGGATTGACGCCCGTCAGAGCATTGATGTGGTCTACCAAATTGGCGCTGAACGCGTAGATAATGCCACCAATAACGGCGCCACTGAGGGTACCAATGCCCCCCAAAACCATGAGGGTGAGCAAGGTGATGGAGAGTGTCAGCGGGAACGTTTGAGGGGTAACGGTGGCGTTGATGACGGTGTACAGCGCGCCACCGAGTCCGGCGAAAGAAGCCGCGACGACAAAGGCCAGTGTTCTCGTTCGTCCCAGATTGATGCCCACGAGTTCGGCGGCCACGTCGTTGTCACGCACGAGGCGCATGGCTCGACCCGTTCGCGAGTGGAACAGATTGGCCATCAAGAAGAACGAAATACCAGCAACGAGGACCGCGAGGTCCGCCGTCCACTGCGCGTTCGCGTCGATGGTGGCGTTCGGGCCACTAAAGAAGTGCACGAACCATGAGGGCGTCGACAGTGAATTGAGAAACAGTCCACCTTCACCACCAGTGACGGAAGTGAAATTTTGAGCGAGGGGTGTAATGGCCGCCGAAAAAGCGAGCGTCATACCGGCCAAGTAGGGCCCCCGGAGTCTCGTGGAAGGAATGGCAATGATCAAACCACTGAGTGCTCCCGCCACGGTGGCCAGGAGAAAGGTGAAAATCAGCGGCGTCGTGGCGTGGTGGTGAGCCCAGATGCCCGCGGCATACGCGCCCACCGCCATGAAACCCGAGTTGCCGAGTGAAATTTGCCCACTCCATCCAATGAGCCAACTGAGTCCGAGAATCACGATGGTGATGGCGGCGCCGCCGGCCATTTGCGAATCCGCCACGGGTGGGAGTAAGAACGAAATAGCGAGCGCCACAATCGTCAGCACCGACACACTGAGAAGTCGCGCGCGTGTTGTCTCTTGGACGCGAAGAGATTTGAGAAAATTCATTAGACGCGCCTGTTCACGCTTCTCGTGAAGATTCCCTGGGGACGAACCATGAGCGCCACGACCAACAAGATGACGCCCGAGAGCGGCGCCACACTTGGGGACCAGTACGCGAGAATGAACTGCTCAACGAGTCCCAGTAACAGACCTCCGGCAATCGCGCCCATAGGAGATTCCAGTCCACCAACGGCGGCGGCGATGAAGCCAGCAACAAAAACGCCGTCCATGTCCGTTGGAAAGAGTCCAAAGTTTCCTGACGCAATTATGACGGCGGCAACCGCACCTACGCCAGCCGACAGCATCCAACCAATCGTCAGCATTCGGTGCACGCGCACTCCAAGCAAGCGAGCAACCTCGGGAGCGAGCGCCGCGGCCCGGAGCTGGAGACCGAGTTTTGTATAGCGAAAGAGAGCGGCGACGAACAACATGATGCCAATGGCCAAGGCAATTTGGAAGATGACAAAGGGGGAAAGAAGAATTAGTCGACCGCGGTATTGGTAGTAAATCTGCGAAAACGGTGCCGGAATGTTGCGCGTCGTGCTGGTCCAGATACCCGCGGTCACTGCTTCGATGACGCCCAAGAATCCCACCATGACGACGATCGGATTGATTTCGGGCTTTCCGTAAAGAGGCCGAATAAGTACTCGCTCGGTGATGCCACCAAAGGCCATGCCCACGACGACCGAAATGATGACGCACCACCAGTAACCAACGCCGCGACCAATCTCGGTGAGACCAACGTAGGTGGCAAACATGGCCATGGCACCCTGGGCAAAGTTAAGGACGTGCGTTGATTGCCAGATGATAACGAGACTCAAGGCCACTAGGGAATAGATGACACCTTGAGCGAGTCCGCCAAAAATATTGTGCATGAAGTTCGAAGCAAGAAACGCACCCATTATTGGACTAGTCCCAGGTAGTACCGACGAAGATTGTCATTGGCCGCGACTTCGTTGGCGGGGCCGCTCGCCACGACCGTACCGAGATGCAGGACCACGGCATCGTGAGCAATTTTGAGGGCACTCTTCGCGTTCTGTTCAACCAGAATCACTGTCAATTGCTTGCTTTCGCAGAGCGAACGTATCGATTTCATGAGTTCCGAGGTGACGAGAGGTGCGAGACCGAGTGACGGTTCGTCCAACAACAGGACCTTTGGCTGGGCAATCAGGGCGCGAGACATGGCGAGCATTTGGCGCTCACCGCCCGAAAGCGTCGACGCGTATTGTTTGCGTCGATCACCGAGCACCGGGAACTGCTGGTACTGCGCTTCTAATCCTTCGGCGATATTGATCTTGCTCGCCAGTGCCCCGAGGCGGAGATTCTCGTCGACCGTCATTTCCGCAATGACTCCTCGACCTTCGGGAACATGACCCACGCCCATTCGCGCAATGTCTTCGGCGGCGGTCTTTAGCAATGAACGATCATCCAAAAAGACGTTGCCGCTTCGCGGAGTGACGAGACCGGAGATCGTGCGAAGAAGGGTAGTTTTTCCGGCGCCGTTGGCTCCCAACACCGCAGTAATGAGTCCCGGTGTTGCGTTAAAACTGACGTCGCTTAGTGCTTTGATGGCGCCGTAGTTAACACTTAATTTTTCTACCCGAATCATTCGTCCACTCCGAGATACGCGGCGAGAACATCTTCATTGGAACTGATGACACTGGGTGTACCAGTGGCAATCACTTGCCCGAAGTTGAGTACCACGAGTTCGTCCACCAGTGGCATGACAAAGTCCATGTTGTGCTCGACGAGCAGCACGCTCATGCTGGCTCGCAGTTCAGTAATTAAGTGTGCGAATTCTTCGAGTTCGCTCTCGTCGAGTCCTGACGCTGGTTCGTCGAGGAGCAAGAGCTTGGGCTTTCCCATTAATGCTCTCGCGAGCGAAACCTTTTTTTGGATGCCGTAAGGGATACCAGTGGGTATGGATCCGGCAAATTTTGCAATGCCGAGACGCTCGAGCGTCGCCATGGCTTCACTTCGAAGTCCCCGCTCCATGCCTAGGCCGTGGGGAAGTCCCAGCACCGAGGTAAGAAAACCTCCACCGGGTCGACTGAGCGCTCCCGACATGACGTTCTCCAAGACACTGAGGTTGTTAAAGAGGCCAACGCCCTGCAGCGTGCGAGCAACGCCGGCCTTGGCGAGTTCGGAAGGCTTCAGTGCACCTTTACCTAAGGCGGGGAAACGTACCGTGCCCGACGATGGTTTTTGGAATCCGCAGGCTACGTTGAAGGCAGTGGTTTTTCCAGCGCCGTTGGGACCAATGAGACCAACAATCTGATTGGGCAGTACTCCAAACGAAATATTATTGAGGGCCAACAGTCCGCCAAATCGCACCGATACGTCGGTGAGTTCGAGCGTTGCTTCGGTTGTTGGCTCGTCCCCCATAGTCGGATACAAAACTAGCCCGACAAGCCCACAAAGAGCCAAGCGAGAACGGAACTACACCCAGCCCTGATCGTGAGCAATCTGTTCGACGTCGCCAATGCGCAGCCCAGAACGGTGCTGCAAAGTGCGAATCAGTCCACTGGCCTCGTACAGCGACTCGTGCGTACCGGTGTCGAGCCAGGTGGTGGTACGAGCCAGCACCTCGACGTGCAGATCGCCGCTTTCGCGGTACGAGTTATTGAGAGCGGTTATTTCCAATTCACCGCGGTCGCTTGACTCAAGTTCGTGGGCGAGCGACGACGCGCGTTCATCATAAAAGTAGATGCCCGGCACCGCGTAGTTGCTCTTAGGCTCCGCGGGCTTTTCTTCGAGCGAGAGAACCTTGCCGTTGTCATCGAATTCCACGACGCCGTAAGCGCTGGGCTCGGCGACTTGATAGGCAAAAATAAGTGCGCCCTCGATGTCGACGTGGCGACTCAGCTGATGACCGAGACCGGGTCCATAGAACAAGTTGTCGCCGAGAATCAGCGCGCATTTTTGTCCGTCAAGAAATTTCTCACCAACGATGAGCGCTTCGGCCAGACCATTGGGTGCTTCTTGAGCTTCGTAGGAAAGTTCAATACCGAGTGAGGAACCGTCACCGAGCAGTCGTTGGAAGGCCGCTTGGTCGTGCTCCGTCGTAATAATGAGGATTTCTCGTAGACCCGTCAGCATCAGCGTCGAGAGGGGGTAGTAAATCATGGGCTTGTCATAAATCGGCAGCAACTGCTTCGAGACGGCGTGCGTCACGGGGTGTAGACGTGTTCCGCGGCCCCCAGCCAGGACAATTCCCTTCATCGCATTAGTCTAAAAGAGACGTGAAGACCACTTTTTTGACCCGGGAATCACTGTGCGCCTAGTCATAACCGGCGCCGCAGGCTTCATTGGCTCTCGATTTTCTGAGATGGCGCTCGAACACGCCCCCCAGCTCGGTTACGACGAGATTGTCCTGTTGGACGCTCTTACCTATTCGGGTCGAAAAGAGAACATCGCGCACCTCTTGGAGGACCCTCGGGTCAATTTCGTGCACGGATCGATTATCGATCAAAACGTTACCGACTCGGCGCTGAAGGGCGCTTTTGCGGTCGTGCACCTCGCGGCCGAGTCACACGTCGATCGTTCCATCGAAAGTGCGGATATTTTCTTTCAAACGAACGTCGTCGGTACGCAGCAGCTCCTAGAGAGTGCGCGCCGGGGTGGTGTGGAGCGCTTCGTGCACGTTTCGACCGACGAGGTTTACGGCACCATTGAAGACGGCGCGTGGAGTGAGGATTTCCCGCTGGGACCACGTTCGCCGTACTCGGCGAGCAAGGCCGGCAGCGACCTCGCGGCGCTCGCGTACTACGAGACCTTTGGACTTCCCGTCACGGTGACGAGATGCTCCAACAACTACGGACCTCGACAGTTCCCTGAAAAAATGATTCCGCTGTTCTTGACCAATCTTTTTGACGGCGAAAAGGTCCCGCTCTACGGTGATGGGCAAAACATTCGTGATTGGCTACACGTTGACGACCACTGTCGAGCGTTGTTACAAGTACTAAAGGGCGGTCGTGCTGGCGAGGTCTACAACATTGGTGGAGGAACGCAACTCACGAATTTGGAACTCGCCGAGAAGCTCTGTGAACTTTGTGGCTACGGCGACGAAATGATTGAGCACGTGACCGACCGACTCGGTCACGACCGTCGTTACTGCGTGGACTACTCCAAGATTGAACGCGAACTGGGTTATCACCCTGAGATGCATTTCGCCTCTGGGTTGGAGGCCACTGTTCGTTGGTACCGCGAGAACGAAGCGTGGTGGCGTCCCTTGAAGGAACATCAGTGATACTCGAAGAGCGTTCGATTCCTGGACTCTTCGTGCTTGAGTCGCCCGTGCACGGCGACGAGCGAGGATTCTTTCGCGAGTGGTTCCAACTTTTCGACTTTGAAGCCGCGGATGAAACCTTCAGTGTTGAACAGGCGAATCTTTCTTTTTCGGCCCGCGACGTGGTTCGAGCGCTGCACTATTCACTCGCTCCACGCGGGCAAGCGAAGGTCGTCACCTGCGCCCAGGGCGAACTCGACGACGTTGTTGTTGACGTACGCGTGGGGTCGCCGACGTATGGCGCCCATGAGGTCATTACGCTTCGAGCGGGTGACGGAAAAAGCATTCTCGTACCCGCGGGCGTGGCGCACGGTTTCGTTGTTACGAGCGAGACCGGGACAATTGTGTATCTGTTGTCGTCGCCCTACGAGCCAGGGCTGGAACTCGAAATTGACGCGTTTGATCCCGAGATTGGGGTCCCGTGGCGACTGACTAGCGAGCCGGTGCGAAGCGCCAAAGACGCCGCCGCGCCGCTGCTCGCAGAACGTCGAGCCGCCGGTGAATTGCCCCTGTATCTGGCCTAAAACCCATCGAGCGCCCAAGGACACGGTGTCGAGGCATTGCTAGCGTTGAACGTATGAAGAGCAAAGTCGGTGACCACGCTCAAAGCGTCGACAACGTGGTGACACTCGTCACGTCGCCCGGGCCTCGTATCGATTCCGAGGCGCACCTTGTTGCCACGCTTAAAGCGCTCCCGGGTGTTGACGCAGTTGGCGTGGAAGCACGAGTGGCGAAATTGGCGACTCGGTCCATAAAGACCTCCGCGAAGAAGGAAGCTCTCGATCTCGCGCTTTCTATGGTGGATCTCACGACACTGGAGGGTGCTGACACGTTCCAAAAGGTTCGTTCGCTGTGCACGAAGGCGATGTTGCCTGACCCTCGTGATGCAAGTGTGCCCTCGGTGGCCGCGGTATGTGTGTATCCCGACCTCGTGGCGCTCGCGAAGGACGTCGTTAAGGGCTCGTCGGTGAAAGTTGCCTCCGTGGCCACCGCGTTTCCTTCGGGACGCGCTTCGATGAAGGTGAAACTGGCCGACGTTGAAGAAGCCGTCTCAGCGGGCGCGGATGAGATTGACATGGTGATTGATCGCGGTGCGTTTCTTTCGGGACAACTCGGACGTGTTTACGAAGAGATCGTGGCCGTGAAAGAAGCGTGCGGGACAGCGCACTTGAAGGTCATCTTGGAAACGGGCGAATTGGTGACCTACGACAACGTGCGAAAGGCCAGCTGGCTCGCCATGTTGGCCGGGGCTGATTTCATAAAGACGTCGACCGGCAAGGTGTCGGTGTCCGCCACGCGACCGGTGGCTCTCGTCATGCTCGAAGCAGTGCGCGACTTCGCCGATGTGTACGGTCAAAAGATCGGCGTGAAGGTGGCGGGTGGCATCCGTACATCCAAAGACGCCATTCGATACCTGGTGCTCGTGAACGAAACGGCGGGTTCCGCCTGGCTCAGTCCCGATCTTTTTCGTTTTGGTGCGTCGTCGCTGCTCAACGACCTCTTGATGCAACGCCAAAAGCTTGCGAGTGGCGTGTACGTTCGTTCCGACGAATTCTCGGTCGACTGATGTCGTCGACGCCACCGTCATCAAAGTTGGGTTCACTCGACTACGCGCCCGCTCTTGAGTCAAAGTCCAGCGCGACTATCGCCGCGCACTACGGTCTCTTTATTGAGGGAGCGTTCCGCGAAGCTTCGTCGAGCCAGAGCTTCTCAAGCATTAATCCGGCGACCGAAGAAGAACTGACCACAATCAGCCAAGCGAACGCCGCCGACGTTGATGCGGCGGTTGCGAGTGCCCGAAAGGCCTACGACTCGGTGTGGTCAAAAATGCCCGGTGCCGAGCGTGGCAAGTACCTGTACCGAATTGCGCGCATCATCCAAGAGCGATCGCGAGAACTGGCCGTGGTGGAAACACTGGACAACGGAAAGCCCATACGCGAATCGCGTGACGTCGACGTACCAACGGCCGCCGCACATTTCTTCTATTACGCCGGTTGGGCCGACAAATTAGAGCACGCCGGCTTTGGCCCGAGTCCGCGACCGCTTGGCGTTGCCGGACAAATTGTCCCCTGGAATTTTCCTCTTTTGATGGCGGCGTGGAAGTTGGCGCCGGCACTCGCCACGGGTAATACCTGCGTTCTTAAGCCCGCCGAAACAACGTCACTCAGCGCCATGGTGCTCGCGGACATATTGCAACAAGCCGATTTACCTCCGGGCGTCGTGAACATCATCACGGGTGACGGCTCGACGGGCGCCGCGCTCGTGGCGCACCCCGGCGTTGACAAAATTGCCTTCACTGGCTCGACCGGCGTGGGACGACAAATTCAGCGTTCGCTCGCCACAACGACCAAGCACGTGACGTTAGAACTCGGCGGCAAGGGCGCCAACATTGTCTTTGACGACGCACCGCTCGACGAGACCGTTGAGGGCATTATCGACGGCATCTTTTTCAATCAAGGTCACGTGTGCTGTGCGGGTTCTCGCTTGTTGGTGCAAGAGTCCATCGCCGATGATATCCTCGCGCGACTTCTTCGTCGCGTGGACCAATTGCGTGTGGGCGACCCCATGGACAAGAACACCGACGTCGGGGCCATCAATTCCGCTGAACAGTTAGAACGCATTCGCGTTTTGGCAAACGCCGGTGACGAAGAGGGCGCGACGCGCTACACGAGTTCGTGTGAACTGCCAAAAAAAGGCTTCTGGTTTGCTCCGACGGTGTTTTCCAACGTGGCCCAGACGCACCGGATAGCTCGTGAAGAGATTTTCGGTCCCGTGCTTTCCGTCTTGACCTTTCGAACGCCCGAAGAAGCAATCGCCAAAGCGAACAACACCACCTACGGACTGGCCTGCGGCGTATGGAGCGAGAAAGGTTCACGTACCTTGTGGGCGGCGCAGCGTCTTCGTGCGGGCGTGGTGTGGGCCAACACCTATAACCGGTTCGACCCGACGAGTCCGTTTGGCGGGGTCCGAGAGTCGGGTTTTGGTCGAGAAGGTGGTCGTCACGGACTCGAGGGGTATCTCGATGTCTAATAACCGAGTAGCTGTCATGAAGACCTACAAGTTGCTCATTGGTGGCGAATTCGTTCGGTCCGAATCGGGCCGCAGCTACGAAGTTCAAGACGCCGACGGGGCATTTATTGCCAACGTCGCCCAGGGTTCGAGAAAAGACGTCCGCGACGCGGTGGTCGCCGCGCGCGCCGCGCAGCCGCGTTGGCAAAACGCCACGGCCTACAACCGAGGACAAGTGCTCTATCGACTTGCGGAAATGGCCGAGTCTCGGCGCGACGAGTTGGTCCACCAGGTCAAAGCGGCCGAAGGCTTGAGCACCCCTGATGCCGAGTCGACGGTGTCCGCCAGCATCGATCTGATTATCTACTACGCCGGTTGGACCGACAAAGTAGCTCAAGTACTCGGTGGATCAAACCCCGTCGCCGGGCCATTTTTTAATTTCTCGGTCCCCACCCCGACCGGCGTGATTGGCGTGCTGGCTCCCACTTCGTCGTCGCTACTGGGATTCGTGCAGACGGTACTGCCACCGCTGTGCAGCGGCAACGCCGTTGTTGTCATGGCGAGCGAGGAACGTCCAATTCCAGGATTACTGCTCGGCGAAATGTCGGCCACCGCTGATTTTCCTGGAGGCGTCCTCAATATCATCAGTGGACAACTGGGTGAAGTTGCGCCGACGCTCGCGTCACACGAAGACGTCGATGGCCTGGATCTCACCGGTGCGTCGATAGAACAAGCGGGTGAGTGGGCAAGGTCAGCGGCCGATTCCATCAAGCGAGTCTTTGTACCGCGTTCCGGTGACGAAAGCCTCTCGTCGCTTCGTCGACTTCGCGCATTTATTGAAACTGCCACGGTGTGGCACACGATCGGACAATAGGGACCAAAGTGAGCGACGAGAACCCCTACGCTCTCGCGGAGCGCGCCGCAAAATCACTTCTCGAACAATGTGGCGTTTCGAAGATCGACGCGGCGATTGTGTTGGGTTCGGGTTGGCGCGAAGGTGCCGTTGCTCTTGGAACACCCGAGGCGGTCGTGAAGACGAGTTCGTTGCCGGGATTTGTGGCGCCCACCGTACCGGGGCACGACGGGAGCATTTTGCTCGTTCGCGTTGGAGAAAAGAACCTCGCGCTCGTATCGGGACGAGTGCATCTCTACGAAGGAAATTCCGCGCACGCCGTGGTGCATCCGGTTCGAACCGTGCTATGCGCGGGAGCGAGTTCCGTTGTGCTGACGAACGCCGCCGGCGGACTTGATTCTTTGCTCGGTCCGGGAAGCATCGTTATGCTTCGCGACCACGTCAACCTCACCGCGACGTCGCCACTTGAGGGCGCCGTACCGCCCGAAAACTACGGACCACGTTTCGTTGACCTTTCAAATCTCTACGACGATTCGTTGCGCGAGTCCGTGAAGCGCGTTGTCCCCACTATCAGTGAAGGCGTCTACGCGGGAGTGCGCGGACCGCACTACGAAACACCCGCCGAGATCAAAATGCTGCGAACAATGGGCGCCAGCCTCGTTGGCATGTCGACTGTTTTAGAAGCCATTGCCGCTCGACACATGGGGGCCAACGTGCTTGGTCTTAGTCTGGTGACAAATTTTGCCGCTGGCGTTACCGACGAACCACTTGACCATCAAGAAGTCCTGGCGGCGGGCAAAGCAGCCCAGCGTTCGCTTGGTGCACTGTTGCAACGTGTTGCGCCCCTGTTGTGAGTAGCGGCGAAGAGTTACACGCCGCGGTGCACGCCTGGATTGAAGCCGATCCTGACGACCACGACCGCTTAGAGCTCGTGTCGTTGCTCGCGAATAACGACAACGAAGAGTTGGATCGCCGGTTTTCTTCGCCCCTGCACTTTGGCACGGCGGGCCTTCGCGGTCCCTTAGAGGCTGGTCCGTCGGGTATGAACCGCTTGAGTGTTCGAAAGGCCACGCAGGGTGTTGCTTCGTGGCTGCACGAACTCGGCCCCGAAGCAGCCGTGCGCGGCGTGGTCGTTGGACGAGACGCTCGACACGGGTCCGAAATCTTTAATCGGGAAGTCGTCAGTGTGCTCTTGGGTGCGGGCATCGCGGTGTACGAAATGCCCGGGCCGCTTCCGACGCCGCTCGTGGCCTTTGGTGTGCGTGAACTCGGTGCGTCAGCGGGGATCATGATTACTGCGAGTCATAACCCTCCAAAAGACAATGGCTACAAGCTCTACGACGCGAATGGTGCGCAGATTATTCCGCCGGTGGACAGCATTGTTGAGCGATACGCTTCGGTGGCCTTAGCGCCGGAACTCGGTGAAACCTCAAGTCCGTTGCACCATCAATTGGATGAAGCCATCGTGGAGAGGTACCTCGAGCGAATGGTCTCGAGGTTTGCGCTTTCCCAACCCAGCGATCTGGCGATTTGTTACACGCCGTTTCACGGCGTCGGCGGCAACACCATGGCGGCGCTGCTTGACGCCGTTGGATTCACGAACGTTTGCCGGGTGGCAGAACAATTTATTCCCGATCCGGATTTTCCGACGCTCTCGTTTCCTAATCCCGAAGAGCCCGGTGCTCTCGACGTGGCGCTGGCCTGCGCCAAGCGTCACGACTGCGATTTGGTACTCGCCAACGACCCCGACGCTGACCGACTCGGCGCGGCGGTGCGCGCGCGCGATGGATCGTACCGGGTGCTTCGAGGCGACGAAATTGGTTGGCTCTTGGCCCAGGCGCTGCTTCGCTGGGGCGTGGACGTCTCGTCGGTGTTCGCCACGTCGATTGTCTCTTCGTCGCTGCTGCAACGTATGGCCGCGGCTGCGGATATTCCTTTTGCCACAACCTTGACGGGCTTTAAGTGGATTTCTCGAGCGGGCTGGGAGCGAGAACGCACACTGGCTTTTGGTTACGAAGAAGCTCTCGGCTACGCGGTCGACGACGCCGTGGCTGATAAAGACGGCATGTCCGCTGGAGCGGCACTCGCCCGATTCGCTGAAGAACTACGTCGAGAAAACAAATCGTTGCTCGATGAGATTGATCACTTGGAAAGTCATTTCGGCGTGCACGCCGTGGAAAGTCTTTCCGTGCGCGTCGAGGGACCCTCGGGCCACGAGACCATCACGAGAGCGATTGATGCGCTTCTCGACAATGCGCCTCGTGAACTTGGGGGAATTGCCGTAAATAAGGTCATCGATCTTTCCGCGGGCTATGACGGACTACCGCCGACTGATGGCGTTGTGCTGCACCTTGGAACGTCAGGTCGTGTCACGGTGCGCCCCTCTGGTACCGAGCCCAAGGTCAAGATTTACGGGGAAATTGTTAGTGACTCTTGCTCCCTTGAAGATTTGCCATCTCTTCGTGCGAATGCACGAGCCAATCTCGCCAACGTGCTTGGTTCGACGCGCGAACGACTGGTTGAATTGTTACCAGCCGTCGAAGCCAAATAGTCCAAATCGGGATTTCAAGGCCGGTTGACCTCTAGGGTAAAAAGTCCACATTTTTTCGGTTGTCCGAGATTTTGTCATTGAAATGATTTTTTCGTACATCAGATTTGACGCTCAACAATCCGTATTTTCCTTCTAATTATGCGTAAGGCGACTTTTACGGCGTGCGCAGATTCCAAATGTCGTACTCAAAAATGTGTTTTCCTCAAAGGTGTGCGTGAACTGGGGGCGCCCTAGGTTGAACTTGAAGGTTATTCACGAGCCTCGTGGTCCTTTAATTGCTTTCGCAGGACTGTTAGGAGCATTATGTCGGACTCACCTTCACCGAAGATTTCCTCGACGCGCATGCCCGCCCTACGGTCGGTTTTGCACCCCGAAAAATTCGTTCGAACGAAAATTGTGATCGGTGCGCTCGTCGTCGCCGTCATTGTCTTTGTCGTGGCCGGCACGTTTGACCCACGAACGGCGTCAACCGCTGGCGCAACTCCACCCGTGGGCCTTGGTAGCGCCGCCCCCTTCGCCGTACTCGCTGGCACGACCATCACCAATACTGGTCCGACGGTTATCAGGGGAGATCTTGGTCTCTACCCTGGTACCGCGATTACGGGCTTTCCTCCGGGTATTCAAGCCACTGGCGTGACCGACGACACCGACGCGGTGGCTTCGCTCGCCAAGAATGACGCCACGACGGCCTTCCTCGACGCCGCCGGGCGTACGCCCGACACGGTGGTTGGTCCCGATCTTGGTGGCCAGACGCTGGTGCCCGGTGTGTATTCGGGATCGTCCAGTATGGCTATCACGGGAACGTTGACCTTGGACGCCCAAGGCGACCCCAATGCCGTCTTCATCTTTCAAGCCGGCTCAACGCTCATCACAGCTTCCAACAGTGTGGTGGCGCTCGAAAATGGCGCGCAAGCGTGCAACATATTTTGGGAAGTGGGAAGTTCGCTTACCCTGGGAACCACGAGCAGTTTCTCGGGAACGGTTTTTTCACTGACGTCGTCAACCTTGAATACGGGGGCCACCGTGGCGGGGCGCATCATTGCCCTCAACGGAGCCGTCACCCTCGACGACAACTTGATCACTGTTCCGACGTGCGCCGCAGTCTTGCCGACGACCACGACCACCGTCGCCGCGACAACGACGTCCACCGCGGTTGGAGGTACGACAACTTCAACGGCTGGCGGCACCACCACGACAACAACGGGTGGAAGCACCTCGACGAGCATTGTTGTGGGCGCAGTTACGACGACTACTTCGACGCCGGGCGGTACGACAACCACTGCTCTGGGTTCAGGTACGACGCCCACCACTGGCTCGGGAGGATCGCCGTCGACAATTCCTTTGGGCGCTCCCCAAACGGGCCTTGGTGGCACCGTTGGTCTTGGCGTGTGGCCTGATTTATTCATCGCGCTCGGAGCATTTATCGTCGCTGCTTTCGCTGGTCTCTTCTTGTTCGAAGTGAGACGACGAAACCAAGATATGTCGAGCGGACCTAGGGATTCGAGCCGTGAAACGTAACAGGCTGGTCGCCACCACGTGGGTCACGTCGGGGGTTATCGTCGGAATGTTAATTGTGAGTGGCGTGGCAGGTGCTAAGGCGGCGACCTTTTATGGCCCCGCGGCCGAGGTCTTGAGTCGTGGACCGGTCGTGATAACGCCCACTGCGCTGGCGAAAATTGGCTCGACCTTGCCTAAAGTTATTTATATCCCCGCCATAAGCGTTCGATCCGTGGTCGGCGCCGTGGGCTTACAACCAGACGGTCAAATCGTGGTGCCCCTCGGGACTGGCTACGTGAGTTGGTACGACCGCGGTCCTAAACCGGGCGCCGTCGGATCGGCGGTCATAATTGGCCACGTTGATTCGTACAAAGGACCGGGAGTTTTTTTTAACCTCAAGAATTTGCGTGCCGGTAACAACATAACGGTGGTCCTCGCCAACGGAGAGTTGTTGCACTTCAAAGTAAGTGAAGTAGCGAAGTATTCCAAAACAAATTTTCCGAGTCAACGGGTCTACGGAAACCATGGCACGCGCTCGCTCCAACTCATTACGTGCGGTGGTGAATTTGACCACCAGACTGGTCACTACGAGTCCAACATTGTTGTTTACAGCACCCTGGTCGGCGCGACGAATTGAACCTCGCCTGCTTCCTCGTCATCAATCAATAGACCAGAGTCACAACCAACGACATGGTCGTTTTGGCGCGAAGCGCCTTGCTTAGTTTCGAAGCGCCGCAAAACCAGGTTTGATGACCTTATTAATAAGGTCGAGGCGATGGTCGAATTGGTAAAAGGCGCTCTTGGCGGCGTTAAGCGTCAACCACTCCATGACGCTCAGATCCCAGCCAAACGTCATAGCGCAGGCGTCGAATTCGCTCGAGAGCGACACCCCACTCATCAAACGATTGTCCGTATTGAGGGTGACGCGAAACTTGAGTTGACGAAGTTTCTCAATCGGGTGTTCACGTAGTGAAGAAACAGCACCGGTGTGAACGTTGGACGTCGGACACAGCTCGAGCGGAACTCGTCGGTCACGAACGTAGTTCGCAAGTCGACCCATGCGGACATCGTTCTTTTCCCACGTGATGTCATCGACAATTCGCACACCATGACCGAGTCGCTCGGCGTTGCAGAGCTGTAAGGCCTCCCAAATGGAAGGTAGGCCAAAGGCTTCGCCCGCGTGCAGGGTCAGATGAAAATCTGCCTTCTGCAAGATGCGAAACGCTTCAAGGTGGTGCGTGGGAGGAAAACCCTTTTCGGGACCAGCGATGTCGAAGCCGCATACTCCTTCATCACGAAAGTCCACCGCCAGTGCCGCGATTTCACGGCTCCGTTCGGCTTGACGCATGGCCGACAATATGGTCCGGATGATGATGACGTTGCCTTCACCACGGGCCTCGTCGACACCTTCGTTGAACCCCTGGAGAACGGCTCGAACAATATCACTCGGACGAAGTCCCTCGTTGGTATGGAGTTCGGGGGCGAAACGAATTTCTGCGTAGACCACGCCGTCGCGAGCAAGATCAACTGCGCACTCTCGGGCCACTCGGGCAAGGGCACTCTTTGTCTGCATGACGGCCGTGGTGTGAGTAAATCCCGCGAGGTAGCGAACGAGATCGCCGTTTGGTTCGTCGGCAATGAACCACGTGCGAAGGGCTTCGGGATCAGTGGTAGGAAGTCCTTCGTAACCGCATTCTTTGGCTAACTCAATAATGGTGATCGGTCGAAGTCCCCCGTCGAGGTGATCGTGCAACAGCACTTTGGGCGCTTGCTCGATGAGCGACAGACTCAGTACGTCAGAGGACACGAGCAGAGGCTAACGAACTTGCGCTCAGCGCGCGCCGACGAGTTCTAGGAGCAGTGGCCGTGGCGCAAAGGGTTCGCTGCCCCAGGTAATTGCGTCTTTTATGGTTTCGAGGCCTCGCGCGAGATGAGCGTCGTCGTCAGCGTGCAATTCAAAAAGCGGCTGGCCTTTTTCGACTTCTTCGCCCTCTCGAACAAGGACGCGCACGCCGGCCGCGGCACTCACGGGATCTTCTTTTCGCGCTCGACCCGCGCCCAAACGCCACGCCGTGAGGCCCACACTCATGGCGTCAAGTGAGTTCACGACCCCGTAGTCATTTGCAGTAATCACTTGACGCATCTGCGCCACGGGCATCAACGCTTCGGGGTCGCCGCCCTGGGCTCGAATCATCGCGCAGTACGTTTCGTAGGCCGAGCCATCGTCGAGTTTCGTTTCGGGATCAACGTCAATTCCAACGAGCGACACCATTGAGCGCGCGAGTGCCAACGTGAGCTCTCGAATGTCGCTCGGTCCACCACCACGCAGCACGTCAACGGATTCGGTGACTTCGAGACCGTTGCCGACCGCGACGCCGAGGGGTGTGTCCATGGCAGTCAACTGCGCGAGCGTCTTGACGCCGTGTCCTTCTCCGAGGTCCACCATGGTCTGTGCGAGTTCGCGCGCTTGGTCCAGTTGTTTCATAAAGGCGCCACGACCAACTTTTACGTCGAGCACGAGCGCGCTTGTCCCTTCGGCGATTTTTTTCGACATGATGGACGCCGAAATGAGTGGAATTGATTCCACGGTGCCCGTCACGTCGCGAAGCGCGTAGAGCTTTCGATCAGCCGGAGCAAGTCCATCACCGGCCGCGCAGATGACGGCGCCAACGGATTCCAGTTGTGTGCGAATCTCTTCGTTGGAAAGCGTTGCTCGCCATCCTGGGATGGATTCAAGTTTGTCGAGCGTGCCGCCCGTGTGACCAAGTCCACGTCCCGAGAGTTGGGGAACACTTGCCCCGCACGCCGCAACGAGTGGCGCGAGGATGAGTGAAATTTTGTCACCCACGCCACCGGTGGAGTGTTTGTCGACACTTGGTCGCGACAAACCCTGGAGGTCCAAGGTTTCGCCCGACGCAATCATTTGGTCCGTCCAGCGCGCGAGTTCGGCCGCCGAGAGTCCGCGAAAGACAATGGCCATAAGCAGAGCCGACATCTGTTCGTCAGCTACTTCGCCGCTGACGTACGCATCGAGCACCCAAGCAATCTGCTCGTCACTAAGGGGCACGTTGTCGCGCTTCGCCACAATGATATCGACGACGGAAAAGGCGCTCACGAATCCTTCCTCGTCGGCAGATCCTCCGGTCCAAAGGCGTCGGGCAGCAATTCCGCAAGGCGTTTTGGGGCAAGGCCCTCACCTGCGTCGAGCAGTAATTCAGCTCCGCCATGTTCGTAGAGCACCTGACGACAGCGACCACACGGTGAAATAGGTGCGTGGTCACCCGCCACAATGGAAATGGCCACGAGGCGTCCGCCTCCTGTTCGCACCAAGTCGCTCACGAGCGAACATTCTGCACAAAGCGTCAAGCCGTAGCTCGCGTTTTCAATGTTCGAGCCTTCGACCACGGTGCCGTTATCGCTCAGTCCCGCGGCACCGACGCGAACGCCCGAATACGGCGCGTAGGAGCGTTGCGTGGCGCTTCGCGCGCGAGAACGAAGCTCGCTCCACTCGGACTCGTTGGGTGGGGCCACCGGGTAACAGTACACTTTTCATTTCGTGGTTATCTCCTCAAATTCGCCCCTTCGCATTAGCGACGAAGTGCAAACGGCGCTTGACGAGGGTCAGGGAATTGTGGCGCTTGAAACCACGATTGTTGTCCACGGACTACCTCGCCCGATGAACCTTGAGGTGGCGGCGGCGTGCGAACAAGCCGTCCGGCGCCAAGGTTCGGTCCCCGCAACCATTGGCGTTTTGGACGGAAAGGCCGTTGTTGGACTCAGTGTCGCCGAAGTCGAACGGCTCGCCGATCCTGAGCGTCCAGCCGTCAAGCTTTCTGCACGAGACGTGGGGCTCGCCGTCGCCCAAAGTCGTGACGGAGCAACGACGGTCGCCGGAACCATCGCGCTCGCGCACGTCGCCGGTATCTCCGTGATGGCGACGGGTGGCCTTGGTGGCGTCCACCGTGAGGCAAGTGTCACTTTTGATGAATCAGCGGATCTGACGTGTCTTGCTCGAACACCCGTGCTGGTGGTGGCTTCGGGCGTAAAATCAATTCTCGATATTCCCGCGACGCTCGAACGACTTGACACATTGGGCGTTCCCGTCCTCGGCTATCGCACTTTGGCTTTTCCCGGTTTTTATGTGCACGACAGTGGCGAACCGATGCAGTGGCGAAGTGACGACGCGGTCGCCGTGGCGAAGGGCTTTCTCGCGCACCGCCTGTTTTCGTCGACGGGCATGTTGCTTGCTAACCCTGTGGGACTGGATAAACAACTCGACCCTGAACTACATGAGCGCGCACTCGCGCACGCCTTTTCGGTAGTTGAGAAAAACGGTATTACGGGTCGCGACGTGACGCCGGCGCTGCTCAGTGCCTTTAGTGAGTTCACGAGTGGAGCGAGCGTCATTGTCAATCGCGACCTCGTGGTGGCTAACGCCTCGCTCGCGGGAGAAATTGCCAACGCGTTGGCTGCTAGCGCATGAGTGGCGAGCGTCAACGAATTGTTGTTCTGGGCGATCTCATGCTGGACGTGGTGGTTCGTCCCGACGGCGCCATAAAACCCACGAGTGACACGCCGTCGAGTGTCCGACTCACGAGGGGCGGCGCCGCGGCAAATTTCGCCGTCGCGTTGGCGCAGAGTGGTCACGACGTCACGTACGTTGCTCTCGTCGGGGATGATCTCGCCGCCAACGTGGCATTAAGTGCATTAGCGCAGTCGGGCGTCGCGACCAACGTTGATATTGTTGACGCTCCCACGGGCATTGTGGTGGCGTTAGTTGCCGAAGATGGTCAACGCGCGATGCTTACCGAACGTGGTGCCAATCAACTGCTGACAGTTGAGCGCGCTCTTCGACTGAGTGACCTCGGCGCTGAACATGTTCATATTTCTGGCTACACGTTCCTCGACCCCGCGTCACGTCCGGCGGCGAAGGCGGTTCTTGCGCGTGCGCGCGAACGAGGTGTTCCTGTTTCGGTCGACGTCTGTTCGCTGGAGCCTCTTAAAAAAACCACGCCGGAGATTTTTCTAGGTGCCGTCAGTGGCGCAACAATGCTGTTTGCGAACGAAGAAGAGAGCTTGGCGCTCACGGCCACGCGCGACGTCGAAAGTGCGCTGCGCTTTTTGGAGGAGCGTTTCTTCGAAGTCGTTATAACGCTCGGCGCAAAGGGTGCGCTGTGCCAGATTGGTAAAGAAGGTTTCCGCGTTCCTGCAACCGCCGGTCTCGTTCTCGACACCACCGGCGCAGGTGACGCCGCGACGGGAACGTACCTTGGCGAGCGTCTTCGTGGGGCCGACGCTGAAACGGCACTCCGCGCCGCCATGGCGGCCGCGAGTGTTGCCGTTCGCTCGCTGGGAGCGGTTACCTAGTCGCGAGCGTAGGGAATGCCGTCGGCGGCGGGGGCTCGAACGCGGCCAATAAGTCCCGCCACGACAACAATGGTGATGATGTACGGGAACATTCCCAGAATTTCGGTGGAAATTGGAATGCCGTAGGTTTGCAAATTGCTTGAGAGATAGAGACAAAGGCCAAAGAGTACGCACGCGGCCACGGCGCCCGAGGGTCGCCAGCGTCCAAAAATCATCGCGGCGAGGGCAATGTATCCCCAACCCGACGTCGAACCCGGCTGGAACTGTCCTTGCACGGCCATGAAGGCAACGCCACCGAGCCCCGCAATGGCCCCGCCCATAACCACGCTGCGATAGCGAACACGTACCACGCTGATACCCACGGAGGCGGCTGCTTTGGGGTGCTCGCCAACTGCGCGCACCCGAAGACCCCAACGTGTGCGAAAGAGAGCAACGGAAACAACAATGACCAAAATGACCATGGCGTAAAAGAAGCCGTTTTCGTTAAAGAAGACCGGTCCAATGATCGGAATTTTGGCGAAAAAGGGGATAGCCACTTGGGGAGCAATGTTGCCCAGATTGTATTGCGGATATGGCGTGAGGACTTGTAAGTTCAAATACGAACTCAGTCCGGTCAAAATAGTGACGAGCACGACACCCACAATGATTTGGTCCGATTGGTACCGGAGAGCGAAGAACGCGAGCGCGAGACCAATGAGGCCACCGGCCGCGATGCCACCAACGGCGGCGAGCCAGAAGCTGCTGGTTGTTGACGCCAAAATCGAGCCAATAAACGCGCCGGCAATGAATTGACCCTCAATGGCAATGTTGACAACGCCCGCTCGTTCGCACATGACGCCCGACAATGAACCAAGAATCAAGACGGTCGCAATAGCCGCGGTACGAACGAGAATTGGGGTGACGTCGATGAAGCCCACGATCGATGGTCCCGGTGTTCGAGCGACCCAAATGATCAACGTCAAAAAAAACAACACCGCACCGAGAGAGAACCGGAACATGACTCCTCGCCGGGGCAGGCGAGTAACGACTTCAACACCAAAGGCGCAGACGACGAGACCCATGATGATGTCACTCAATCGAGTGTTGAGGGTCAACATACCTAAGTGCCACGGAACAGTACCCGTCAGGTTTTCGGGGTTGAACGTCAGCGACGAGTGGGCACTGCCGACGACGCCGATGCCAAAAACACCGACGATGAAGACACCAAGTCCAATGAGAATGCCCCCGATCACTCGAGTTCTCGTCATTGGAACAACAATGTCCCGCGGGGATTCAAGTGTGACGTCAGCGGTACTCATGCGCTCCAACCCTTCGAGGCCAGTTGCAGGGAACGTTCCGTGGTTCCTTTTAGATGGAAGACTTCGCGCACCAGAGCGGGTGTAGCAACGAAGAGCACGACCGATCCCTGGATTACCGTTGCGAGGTCAAGTGGAATACCCGTCGCAGCTTGCATGTTTCGTCCGCCAACGCCGAGCGCCGCGAATAAGAGTGCACCCCACACGATCCCGACGGGACGGTTTCGACCGAGCAGGGCCACGGTGATGGCAGTGAAGCCAATGCCGGCTGATCCGGCGTAAAAGCCTCCATCGATATAGTGGTTAACACCCGAGACTTGCGTGGCCGCCGCGAGCCCACAGATGCCACCCGTCAATACGAAGACCCAGACGTACACGGATCGTTCTTTTATTCCCGCGGTACGTCCAGCGGCGGCGTTGGCGCCGACCACGCGAAAGTCGAATCCCGTCGTAGAACGATCAAGGAACCACACCGCAAAGATCACCACGAGAATGGCCACCAAGAGTCCCCAGTTAACGCGCAGTCCCGTACCGGTCCCAAAAATTGGGGCGAGTTGCGCACTCGGGTCAATCACTCTTGAAATATCGTTTTGTTGGTTCGGTTGCTGCAACGTGGTTGAGAGCAGGGAGAAAATCAAGAAATTCGCACAGACGTAATTCAACATAAGCGTGACAATTACTTCGCTTGCTCCGGTGTACGCCTTTAGAAGTCCTGGTATGGCCCCGGTTATCGCGCCACCGATGAATCCGGCCAACAAAGTGAAGGGAACGTGGAGTGCCGTGGGCATGTGCACGAGAGATCCTGCGGCAGTACCCGCAACCGCACCAATGATTGCTTGGCCGTTCGCGCCGATATTAAAGACGCCCGTTTGAAAACCAATGCCGACACCAATGCTGACAATGATGAGAGGCGTAGCGTACGTGAGCGTCTCCGAAAGTGGCGTCAACGTGTTGGGCCACTGGCTCCATGTCGTGAGCGAGTGCCACAACTGGGGAGGATCAAAAATCGAACCAGTAAAAATTGCGCGGTACGCGGCCATGACGTTGTCAAACGTGATCTTGATTGCGTGGAATATTCCGTCCCAATGGTTGAAGATATCTCCCCAGGAGCGAAGTACCACCGGCGTTGTGAAGATGATGACGAGGGCACCGAACGTGAGGCCAAGTAAGAGAGCGAAAAAACTCAGCGTGAGCGGATTGGCGGTAAGGAACGCGTTGCCAATGTCTCGGAGTGAAAATCGACGCTTTGCTTTTTCCCTTTGGACGGTACTCACGATGCCACCGAGGCCTTGGCACCCGCCATTAAGAGGCCAATATCTTCTCGTGAAGTATCGGGGCTGACAATTCCCGTAATTTGCCCTTGGTACATAACCGCAATACGGTCACCGAGCGCAAAGACTTCGTCCAGCTCCGACGAGACGATCAAGACTCCGAGGCCTTCGTTTCGTTGGTTCACCATTTGACGGTGCACGTACTCAATGGATCCAACGTCAAGTCCTCGAGTTGGTTGCGCAGCGACCAGGAGTGACAACGGCTTTGAAAGCTCGCGGGCCACAATGACCTTCTGCTGATTACCGCCGGAAAGTGAACTGACGGGCGTATCGACGGAAGGAGTGCGAATGTCAAAGTCCTTGACGCGCTGCTCGGCATTTTTTCTTACCGCCCGCAGATTTCGCGTTCCTCTCTTAGCGAACGGAGCATTGCGAGGTGTATTCAGAACGAGATTATCTTGCACTGACATCGAAAGTACCAAGCCGTCAACTTGGCGATCCTCGGGCACGTGACCAAAGCCAGCATCAAGAATCTCTCGTGGTGACGAATTCGTAATGTCGTTTCCGTTCAAATAAATAGTGCCAGACTCGACGTGGCGAAGTCCAGCGAGCGCTTCGACAAACTCTGTTTGACCATTACCTTGCACGCCGGCGAGCGCAACGATCTCGCCCTTTCGAACTTCGAAGGACACGCCATTTACGACGGCGAGTCCTCGGTCGTCACGAACGACAAGGTCGTTGACTTGTAAGACCGGCTCTCCAACGGCGACACTCTCTTTTTGCACGGTGAGATTGACGTCGCGCCCAACCATCATCGACGCGAGTTCGGATTCGCTGGCGTCGGGTGACGCTGATCCGACTACCTTTCCAAGGCGGATTACGGTGATGGTGTCCGCTACGGCCTTTACTTCTTTCAACTTGTGCGTAATGAACAAGATTGATTTGCCAGCGGCCGTCAATGACCTCATTATGACGAATAAGGACTCTATTTCTTGTGGAGTTAGAACGGCCGTTGGCTCATCGAGAATCAAAATCTCGGCGTTGTGATTGAGGGCCTTCAATATCTCGACGCGTTGCTGAATGCCAATGGGCAGTTCTTCAACAATCGCGTCCGGGTCGACGTCGAGGCCGAACTCACTTGATACTTGTCGAATATCTTGTCGGGCCTTTTCTCGGTCAAGAAAGCCAATAGCTCGGGTCGGTTCAAAGCCGAGCACCACGTTGTCGGCAACTGAAAAAACCGGTACGAGCATGAAGTGTTGGTGCACCATGCCAATGCCGCGCCGCACAGCATCGCCCGAGTCACGAATCTTCGTGGGGACACCGTCAATAAGAATCTCGCCCTCGTCGGGATGCAAGAGCCCAAAGATGACGTTCATCAATGTAGATTTGCCAGCACCGTTCTCGCCGAGGAGACAGTGGATCTTTCCGGGTTCGACTACGAGGTCGACTTTCTCGTTCGCGACGAGAGAACCGAATCGTTTGGTTACACCTCGAAGTTCAAGTTGCATGGTTCTCCTCGCAGCCAAACTAACAAGGAGCTCGAGTCCGCAGGGGACTCGAGCTCCTTGTCGCGTTTAGCGTCCGTCGTTACGACGGCTTAGCTCAACTGGCGGGGTACGTCGTTGGGTCGACCGAAATCGTGCCCTTTTCGATGCCCGCGGTCAACGTCTTCAGTTCAGCCTTCAAAGAAGCCGAAACTGAAGGCGAGTCAACCGTTGTGCCGGTGCCATTGTTCTTGAGGGTACCAACGTAGGTACCACCCTTGAAGGTGCCCTTAGCAGCAGCAAGTACAGCCGCGTCTACTGAAGGCTCCACGCCCTTTGTCGCAGAGGACAAGAACCATGAGCAGTCCGGTGCGTCGTTGATGCAACCGTCGGTGTCAACCCAGATGATCTTGTGACCCGTACCAGCGGCCTTCGCAGCAGCAACGGCACCGAGTCCAACAGAACCAGCAACAGGGAACACAATGTCCGCACCAGCGGCAAAGTCTCCAGCGGTCAACGTCTGACCAGCGGTTTGGTCGGTGAAGTTACCGACAAAGTCGCCAGTGCCGGCGAAGCTACCAGCGGCACGTCCCGGCGTTGGTGTCCAACCAAGGACCTTCACGCTCTTACCGTTTTGCTTGTTGAAGTAACGAACACCCGCAACAAAGCCGTCCATGTAAATGGTGACGGGCGGAATGTTGGCACCACCGAAGGTGGCAACTGTTCCGGTCTTCGTCTCAGCCGCTGCGAGGTAACCAGAAAGGAATGCTCCCTGGTTGGTGTCGTACGTCAGCGCAAGCACGTTCTTTGACTTGGTCGTCGGAACGTCGTCCACGATTGCGAACTTCTGCTTGAGGTGGTTGTTCGACAGTGTGGCAGTCGCCGAATCCATCAAGAAACCAACGGTCACGATGATGCCGCAGTCTTCCTTAATGAACTTGCTGATGTTGGGGATGTAGTCACTCGAAGACGTTGATGACAAGTAGGAGATGCTGATGTTCTTGTCGGCCTTCTTCGCGTCCTTTAGACCCTGCCAAGCTGAAGCATTAAACGACTTGTCGTTAATGCCACCGGTGTCAGTTACGACACACGCTTTAAATGATGTTGCTGCTCCGGCCGTTGCGACGCCCACTGTGCTAATTGCACCCACCGTGAATGAACCCGCAACCATGGCCGCAGCTCCAAAAACGACGGCAAGGCGACGCGAACGTCCTTTACTAATTCCTTGCTTCATATGCCCATCCTCCTGGGTTTGATCGAATGGTCCTGTCCTCTCGCACCCGATAACTGCCAGCGCCAGAACCATCGACTTCCTGATAAGGATTTGACCATAGTGGAGATTTTCGAGCACTGGGGGTCGGGAAGGGTCGAAAGTCACTTTCGCGCGTTAAACGTTTGTTTCGTACTTCGTTGCTTCGACATTCGTCGAGCGTTTTGCACGATCTCACGTGGTGACGATGCAAAAAGCAAGGCAACACTGTCATTTATCCTTGCCCTGGTTTGTTCGACTAGGCCGAAATGTTCACGCGACAAATCCTGATCGCCATGGTCCAGAATTGTCTCGCGATTATCGCTGGAATCAGTCCCATTACAATGATTTGGTTCGCGGCTGAACTCTTGGCCACAGTGACTAAGGAGATTTTGTGCGCGCTCTTGCCACGTGGTGTGTTCGCCACCGCCGTTCCGTCTTGGCCATATGGCTGACGGTTTTCGTTTTGACGATCGCCATTGGTCGAGCGGTCGGGACCGACTACTCCAACAACTTCGACTTGCCGGGTACTGAGTCCACCAAAGCGCTTCACTTACTGCAATCCGTGGAACCAAAATCATCCGGTGACATTGAGTCGGTGGTGTTTGCGACCTCCGGCGGCGCAAAAATTACGAATCCGGCGATCGAAGCACAAATCAACAAAACCCTGAGCAAAATTGCCACTGTTAAAGACGTCGGCCAAGTAATTTCGCCGTTCTCGCCCGCTGGCGTAACGCAGATTTCTAAGGACGGAACCATTGCATTTGCCCAAGTCAAGTTCAGCGTGCTTGGTCAGAACATCTCAACCAAATTGGCTAAACATTTTGTGGCCGTTGCTGAATCGGGCGCAACCAAGGATCTGCAGATCGCCATTTCCGGTCAAGTGGCTGAAGCGGCAAATCGAGCTTCCGTTGGTGGGACGGCTTTTGGAATTCTCTTCGCTGGCGTGATTTTGTTCTTGGTTTTCGGATCAATTTTTGCGACATTGCTGCCGTTGTTATCGGCCATTGTGGCGCTCGGAACCGCAACGTCAATCATTGGCTTGTTGACGCACGTTATGAAGATGCCGATGTTTTCGCCAGAACTCGTGGCGCTTATTGGACTTGGTGTGGGTGTTGACTACGCCCTCTTTATTACGTCGCGACACCGGCAAGGCCTCTTGGAAGGAAAGACCAACGAAGCATCCATTGTTCAGTCAGTAAATACGTCAGGTCGTGCCGTACTCTTCGCCGGGATCATTGTGTGTATTGCGCTGCTCGGCATGTTCGCGCTTGGCGTGTCGTTCCTCTACGGACTGGCCGTCGCCGCATCGATTGGTGTCGCGTTCACGATGATCGCCGCGCTCACGTTATTGCCGGCGATGCTCGGATTCATTGGACCGCACATCTTGTCCAAGAAACAGCGGCGCACGCTCGCTACGTCGGGGCCCCGCGCCGCCGGTGAATCGTCGGGTGGCTTTTGGACAAAGTGGGCGGGATTCGTGGACCGTCGGCCGGCAGTGCCCGCCGTGATTGCGATTGCCCTCGTGGTGCTTATTGCGATTCCGTTCTTCTCGATGCGTCTTGGTTCGTCGGACCAAGGAAACGATCCCGTGGGGACCACGACGCGTACCGCGTACGACCTGCTCGCCAAGGGCTTTGGCCCCGGTTACAACGGACCGTTGGAAATTGTCGCGGTCGTGAACAACGCCGAACAAGCAACGGCGATTACCACGCTCGAAGCAAAGATCAAAAAAACGACGGACGTGGCGACCGAGGTGCCGTTCGCGGTTCCCGGTAAAGACCTGACGGCAATCTTCGTGTACCCAAAGAGCGCGCCCCAAGACGCCGCGACGACCACACTCATAACAACGCTGCGGTCGTCGATAATCCCACCGATTATTAAGGGCACAGGTCTCACGGTGTACGTGGGAGGTGTGACCGCCATTTACGTTGACTTTGCTCACGTGTTGTCGAGCAAGTTGCCGCTCTTTATTGGCCTCGTGGTGCTGCTTTCATTCTTATTGCTGGCCGTGGTGTTTCGAAGCATTGTCGTGCCGCTCGTCTCGGCCGCCATGAACCTGCTTTCCATTGGCGCGGCGTTTGGCGTCTTGACGGCGGTATTCCAGTGGGGCTGGCTCGGCAGTCTCTTTGGCGTGAGTCGAGCGGGACCCGTTGAGTCGTTCCTACCGGTCATGATGTTCGCCATTTTGTTTGGTCTTTCAATGGATTATCAGGTCTTCTTGGTAACTCGAATGCACGAAGAGTGGATTCGAACGGGTGACAACCGTGAGGCTGTTCGACGTGGGCTCGCTGGTACGGGAAAGACCATTACGGCCGCCGCCGCAATCATGATCGCCGTCTTTGGTTCGTTCATTCTGGGTGGCGAACGGATCATCAAGGAATTCGGTCTTGGGCTCGCGGGCGGTGTCTTTGTTGATGCGGTCATTATTCGCATGGCGATTGTGCCCGCCGTTATGAACTTGCTCGGCAAAGTCAACTGGTGGTTCCCCGAAAAGCTTGATAAGTGGCTGCCGCGGATTGGCTTGGAACACGAAGAACCGTCGGAAGTTCCAACTCCTTAATTCGATATTGCCAGGAGCTCTTGGAGTCGCGAGATTCGCGGATTGCCGTCGCCCAAGTACTGGGCGAGTGTTCCAAGAACCCGCGTGACTTCGAGGGAACCGGCGAGCACCATTTCTTCAACGTCAGCCCAGTCCCTGGTGCGATTGAAAAAACCTTGAACTCCACTCGATGAGTGCACGAAAGAAACGGTACCGAGGTTCCGGATTTCTATGATTTCAGATTTGATACCAAGTTACGACGGCCTATTCGACCAGCGCCGGCGCTGCGTTTGAGGCCAGACCTGCGTTCTTGGGCATGAGCCAGCTACCAAAGAACGCGAGCAGCGTGATGCCGGCGGAGATTTGAAAGGCCCGTTGGTAACCCGACGTTTGAGCAGCCGAAGAAAAGGGACTGGCAAAACTATTGGACTGCGACGTGGCGATGGTGGCCAGGGCGGCGAGGGCTAACGATCCACCTACTTGGCGCGCGGTGTTCAAAAGTCCCGAAGCGACCCCCGCATCACTTCGTTCAATCCCCGAAGTAGCGGCCGTCGCGAGCGGGCTAAACAACAGACCCATGGCCAACGCGCAGGTGCACGCCGGCAACATGACCCCGGTGAAGTAGGTCGAGTCGGGGTGAATGAGCGACAACCAAAAGAAGCCAAGGGTCGCCATTGTGGTACCGACAAAGAGGAGCGGACGGATACCGGTCTTTTGCAATATTCTCGAACTGATTTGTGCGCCAATGATGATGGCCACGGCCATTGGAGCGAAAGCAAAACCAGCGCGAAGGGCGCTGTAGTGCAAGACGCCCTGTAGATAGAACGTCAAGAAATACCACATGCCAAAGAACGCACCACCGACAAGCATCATCACGATGTTCGCACTGGTAAGCGAAGGAATCTTAAAGAGTCGAAAGGGCATGATGGGATGTGAGGCAACCTTCTGTTCCCAAAAGGCGAAAACAATCAAGCCAATAACAGCGGCGATGATCCACGAAAGCGTCGTTGAGGACGTCCAGCCGTACGTCGTGGTATTCACAATTCCGTAAATAAGAGAACCAAGTGACGCCGTAATAAGCGTGGCGCCCGTTATGTCGAGCTTCTGCGTGGCGTTGCTGTTTCTCATTTCGCGCAGATACATCGACGCTGCGATAAAGGCCACGATGCCAATAGGTACGTTGATATAGAAAATCCATCGCCAGGAGAGTTCGCCGGTCAAAATACCGCCGAGCAAGGTCCCTACGGCTCCGCCCGCACCCGCCACGGCACTCCAAGCACCAATGGCCTTAGGAAGTCGGGGGCCGTGAAACGTGGTGACGATGATGGTCAACGTCGCCGGCGAAAGGATGGCGCCACCAAAGCCTTGAAGCGCGCGCACCGCCACCATCTGTGATGTCGACTCCGCAAATCCTGCGCCGATGCTGGCAATAGTGAATATTGCGACGCCCGTGAGATACACGCTTCGTCGGCCAAAAAGGTCCGCGGCCCTTCCCCCAAGCAAGAGAAAACCAGCGAACGTGAGTACGTAGGCGTTGACGACCCACTGCACGCCCGAGACGCTGAAGTGCAAATCTCGCTGGATGGAAGGCAATGCGACGTTGACAATTGACACGTCCAACACGACCATGAACTGCGCGACACAGGCAATTGAGAGGATGAGCCAGTCAGGGGCGTGGCGATGGACTGGCTGGACAGCTGTATCAGTCATGTAACGACGATAACGGCTGCATCATCGGAAAACGGCTTGGTGGCTACTTGTCGCCCATCAAACCGTTTTTCGAAGCCTTCTTCGTGGCCTTATCAACTCGCTTTTCCTTGAGGGACTTTCCTGCCGTCTTTTTGCTGTTTTTTTGCGGTGATTTCTCGCCCATGGGAACTCCTTTATCGTTTTGCAGCATCCATCAATGAGGACACCGGCGAACGTGACTGATTTGTACTCGGTGGTAGAGCCAAAGAACCTGTAAAAAGCGACTCTGCCAAGGGATACAAAAAGACCATAATCCAGTTGCTCTGACGTCGGGTGGTGAATCGTTGTCTGGCGAGCAACTCGAATTGGCGGTACTTTCCTTGACAGCCGGGTGCCGAATGAGGCAATGGCGCCCCAGTTGAAGAAATATGCGATGCCCGATTCGTCGCCGTGCGTCGTACATTTACCGTTCATTTTCTGGTTCCGTATTGCGCCCGCCGCTGCGTCGTTCATACTGGTAGACGTGCCAGCCCAATTTATTTATACGATGCGCGACCTTCGCCGCTTCTATCCACCGGACCGAGAAGTGCTGAAGGGGATCAATCTCTCCTTTTATCCTGGCGCCAAAATTGGAGTGATTGGTTCGAACGGTTCGGGAAAGTCCTCGCTGCTTCGCATCATGGCGGGTCTCGACGACGGTTACACCGGAGAGGCACGTTTGACCCCCGGTTTCAGTGTGGGTTACCTACCCCAAGAACCGCAACTCGATCCTACGAAGGACGTCGTTGGCAACGTCGCTGACGGAGTCAGCGAACAGCGTGATCTCGTTATTCGCTACAACGAAGTGTGCGCAAGCTTTGCTGATTCCGACGCGGACATCGACGCGTTGATTGAAGAACAGTCGGCCCTGCAAACGAAAATTGACGCGCTCGGTGCGTGGGATCTAGAGCGCACCCTCGAGATTGCTATGGACGCACTGCGTCTTCCGCCAGCGAATGCTGACGTCACCACGTTGTCGGGTGGCGAGCGTCGCCGAGTGGCGCTGTGTCGGTTGCTTCTTCAAAAGCCGGACCTTTTGCTCCTCGACGAACCAACGAACCACCTTGACGCGGAATCGGTGGCGTGGCTCGAGCGCGCTCTTCAGGACTACGCCGGGACCGTCGTGGCAATCACCCACGACCGTTATTTTCTCGATAACGCCGCGAGTTGGATTCTCGAATTAGACCGAGGCCATGGCATTCCGTGGGAGGGCAACTATTCCTCCTGGCTCGAACAAAAACAACTCAAACTGGCCTCAGAAGAAAAAGCCGATAAGTCGCGTCAGCGAGCGCTGGAGCGTGAACTCGAATGGATTCGCATGGCGCCGCGGGCTCGACAGAGCAAAGGTAAGGCTCGCGTTAATTCCTATAACGAACTCGTGGCACAGGCCGAAGCCGCGGAAAAAGAAACTGACAAACTCGAAATCTTGATTCCGCCGGGTCCACGCCTCGGCGATCGAGTGGTGGACGCGCAACGACTTGTAAAGGCCTTTGGGGAGAATGTGCTCTTTGACGAATTGTCATTTCTTCTGCCACCCGGCGGCATCGTTGGTGTGATTGGTCCAAACGGTGCGGGTAAAACAACACTCTTCAAGTTATTAGTGGGTGAAGAAAAACCTGACGGTGGGACTTTCGACGTGGGAAGCACAGTTGTGTTTTCCTACGTTGATCAGTCGCGCGACAACCTTGATCCCGCGGCCACCGTTTTTGACGAGATCAGTGGTGGTGACGAACGCATTGTTGTTGGAAATCGCGAACTGCACGCGCGCGCCTACGTTGCAAGTTTTGGATTTAAAGGCAGCGACCAGCAAAAACTAGTTGGAGAGATTTCCGGCGGCGAGAGAAATCGCGTGCAACTTGCCAAAGTTTTGCGCAATGGTGGCAACGTGCTGTTGCTGGACGAACCAACGAATGATCTCGACGTCGACACGCTTCGTGCCCTCGAAGACGGACTGCTGACTTTTCCCGGTTGCGTGGTGGTCATTAGTCACGATCGTTGGTTTCTCGACCGCATTTCGACGCACGTGTTGGCTTTTGAAGGAGAGGGCGTCGTTCGATGGTTCGAAGGAAATTTCTCTGACTACGAAGCCGAAAGGAAAAAGCGCCTCGGCACCGAAGCCGATCAACCGCACCGAATGAAATACAAGCCGCTCGTTCGCGGTTAGTTGTTGCTTAGTGAAGTTGGAGAGGCTCTAGAGGTACAACGAGTTTTACTAATTCGTCGAGCATTTGCGTGGCGGAAACTTCAAGAATATCGCTGCCGGGAAAAACGCCCTCGACCACGGGTGTGGCAATTAACGACACGGTGATGTCGGCCGCGTGAATCAATTTCAATGCCGAAAGCGTCGGCTTCAATTGTTGAATTGCTCGAACGCCCATGGACACGCCGCCGTAGCCAAGAAGTCCAATTGGTTTGTACTTCCATTCGGCATTCAAATAATCAATGGCGTTCTTCGTCGCCGCGTTGTAGCTGTGGTTGTACTCGGGCATAACAAAGACGAAAGCATTCGCACGCTTGACACTCGCGGACCAACGCTTCGTGTGCTCGTGTTCGTACTTTTGCAGCATGGGGTGTCGCGGTTCGTCAAAAATTGGCAGGTCGAATGACGCCAGATCAACAAGCTCCACCTCAAATTGATCGTTCTTGGTCGCAAAATCGAAGAACCACTGGGCGATGGCTGGGCCAACGCGACCCGGCCGCGTACTGCAAATGATGACCTGGAGGACGGGTTTTGACATGAACATCTCTTTCATTCAAGATTTCAAACGATGAAACGCCAAGTTAACGATTTCACAAGCCGGCAAACTTAGCGGACGTTCAGAAACAAACAGACTACTGATGGCGCACTGTTTCCAAAGCGGTAAGTTGGATTTAGAAACTCTAAGGAGTCACGTGGCAGAAAATATGGTTCTTGACAGTGAGGTAACAGTTCGCGAAGGTTCTCTCAAACCTGTCATTGACGCAATTCCCGATGCGGCCTACAACAATCCGACGTGGAAGGGCATGTCATATTTTTTTCGTGACCTCGCAGTGTACGTTGGCATAGCTACGTTGCTCGTTTTTGTAACGAATCCACTGCTCGTCATTCCTATTGAAGCCGTGATGATTTTGTCCGTAGTGAGTTTGTTCGTCGTCGCGCACGACTCCGCGCACGGAGCACTTTTTAATACCAAGCGCAAGAACACCGTCATAGGCAAATTGGCGATGTTGCCGTCGTGGCACGTTTTTGAAGCGTGGGTCCTTGGTCACAATCGCATTCACCACCCCTACACCGTGCGACAGGGTTACGACTTTGTCTGGCACCCAGTGACGGCCGAAGAGTACGCGGCGAAATCGTGGCGTTCAAAACTGATGCACCGCATTGAGTGGTCGTGGCCCGGAACTGGCGCCTATTACTTTCTCGAAGTGTGGTGGCACAAAATGATTGCCTTCAAACCGCCGGCACGTTGGGTGAAGTCAATTCGTAATGACCGTTTGTTTACGGGCTCGTTCATCGTGCTGATGGCAGTGGGACTTGGACTGTTGGGCTTTTCTCGCACGCACTCGGCGTTCGGCGTTTTGTGGCTCATTGCTCGCGTTGAGGTGATTCCGTTTATTGGCTTTTGCGCAATGATTGGTTCCGTTGTGCACGTTCACCACGTCCAGCCCGATATTCGTTGGTTTAAGCGCGGCGAGTGGACCAAGTTCAAGGGCCAGATGGAAGGTACGACCGTACTGCGTGTTCCCAAGGGTCTTAATTTCTTCCTGCACTGGATCATGGTGCACACGCCCCACCACGTGGACATGCGAATCCCGATGTACAACTTGGAGATGGCCGCAAAAGCAATTGAGAAGTCGTTCCCCGACATCGTGCACGACAAGCCTTGGCGATTCGGTGATTTCCGTCGCAGCACCAAGGCTTGCAAGCTCTACGACTTTGAAGAAGGACGCTGGATGTCCTACGCCGATGCGCGAGTATTCCTTGCCACCAAGCAACTGGTCGTCGCTTAAAGCAGTCGATTCTCTCTGATTGGAGAGAGACAAAATGGGCCTCTGTTCACAAGGCGTAGAGTCGATGCGGTGAGCGACGGTACCGACTATTCCACGTATTTAAAAATCAACGATTTGCTTACGCTGCAACAAACGCTGACGCCTGGTGCCGCCGACGAATTGCTGTTCATCGTGGTGCACCAGTCCTACGAACTTTGGTTCAAACTCATCATTGACGAAGTCGTCCGAGCCATCGACGCTTTGCTTCTAAAGCATCCCTGGCAAGCACTCGCGCCACTTCGACGAACCGTGGCCATTGAAGATCTCCTGCTCAAGCATCTCGACGTGTTGGAGACGATGTCGCCAGAAGGTTTCTTGGAGTTTCGCGATCCTCTTCATCCGGCATCGGGCTTTCAGTCAGTCCAGTTCCGCGCTATTGAATTCTTGAGTGGCGAAGGAAAAGAGGCGATGCTTCGCTTTGAACTCTTCGATGATGAACAAAAGGCTTGGTTAACGGAGATGTCACTTCGCCCCACCCTTTGGGATGGGTTTTGTGCGTCGCTGAACGTCGACAACGCGGACAATGAAGTCATTCTCGAAGCTCTTCGCCAGCTCTACCATCACCACAATGATGCCGAACGCAGTTCGTTGCACGCGGTCGCCGAAGTGCTCGTTGATCACGACGAACGAATTGCACTGTGGCGACACCGCCATATGTTGATGGCGGGACGAGAGATTGGCCGCCGACCAGGAACTGGTGGCTCCGAAGGCATGGCGTACCTGTCGACCACCATCGGACAGCGCTTCTATCCCTTGCTTTGGGAAGTGAGGTCCTCGCTGTGACGAGTCGTTTGGACTGCGAGGTTCTCGACCGCGACGATCCACTTAGTTCGCTACGAAAAGAATTCGTGCTGGCGGACGAGCTTATTTATCTTGACGGCAATTCGCTGGGACCGGTGTCAGCCGCAGTCAAGCGTCGCGTCAATGAAGTAATTGATTCGGAGTGGGCCACTGGTCTTGTGCGATCGTGGAATAGCGCCGGTTGGATGGCGGCGCCAACGGCGCTCGGCGACCGTGTCGCTCCGTTGATTGGTGCTCGTCCGGGTGAAGTGCTCGTGGCTGACACGCTTACCTTTTTGATTGCCAAATTACTGGGTGCAGCGTTGCACCTTCGTCCTGATCGACACGTAATCATTACTGACGAAGCGAATTTTCATTCCGACCTCTATATCATTGAGGCCGTCGCCAAGCGAGCTGGGCGCCCTATTCAGGTTCAAGTTCTTAACCGAAAGGACATCCCAGCGGCTCTCAACGACGACGTTGCTTTGGTGGAATTAACCCACGTTGACTTTCGTACGGGTGAAATGCTTGATCTTTTTGGCATCACGAAGGCCGTCCACGATGTGGGTGCGTTGATGTTCTGGGACTTTGCTCATTCCGCCGGGGCCGTTCCTCTTGACGTGACTGGTGCCAACGTTGATTTTGCCGCTGGGTGCGGTTACAAATATCTAAACGCTGGTCCTGGCGCGCCGGCGTTTGCGTATATCCGTCGTGAGTGGCAGTCGCAAATGGAAAATCCACTGCCGGGATGGCTCGGACACGTTCGCCCCTTCGACTTCGAACTTGACTATGAACCGGCCACAGGAATGCAAGCTTTTGTCACGTCATCACCGTCAATCATTGCAATGGCCGCTCTTGATGGATCGTTAGAAACGTGGGAAAAGACCACCATGAATGAGGTTCGCACTAAGAGTTTGGCCTTGACGGATCTATTCATTGAACTTGTCGAACAACGTGTGCCCGGAGCTTTCGAGATTGTGACGCCAAGAGAGCACGCGAAACGGGGAAGCCAGGTGGCTCTTCGCCATGACCACGCCTACGCGATTGTTCAAGCACTTATTGAGCGAAACGTCATCGGCGATTTTCGTGATCCCGATATTTGTCGATTCGGATTTACTCCGCTGTATCTGCGGTACGTGGACGTCTACGACGCGGTCGACGTGCTCGTCGACGTTATGAACAATAAGGCGTACCTCGACGAGCGTTTCAGCGTTCGAAATCCCGTAACCTAAACGACGAGCGCTAGGGGGAACGCGTGAAACAGTACGAACCGTTTGAAGGCGTCATTGGCCGCACGGTCCCAGAATCCACGCCGTGGTGGCCCACGCCACCGCATCCGCCAAAGGACGCTCCCAACGTCGTGGTGATTCTGATTGACGATCTTGGATTCTCGCACTTCAATTGTTTTGGTTCAGAACTCGTCACGCCGAATATCGACGCGCTTGCCAAAGGCGGACTTCGCTATACAAATTTCCACGTGACTCCGCTGTGTTCGCCCACGAGGGCAGCGCTGCTCACCGGACGAAACCATCACTCGGTAGGTATGCGTGGCATTTCAAACTGGAGTTCGGGATTTCCGAGCATGCGGGGACAGATTTCCCAACACGCCACGACGATGGCGGAAGTTCTACGCGACCAGGGATACACAACGTTGGGTCTGGGCAAGTGGCATCTCGTTTCAATGGAGAACACCTCGTCGGCCGGACCTTTTGATCAGTGGCCCCTGCAGCGCGGCTTCGACCGCCACTACGGGTTTTTGGACGGCGAAACCGATCAATTCGCGCCCGATCTGGTTTACGACAACCACCGGGTAAATCCTCCCAAGTCTCCCGAAGAGGGCTATCACTTGAGTGAAGACCTCGTTGATCACGCCATTGAATTTGTCCATGACGCTAAGTCAATTCGTCCCGATCGACCGTTCTTTATGTACTTCGCGTTTGGAGCAACGCACGCGCCGCATCAAGCACCGGCGTCGTATCTCGAAAAGCATCGTGGCAAGTACGACGAAGGTTGGGACGTGGCCCGTGAGCGTTGGTTTGCTCGCCAAAAAGAACTTGGGATTGTTCCCGATTTCACGCAGTTAGCTCCGCGCAATGACGGCGTCGAGCCCTGGGAGACACTTCCCGAGAATCAAAAGCGACTCGCTTGTCGATTGCAAGAAGCCTTTGCGGCGTTCCTCGAACACACGGATGAGCAAATTGGGCGATTGGTGCGTGACCTTGATGAACTCGGCGAACTCGATAACACGCTCATTGTCCTCATGAGTGACAACGGTGCGAGCCAAGAAGGCGGACCGTTCGGTATTTTGCACGAGATGAAGTATTTCAACTTCATTTTGGAGACACCCGACGAAGCGGTTGCGCGTATTGACGACATTGGTGGACCGAGTTCACACTCGAACTACCCCTGGGGTTGGGCGCAGGCAGGCAATACCCCGTTCAAGTGGTACAAGCAAAATACCCACGAGGGTGGTGTGCACGTACCCCTCATCGTGCACTGGCCAAAGCGCATAACGGCCACGGGGGAGATTCGCCCCCAGTTCCACTACGTGACGGACATTGCGCCAACGGTCTTTGAAGCCGCGGGCGCCACCGTGCCCGAAACGTATCGCGGCTTCGACCAGATGCCGGTCGCCGGAGCGTCACTCGTCTATTCGTTTGATTCGGCGAGCGAGCCGAGTCACAAAACAAAGCAGTACTTCGAGATGGGTGGGCACCGCGCGATGTACCACGAGGGGTGGAAGGCAGTAACCCGTCATTTTCCAGGCGTCTCATTCGACGATGATCGCTGGGAGCTCTATCACGTCGCGGTCGATCCTTCGGAGTGTACGGACCTTGCACTAAGCGAACCCGAGAAATTGCGAGAACTCATTGCCATGTGGTGGCACGAAGCCGAGGCATACGGCGTTTTGCCACTCGACGACCGCGGTATTGAACTCTTTGGCGCTCGGTTTCGAGAGGACTCGCCGCACCCGACGAGTCGCCACTACACCTATCGTCCGCCAATCAATCCCGTACCGCCTCAGGCATCGGCCGGCATTGGAGGTAGAAGTTGGGACCTCGATGCGACAATCAATCGGCCCCCGAGAGCCAACGGTGTTCTCTATGCGACGGGCACGGAAAACTCAGGACTAAGCGTCTTCATCAAGGACGACCATCTTGTTTTTGATTACAACCTCTTTATGGAACACCACGTGTTGCGATCGTCGGTCGCAGTGCCCACGGGCGACAGCGTGGTCGGCGTTCGTTTTCGACGCCGGGACACTGACGGCGTCGTCACTTTGGTTATCGACGACAAGGAGTGCGGTTCGATGGAGTTGCCCTTTGTCATGCGCATCATTTCGTCGATTGGAATGAGCGTTGGTCACGACCACGGCTCGCCCGTCTCTAAGGAGTACAAGGGCGAGTTCGCTTTTGAAGGAAAATTGCAGCGAGTTGACATCCAACTGGTTTCGCCCCGCGCAAAAGACGAGGGAGAGATTCTCGCTCGCGAAGGAATGGCGCGTCAGTAAGGCGCCAAAGGAGTCAGCATGGCAAGTTCGAACAAACGCGTCGCCCTCGTTTGCGATACGGCCGGTTATGTCGGTCCGGCGCTCGCGCGACAATTCGCCCAGCGTGGTCATAATCTCGTGGTGGGGAGCCCATCGAACGAACTCGTGGCTGAGCTAAAGGCTCTCGGGGCCGAGGTTGAAGTCGTCGAGAACGCTCGCAATCTGGCCAATATCGAATCGGCACCCGCCCTCGTGAAAGCAGGACTTGATTATTACGGCCGCATCGATGCCGCTGTGGCATTCAGCGGCGACATTGTTCCGGGCAAGTTCATGGATTCGTCGTTGGAGGATCTGCAAAAAATTGTTAAGGGCTGCTTAGAAGGCCCCTACAACTTCCTCAAGGCGGCGGCGTCCCCAATGATTGAACAACGGTCGGGACAAATCGTATTGATTACGAGTGCTGCCGGTGCCCGCGTCGCCAAAGGCGTGGCGCTATATTCGTCGGTACGCGCGGGAGCCACCCACATGGCGAAGAACCTCGCCGCCGAAATCGCCTCGACGGGCGTGCAAGTGAATGCGCTCGGCACGAACTGGATGGACTTTCCCGAGTTTCATGAGGCCGTTGGAACGAACGATCCCGAGGTTCGAAAGGCCTTTGAACAGAGGATCCCCATGAAACGCATGGGCACAATGGAAGAGTTCGCCGCCTTCGCGATGGCGTTCTTGGACGGATCGAGTGGCTTTACGACCGGACAGTTCGTGGCGTACGCGGGTGGCTGGGCGTAGTCGAAGTTAAAACGCGCAGACGTGACCGATCGATGGGTCGATGCGTCCGTTGACGAGGTCGAGGTAGGTCGCAACGATTTCGTCCGCGCCTTTTACGGGCGTCACGCGTAGCCAAGTGGCACTCCACGAAAGAAACTCTTGCCACGCCTTCGCGACTTTTTCTTCGAAAACTTCACGACCCCATTCTTCGCGGCGCTTGGCAATCTGCACGGGCGCAAAGAGCAACGTGGGCTTGGGGCCAAGAAGCGTTCCCGTGGACGTCGCTACCGCATCCCAGTGAGTGTCGCCGACAATCATTGAGTACTTGAGACCTTCGCCGTAGTGCTCGTGGACGCGCTGGGTGATGTCTCTTTGTCCTGCCACGTCGATATACACAGCTCCGGTCAGTGACAATTGTTCGATGCGGTCGTAAGAGAAGACTTCGTCGTAACAACTGAGCTCCGAGGTGAAGTCCATATTTGCGTCCGACGTAAGACCAATGACGTGAATGTTCGGACGCTCCTTCAACAAGAACGCCGCGGCGATGGACGTCTTGGCGGACGCGCTCGAAATCACCATGGTGCTCGCACCAAAAAAGTCGTTGTCAGCAATGAAGTCGTCAATAGTGAACGACGTAATGAACAAGGGGCGAAGGAGCAGGTCGAGGCCCTCTCGTGACGCGTCGTAAAGCGGGTCCTTGTTGACCAAGGCGTAGCGGTTGTACACGTGGGGAAGTGTGCTTCGGTGTTCCACGACGTCGCTGAATCCGCTTTCGTCAACACGACCAACGCTGACGACGAGTTCGCCCGCGAGTGGGAAGTAGCCAAAGACCCTTTGACCAACGCTGACGTCGGCAGACTTTGACTCTTGCACGTTGGCAAAACCCCAGACGGGAAGGCGCCCCCACGTCGCTACGTCGCTCGCGTCGGCCACTGGGAAAAATTGCCAGTAGCCCATGAGATCACCCATGACGCCGTAGGTGATGTTGTTGGAAGTGAGACCGAAGACATCGACGACCAGTCGAACTTCGCCGTCGTTAAGAGCAAGACTGGCGCGACTCTCCTGACGAGTGGTGTGCAGGTCACTCTTGGAAATTTCAATGTCCACAATGGTCCTTTGTTGAGGTTTAGCTGGCCGCGGCAATAGCGGAAGCGAAGGCCAACTCCGCGCCGCGAGTATCTCCGACGAGACCCGAGTCCATCTTGTTCATCATGTAGGACACGGTGAGCTGTGCGTCTTGGTCCATAATGATGACGGATCCGCCGTAGCCACCCCAGTAACAAGCGCGCGGTCCAAGGGGCATGCTTTCCGAAGCGAGTCCGTAGCCGGCACCAAAGTGGACGGGTATGCCGAGCACCAAGTCGGGTCCGTTTGATTCAGTTACGAAAATTCGGTTGAGAGTCTTTTCCTTGAGCAGACGTACACCCTGGCTTTCGCCACCTTGGGCAACAACTGCTTGCACGAGCGCGACCGAGCGCGCGTTGCCGTGACCGTTGGCCGCCGGGATTTCAGCGGCTCGCCACCACCGGTGCTGTGGCGCGGTCGCGTCAAGCAGGGGTGAGGTGAATGTTCGAATTGCCATCGGGAGATCTTGAAAGACGCTCGGATCCACGGGTGGTGGAGGCAGCACCACGCTCACCTTGGATTCTTCTGCTTCGGGAAGTCCGATGAAGAAGTTGGCACCCAATGGTTTCGCTACTTCTTCTTGGAAGAATTCACCAATGGTCGTTCCGGTGATGCGGCGTACGACTTCGCCAATGAGATATCCCTGCGTCACCGCGTGATAGCCCGACTGCGTGCCCGGCTCCCACCAGGGCTCTTGGGCGGCGAGAGCCTGCACGCAAAACTCCCAGTCAGCGAGATCCTTCACTTCCATGGGCGCAGAAAAACCTGACAAGCCTGCAGTGTGCGACAAAACTTGACGGAACGTAATCTCCTTTTTTCCGGCCGCGGCGAATTCCGGCCAGTATTTGGCGACCGGCGCGTCAAAATCGAGTTCGCCCCGCTCAAGCAACATGAGCGAAATGAGAAACGTCATCGTCTTGGTGGTGGACCAGACATTAACGAGGGTGTCGCTTTCCCAGGGCGTCGTCTTTTCGACATCGGTGTAACCGCCCCAAATGTCGACGACGACTTCGCCACGATGATGGACCGTGACGGATGCTCCAACGTCAGCCCCCGAAGCGAGATTTTTTTCCAGAACCTCGCGAACCCCTGAAAATTCTTCGGTCGTAAATCCGTTTGTTGCCCCCACGAGTCCCCCTCATCCGTAGAGGTTGATGGTAGCGCCCAAGAGTGGACTTCGGACCCTCGATTTGGCGAGCAGTCAAGAACACTTCTCGTTAGCTTGATGATGCAACATCCATGGACGACCAAGGAGTAACGGTGCCTAATAACGCCGAGGAACAAGCATCTGAGCGAGAAGGCGTCAAGGGCGGCGTTCCGTATAACTGGAATAAGCCCACGAAGCAACGAACTCGCGATGCGCTTTGGAATCCCGATAACCCCAAACTCTTTCCACCCAAAGTCTTTGGCGCTGGATGGACCTTCAATTTTTACTGGTTCGCGCACCCCGGTAAGTACCGAACCATGAAACGAATGAAAACGAACTAGAGGTTCTCGATTATTTCTTGCGAGAGTGAGAAACCCGATCCGCCAAGTTCAGCGTTTTCCTCCATGACCTCTTCGATTTCTCGTTCTTCATGCGGCGAACGTGGCGAAGTTGGTCCGGGTACGAAGAAACTCAGTACCGCAGTAAGAAGACAGAGCGCCGACGCCAAATACAACGCGACGCTGAAACCTTCCACCTTGGGCAGTGCGGATCCCTTCAACGTGTAGATAGCGAGAATCGCCGTCGCCACGGCACTGCCCGTCGAAAGACCAATACTTCGCACGACTTGGTAAAACCCCGTGGCGCTGCCCGTTTCTTCTGCCGGCACGCTCCGCACGATAAATCCGGGCATGGCGGCGAAGGTGAAGCCGGCGCCAATGCCCGCGAGACCGACCGCAACGAAGGCTTGCCAAAGGGCGGCGTGGAACAGAGCAAAAAATCCGGCCGCGACCGCGAACGCCACTGCACCAAAGGGAATCATTGCTCGGTTTCCGAAGTTGCGAGAGAACATTCGAAGGAATCGACTGGCTAGAAACGTGCCGACCGACAGCGGCACGAGCAAGAATCCCGAGACCAGAATCGAAGAGCCAAAACCGTAGCCCGACGATTTTGGAATCTGAACGAACTCAACAACAACGGGAATGAACAAATACATTGCCATGCTGATGAGAAAGCCGGATATGTCCGCGGTCAATACCGGACGGATACGAAGTTGACGAAGATTGACAATTGGATCGCTGACGTGGAGTTGGTGAAACGCCCACGAGACAAGTACGACAATGCCGCCGATCAGCAAAATGAGCGACTTCGGTGATGTCCAACCCCACACCTCTCCTTCAGCGAGAAGAACGAGGAGTGCTACGACCGCCACGTCAATCGTGATTGCGCCGACGAAGTCAAACGGGTGTGAAGGGTTGTTGGGATTTTTTGGGATGACGAACCACACGACCGCAAAAGCGAGACCAATCATGATGGCGCCGAACCAAAATGCCGCGTGGTAATCGAATTTTTCAGCAATAAGACTCGTCAGTGGATAACCAAGTCCGACGCCAACGGCCGCGGTAATGGAAAGCATGGCGATGGTTCGAGCCGCCTGCGAACTCGGCAAATTACTTCGAGCAACCGCCATGGTAACGGGCAAAAGACCCAGCCCGAGGCCCTGCAATCCTCGACCGACGACGAGTTCGTCAAAGTTCTGCGAGACCGCGGCAAGTACCGAGCCGAGAAACACAATGGCGAGGGCCACCAGCAAAACGCGACGTTGGTGGGGACCGTCGGCGAGGCGACCCATGACTGGCGTCGCAAGAGCTCCCGTTAAGAGTGTTCCCGTGAGAATCCAACCAGCCGCACTCAACGTGACGTGATTGGCGGCGGCAATCGTCGGAATAAGCGGAGCGCCGAGACTTCCGATAATGGACATCATGGCGGCGATGCCCACGAGTGAGGGCATTAGTAACGGGGGTGCAACGGTATCGGACGGTGTGGCCATTTCGGGTTGCGTCACGATTTCGTCAGCCATTTCTTTTCTAGGTTATGGGACGTGGCCACGAGTCTTTCGTCGAGCGTTTGCCCCTTGGCAACGAAGCGACGAGCCGACGGTGAGAGTACGTTTTAGGGATGGACCCAATTGACGTCATCATCGAAATCCCCCGTGGCAGCCAGAACAAGTACGAGTACGACCACAAAACGCACCAAATCAAACTCGACCGACACTTGATTGTTGCCATGGTGTATCCGGCTGAATACGGATTTTTCCCGGACACCTTAGGTGGCGACGGCGACCCGTTGGACGTGCTTGTTTTGACAGAATTTCCAACGTTTCCTGGCTGCGTCATCGAAGTAAAAATCCTCGGCATGTGCGTCATGACGGACGAAAAGGGCAAGGACGAAAAGCTCATCGCTGTACCAACGTACGACCCTGACTGGAAGGCCGCCAAGGACATTGGCGACGTGCCTATTGCGATTTTGAACCGAATTCGCCACTTCTTTACGACGTACAAGGATCTGGACGAAGGCAAGTGGGTAAAGGTCGAGGACTATCTCGGCCGTGACGCGGCCTTGCGAGAACTCGAAGCTTCGACTAAGCGCTACAAAGATTCCCTCTAGACGTCACGGGAAAATTTCAAGGACATTGCCGAGTCATCAGTTTTCTTCGTTGTCGGGAACGAAGCGTGGAAATTGAAGGCATCCCAGTAATCTGAGGATATGCCATCCTTCCGGACCTCTTTTAGGTTGGTGGTGTGAGCCACGAAGGCGGACGGCCGCACGTCGTCATTATTGGTGGAGGATTTGGCGGCACCTTTGCAGCACGCCGATTGGCCAAGGCGTCCGTTGCCGTGACGGTGCTTGATCGAAGCACGACAAATCTCTTTCAACCGCTGCTCTACCAGTGCGCCACGGGCATTCTCTCCGAGGGTCAAATTACAGAGCCACTGCGGGCAATGCTCGAGAAACAAAAAAACACGCGGGTCGTGCAGGGTGAAGCCTTGGACCTTGATCCCTCCACCAAAACCATCACCGTGGGTCGTCGTGACGGCAGTGAATTTGAGTTGACGTACGACTATCTAGTCGTGGCCGTGGGAATGCGTCAGTCGTACTTCGGTCACGACGAATTTGAAAAATTTGCTCCGGGAATGAAAACACTGGACGACGCTTTGTTGATTCGACGACGCATTTACGGCGCCTTCGAAATGGCCGAAAGCCTGCCCCCGGGAGAGGAACGTCAACGCTGGTTGACGTTCGCGGTCGTGGGAGCAGGACCAACGGGCGTCGAACTCGCTGGACAAATTCGCGAACTTGCCGAGCGCACCATCGCCAAGGAATTCCACGACATTGATCCACGCGAAGCTCGCGTGATTCTGTTCGACGGTGTTGAAGCACCGCTCAACACGTTTGGTCCAGAGTTGGCAACGCGGGCCGTGAAGAATCTTGAAGATCTTGGCGTTGAATTGCAAATGGGCGTCATGGTCACCGACGTTGATGCGGAAGGGCTCACTGCGCAGTCGAGCACCGATGGAGAAATCAAGAGGTTTGCCGCCAAGACCGTCATGTGGACGGCGGGCGTGCAGGCCGTTGATTTTGTGCAACGCGTTGCTAAAGCCCTCAGCGTCGATCAAGACCGACTCGGTCGCATTGGCGTCGAAAGGGACTTGACGGTGCCGGGTCATCCCAACATTTGGATTGTCGGCGACATCATGGCCCTCAACAATCTCCCGGGTGTTGCGGAGGTGGCGTTGCAGGGAGGCATGCACGCGGGGCGTCAAATTCGCCGACATGTTGAAGGAAGACCTCGAGACGTTGAAGCCTTTCGCTACTACGACCTGGGAAGCGCGGCGTACATTTCCCGATTTCACGGGGTCGTCAACTTCCACCGTATTCGATTGTCCGGTTTTCTTGGTTGGTTCGTGTGGGGCTTCATTCACCTCGCGTTTTTGCATGGTTCGCGCCACCGTTCGAGCACGCTCACGACCTGGCTGTACTCAATTGTTAGAGGTCGAAGAACGGAACGCGCCTATCCGCTCGGCGACATGAGCGACGCCGAAGGCGGACGAAATCCCCTGATTTAGGGCTTCGTGGCATCTATTAGCCTGACCTAAATGATTCGAAATTTGGCATCTGGGGCGACGGTCGGCGTCGTAATGGAGACGTGGAATCCATGATTTCTACCTTTGTCATTTTTCTTCGCGAAGGCGTCGAAGCGTCGATGATTATCGCCATCTTGTTGGCGTATCTCGACCAGTCCGGACATCGCGAGCAGTTCAAACACATTTACGCTGGCGTTATTTCGGCGCTGGTATTGGTGGCCCTGGGCGGTGTGGGGGCGTATCTCTTTGTTCGTCACTACGACGGTTCACGAGTGCAGACGATTTTTGAAACGGGCACATATCTGGTGGCCGCGGTAGCGCTTTGCTACACCACGTTTTGGATGCAGTCGCACGCGCGAACAATTAGCTCGGAGCTTCGAGCCAAAGAAGAAGCGGCACTCGCGTCGGGTAGTCACTGGAGTCTCACGATGCTCGCCTTTACCGCGGTTGGACGCGAGGGGCTCGAGACTATGGTCTTCACGCTGGCGATCATCTTTGCTAGTTCAGGTCAAGCGGTAACTCCGGTGCACGGACCGCTGCTGATTGTGGGAGCCGCACTTGGACTGGCCGTTGCTTTGGTCGTGGCATTTTTGATTTACAAACTGGGCCGCAAGTTGAAGTTGGCTGTTTTCTTTCGAGTTCTGGGACTTGCGCTCGTCTTGTTCGCCGCTGGTCTTATCGCAGACGCCGTAGAAAATTTGCAACAACTTGGCTGGCTTCCTTTTGGGCGCCACGTGCTTTGGAATTCAAGTTCAGTGATGACGGAGTCGAGCAGTGTGGGCGATGTTTTCCATTCGCTTCTTGGTTACGCGGAACGACCCACGGTGCTGCAGGCTCTTTGTTACGTCGTCTATCTCGTGGTGAGTCTCAGTTTTTTCTGGTATCTGGCAAAGCGTCAACGTCACGGCCAGGCGGGAAAGCTCACGACGCCACGGGATCCCAAAATGCCGAGGACGGTGTAGCAAATGACGACTCATCACGTCGCAGAACGAGAACCTGTTCGATCGGCCACGGTCGAGCGTTATCTCGAGACGATTTACTGCATTGCCGGAGAAGGTGACATTGTTCGCCCTTCGCGCCTCGTGGCGTGGATGTCCGTGAGCGCACCAACGGTAAGTGACGCGCTGCATCGTTTGGAGCGAGATGGCTGGGTCACGATTGCGAGCGACCGAAGCGTGCAACTCACGGCCGCGGGCTTTGCTACCGCCAGTTCGATTGTCAAGCGGCACCGCGTGCTCGAACGATGGCTTACCGACGTCTTGTTCTTTGACTGGGCGACTGCGGACGAAGAAGCAGACCGTTTGTCGTCGTCGTGTTCGGACCAGGTCATTGATCGTCTGGACCTAGCGATGGGACGACCCGCGACGTGTCCCCACGGCAATCCAATACCTGGACGAAACGCATCCTACGGAGTGCTTCGCACGCTGCTCGACGTGCCCGAAGGCGAGACCGTCACGGTGCGCCGAATTTCTGAAGTGGCGGAACACGAAGCTCGCCCGCTGCTTCGAACGCTCGGAGAGCACGGCGTCGGCGAGGGAAGTTGCGTCGTAGTAACGAGCGATGATCCGGCGCTCGCCGAGGTGACAATTTCGTGCAGTGGTAACGAGTTTTCTTTGTCGCGAGCAACAGCGAAAGTGATTTGGGTCGAATGAGAGGAACAACGAGCGGGGTACTAGTCGGGAAACGTTGGTGCGTATAGCCGTAATCGGAGGCGGCATTTCTGGAATTGCCGCGGCGACATTTCTCGACAAACACCATGACATCACGGTGTTTGAGGAGGGAAATCGTTTGGGTGGACACACCAACACCGTCAACGTCTCGTTAGACAAAAAATCCTTCGACATTGACACGGGATTCATCGTGCACAACCGCCGCAATTACCCCGTTTTTTGTTCCTTGCTTGATGAGTGGGGCGTTGCCACGCAGCCCTCCGAAATGAGTTTCAGCGTCAGTGACCAAAGCAGTGGTCTGGAATTCGCGGGTCGAGGGATGCGCGGGCTCTTTGCCCAGCGACGAAATGTGCTTCGCCCGTCATTTTGGCGGCTGTTGTTCGGCGTTGTTCGCTTTGGCCGCCTCGGACGAAAACTTTTGAAAACCCCAGAACCCTTTGACCCCTACGCACTCAGCGTCGACGATTTTCTTCGCCAGCATCACTTCTCAAAGAATTTCGAAGAGCGCTATTTGTTGCCGCTCGGATCTGCCATTTGGTCCGCGGACCCGACGGCTTTCTCACAATTTCCCGCACGTGCTCTGATGCGTTTTCTCGATAATCATGGACTGCTGTCACTTCGTAATCGTCCCGAGTGGCGAACTATCGAGGGTGGCTCACAGCGTTACGTTGAAGCGGCGATTGCCAAACTTCGTGCACAAATTCGTCTTGGTAGTGCCGTGGAGTCTGTGCAGCGCGAAGTTGACGGCGTCCTCGTGACGACGAAAAACGGCCGTGAGGAATTTGATGAAGTGGTTTTTGCTGTTCACTCCGATCAGGTTCTCGAGATCTTGAGTGACGCTACCCTCGAAGAGAAGGACGTTCTGAACGCCATTGCGTACCAGCGAAACGTGGCTGTTCTGCATACAGACCATCGAATGATGCCCGCCACGAAACGTGCGTATGCCTCGTGGAATTACTTTCGTTCAGATAAGCAGGCAACATTGACGTCGGTGACGTATTGGATGAACTGTCTTCAACGGCTAGGTGCATCGCGCGACATTCTGGTCACACTTAATCGAGAAGAAGAAATTGATCCGTCGCTGGTGCTTGGCACGTACGTCTACCACCATCCCGTATTCGACGCGGCGGCATTTCGTGCCCAGACGAAGTGGTCGAGCATTAATGGCGTTCGCCACACGTGGTTTTGCGGTGCCTATTGGGGCTACGGCTTTCACGAAGACGGCGCGGCGAGTGCCTTGCGTGTCGCTCGCGCACTCAACGGACGTTCAAAATGACGAAAGTTACGTTTACGCCGTGTTTGTACGTGGGCGACGTTTTCCATCAACGTTTTTCGCCAGCATTCAATTTTCGCCAAAAGGTAGCATTGGCGCTTCTTGATCTTGAAGAAATTCCCGCCACCATTGGCCGGAGCTTCTTGTTTTCTGAACATGGCGTTGCCCCAGTTAAGTTCCGTCGGCAGGATTATTTCGGTGATCGTTCGTTGGCTCTCCATGAAGCAGTTCGCGACGAAGTGGAACGACAACTCGGCTTTCGACCAAAGGGGCGAGTACTTCTTCTCACGAATCTTCGAACCTGGGGATGGGTGGCAAATCCCATAAGTGTGTATTGGTGTTATGACGATGGGCGCTTGGTGGCGCAGGTTTTGGAAGTGACGAACACGCCGTGGCACCAAAAGCATTGCTACGTCGTGGACCGACGAGACAGCACCGACTCGACGTTCCACTTCAAGAAGGAATTACACGTTTCGCCCTTTTTCCCAATGGAATTCACTTACGAATTTTCTTGCGAGGGACCTGACAACGGTGTCAGTGTGGAGCTGTCGCTTTTTCGAGGTGGTGAGCGATTCTTTGATGCCCGTCTCGAGGCAAAGCGGGTTCCTTTTTCAACGGGGCAATTGTTGCGCCTGTTGTTTCTTCTTCCGACGCAGCGTGTTTCATTCGGCATATACCTTCGGGCGATTCGTTTATGGCGACGAGGGGCAACCTTTGTTCCCCACCCCTTACGCTCCGAACGTGCAATGGATCGCTCATGAGTGAATCGCTGTCTCGGCTCGAAGACGAGCCCCGTATTGGACCGGGTGAACCCGAGCTGCGCGCACGAAAGGGCCTTCGACGACGCGTTGAGCGACAAGTCCTGAAGGGTCTTCTTCGACGCGTCGATGGCGTCGAGATTCGAGAAAATGACACGACACCACTTGCTCGACCCGCGTTGCCCGTTGGGGCGAGTTCGGCGAGCAACGTGCTGGTCAGCGTTCGCGATTCTCGTGCGTGGTCGGCGGTGGCGCGAAGCGGAAGTGCCGGACTTGGCGAGGGTTACTTTCGCGGTTGGTGGCACAGCGACGACTTGGTGGGCGTACTTCGCCAGTTTGTTCAGGCCATGGGTCCCATCGACAACCTTCGAAACCGCTGGCACCGACGAACCCAGCCTCTGCTGGAGCCTTTTCGACGACTTCGACCCCGTTCAAAGCTCCGCGACCGCAGAAACGTTCGCGCCCACTACGACCTCAGCAATGATTTTTTCGCCACATTTCTTGACGAAACTATGACGTACTCAAGTGGCGTTTTCACGTCGCCCGAAGATTCCTTAGTGAGTGCGTCACGCGCAAAGTTGGATCGACTCTGTCAAAAAATTGGTCTCAACTCGTCGCATTCGTTGGTTGAAATTGGTTCTGGTTGGGGAAGTTTTTCGATGCACGCCGCGTCGCACTACGGTGCGTCGGTCACGACCACCACACTTTCAACCGAACAAGCACGACTCGCTCGTTCTCGTATTGAAGAGGCGGGACTGAACAACATGGTCCAGCTCGTGGAGTGTGACTACCGCGACCTCGAAGGCACCTTTGATCGCCTTGTTTCGGTGGAGATGATTGAGGCTGTCGACTGGCGTGATGTGCCGGGATATTTTGCGACGTGCGCCCAGTTGCTAAAGCCCGACGGTCTTATGGGCCTGCAAGCCATTACGGTGGCCGATCAGCGATACTCGCGAACACGCGTTACGACGGATTTCATCAAGCGATGGGTTTTCCCCGGAGGCTGTCTTCCCTCGGTGACGTCCATTGCGCAGGCCGCCACCAAGGCCAGTGATCTTCGAATTATTGACCTCGAGGACCTGGGTCTGCACTACGCCGAAACACTGCAACGTTGGCGCTCGAATCTTCACGAGCGCTGGAGCGAACTCGGCGCTCTCAACATTTCTGAAGAGATGGCCCGACTCTGGGACTTCTACTTGGCGTACTGTGAAGCGGCCTTTCGCGAGCGCCACGTCAGCGTCGTCCAAATCGTGTTCGCTAAATCGCAGTGGCGACCTGAATCCTTGCGTCTTCGCACTCTCTAGCGCGCTCTTTGCGCATCCCCTACTCTTCGCTTATGAGCACGTTCGTCAGCACCGTGCGGGGGGCTCGACAAGCCAGTCATTTTCCTCCGATTATCACGGTGACGCTGGTCGCGGTCGTTCTCGCGGCGGTGGCCGGTCGAGGTCTTGGCACGCTGTGGGTGGGACTCGCAGTACTGGCCGGTCAGTTGTCCGTTGGCTGGAGCAATGATTGGCTCGACGCTGATCGTGACCGTGCCGGGGCGCGCAGCGAAAAGCCCGTTGTCAGTGGACTCATAAGTGAAACAGCACTTCGAAATAGTGCGTTCGCTGCGCTGATTTTGTGCGTACCGTTGTCGTTGTTATCGGGTTGGCGAGCCGCACTCGTACATCTCGTGGCGGTCCTTGGAGCCTGGCTTTATAACGCTGGCGTGAAGTCCACGTGGTGGAGTCCTTTGCCCTACGCCCTGGCGTTTTCGTTGTTACCTGTTTTTGTCACGTTAGGACTCGTGCACCATCCACTGCCGCCGTGGGGAATTGTGCTTGGTGCGGGTGCCATAGGCGTTGGTGCCCACTTCATCAACACGGTGGGCGATAAGGATGTCGATGAAACCAATGGCATTAGAGGGTTTCCCCAGCACGTAGGACCGCAGTGGTCCCTCGTGCTCGGCGTGGTGTTCCTCGGTGGCGCCGCCCTCGCCATTGGTATTGGTTCTAACGCTCATCCGGTGCTAGTGGGTGTACTGGTGACGCTCGCGCTCGGTGTTGACGCATTGGTTGTTTTTCTATGTCTTCGAGAACAGGCTGAGTGGGCGTGGCGGGCGACGTTGCTATCGGGCTTGTTCTGCCTAGCGATTTTTATCGCGGGCGGGCATCACCTGGTAAATGTGCATCACCTAGTGATCGTGCACGGCGGTGCCTAACCAAACGTGAAGTCGTAGGCCTGCACGCCGGGGCTCGTTAATAAGCGAAGCAGTCCCGTTCTCGGCGTGGGCTCATTAACCAACGTGTACAGACGCGGCACGCCCGACACGGTGAAGGTTTTCAATGTCTTGCCGTTTAGGGTTTCTTGTACGGTGCCCTTGCCGCCCAGCACTAAGTACACGTGCGTGGCAAAGAAGTTGATGGAAAGAGAGGCGTTTCTCCCGGACGTCGCCGCTTGGGGTCCCACCTTCCAATTGCCGTTGAGGCCCCAGTTGCCTTCGGGCAGCGGGTTTGCCAATTGGTACGGGACCATTTGGTTTTCGACGGGGCTGAAGTCGCCGTAGTAGTCGCCGAGATAGTTGTAGCCAAGGTAACTTTCGGGGCTCGTTGGTGACGTGGGCTCGGTGTTGGCGACGTTAGTGGGTGGAGGAAGTTGCACCTTGGGATTGGCTTCCTTCAACAACTTACGTATGAACGACTCGGTCTGTTGGTAGTTCCCCTCACCAAAGTCTTCGTAACGGACAAAGCCCTTGGCGTCGACGAGATAATCCGCCGGCCAGTATTCGTTGTAGTAGGCGTCCCAGGTAGACAGATTGTCATCAACGGCGATGGGGTAGTGCACGCCCAGTTGTTTCGCGGCCGCTTTCACATTAGATACCACGTGCTCGAAAGCAAATTCTGGGGAATGCACGCCCACGACGACGAGACCGTCGGCTCGGTAGCGCTTGTACCACGCTTCAACGTGGGGAAGTGATCGTTCGCAGTTGATGCACGAATACGTCCAAAAATCAACGAGGACGACTTTTCCTCGCAGTGAATGAATGCTGAGTGGTGCGTCGTGTGGTGTGTTGAGCCACGCCGTGATGCCGACGAAATTGGGTGCTTGACCGCAGGTTTCGAGTTTCGCGTCGCCAGCGACGCAACTGGCTAGTTGGCCGTCAGTCGATTTCGTGTTTTCGAGGGTGCGAAGGTGCGAGACCACGAAGTGATTTCCTTCTACGCTTTTTTGCAGGGCGCTCGTGTAACTGGGAAGCCACTTTTGAAGGTCGTTGGCGAGGTTGAACGAAATTCCAATGGCCATGGCAATGAGCAGCACGCCACCAATGGGTCGAAGAATGCGAGCGCGCTCCTTGAGCTTTTGATTTCGTTCAACGACTCGTTCACCGGCGAGGGCAATGGTGAGAATGGGAAGTGTGGCGCCAATGGCAAAACAAACCGTAAGCGCTACTGAAAAAGCCGTTACGTGCTTGGTTGCACCGACGACCACGATCGCCGTCAAGACTGGACCAGCACACGGCACGAAGACGGCGCCGAGTCCGAGACCGAGCACGAAGCCCGATCCCGAACCTTTTGGAGTGTGCGTGCTAAGTCGAGCAAACGGACGTTCCAACAATTGCTCAAGAGGAGGGACGAGCAGGGAGAGACCCAAAATGATGAGGACGACAATGCCCGCGTCACGAAGGAATGTTTGGGGAAGTCCGAGCGCACTAAGCAACGTGGATCCCACGAGGGTAATGATGCTGAAGCTTGTTACGAGTCCTGCGACCACCGCGATGGCGCGACGACGGCGCGCACGGGCGGCGTGCACTTCACCAGTGATGGGCGATGCCCACGAAACAAAAATCACCGGCAATACCGGCAATATGCAAGGAGAGATGCCCGCGATGAGGCCCGCCACGACACCGACAAACAACAGTGCGATCATTTTGGATTCAACTCTGAGGCAAACGTGATTTGCACCCTAAACGGTGTTGGTGTCTCATATTCATCTACCTGTTGTCTTGACGGTGGCGTATTCGTTACAAATATCTTTCATTCCTCGAGCTGAACCTTTTCGCCGGTTTTGTACTCGTAGCGAAGAAGCTTCACGTCAGCCCTATTTCAATTTGACTTGATTTTTTAAACAAAAAATTCCGGGTTACCCTTAGGCAGGACTCTTATCTTTGCGTCGTTTCCCGGCGAGGTCGCGACCGTCGGCAGCACAAAAGACAGAGTTTCCTGCTGTGAACTTGTGAAAATTCTGAAACGTTCCTAAATAGACGTAAATGAGCATTATTTCTGCGTTTTTTGAGGGTGATTCTCAGGCGAGACAGTTTCATTTTCCCTGATATAAGGGTAAAATTCTTTTCGGTGGGTGTGAGGTCGTTGTAAGTCATCTGTGGTGGGTGACGGGTCAAATTGACACAACGGTTGGTTTCCTAGTCGGAAGAAATGGTTCTGATTCACTAAGTGAAGCTGCATCGCGAAATCACGAGGCTTGTCCTCTCCTTTCTGGGCGCCCTAGCGACGGTCGCCCTACTTTTCGCATTCAGTTTTACTGAGCCTGCCGGTGCCTCGACCGTTTCGAGCGTTACGTTCTGGCCGACGACAACTGCCGCCGGCATTTCGTCATCATGGGACGTCGGATTTAAAACGACCGCTGCTCTGCCGTCGGGTAAACAAATCTACATGTTGTTTCCCAATTCGAGTGCGTTTCCTATTCCGTCATCGCCAACTTTCACGGCCGTGTCGGGTTTTACTGGCACGTGCACCACGTCAACAATGCCGAGCAGCGGCGTTAGTTATCTCCTCGTGGTGCAACTTGGTTCAGGATGTTCTATTGCGGCATCAACGTCGGTGACGTTCGCAATCGGCGGCTTTACGAACCCCGTTTCTGGCACCGCCGAAACAGCAGGCAACTTTCAGTTGCAAACAGACACTGACAATGGCGGAACGCAACCTTCGGGGTCTTCCACCGTCACGTTCACCTCGACATTCCCGACGCTTCCGGTGTACAGCTATCCGGGCACCATCACGAATGCGACCGTCGTGAGGAACACGGCGACAGGTTCGTCTGGACTCATGTCCGGAGTTGCTTACGACGGTAAGCAAGTTTGGACCGATAACTACACGGGTAACGATGTTTACTCGGTCAATCCGGCGACGGGTGCCATTGTAAATACGATTACTGCAACCACCATCAATGGCACATCTGCGACAACAGACATTAATTATCCGATTGGCCTGGCGATTGACAATTCTGATTTATGGGTTGTCACACAAGGAAACAGCAGCGTCTCTGAATTCTCGCTGTCAGGTAGTACCGACACTCCCACATTTGTGAGGACGGTGGCGGTAGGCACGTCGCCGTACGGAATTGCCGATGACGGTACGAACGTATGGGTTGGTAGTGAAAGTGGTACTGCCTTAACGCAGATCAATGCCTCAACTGGGGCCATTGTTCGAACCATTACCGTTGCGACAAACTCGCAGAATATTTACTCTGACGGTGCCAACGTTTTTGTCGCGAGCAACTCCGGATCTGGAACGGTCACGCAAATCAATACTGGAACCGGTGCCATCGTCCGCACAATTACTGTCGCAGGGGCGTACGGCGTGGCTTCCGACGGAACACACTTTTGGGTGACCAGCCAAACTGGCAATCAGTTGTATGAGTTCAACGAAGCCACTGGCGTACAAATAGGCTCACCCATAACCGTTGGTTCTGGCCCGCAAGCTATTGCCGATGACGGTACTGACATTTGGGTAGCGAATACCGCGAGCGGCACCGTATCCGAAATACCTATTGCGACGCTGACACCCGTCACCTTGACCCTGGCAACGAGCGAAGCGCCCCGATTCATCGTGGCAACAGGATCACAAGTTTGGACGGCCGGTTTTGATAGTGGATACGAATTATCTGAAATTTCAAGTGGACCGGTAACTACGACCGCGGCGGCCTCGAGTTTGAGCACCTCGGGAGCGACCTTGAATGGAACCGTTAATGCGAACGGCATTTCCACAACCGTTTCGTTTTGTTACGCGACTTCGTCGCCGACAAACTGCGGCGGGGCAACGACGGTCAGCGCAACGCCTTCATCGACGTCTGGCACATCCGCTACTTCGGAATCTGCAAGTCTCACTGGACTCAGTGCAGGCACCACGTACTACTTCCAAGTAGTGGCGACGAGCCCCAGTGGGAACAAGACCTACGGCAGCGTTCTGACGTTCACGACCGCCGCGATTCCAACTGTGACAACCACCGCGGCTACCGGCGTCAACACGAGTACTGCGACGATTAATGGCACAGTGAATCCGAACGGAGATCCTTCAACCGCGGTGAGTTTTTGTTATTCGACTAGTTCAGGTTTGGCGAGTTGTTCAGGCGCGACGACGGCAACGGCTTCTGCGCCGAGTCCTTCGAGTACCGGTACGACGAACGAATCGAGTGCACTGAGTGGCTTGAGTTCTGGAACCACGTACTACTTCCAGGAAAAGGCCGTGAATTCCGCGGGTACTGCTACTTATGGAACGGTCCTTTCGTTTACCACTGCCGCGACGCCCACCACGACGACCAATGCCGCGTCAAGCGTTACCGGCTCGGGCGCAGTTCTCAATGGATCCGTCAACGCGAACAGCGACCCGAGTACGACGGTCACCTTCTGCTACGCCACGACGTCACCCACGAACTGTTCGGGTGCAACTACGGTGAGTGCGTCTCCTTCTACGGCGAGCGGTTCGTCATCGACGAGCGAAACTGCCACGTTGACAGGACTCAGTGCTGGCACTACGTACTACTTCCAGATTAAAACGGTGAACTCGGCAGGTACGTCGACGTATGGGTCGGTGCTCTCGTTCAGCACCACGCCGATCGCGAGTACGCCAACCACTGGTTCGGTGGGCGTATCGGGTTCGTCTGGCTACAGCGCAACGCTCAGTTCGACGAACAACACGGGCTCAGTCACGTATACAAAAACTGCGGGTTCTTCGAGCGTTCTTGTTTCATCCTCGGGTGCGATTACAACGTCGGGCACTCTCGCCGTTGGTTCCTATGCCGTGAATGGAACGAGCGCTGACACGAATGGAGGCGTGGGCACCTGGAGTTTCACGTTGACGGTGACCGCCTCGACGCTCACCACCACCCCCAGTGGCACCTCCACCACGGTGCCCAGCTCGTCGAGTTACACCACGAATCTTGCAACCAGTGGCAACAATGGCG
>Ga0302320_10001075_pt1 | contig 65589 bp, 48 predicted proteins | sample Bog_T0_3_FD_202130 | JGI IMG/M metagenome (GOLD analysis project Ga0302320, IMG submission 202130) | Peat permafrost microbial communities from Stordalen Mire near Abisko, Sweden - Bog_T0_3 | ecosystem: Environmental > Terrestrial > Soil > Wetlands > Peat | place: Sweden: Abisko, Stordalen Mire...
GCGGTGGGCGGTCAGGATACGATATGGAAGAGAATGGGCCATAAGGCCCGAAAAAATTTCTGTAAGCGGTTGTCAATAGTAATCTTCTACCCTGCCTTGGATCTCAAGAATTTGGGAAACGCCATTGCTGCTCAGGCCCATTCTCCATTCCGCGCATTAACCCCTTAACGACCGATTTAACATTTGCATAACACGTAGCCGTTTGCGGATAAATTGGCGATGCGCGATATAATGGTGGAGTGAGCAGATTTCACCGCCATTCCGCATTCCTCACGGATCTGTACAGGCAGCGGCCCGATCTCCACTCGCTGGTACAGCAAGGAGAGGAGGTCTTAATGCGCCGGTGGATTGAACTGGAGGCCGCCGCGAAAATTAAGGCGCCATTCGGCGATAGCCGAAAAACACATGCACCGCCCAGTACCGATCCGCGAGCGGTTGCGGGATCGGGAGGACGCGGCCCTGCACTTCCTGGAGGATCCCGCCGTGCCCTGGGAGAACAACCAGGCGGAGCGCGATCTGCGCATGGCCAAGGTGCAGCAGAAAGTCAGCGGTGGATTCCGTACCGAAGCCGGAGCGCAGATTTTCGCCCGTTGCAGATCCTATCTCGACACCATGCGCAAGCAAAAGCACGACCTCATGGACGGTATCGTGGAAGCCATGGCGGGGCATGCATGGATGCCGCAGGAATCCCTGGCGGAATCAGGGGAAGACACGGCAGCCTGAGGCGCTATGATGGGCAACCGGAGCGGGTATGCCGTTGCGTCACACCCATAGGCCGGTCATTTCGCTCGAAGAAATGAACGATGCGCTAGTGGATCTCATCCACCGTGGAATGTGGCGATGGGACGACCGCACTTCCTACAGGCTGTGCGATTTGTGGAGTATGCAGGAGCCACCGGAACGGCTGGAGAAGACAGCCATGGCAGATGAGCTCGACCACATCGTCGGGTTCCATCTCTCGGAAGAGGAACTGAGGAAAGCATATAAGCACAAGGATACGACCGTATCCGCGTTCTACTTGTTTAATCTCATGCTGCACGAGCAGGAATTGCGATCCGCTGATTATGCAAGGAGAATGGAAGAAGCGTCGGAGAAGAAAAACGGCAAAAGGGGAAAGTGACCTTCACCCCTGAGCAGTCACACGCAGGGTATCGATGAAGACGCTGCCGGTGATCGGCTCAGGGGCATGGGTCTTCAGACGCCGTTCGAAGACACTATGCGCATCGAATCCGGCGGGGCCATCGATGTGCTTCACCAGGGGAATGCGGATGCGGTGCCAGGCGCCATCGAGCAGATTGTGCTCAAATGGCAGCACCGGGACCTCGCTGCTGATGTTCTAGCTCGGGCCGCAGCACAGCACCACCGATATGGCCTCCGGCTTCTTCTCCCCCTGGACCTTGCACCAGAACCGGAGATGCGTGCAAGTGGAGACTTCAGTCAGACCGGTGGAGGCCCAATTGCACCCTGCCAGCGCATCGGCGTCATTGACGATATTGAATTCCAGCGCCTGGCCCCGGCCTTGGCGACTACTGCTTGGTGGGCGACGCCGCCCCACCAGCTTCCTCCGGCGCAGCCCTTGCCATCCCATGCCGTGCGCACGCCACCGGTTCCGGCAGCGATGGCCTTGGAGACATCAATGCCCAGCTGCCAGCGAGAGATCAGCAGCGGACCTGGCCCCTTGTCGATCCGGTAGACAGCGAGCGCGGCAGGCGGTTTCCTCAGACATCGCATGGGGACCATCCGCAGATGGTGTCTCGGGCGGTTGCTTGTGCTGGGCGTTGGGTGTGAGGTGCAGCTCCTGGGATTCCCGCGTCCATCGTCGACGAGCGCAGGCAGGGCATTCCGGGGTGGTGCCGCCGACTCATTGTCCCCACCGGTAGGCGGGGCTGCCCATGTGCGAGGCATACAGGATTCCGGCGCTGCGATCCCAGCCGATGCTGATGTACCAGCTGGGATTCCAGCTGAGATCCCCGCGATGCGGGAATTCCGGCATCCCCGTCAGCGACGTCCAGGTGGCGCCGCCGTCGACCGATTCAAAGATCGCGGCACCATTCCAGGCCACGACATGTTTTGCATCAGAGAATAGCGGACCCATGGTGGCGTCGACGGCGGCTCCACGCACGCTCCAGGTCGCACCCTTGTCGCTGCTGGCGACCAGACCCTGCTTCGAGATCAGGTAGCCGATGCCCTGCACGACCACCATTACATGATTGGTGATGGCATAGGTGGCGACCGGCTGCCAGGTCTTGCCATTGTCGGTGCTGCGCATGATGCCGGCGCCATTCTTGCCTGCAATCAGGGTGGTGGAGTCGAACATGCCGACGGCATCGTAGCCGTTGTCCTTGGAGACCATGGTCCATGACTTCCCGGCATCGCTGGAGCGATAGAGCTCGCCACCAGATTCGTGATGCAGCGCGAAGAGATCGACCACCTGCTTTGCTGACCAGTCGACCGCGCCGAAATCCCAGCCCCGGCCGACGCCGCCGAAGCTGCTCCAGGTCGCTCCGCCGTCGAGCGTCATTCCTGCGGTGCCATCCAGCATGAAGCATGCGAGCCGGCCGCCGGAGGGATCCCAATTCATCGCGGCACCGGTCTCGCAGCGGCCGCCGATATGCCTGTCGTCGACGCGCTGGAAGGTCTTCCCCTGATCCCTGGACCTCCAGATGCCTTGCGCGCAGATCGCCATGTAGACCTCGCCGCTGGCGGGATCGACGCTGATGCCCGCGGTCTTGCCGGGATAGTCCAGCTTGGTCCCCTGGGACTCGAGGTCCGATATGACGCCATTGGAGATGTCCTGCCAGCCCTGCCTGCGGCCGGCGAGCACAGGCGCCGCACCCTTGCCGCCCTTCGCGCCTGCTGGGCTGTCAGGGGCATCCTTCACTCCTTCTTTGGCGCTCTCCTTGAGCTGATCGATGAGCGCCATGATGGCCTTGGCCCCATCGGCGTCCTTCTTGGCGATGGTGTCGTGCACGCGCTGGAGGTCCCTGATCTCCAGCAGCCTGACCTTCGCGATCTGGGCGTCGCGGCTCTTGATCATTGCGGTGATCTGGGCGTCGGCCTTGTCTGCAATGTTCTGCGCATCTGCGGACATGGCGGCATGATCTTCGGCCAACAGGCAGGTGAGCGCCAGCAGGCAGGCAGAGGTGCGCAGCAGGGTGGTGAGCGGCATGGCAGTCAGCTCCTGTACATGCGGTCGCGGGATACGCCCGAGACCTGCACGCCCCGCTCGACCTGCACCGCACTCCATGCCGGAGCCAAGAGCGATGCGGCTGCGAGCAGTGCGGGGATCGGCGCCAGCATGGCGTCTGCACGTCTGCTACCGGATGCTGGATGCGCCATCGCGATCTGCCCTCCCATCGGCTTGGCCTATTGTGGCCAGGTGAAGATGCTCAGGAGCTGGCAGGCGCTGACCTGGTAGCCAATGTCCGGTTCGGTGAATTCCCAGGGGTTCTGCCGCCAATCGAGCACCTCGACCATGCGCTTCATGCTACCATTGACCCCGCCAATCAGCATGCCGGGGAACGGCCCTATCTTGCCCTCTCCCTCGCCGACGTACTTCGCCCCGGAGCGGCTGTTCTCGTTGCCGACCCAGGTATGGAACATCACCACCGCCGAATGCTCGGCGCCGAACGACTTCATGTTCGAGAAGTAGCACTTTCCGAGCGGATTGCGGCCATAGAGATAGTGCACGTACTCCTCGGCGGCCTCGAGGTATGACTCCCTCTTGTCCCTGTCCTCGGTCAGCTGAATCGCCATCACCGGCACACCGCCGGTGCGGCCGATGAGCGAATTGCTGCCCCACCAGTAGCCGCGCACCGCCATGCCATAGGCGCGCTTCGAACCAGTCAGTCCAACGGTCGCATCGGCGGTCGTGAGGATCGCCTTCTTGATGTTGCCCACCAGGGCCTGGTCCGCCCCCTTGGTGTGGATGTAGACCCACATCAGCGGATAGAATGCGTCTTCGCCCCCGGTCTCGAAGGCATTGCCCTTGGCCCAGCCCCATTTCGCGCATTCGGAATGGACGATGTCATCCCATTCCTTCTTCCCGGTCAGGCGGAAATAGCAGGCGGCGGCCATGGCGCGATCGCGCGGGATGTCGAGACCGGGCATCTCCCCCTGCGATTTCACCTTGGCCGGATTCTTGGGATCGACCGGCCAGGGATGCGGCTTCTCCTTCATCAGGTTCCAGGACCGCATCGACTCATCGAGGCACTTCTGGGCGAAGGCTTCGTCGTACTTCGATTCGCGCCATACCACCGCCGCATAGGCGAGCGCTGATGCACGGCCCATGGTCGATTCGCTGTTGGGCATGGTGATTTGCACCGGCAGGGTCACCGATTCGGGCGGGCTCCCGCCTTCCTGGTGCACGCGTCCGAACGCGGCGCCGGTGCCATCGTGGTCGCGGATCAGGAACTCGGTGCCGCAGCGGATCTCGTCCAGGACATCGGGGATCTTGTTGCCCGACTCCGGGATGTTCAGCTCCTTGTCCTTCGGGCCGCCCTTGGCCATCTCGTACACCATCAGCATGGCATTGTGGACGTTGACGGTGTTGGATGTGTATTTGTTCATGTCGCCGGCATCCCACCAGCCGCCATGCACATCGTAGGCCTTCTGGTCGATCACCTCCTTGCCGATCTGGTCCGGCCACCGGCCACCGGCCCAAGCGTAGACCTTCGCCTCGGTTGCCTGGCCTGGGCCGAGGAACGCCTTGCCATGGTTCCAGATGCCCGCGTACTTCTCCGGCTTGTCGCCATCGGCCCGATTGTAGTAGAATGCCTTCCATGCCGCCAGGCCGGCCTCGTAATAGGGATTGGCGGCGATGTTGAACTGATAGGAGCGCAGCGGGCTCGAGCCCAGCAGGGCGAAATAGTAGCGGCCGGGCGTCTTGAACACGCTGAAGTCCAGCTGGGCGACGCAGTCGCCCGAATCCGCATCCTTCCGCCCCTTGTTGAAGGCCTCCAGCGATGACGGACTGTCCTTCAGCTTCCACACCGCAGCATCACTCCTGGCATCCCGCAACTCGATGTCCAGGCCATCGGGCAGCGCGCTGTCGCTGGCCACCACCGCCATCTTGCGGCCCGCGATCCGATAGCCGATCTGATCGACCCAGATGCGGATTGCCGAAGAGGTCGTCACCACCGCCGGCGCCTCGCCACCGGCCAGCAGCGCGGCCGGGAGCAGGCACAGGAGCATGAGGGCGGAATGGTTCATTGAGGCTCTCCACCGGGGAATGCTCTCAACGTGAAGGCGGCGCCTGGGCGCGCCCTCGCGCGGCGCCTCGCTTACGCATTGCTGATGCATTCCGACTGCCGCCATCTTCAACCTACTCGGTGCCGAGGCGGACGATCGCCTGGGGATCGCGCTTGTCGGTCAGGTGCCAGGCATAGAAGGCCTTGCCCTCGGCGCTGTAGGCCAGTCCATTCGGCTTGAAGGGGATCGGCGGTCCGAACTTCGTCCAGCTCACGCCATCGTCGGCGGAGATCATGACCTGGCTGTCGGCATAGCCGGCCACCCGCTTGCCCGGCAGTTCGATGATGGAGCTGTTCACCGGCCGCATGGGAGCGCTCCAGGTCTTGCCCCCGTCGGCGCTGCGGACCACCCCGCTTCCCCACAGCCCCTGCCAGAGGATGGTGCCGGAGGAAGCGACCAGCGGCGTGCCGCTGGGGCCGATGGTGGAAATCCGCGTCCAGGTCTCGCCTGCATCCTCCGACCGGTAGATGCCGAGCGAGGCTTTCTGCTTCCAGCCGGCGGTGTTCACCAGGAAGGTCTTGGAGTCGAGGATGATCGGGTCGTGGGTGAAATTGCTATCCTCGGGGAACTTGTCGCCGATCTTCTTCCACGTCTTGCCGCCATCCTTGGAGATGTTGAGGCTGCGCGCCTGCTCATGCAGCCCGGCGAGCAGCGTCCGGCGCTCCGGGTCGCTGAAATCCACCGCCATATCGTCGACATGGTCGAGGTTGCCCAGGCGCTCGATGGTCTTCCCGGCGTCCTTGGACATGTACATGCCGGCGCCATAGATGCCGCATTCCCAGAAGATCGCCGGATTCCTGGGGTCGAAGATGATCCGGGTTGGACGGTGCTTGATGATGTCCCCCGTCCCCAGCTTCGTCCAGGTCGCTCCGTGATCGTTCGAGAGCCACAGGCCGCGCTCGCTCACTCCGGCGATCACAGCGGAACTGTGTGGCACCGTGGTCATGTAATGGACGCCGTACGCACCCCACGAATCGCCAGCCAGCGAAGCGGCCACATTGACCCAGCCGCCTGCCGCGTTCGCGGGGCCGGCACCGGCGAACGAGGATTCCGAGGCTCCCGCGCAGTGCTCCAGCGAGGGCAGCGCCAGGAGCACGCACGTGAGGGTCGAGCGCCACCGGCTCATCGCTGTCGAATCACGTGTCATCGGTACGGTCCTGTCATGGGGATGAACGGCTGGAGTGCGCTCCGCAGTCGTGAGTGTCGATTGTATGCTATATAGCAATATGTGTCCTCCTTAGTACTCCTGTCGCAGGTAAATCGTTGAGCGACGCTCCAATACGTTCCTTGGCTAGAACCGCACGGTTCTCCGGGGGTGCACCGCGTGGGGGACGACCGGGGCGGTACCTGAGAATGCGATCTTCTAATCTAATTGCTTTCAGATACTTGTGGCTTCCGATAGCACTCCTGTCTCGCGCACCTCTTCGAGCAATGTGTTGAGGCGGACCCCGCTCAGGAGCGTGCACCACACCTACAGGGGTCAAGCACCGGCATGGGGAATTCCAGGCATCAGATCGTGGCAGATCCCGGGATTCGAGGCTTCCCACCTCCTACTATCGGGGACCTCATACGGCCGACTCCAGTCCTCTCATTCTATGCGGCAGACGTAATATGTGCTATATAGTACAACGATCGTTTGCGGTACAGAGAGGTTGAGCGACAGGTTGCCGAAACACCCAGCTCATCCAGCTGCACCAGCTGACCACCCACCTTCGACTTCACGGCGTGCTTCCCTTGGCCAATCCGGTTGATCCTGGTCCACCGACATGACACCAATCCTGCGGCCCCCTGGTCCTGCGCTGACCTGTCCTGCTGCTGGCCGCCGGACTGCCCCCTGCACTGCTGACAACAGCCGAAGGCGGCCTCGTCGTGGACCACCATCTTCAATGGCACGTCCATCACCGGGATGGCGGTGGATCGCACCACTGGCGACGTCTACGCGGTGTTCGAAAGCACCGGAGTATACATGCGCGTCGATCAGGGCAGGAACTTTGCGGTCGTCGATGGCGTCATCAGCAAGAGCCATGCCGAGACCGGATGCGGCTTGAGCATTGGTCCCTGGGGCGGGCGCTTGAAGTGCTTCAGCAACATGCGGTTCGGCCGGTGTCGCCCTCGAGGGCGGCACGACGTGGTTCACCTCGACCCAGGGCAACTGAATTTGGCGGCTGCCACGACTGGAGAGCTGGCGAAGCGAAGACCAAGCTCGGCGATTCGCATGGGGACGGCAGCTTCCTGCTCGCCGAGATCTCATCCTGGCAATTCCGATCGGTCATGGAAAATGGCTCGGGCTCTGGCAACCTCGGATCATCAACCGCTCCATTCGGAGTTCATCACCCATGAAGGCGCTCTATTTCGGCACCACGGGGAGCCTTGATCACCTCATCGTTGCCGAGATCCCGAGACCTATCCCACGAGCGGACGAGGCGCTCGTCCGCATCTGCGCAGCGGCGATCAACCCAAGCGATCCCAAGAATGTCCTCGGCAAGATGCCGACGACGAAGCTGCCTTGCATTCCCGGCAGGGATTTCTCGGGGATCGTGGTCGACGGTCCGCCGAACTGGCGTGGAAAGGAGGTCTTGGGAACGGGTGGCGACCTCGGCTTCGGCCGACAAGGGACGCACGCGGAATTCTCCGCGCTCCCCGTCGAGGCGCTAGTCGAGAAGCCCCCGCATATGAGTTTCGAGTCGGCAGCCGCCCTGGGCCTTGGCTACCTGACCGCCTGGTATGCCCTGGTGACAGCCGGTCATGTCGCGGCCAACGATATCGTCCTGGTCATCGGGGCGACCGGCGCGGTCGGCTCATCGGCCATCAAGATCGCGCGGCATCTGGGGGCCAGGAGGATACTTGGGACACTCCGTTCCGAGGCCGACCGCGCACGGGCTCGCTCCGTGCCTGTCGACGACTGGTTGGTCCTCGAGAAGGGCCCACTACCCGAGCAGGTATCGGCTCTCACCGGCGGACATGGCGCCGATCTGGTTCTGAATGCCATTGGCGGATCGACTTGCGCGACCGCCAACACCTGCCTGGCGCACCGCGGCCGGCATATCGTCATCGCCTCGGCTCCGCCGCAGGTCTCCATCGATCTCGTGGATTTCTACCACCGCGAGGCCCACCTCATCGGTGTCGACACGCTGAAGCTGTCGTTCGGGGAATGCGCCGGGATACTCAGGGACATCATCCCTTTGGTGGATGCGGGCACACTCACGGTTCCGGAGATCGAGGTGATCCCGCTCGATCAGGCTGTGCTCGCTTATCGGTCCCTGGATGCAGGCACCGCCCGCACCAAGCAGGTCATCCACTTCGATCTCGGCTGAGCAGATTGCTGACCACCCCCGTCTTCCACTATCGGCATGTGGCAGGCACATAGCATGTAAACTGCCGACAGGATGCCGCCCGCATCAGTTGCTCGATGTCCGCGGCTGCTGGAACGGCCTTGCCGTGATCATGGGTCGACCAGGCTCGCGCAAGCGTGCACCATGGAGATCCCGCCCCCTTGGGCGACCTTCCTTCATGATGTCCGGCAGGGCACACGCTGGACGGGCTGTGACTATCAGCTGCCTGGCCGAACCGGGCCCGACCGGGCCGCCCCAGACCGCCCGCGACGATGCGTGGTCGCAGCGCTTCAGTTGTCGAACGAGTAGACGTTCGCCTCCCAGGGCACGAAGCCGTCCTCCCAGCTCTCGCCATCGCCCAGCACCCGGCCGGTGCGCTCATTCCTCAGACCCTTGAGCGGCTTGCCTGCATGGATGCCTAGGGTGGTCGCGCCGGCGCCTAAGCCGCCCTTGGTCTCGCCGAATCCGTCGATCTTCGCCGCGCGGTCGAGGTTCTTGACGATGCACATGGTGGTGCGCTTGGCATTCCTCCAGAATAGCGCCTCGATGAGCGGCGCCGGGGCTCCGGCGAAGGTCAGCGACACCCGTGGCACGATGCCGGCGTCCTTCAGTGCGCCACCTATCAGGTCGAGCCACGCCTGTCCGGCGCCATCCGAGCGGTGCAGCAGGTAGCCGATCGGAGAGAGGTTGAGATAGAGCCCCTGCTTCGAGCGCACCACCGCCATTGTGCCCTCGAGGCGTAGGCCCTCGGCGAGAGCGGTGACGGCAAGCCCGCGTTCGATGACGGCCATGCCGACATGGCGTGGCGCGCCGATGGCCCAGTTCTTCTCGGACAGCGAGCCGCCGAGCTCGCCATTGACCTCGGTGAGGTCGGTGCCGTTCAGCCAGCCCTTGGCGAGATCGCGCTTGACCGCGAAGAGCTCGTCGAGCGCCCCGGATGGGCGCATCCTGCCATGCCCATCGCAAATCGCGCAGCAGTCATCGGCGATCACCCGCCCTCCCGCCTGGGCGAATGCCCTGATCGCTGCCGCCTCGCCATCCGACAGGCACAGGGCGCGGCTGAGGATGAGCACCTTGTAGCCGCCCTTCGCCAGGCCGCCATCGAGCAGCTGGTCCAGGTGGATGAACTCCGGCTGGAAGCCGGCATCCTGCAGCGTCTTCAGCCAGGCGATGCGCGCCAAGCCGCCGGTGGAGATGCTGGCATCCATCGATGAGGAGCGGTTCGCCCAGGTCCCGCCATGGCAGGCGGCATCGAGCGCCCAGCCCACCTGGATGCTCGGCTGCGAATAGTAGATCGCGATCGGGTCATGCTGGAATTCGCCATCGATGATCAGCCGGGAGACCGGCCCCTGGACCTCCTTGAATGTCGACGCAAGATCCTTGATCGTCGAGGCCACCTGACCGTCCTTGAACCAGTCCTCAGGCCAGGAGATGACCCCGCGGTTCCCCTGGCTGAGGTAGTACCACAGGAACCATGAATCCTTATGCGGATCGTGGCTGGAGAAGAAAGTCTGCACGTGCGGCCGCCGCTGGCTCCAGAAGCTGCGCAGGATCTCGTTCGACGCGCCGATGTCGTAGGCCTCCATCCACTGCACCGCCTTCGACAGCTTGCGGTAGTCGTAGCCCCCCCAGGCGCTCGGCGCCTGTCCGCCGACGAACCCCGCAGGGACGCTGGCGTCGATGCCGTTGGCGAAGCGGGTCAGCTCGGTGAGGACATCGGCGAACAGCGAGTCCATGGCCGCGCGCCAGTCGCACCACTGGCTGAGATTGAGGGCGCCGAGCCCCGCGCTGGTGAGGCGGCCGCGGATGGCCTCGAAGCTCACCGGCTTGATGCTGGCGAAATCCGTGAACTGGGTGCCGTACTCCGCGTTCAGCTGCCCGATGGAGGAATAGCCTGCGGCCAGCTCCTTCTGGTAGAAGGCCACCGCGCGCGGGTGCCCATCGACCTCAGCCGGCGAGCAGAAGTTTCCCAGGCTGATCTCGTCATCGAAGGCATAGCCGACCACCGGAGAGCCCTTGGCCGCGCCGATGCGCTCGCGCAGGAAGCTGTGCATCTTCTCGATGACGGCCGGATCGGCGAGGCTGTTGGGCCTGACGATGATCTCCCGCTTGCGCGTGACGGCGGCGACATCCGGATTCCTGATGTTATCGCCGAGATGGAGGAAGCCCTTGTCCGCCGCATGATCCAGGTAGTAGGGCCAGCCTGAGGAGCGTGCGAAAGCCTGCAATTCGTCATTCTTGCGATCGATATGGAAGCCATGGAGGTTGACCGATTCATAGAGCGCCCGGTCCTTCTCGGCATCGGTGTTCACCTGCCATTGCAGGATCACGAAGCCGCCCCAGCTCGCCGGAGGCGTCACATCGGCGATCGCCTCCAGTGCCCCAGCTGGTGCATTGAGCAGGAGGCTTGCGGCCGCCAGGCAGATGGACGCGATTCGAACACGCATGGACATGGAACACCCCGCGGGCTGCTTGGTGGCGTCGTCCGTCGCCGTTCCCTGAGCCCCTGGCATGGGATCGAACTGACGGGAGGCTCAGCAGCAAGCATGCATCAGGGCAGGCGGGTGCACGGGCATCCCCGGATTCGCCGCGGGATGCCTGCCGTGCCTGATCACCGGTATGCGCCTGACCAGACCCGCGGCCGATCGTCGCCTATCTCTCCGCAGCCTCGCGCGCTGTTACCAGGAACTTGGGGGCGGGGTACCCAGAGGACCTTCCCTGGGCATCACGTGCAGCGAGAATGCGCTACCTACGGAACCACCCACCTTGCCAGTCCAGCGACCGAATACCATCGGACATGGCGTCCCCTCTGGGACGCCAGTCGCGGATCGCACCATCCACCGGCGGTCAGCCGACGACGAAGCGCTTAAGAAAGCGATTGGCAAGCGGCGCAGCCGGCGGGGTGGAGCTGGTGGCCACGCCACCGGTGACGAAGCGCTCCACGAACAAGGCGGCGACCGGCTGAGGAGGCGCGCTGACGGCCACACCGTCGGTGACGAAACGCTCCAGGAACAAGACGCCGGGGGCCTTGGGGCTAGCGGTGGCTGACATTACTTTTTCTTCGCTCATGGGTAGGTACCTCTCGAGTTCTTGGGTCCTCGCTTGTAAAACACCTCATCCCTTCCGCAATTGCTATGCGAATGAACAGTGCGACGGCGCGCATGGCTCGTGCCACTGTCTATCTGTAACTTGGAATACTACAAATGTTTGCGCTGCGTCCTGGCAGAGGCTCGCACCCCTTGCGTTGCGCCATGGCTGCGCGCACTCCACCGGCCGCGGGCCGGGCAGGGGCCCTGTGGTCGCCAGGGCCGGCATTCACTCCAGCGCCTTCTCGATCTGGGCGATGACCCGGGCATCATCGGGGTCGGTGGAGGAGCCGAAGCGGTCGATCACCTGGCCGCTGCGATCGATCAGGAATTTATTGAAATTCCAGCTGATCGCGCCGGGCTTGCTGCTGCGTATGGTCAGGTAGCGGTAGAGCGGACACATGTCGTCGCCCTTGACGCTGACCTTCGCGAGCATGGGGAAGGTGACGTGATAGGTGCTGCTGCAGAAGCGCTGGATCTCCAGATCGGTACCCGGCTCCTGATGGAAGAAGTTGTTCGCCGGTACGCCCAGGATCACCAGGCCTCTCGCGGAATAGCGCTGGTAGAGCTGCTCGAGCGCTGCGTATTGGGGGGTGAAATGGCACTGCGAGGCGACATTGACGATCATCACCACCTTCCCCTTCAGAGCCGTGAGCGCAAAGGGCTGACCGTCGATGCCGGTCATGGTGAAGTCCAGGGCAGAGGTCGCCGCCGCCGAGATCGGATCGCTGCTCAGGCGGTCGTCGTCCGAGCAGGCGCTGCATAGCCCCACGATCAGGAGGGCGGCTGCCAGGGCGCTCAAAGTTCTGACCCGCTCCATGATGGCCTCCACCCCTCCTACGACGGAGAGCGCGCCCTGGTTGTGGGATTTCGCCGCCGAGCTGTCAATGGCGGGGGCGTGGCCAGCCTCAGCGCACCGGCCGCGTCCGCCACATCCAGCCGCACCCGGGATGCGTAGGGACTGCATGCTGCGCTGCCTCGTCCTCGTTGCCCTGGCCATGCCCGGCGCCGTGCCTGCCGGCGCTCCGGCGGCCGAGATCGCCGGGGTCACCGTCCCCGATCAGGTGGAGGTCGCAGGTCAGGCGCTGCCCCTGCGCGGCGTCGGGCTGCTGCGCTGGCATCATCTCGTGCGCGTGCATACCGCCGCGCTGTGGCTGCCTCCGGGGGCGCAGCCCCTCGACGATGTGGTCAAGCGGCTCGATCTGCACTACCTGCGTGCCTTCAGCGCCGCCGATTTCCGCGCCGTGACCGAGGAGTCCCTGCGACAGACTTCGGATGCTGCGACCATCGCTGCGCTGCGGCCGCTGATCGACCGCTACCAGGCGCTCTACATCGACCGGCCTGCCGATTCCAGCTACACGCTGACCTATCGCCCCGCGCAGGGATGCGAAATGGCGGCGGATGGGCGGCCGCTCAGGGTGATCCCTGGCAGGGAATTCGCGCATGCGCTCTTCGCGATCTGGCTCGGTCCGACCCCCATCGACGCCGGCTTGCGCAGCCAGCTGCTCGGTGAATGAACGCTTCCATGCCACCCGCCCCCGAACCAATGCCCTCCGCCAGGACCCGCTCATGAGCGACTCCGCCACCGGCTCGCCGCTTCTGCCTGCCCCCCGTGAGCTGCGGCGCATCGCCGTGATCGGCACCGGCATCTCAGGGCTGGTAGCGGCCTGGCTGCTGCATCGCGGCGGCCACCAGGTCACCGTGTTCGAAGCCGGCAGCTCGATCGGCGGCCATACCAACACCGTGCCGGTCACCATCGACGGGCGGACTTTCCCCGTCGATACCGGGTTCATCGTCTTCAATGACCGGACCTACCCGAACTTCATCCGCCTGCTCGCGCACCTGGGGGTGGCGAGCCGGGCGAGCACGATGTCGTTCAGCGTGCGCTGCGAGGTCACCGGCCTGGAATGGAACGGGGCCAATCTCGACACCCTCTTCGCCCAGCGCCGCAACCTCCTGCGCCCGGGCTTCCTGCGCATGGTGCGCGACATCCTGCGCTTCAGCCGCGAGGCGCTGCGCCTGCTCGACGATGACCAGGACAGCCCCGGCCCGACCCTGGGTGAGTACCTGGACGTTCAGCGCTACTCCAGGGAATTCGCGCACTGGTACCTGCTGCCCATGGGCGGCGCGATCTGGTCGACGCCAGAGCGCGTGATGCGCGATATGCCGGCGCGCTTCTTCGTGCGCTTCTTCCACCATCATGGCATGCTCTCGGTCGCGGACCGCCCGCAATGGCGCACCGTCGCCGGCGGCTCGTCCACCTACATCGCCCCGCTAGTCGCGGGCTTGCGCTCCGGCATCCGCCTGGATGCGCCGGTGCTCAGTCTGGTACGCGACCCGCTGGGCGTGACCGTGACCTCCCGCTTCGGCGAAGAGCGCTTCGACGGGGCGGTGGTTGCCGCGCATGCCGATGACGCGCTGCGGCTGCTGGGCGATCCCTCTCAGGCCGAATGCTCGGTGCTGGGTGCGTTCCGCTACCAGGACAACAGCGCCATCCTGCACACCGACGCCGCGCTCCTGCCGCGCCGAAGGAAGGTCTGGGCGGCCTGGAACTACCATCGCCTCGCCGATCCCGATCTCAGCGTGCCGGTGACCTACAACATGAACATCTTGCAGGGCTTCGCCGGAGAGCGGCAGTTCCTGCTCAGCCTCAACCGCGATTCGGGCATCGATCCCGCGCTCATCATCCGGCGCATCGCCTACCGCCATCCGGTCTACAGCCTGGCGGCGATCCAAGCCCAGCGCCGGCGCCGGGACATCAACGGCCGGAGCCGCACCTGGTTCTGCGGCGCCTACTGGGGCAATGGCTTCCATGAGGACGGTGTGGTCAGCGCCCTCGCGGTTGCCCGGGATTTCGGCCAGGGCATGCCAGCACAGCATTCCGGAGCCGTGCTGGCCCCGCATCTGGCCGCCAGCTGCTGAGCTCGGTCAGCCGCCGGCGCCATCCCCCCCGGCAACCGGCTTGGCCGCGCCAGCGGCGCTCCGACCGGCGGTTTCGGGCACGGGCAGCCCGGCCAGGCGCATGATGCGCAGGGCATTGGTGGTCTGCAGCACCCCGGGCCGCATCAGGTAGTCGAAGGCCAGCGTGCTCCCCGAGCCGGACTCCGCCGCATGATCGGAGAAGTGCACCACTTGCACGCTCAGGTCCGCCTGCTGTCCGAGATCCGCGAGGGCGAGGTCATGGGTGCTGATCAGCACTCCGGCAGCCAGCCGCGCCAGCGCCATTGCCACCGCAACCGTGCCGAGATGGCGCTCGACGCTATTGGTCCCCGACAGCGGCTCGTCGAGCGCGACCAGCACCGGCAGGCCCCTGGAGCTGGCCAGATCGAGGACCTGCTTGAGGCGGCCGACCTCGGCCTGGAAGCGGCTGATCCCCTGCATCACGTCGTCGTGGACCGCCATCACCGTCGCCAGGCGCATGGGTCTGAGGCGGAACTCATCCGCCGGCACGGTCACGCCGAGCCGGGCGAGCACCACGCCAAGCAGGCTGGCGCGCAGGAAGGTGCTCTTGCCCGAGGCGTTCGCCCCGGTGATGACCAGCACATCATGCCGCTCGATGCTCATGCTGTTGCCCACCCGGCTCTGCCTCGGCAGCAGCGGATGCGCGAGCGCACGGGCCATGAGCACCGGACCGTCCAGGGTCCACTGCGGCCAGCATCCGCCCTGCTCGGCGGCATAGGTCGCCAGGCAGGACAGCGCATCGATGCGCGCCAAGGCGGCCAGCCAGCGCCCGCGCTCGGAGGCGTGGGCGCGCGACCAGCGGTCGAGGCGTTCGACGCTGCGCCATTCCGCCAGCATGACCGCACCCACACCATAGGCCCAGATGGGATTGCTGCGCTTCGCCAGCGTCTCGCAGATCGCCTCGAGGGTTTCGAGCGCCGGTCCTGCGACGCGCGCCAGGCGCACCAGCTCCGTAAGCGAGGCTGGCGCGCCAGCCTCGACAGGCAGCAGGCTGAGCTGGCGCGCGAGCCGGCGCTCATGGGCGACCGAGCGGACCAGCGCGTCGCGATCGCCCAGGGCGCGGAGCCAGCGCAGCGCCAGCATATCGATGGGGATGCTGATGGGGATCAGCACCAGGGCGATCAGCGCCGTCCCGGTCATGTCCCAGCGCAGGGCCGATAGCGCCAGCACCAGCAGGTAGGTTGCGCGCAGGCAGATGATGCCCCAGCGCAGCCAGGAAGATGGACGCACGGCGTCGAGCATCCAGGCGGCGAGGTGGTCATGGCTCTGCAGCTGCGCCTCCAGCCCTGCGGCATGGAAATCCGCACGCCATTCCGGGCGCTGCACCAGCCAGCGCACCTCGCGCTCCTTCTCGGCCTCGGGTTCGCCGGATTCGTCCAGCAGCCACTCCAGCAGGAGCGCCCTGCCCGAACGGCTGGCGCTGGTATCGATCAGGGTGAAGAGGCTGCGCTCGCCCACCACGCCGAGATCATGGGCATAGGGATGCGCGGCACCGGCCTCGGCTGCGCCGGTCTCGCTGCGCCGACCCCAGCGGCCGGCCAGCCGCTCGATGCCAGAGCGATGGTACTCCACCAGCCTGGCCGCGGTGCGCACCCGCCGCTCCAGCGCATCCAGCCACCACCCGCCCAGGATCACGGTCAGGGCGCTGGCCACCAGGCACAGCTCGGCCCCATGGCCTGGATAGCCGATGATCCCAGCCATCGCCAGGGTGGCGGCGAGGAGCAGGCGGCCGCTGGCGATCGCCAGGCTACGGCGTGCGATGCGGGCGCGATCGGCGGCCGCGCGCAGATGGGCAGCAGCATGATCAGGCGCAGCGTCGGTCATAGGGAGTGGTCGAGTCGCAGGGTAGAGGCGCCATCAGGGGTGCAACGGTGATCGCATCGCAGGCATGCGGCCGGGAACGGTATCAGCGGCCTGGCATCCGTCGATACCGGGGAGCGATGAGCATCGCGGAGCGCGGCGGCTGGAGCGCCGGAGGCCCGGACCTGGGCCGGGTCACTGCGGCTTCTGACTCGGTGCCGGCCGGGGATTGGCGAATGCCTGGGTCGGGTACTGGCCAGTGCGTTCGCCGCTGCCTTCCGCGAGGGCATCCAGCACTTCCTGCGTGAGCGTGGGCATGCCGATGCTGTCGCTTTCGACCACGAAGCGAGCCCCCTTGGGCGACGCCAGCACCCAGCTGGCGCCATGCGGCACCATGGACCATTTGAAGCTCAGCGCCTTCAGGATGCTGATGCGGTTGTCGTTCTGGCTCGCCATGGACGACCTTTCCAGGGGGATGGCTGTCCGTTATGCGACCACATACTGACGATCGCCTTGGGCGTTGCCGGTGCTGTTGTCGGCACGTCAGGCGGACTGGTCCGCAGATGCTCGCTACGGCAGCGCCTGTCGCTGACCAGTAATGATCATATCCAGGCGGGATGCCGATGCAATCGCACCTTCGGCAGCGGCGTAGGCGGCAAGGAGCCTTCAACGGCCTCAGCCACGGCCAACCCGCCGGCGTCGAGCCGGCTCAGGGCTGCGCTGATGGCTTCTTGGCCTGGTCGCTGCCGGTGAGCGGCGCATCCAGCTCGGCCAGCTGCCATCCGCCGCCAAGGCTCTGGATGAGGGTCACGGTGGCGACCAGTTCCTGCTGCCTGATGGTCAGGGCGGCCTGGCGGTTGCTCAGCGACACGGTCTGCGCGGTGACCACGCTGGTATAGGCGACGGTGCCGGCCTTGTACTGGTTGAGGATCAGCTGCTCGGCATCTTCGGCGGCGGCCACGGCGCGGTCCTGGATGACCGCCTGCTCCTGCAGCACGCGCAGGGCCACCAGCTGGTCCTCGACCTGCTGGAAGGCGGTCAGCACCGTCTGGCGATAGGTCGCCACGCTCTGATCGAAGGCGGCACGCGCCTCGGCGACCTGGGCGTCGCGCAGGCCGCCATCGAAGACCGTCTCCGCCAGCTGCGGACCGAACGACCACAGGCCGCTGGAGGCGCGCAGGATCGAGCCGATCGTCGCACTGGTCGAATCGAAGGAGATCCCGAGCGTCAGGGTGGGATAGTAGGCCGCCATGGCGACGCCGATGGAGGCGTTGGCGGCGGCGACCCGGCGCTCGTTGGCGGCGATGTCGCTGCGGCGCTCGAGCAGCGTCGAGGGCACCCCCACCGGGACCGGGGGAGCATTGATCAGGGTCGGTTTCTCGGCGAGGCTGAAGGATGCCGGCGTCTTGCCGATCAGCACCGCGATGGCGTGCTCGTACTGCTGACGCGCGATCTCGGTATTGACCACCTGGGCGTTCACCGCTTCGAGCTGCGCCAACGCCTGGGCGACATCCGCCCGTGATGCGATGCCGGCGACGTGCTGGTTCTTGGTGATGTCGAGCGAGCGCGAATACCCCACCGCGGTCGCCTTGAGCAGGCGCTTGAGCTCATCGCTGACGCGCAGCTGGTAGTAGGAGAGCGCGAGGGTGGATTGCGCCGACAGCCGGGCGGTGGCGAGATCGCCTGCGCTCGCCTGGGCATTCTCCGCGGCGTTCTCGACCGTACGGCGGATGCGGCCCCAGACATCGATGGTCCAGCTCGCGCCGGCATTGAGGTCGAACTGGTTGGCGGCATTCATCCCGCCCGCGGGCGGCCCCTGCACGCCGCTATGGCCGGAACGCTGCGCGCCCGCCCCGACGGTCGCGGTCGGGGCAAAGCCGGCACGCGCGGCATCGAGCAGCGCCACCGCCTGGCGGTAGGCCGCCTCGGAATACTTGAGGTTCTGATTGGAGATGTCGACCTGCTTCTCCAGGCCATCCAGGATATCATCATGGAAGAGCGACCACCACGGTCCACGCTCCTTCTCGTCCTGGGGCTGGCTGACCTTCCAGCCCTTGAGCTCCTTGAAGGACTGCGGCGCTTCGACCGGTGCGCGGACGTAATCCGGTCCTACCGAGCAGCCTCCCATGGCCAGCCCGGCTGCCAGGCAGGCGACCATTCTCCGGCATGCTACGTTCATGAAGCCGCTCCTGGACAGAGACCCGGTGCCATTCGCTTTCCTCATACGTTCCCCGCCAATCGCTGTGCCAGGCTTGAGTGATTGTGCGTCAGCGGGCGCCACCAGGTGCTCAGGCGGTCGAGATAGAGGTAGACCACCGGCGTGGTGTAGAGGGTCAGCACCTGGCTGACCACCAGGCCGCCGACGATCGAGATGCCCAGCGGCCTGCGCAGCTCGGAGCCTTCGCCGAAGCCGATCGCCAGCGGCACTGCGCTCAAGAGCGCGACCATGGTGGTCATCAGGATGGGACGCAGCCGCAGCAGGCAGGCATGGCGGATCGCCTCCCTGGATGAGAGCCCCTGGTTGCGCTCGGCATCGATGGCGACGTCGATCATCATGATGGCGTTCTTCTTGACGATGCCGATCAGCAGGATCACGCCGATCATGCCGATGATGTCCAGCTGGGTTCCCGCGCCAAGCAGCGCGAGCAGCGCCCCGACGCCCGCCGACGGCAGGGTCGAGAGGATGGTGATGGGGTGGATGAAGCTCTCGTAGAGGATGCCGAGCACGATGTAGACCGCGAGCAGGGCGGCGATGATGAGCAGCACCTGGCTGCCCTTCGAATCCTGGTATGCCTTGGCCGTGCCCTGGAAGCTGCCATGGATGGTGGCCGGTACGCCGATCTGATCCATGGTGCCTTTGATCGCGGCCTCGGCATCGCTGAGGGAATATTCCGGCGGCAGATTGAAGGAGATGGTCGAGGCGGCGAAGTGGCCCTGGTGATTGACCGCCAGCGGGGTGTTGCCAGGGCCGAAATGGCTGAACGCCGAGAGCGGGATCATGGTCTCGCCCGCGGTGCTGATCGCGGCTCCGGTCGAGGAGCCGCTGTGGGTGGTGTTGGCCAGCGAGTTCTGGGCGAGGTTGCGCGCGGCATCGTTGGCAACCGATGCGGCGGTGGGCGCGGTGCTGGAGCCGGTTTTGATGATGGTGGTGCCGGCGACGGCATTCGTCGATTGCGTGCCGCTCACCGCCCCCCCCGAGGTGCTGACGTACAGGTCCTTGAGCGTGTCCGGGCTCTGCCAGTACTGCGGTGCGACCTCCATCACCACGTGGTACTGGTTGAGCGGATTGTAGATGGTCGAGACCTGGCGCTGGCCGAAGGCATCATAGAGGGTGTTGTCGATCTGGCTGGCGTTGAGCTGGAGGCGCGCGGCGCTGGCGCGGTCGACGATCAGGTCGGTCTCCAGGCCCTTCTCCTGCTGGTCGCTGTTGACATCGGAGATCTCGACCAGCTGGCCGAGCGCCTTGGCGACCTTCGGCGTCCAATCATACAGTTCGCTCAGCTCGTCGGCCTGCAAGGTGTACTGGTACTGGGCGTTCGAGGCACGGCCACCGGTGCGCAGATCCTGGGCCGCCTGGAAGAAAAGCGTCGCGCCGGGCACGGTGATCTTGTTGCGCAGTCGCTCGATCACCCGGTCGGCGGAGATGTTGCGCTCCTTGAGCGGCTTGAGCGAGGCGAAGACGAAGCCGGAATTGGTCGACCCGCCGCCGGTGAAGCCGACGACGCTGGATATCGCGGGGTCCTCCTTGACGATGTTGATGAACCGCTTGAGCTTGTTGGACATCAGCTGGAAGGAGATGCTCTGGTCGGCCTGGATGCCTCCCATCAGCCGGCCGGTATCCTGCTGCGGGAAGAAGCCCTTCGGGATCTCCATGTAGAGATAGACGTTCAGGCCGATGGTGCCGAGCAGGCTGATCATCATCAGCCGGGGATGCGCGAGGGCGATATCGAGGGTGGCGGCATACATGCTGCGCATCAGATCGAAGCCCCGTTCGCTGGCCCGGTACAGCCATGAGCGCTCGCCGTCCGGCTTGCGCTTGAGCAGCCGCGAGCACATCATCGGCGTGGTGGTGAGCGACAGCACCAGGGAGATCACGATACTCACCGAGAGGGTGAGGGCGAATTCCCTGAACATCCGCCCCATCAGTCCGCTCATGAACAGGATCGGGATGAACACCGCGATCAGGGAGATGCTCATCGACAGCACGGTGAAACCGACCTCGCGCGCGCCGATGAAGGCGGCTCGCATCGGCGGCACGCCCTCCTCGACATGTCGGGAGACGTTTTCCAGCACCACGATGGCATCGTCGACGACGAATCCGGTGGCGATGATCAGCGCCATCAGCGAGAGGTTGTCGAGGCTGAAATCGAGCACGAACATGGCGGCGAAGGTGCCGATCAGCGATACCGGCACTACCACGCTGGGGATCAGCGTGGCGGTGATGTCGCGCAGGAAGAGGAACACCACCAGGATCACCAGGACGATGGAGATCAGCAGCGTGCGCTCGACGTCGAAGAGCGAGGTGCGGATGGTGGTGGTGCGGTCCATAGCCTGCTTGAGGTCGATGTCGGCTGGGATCGAGGCGCGCAGGCTCGGCAGCAGCGACTTGAGCCTGTCGACGGTGGAGATGATGTTGGCGCCCGGCTGGCGGTAGAGCAGCAGGAGCACCGACGGCTTGCCATTGGCGAGGCCGAGATTGCGCAGATCCTCGACCGAATCGTCGATCTTGGCGATATCCTCCAAGCGCACCGGCGAGCTGTCGCGGTAGGCGATGATCAAGTGGCGGTACTGCTCGGCATAGCGCGCCTGATCGTTGGTATAGACTTGGAAATGCCGTCCATTCTCCTCGATCGAGCCCTTGGGGCTGTTGGCGTTCGCCGACGCGAGCGCCGCCCGCACATCTTCGAGGCCGATGCCGTACTTGATCAGCGCCGAGGGGTTGATCTCGACGCGCACTGCCGGCAGCGAGCTCCCGCCGATGGTGACCTGGCCCACGCCATCGACTTGCGAAAGCTTCTGCTGCAGCACCGTCGCGGCCGAATCGTAGAGCTGGCCCGGCGTGAGCGTCGAGCTGGTCATGGTGATGATGTAGATCGGGGCGTCGGCCGGATTGACTTTGCGGTAGGTAGGATTGCTGCGCAGGCTGGCGGGCAGATCGGCGCGGGCGGCATTGATCGCCGCCTGGACGTCGCGTGCCGCGCCGTCGATGTCGCGGTTGAGGCCGAACTGCAGGGTGATGTGGCTATTGCCGACCGAGCTCGAGGAGGTCATCTCGGTGACGTCGGCGATCTGGCCCAGGTGACGCTCGAGCGGAGTCGCGACAGCGGTTGACATGGTCTCCGGGCTGGCGCCGGGCATCGACGCCGAGACGGAGATGGTCGGCGAATCGACCTGCGGCAGAGGCGAGACCGGCAGCAGGAAGAAGCACACCGCTCCGGTGAGCGCCACCCCGATGGTCAGCAGGATGGTCGCCACAGGCCTCTTGATCGCTGCCTCGGAGACCTTCATCCCGCCACCTCCGCCTCCGCGGCCTCCGCCGCCATGTCCACCCTGCGCCCGGCTACGCGCCTGGCGAGGCCATCGAAGGCGAGGTAGATGACCGGGGTGGTGAACAGGGTGAGCATCTGGCTGACGATCAGGCCGCCGACGATCGAGACGCCGAGCGGATGGCGCAGCTCCGAGCCGACTCCGGTACCGAGCATCAGCGGCAACGCCCCCAGCAGGGCCGCCATGGTGGTCATCAGGATCGGACGGAAGCGCAGCAGGCACGCCTGGTAGATCGCCTCGCGCGGACTCCTGCCTTCGGAGCGTTCCGCATCGAGGGCAAAGTCGATCATCAGGATGGCGTTCTTCTTGACGATGCCGATCAGCAGGATGATGCCGATGATGCCGATGATGCCGAGGTCGATCTTCGCCCACATCAGGGCCAGCAGCGCGCCGACGCCTGCCGACGGCAGGGTCGAGAGGATGGTGATGGGGTGGATGAAGCTCTCATAGAGCACCCCCAGGACGATGTACATGGTGATCACGGCGGCGATGATGAGCAGCAGGGTGTTGGTCAGCGAGGCCTGGAAGGCCAGCGCCGCGCCCTGGAAGGACGTCATCACGCTCAGCGGCATGCTGATGTCGCCCTCCTCCGCCTTGATCGCCTCGACCGCCTCGCCCAGCGAGAAGCCCGGGGCGAGGTTGAAGGAGACGGTGGTGGAGGGGAACTGGCCGAGGTGGTTGCGCTGCAACGGCCCGATCTCCTCGGTGACCTTGGCGATCGAGGTCAGCGGCACCTGGCCGCCGTTCGCCGATGGCAGGTAGAGGGCAGCGAGCGAGGCGTTCGAGCTGCGCATCGCATCATCGCCCTCGAGGATCACCCGGTACTGGTTGGTCTGGGTGAAGATGGTCGAGACGATGCGCTGGCCGAAGGCGTCGTAGAGGGCATTGTCGACGGTGGCGGGGCTGATGCCGAACCGCCCCGCGGTGTCGCGGTCGATGGTGATGTAGGTGGTCAGTCCATGGTCCTGCGAGTCGCTCGCGACATCGACGATCTGCGGCAGGGCCTCAAGCTTCGCCACCAGCTTGTCCGTCCATTTGCCGAGCTCGTCCGGGTTGGCGTCCTCGAGCGCGAACTGGTACTGCGTGCGGCTGACGTTGGCATCGATGGTGAGATCCTGCACCGGCTGCATGTACAGCGAGATCCCCGGCACCATGGCCGTCTCCTTCTGCAGGCGGCGGATGATCTGGGTGGCGGTCAGGGTGCGGCTCTCGTGCGGCTTCAGGTTGATCAGCATGCGGCCGCTGTTGAGCGTGATGTTGGTGCCGTCGACGCCGATGAACGAGGACAGGCTCTCGACATCCGGATCGAGCAGCACCGCCTTCGCCATCGCCTGCTGGCGATCGGCCATGGCGGCGTAGGAAGCCGTCTGCGACGCCTGGGTGATGCCCTGGATCAGGCCGGTGTCCTGCACCGGGAAGAAGCCCTTGGGTATGACCACATACAGGTAGACCGTCAGCAGGAGGGTCATGAACGCCGCCAGCAGCGTCAGCCCGGAGTGGTCCAGCACCCAGGTCAGCATGCGCCCGTAGAGCTGGATGATCCCGTCGAACATGCGCTGAGCGGATGCGGCGATGGGGCCCATCTCGCGGGTCGCATGATGGCGAAGCAGCTTTGCGCACAGCATCGGCACCAGGGTCAGCGACACCACCGCCGAGATCAGGATGGTCACCGCCAGGGTGATGGCGAATTCGCGGAACAGCCGCCCCACCACATCGCCCATGAACAGCAGCGGGATGAGCACGGCGATCAGCGAGATGGTCAGGGAGACGATGGTGAAGCCGATCTGCTGCGAGCCCTTGAGCGCCGCCTGCAGCGGCGTTTCGCCCTGCTCGAGGTAGCGCGCGATGTTCTCGATCATCACGATGGCGTCGTCGACGACGAAGCCGGTGGCGATCGTCAGGGCCATGAGCGAGAGGTTGTTGAGGCTGAAGCCGGCGAGGTACATGAAGGCGAAGGTTCCGATCAGCGATACCGGCACCGAGAGGCTGGGGATGAAGGTCGCGGGAATGTTGCGCAGGAAGAGGAAGATCACCATGATGACCAGCACCACCGCCATCGACAGCTCGAGCTCGACATCATGTACCGAAGCGCGGATGGTGATGGTGCGGTCGGTGAGCACCACCACATCCACCGAAGTCGGCATCGAGGCCTTGAGCGCCGGCAGCAGATGCTTGATGGTGTCGACCACTTCGATGACATTGGCACCCGGCTGGCGCTGAATGTTGACGATGACCGCCGGAGTAGTGTTCATCCACGCCGCCTGGGCGGTGTTCTCCGAGCTGTCGACCGCGGTCGCCACATCGCGCAGATGGACCGCCGCGCCGTTCTTGTACGCCACCACGATGTCCATGTACTCCGCAGCGCTCTTCAGCTGGTCATTGGCATTGATGGTGTAGGAGCGCATCGGGCCGTCGAATGTGCCCTTGGGCGTGTTGACATTCTCGTTGTTGATGGTGGTGCGCAGATCGTCGATGTTCAGGCCGTAAGCGGCGAGCGCCTTGGCATTGGCCTTGATCCGCACCGCCGGACGCTGGCCGCCGCTGATGCTCACCAGGCCGACGCCTGCCAGCTGCGAGATCTTCTGCGCCAGCCGGGTGTCGGTGAGATCCTCGACCTGGGTCAGCGCCATGGTCTTCGACATCACCGCCAGGGTCAGGATCGGCGCCACCGCCGGGTTGACCTTGGCATAGATCGGCGGTGCCGGGAGGTCCGACGGCAGGAGGTTGCCAGCGGCATTGATCGATGCCTGGACCTCCTGCTCGGCTACATCGAGGTTGAGGTTGAGGCCGAACTGCAAGGTCAGGACCGAGGCCCCGGCGGACGAGCTCGAGGTCATCTGCTTGAGGTTGGGCATCTGCCCGAACTGCCGCTCCAGCGGAGCGGTGACCGAGGTGGTCATCACCTCCGGGCTGGCGCCTGGATAGAAGGTCTGCACCTGGATGGTCGGGTAATCGACTTCCGGCAGCGCCGAGAGCCCGAGGTAATGGAACCCCATCATGCCGATCAGCACGATGGCCACCATCACCAGGGTGGTGGCGACCGGACGGAGGATGAATGGGCGGGAAGGGTTCATCGGCGATGCCAGCGTCGGCCCACAGGGGACGGGCGCATCATGGGGCCTTCTCGTCCTTCTGCGGCGTGGAGCCCGGCGGTGGCGTGGAACCGGGCTGAGGCGTGGCAACCGCAGCAGGAGCCTTTACCGCCCCGTCGCCCGGTGCGCCGTGTCCACCTGGTCCCGCATGCGTGCCATGGGCGGGTGGCTGGCCATTCGCGCCCGCGGGGCCGGGGTCGGCGGCGTCCGGGCTGCCCGGAGCGCCGGCTGGCGCATCCTTCGCATCCCCAGCTGCCGCATCGCCATCGCCTGGCGGCTTATGGCGGTGGCGTCGCTTCGGTTCGCCATCGCCAGGCGCGCCAGCTGCACCGGGCGTTCCGGCGGCATTGCGCTCCTCAGGGGCGCTCACCTGCACCTGCGCGCCTTCCTTGAGCTTGTCGGCGCCATCGATGACCACCTTGTCGCCGTCGGCCAGTCCGCTGCTCACCGATTGCAGCTCGGGCGTACCCGGTCCAATGGTGATCGGACGCACGGAGACGGTATTGTCCTCGTTGACCAGGTAGACGTAGGTGCCCGGCGCACCGCGCTGCACCGCCGATACCGGCACCACCGGGGTGCCGCGCAGGACATCGACGAGGAGTTGGGCGTTGACGAACTGGTTGGGGAAGAGCGACTCGTCCTTGTTGTCGAACTGGGCGCGCATCTTCACCGTTCCGGTGGTGGTGTCGATCTCGTTGTCGACCGTGGTGAGGATGCCGTCGGCGAGCTTGGTGGTCTGGGTGCGATCGTAGGCGCTCACCGGCAGGGTGGCTCCGGCGCGCAGGCGCTTGAGCACCTGGGGCAGGTAGTCCTCGGGGACGGTGAAGATGACCGAGATCGGCTGCAGCTGGGTGATGATGACGATGCCGTTGGCGTCGCTGGTCTGCACATAGTTGCCCTGATCCACCTGGCGGATGCCGACGCGACCGGTCACCGGCGAGACGATGTGGCAATAGGCGAGGTTGAGCTTCGCCGTATCGATCTGCGCCTGATCGCTGGCCACCGTGCCGCGATACTGCTGCACCAGGCTCACTTGCTGATCATAGGTGATCTTGGCGAGCGAATCCTGGTCGACCAGGGTGTGATAGCGTTCCATGTCGATCTCGGCTTCCTTGAGCAGCGCCTGGTCGCGGATGATCTGCCCCTGGTCCTGCTCAAGCGTCAGCTGGTACGGACGGGGATCGATCTGGGCGAGGAAGTCGCCCTGTTTGACGATCTGGCCTTCCTGGAAGGCGATCTGAGTGAGCTGACCCGCAATCTGCGTCTTGACCGTGACGGTGGCGAGCGATGTCACCGTCCCCAGGGCATTCAACGTGATGTTTATGTCGCCGATGCGGGTCGCCACCGCCACCACCGGCATCGGCCCATTCAACCGGAAGCGGCCGCCCCTGCCCCCACCGCCACCGCCCGAGTCGGCGCTGCCACCGCTCGCGCCTGCAGGTCGGTTGGTGTCAGCAGCGCCCGTGCCTGCCGTCGCCGCGCCGGGCGCGCCTGCTGCGCCTGCTCCTCCTGCTCCTCCTGCTCCTCCTGCTCGGGACCCAGATCCATCGCCGTAGCCGCCTCGTCCACTGCCGCTGCCACCATAACCACCCGGCCCGCGTCCGCTGGTATCGTGGGGTCGGATCGCCCAGACCAGCACGCCGATGCCGACTGCAGCCAGCAGCATGAGGCCCACGCATCCCAGGACCGATCCTCCAGTCGACTGGTGTACCGGCTTGCGGGCAGCCGGAAGGGGTTGGGGATCTTCAATGTTATCGGTCATAAAGTACTGCGATCTCGAGGAATGGTTCCTGCCGTGCCGCTGGTCCGCACAGCTGCTTCAGTTCGCTTCATCTAGTGCAGAGATACCCCGGCTGGCGCTCGTGGTTGAGGCAACCATCCACATGCGGTGCTCGTACCGGACCTGGTGGCAGCTCCGCGAGAGAGATGTCGCAGCCGCTGCCCCCGTTCCGGATCGGCGCAATGGCCGATGCGGGGATCCAACGCTGGAGAGGATCGCAGGATCGCAATGGGAAACAGCCAGTCTGTCGCATCGGCATGCCACCACCCTAGCAGTGGACGATGACAGGATGGTGACGATCATTGCCAGCTGGACGCGGTCACCGTGGCATCGGCATGGATCGCCTGCGGACTGGCATCTGCGGCCTGGTCGGCTACCCTGTCCGCGCACTGGAAATCCCCATGCGCCCTCTATCGCTCTTCGCCTATGCTGGCGCCCTCGCCGTAGCCCTGCTGACATCCTGCGGTGGCCCGCGCCAGGCCGACGCAGCGCCGGCTCCCACGACCGCCATCGCCGTGGTCGTCCCGACCAAGGACAGCAGCGTCCATGGGGTGGTGCACTTCACCCAACAGGGCGACGCCCTGCTGGTGGTGGCCGATATCGAAGGGCTGGCGCCGACCTCCACGCATGGATTCCACGTGCACGAATTCGGCGATGCCTCGGCAGCCGACGGCACCAGCGCCGGCACCCACTACAATCCCGAAGGCCACCATCATGGCGGCCCGCAATCGCAGGAGCATCATGCCGGCGATCTCGGCAACATCGTCGCCGATGCGGCGGGCAAGGCCCACTTCGAGCTCACCACCACCGACCTGACCATCGCCGGGGCGCACAATCCGATCCTCGGACGCAGCGTGATCGTGCATGCCAACGCGGATGACTTCACTGCCAATCCCAACGTCGGGGCGCGCATCGCCATCGGCGTGATCGGACTGGCGAAGCCGACCGCTCCACCCGCGAAGTAGCCAGGCGACGAGTGGCGGCCGCCTCGGGGCCGTGCACGCCCCGCCAGGCGGCTCTGCTCACGGCACCGGCGGCTTGGCCACCTTGATGAGCACCACGCCGTGGCGGGGCACGGTGGCCTGGAAGGCGTCCTCCTGGATGCCGAGATCCTGCTGCCGCCACAGATCGCGCACGTGCAGCGGCCCGCTCAGCTCGAGGTCATGCCAGGAGATGCGCACCGGCTTCTCCTCCTCGCCGAGGTTGAACAGCCCGACCGCCTTGCTGCCGTCCTCGAGGGTCTTCGCCCACACTTCGCTCTCGTCGCCCTTGATGATGCGGCGCGCCTGGAATCCCGCCGGGTCCTGGTTGACCTCGATGACCTCGTCGTTGGTGAGCAGGTTGAGGGTGAACTCATCGAGCTTGGTCAGGTCGCAGCCGATCAGCAGCGGCGCGCTGAGCAGGCTCCACAGGCTGATATGGGTATACTGCTCATTGCCGGTCAGCCGTGTCGGATGCAGGCTGGGTCCCCAGCCTACCCAGCCGACCACGAGCATGTCGGGGTCGTTCCAATGCCCGGGACCGGCGCCGACCTCGTGCCCCGCCTGGTTGAAGCCGATGGAGGACATGCTGCCCCAGCTGTCGGTGATGTCGCCGGTGGTGCGCCAGCAGTTGCCACCCACCTGCTCTCCCCAGTTCCAGACATCGCCCATGCCGTATTGGCACAGGCTGAAGAGGATGTCGCGCGGCTGAGCGCGCAGCATGCCCCCCATCAGGATGTATGGCTTCTTGAGGTACTCCAGCCCTTCACCCTTCTCGACCTCGCCATACGAGCACCAGTCGTACTTGAGGTAGTCGAATCCCCATTCGGCGATACGCTCAGCATCCAACCGTTCATGGTGATAGCTCGAGACGCAGCCGCCGCAGGTGGTCGGCCCGGGCGAGGAGTAGATCCCGGCCTTGAGACCGAGGCTGTGGATGCGCTCGGTGAGCTTCTTCATGCTGGGGAAGCGGGGGTTGGCATTGATCTTGCCGTCGGCGCTGCGCTCATCGCCATGCAGGGTGGCATCGGCGTCGCGATTCTTCGGCATCCAGAAGTCATCGATGTTCACGTATGTCCACCCATGGTCGCGCAGCCCGGCCTTGACGAAGGCGTCTGCGGCGGCGTAGATGTTGGCTTCGGTCACTGCGCTGGCGAAGCAGTTCCAGCTGTTCCATCCCATCGGTGGCGTCAGGGCCAGGCGGTCAGAGACCACGATGCGCAGATGCCGCGTGGCCTTGCCGAGCGCATTCGAGGCCGTGACGACGGCATCGTGCTCGCCCCGTTGGGTGAGCACGCCGGTGATGATGCCGGTCGAGCCATCGAGCGTCAGTCCGGCCGGCAGGTCCACCGCCTCGAAATGCAGCGGCCGCTCCCCCGTCGCGGCGACGGTGAAGAGGAAGGGGCTGCCGGGGCGCACACCCACCACCTTGGCGCCGTTGATGCGCGGAGTTGGCGCGCTCTTGGGCGTCAGCACGACCTTGGGTTCGTTCACCACCAGGGATTCCGGAGCGGCGCCCTGGTAGGTGATCACCGCGTCCGACCAATCGGCATGGTCGTAGGCGATGCCATCGCCACCGTCGGTGACGACGAGGATGAGCTTGGCGATGCCGGCCAGGGGGATGTCGATGGACTTGGCCGCGTCCTTGCCATGCATCACGCCGCTCGACCACAGGCGCTTGCCGTCGCCGATCACACGGAACTCGATGCTGCCCTTGCCGTCCGTCTCGTCATCGACGCCGACCGTGGCGGTGAAGCGGGTTGCGGCCTTCTTGAGATCGATCGGCAGTTGCATCTCGGCATGGGAGCCGAGGCCGTGGGCGAAATGCGTGCCGGCGATGCTCAGGGGATGCCCCTCGACGCTCTTGTCGATGCCCGGTTCGCCGAAACCCTGGGTGCATCGGCTCAGATCGAGCGCGGTGATGGGCTGCTCGGCCGCAGCCGCGGTCGAGGCCATCGGCCATGCGCCTGCGGCAGCCAGCGCCAGGCCGAGCGGTAGGGAAGCGGCACAGTGACGCACTTGATCCATCGTCATGGGGCACTCCGTGGCTTGCGGCATCCCGATAGGTGGGCCAGCGCTTCCGCCAGCCCCCCCACCCGAGCCTGGTAGGCCAGAGGACGTACTCCATCCGAGTCGAGGCGCAAGATGCCGTCGCCAGATCCCAGCAATCCTGCGCGATGCACAGCGCACCCGTCGATCAGCGCAGGTCGCCGCCGCCAGTGGAGATGATGCGTTTCAGATCGCTTGAGCGGCCATGGCCAGCAACCGGCCACCATGGCGCAGCCTATCCGCGCCCGCTCTGCCGTCGACGTCGACGACCCTGCAGCGATGCGGGGTCTCAGACGCTGGTGGGCGTCGACGACGATGACATGCCGAGCAGGGTTTCGAGCTCCGAGCTGGCGGCGGTCGAGCTCGTCGTGCCCATGCCCAGCAGGGTGGCGAGCTCCGAGCTGCCAGTGGTCGAGCCCGTCGTGCCCATGCCCAGCAGGGTGGCGAGTTCCGAGCTGCCGGTGGTCGAGCCCGTGGTGCCCGTGGTGCCCGAGCTCAGCAGGCTGGTGAGATCCTGGCCTCCATCACTCGTCGGCGTGCTCGCGCTATCGGCCAGGAGCGTGGAGAGCGCATCGCTGCTCGCGGAGGAGCTCGATGATCCGGAGAGCAGGGTGGCGAGATCCGATCCGGAGGACGCCGCGCCCGACGATCCGGAGAGCAGCGAGCTGAGGTCGGTGCTGCTGGAGCTGGAGCCCTGGTTCCCGTTGATGGCGCTGAGCATGTCCTGGGCGGCAAGCGCCTCGAGAGCGGCGATCGATTCGGGGCTGAACGACGCGCTTTCGCTGGTCGCTGGGCTGGTGCTACTGGTACTGCTGCTCCCCGCCGCGGTCGCGGAAGGCGTCGCTGTGCCCAGCGTCAGACCAGCAAGCATCTGTTGCGCTGCCAGGGACGTAGCTGAAGTTGCCGTGGTCATGGTGTGCCCTCCGGGGAAGTATACGACGCCGATCGCCATTTGTCACGCGTTGAACGTGCCAATATCCCGCTGGTGGCGCCGTCTGCCACGCGGTGCCTGCGCCGTGCATGTGCTCTCCCGACCGCTGGTCAACGCCACCGCCGTATTCGGGGTATGTGCCTGAACGAACGGGAGATGGGCTGAAGTCCAGGCCCATCTGCGACCACCTCGGCCCTCATCCTGGAAAGCACCATGAAGCGCGTCCTCTGCGTTGTCGCCACATTCGCCGCCTGCTGCCTGAGCAGCCTCGGTGCTGCCGAGAGCGCGCTTGCAGAGGGCGACCTGGTGGCCATCTGCGGCGACTCGATCACCGAGCAGAAGGATTACTCGGTGGACATCGAGGACTACCTCCTCATGTGCCAGCCAGCCGACCACCTGCAAGCCGCCCAGTTCGGCTGGGGCGGCGAGACCGCCCCCGGCTTCCTCGCTCGCATGGCCAACGACACCCTGCGCTTCCATCCCACCGTGGCCACCACCTGCTACGGCATGAATGATGGCGGCTATGCCCCGCTCACCCCGGAACGGGCCAGGCAATACCACGACAGCGAGCTGGCCATCGTCCAGGCGTTCAAGCAGGCCGGTGTGCGTCTGATCGTCGTCGGCTCGCCCGGCTGCGTCGACTCGCAGACCTTCCGCGGCAAACCCGATCAGGCGGTGATGTACAACCAGACTCTCGCGCAGCTGGGGGACATCGCACGGCAGGTCGCCAGCGCGGAAGGCGTCGCCTTCGCCGATGTGCATGCCGCCATGATGACGGCGATGGAGAAGGCCAAGGCGAGCCTGGGCAAGGACCACCAGTTCGCCGGTGGCGATGGCGTGCATCCCGGTCGCAATGGCCATCTCGCCATGGCCTATGCGTTCCTCAAGGCGCTCGGCTGCGATGGCTCCATCGGCACCATCAGCGTGGATCTGGCCGCCAGCACCGCCGAGGCCACCAGCGGCCACAAGATCCTCTCCTGCGCCCATGGCGAGGTCCAGGTGCTGAGCGCACGCTACCCGTTCTGCTTCTCCGGCAACCCGGCGCAATCCACCACGCGCAGCGCCATCTCCTTTCTGCCCTTCAATCAGGATCTCAACCGCCTGATGTTGGTGGTCAGCCACCCCGGAGCCGAGCGGATCTCGGTCACCTGGGGCGCGGCGACCAAGACCTTCACCGCCGCCGCGCTCGCCCAGGGCATCAATCTGGCCGCGGAATTCCTCGACAACCCCTTCGTCCCCTACTTCGCCGACGTCGAATCGCATGTGCGCGGGCAGCAGATCTACGAGACCCCGCTGGTGAAGAACTACATCCACAACCTCTCCCAGTACATCGATCTCCTGCCGGCGGAGAAGGCGACCTGGACCCATCTCGCCGATCTCGGCATCGAGCAGGAGCAGGCGCTGCGCACCGCTGCCGTCCATGCGGTCGTCCCCGTCACCCACCGGCTGGTCCTGACCGCGGTCAAGTAGCAGCGGTCGGCTCGGCCGGGCGGCCCGGGTTCGGGATGGACCTGCCCGCCGCCAGCGCATAGCTCCTTCTGATCAGCAGCGCCGCCAGCGTCAGCAGGGTACTGAGGATGGTCAACTGCGCAGGACCGACGGGAGTCAGTGGATAGACGAAACCCACCTCGATTCCGTCGGCATGGAGCATGTAATCGCGGCCTAGATGGAAGGGCGCGCGACGTGCATACCAGGTCCCGATGGTGACCTGCCCGGGATACATCGGATCCTCCTGGTCATTGACCAGGGGCGGATGGAAGTCGTGGTTGCCACCGAGGAACGACGCGACTCCCGCCAGCATCAGCACCAGGGTGACATAGACCATGCCGCGACGTGGCCAGCGCTGCGAAACGGCGCAGGCCAGTGCCGGAAGGCCGACCGCAGCGACCATCAGCAGCGGCATCTCATAGCGCAGGGGCGACCAGGAGTAGTACTTGAAGGTGAGCCAGAACAGCTGCTGGAGCGCCACAGCGAGGAGCAGCGCCGACGCGCACCATTTCCAGGGCCCCGGCACGGCTCGTCCCCGCCATGCCAGGATCAGGCACGCCACCAGCCAGGGTGCTCCGGCGGTGATCAGGCCCAGGGCCTTGAGGTTGCGCCACAGCCGCATGAAGCCGAAGAACTGCGCATTCTCCTCGAAGTTGCTGTAGCCGGTGCGCAGTGGGTTGCCGAAATTGTGCCAGTTCATCCCCATGATCAGCGCGCCGATGGCGATCGGACCGGCGGCCAGCTGCATCAGATCGCGCCAGCGCTGTGACCCCGAGCTGCGGCGCATGGTGGCATAAGCGTAGACCAGGCCCAGGCCGGCGACGAGGAACAGGTCGGCATAATGGCACATCAGGGCCAGCCCGGCCGACACCCCGCAAGCGAACAGCCAGGCCGGGCGCGAGCGCCCGGCCTCCGCCTGAAGTAAGGCGGCAATCGAGCCGAGCGCGAACAATCCGACGACCGGCTCGACGAAGAAGAAGCGGGTGTAGAACAGCGCCGCGCCGCTGACGCCGAGGATGATGGCTGACCAGCGTGCCATCGAAGGCGCATGGCCGAGCATCAGCGCGATGCGCTCGAGCAGCAGGCATGCCGCTGCCATCGCCAACGGGGAGATGGTCGCCATCACCCATCGACGGCCGACCGCGCCACCCGACAGCCACTGCACCAGCTCTCCCGCGTAGACGAAGGGACCGCTCAGGATGGGCAGGCCGATGGAGAAGCGGCTATAGGGCGAGTCCGGGGGGGTGCGGTGCATGTCCCACCGCAGGTCGAGCCAGAGATGCTCGGCATTCTCCGCATATTCGTAGAGGTCCAGCACGCCGAGCGGCCCCACCCAGAAGGCGGCGTAGACCATCAGCAGGCCGATGAACAGCGTCATGCGGCCAGGTGCATTCCGGCTTGGGGACCCCGGCAAGTGGGCTAGCTCGGACATGGGCGATGCGATGCGTGCGGCGACCTGATCATGGCGCTCCCTGGATCGTCTCCTGGCAGGCGGCAGGCGGCCGCACGACGAGGCCCGCCGCCACCGCAGCTGACGATAGATGGGGAGCCATAGGGCACAAGCCGGGACGCGATGTCCCGTGACTCCATCCCAGCGACAGCTACGATCGGCGGTCATGCACAGCCTTATCAGGCAGGTGGTGTCGCGATGACGTCCTGGCGGCCGTGGTTCCATGCGCTGCTCTCGCGCTACCTCGGCACCCATATCCCGCCAGCCAGCCGGGTGGTGGTGGTCGGCGAGGATGCGGTGGCAGGCAGCGGCGAAGAACTGCAGCTGCCCGGCGCCGAGATCGTTCGCGTCCCCGCCGATGGGGCTGCAGATGCGGTCGCCTCGTCCCGCACCGATCATGTCATCCTCTATGGCACGGTGCATCGGGTGACCGATATCCAGCTGCATCTGGAAGCGCTGCACCGGGCGATGACCTCCTCGACGCGACTGACCCTGGTGTTCTACAGCGCCTTATGGCGTCCGCTGCTATCGCTGGCCACCAGGCTCGGGGTGCGGCAGAGCGACTCGGCCGGCAACTGGGTGTCGCCGGAGGACATCGCCAACCTGCTCGCCCTGTCGGGATTCGAGCAGGTGCGGCTCGAGCGCAAGGTGCTGCTCCCGCTGCCGCTGCCAGGCCTCTCCTGGCTGTGCAACCGGCTGCTCGCACCGCTGCCGCTGATCAACGCACTGTGCCTGGTCAACATCGTCGTCGCGCGTGCGCGCAAGCCATCCGGCGATGCTCCTCCCTCGGTGTCGGTGGTGGTGCCGGCGCGCAATGAAGCGGGCAATCTGCAGGCCATCCTCGACCGCTTGCCGGCGATGGGGCCCCAGGATGAGGTGATCTTCATCGAAGGGCATTCCACCGATGGCACCTGGCAGGCGCTGGAGCGCCTGGTCAGGGACCATCAGGGACGCCTTCCTGTGCGCATCGCCCGCCAGAACGGCTACGGCAAGGGCGATGCCGTGCGCACCGGCTTCGCCATGGCGAACAACGACATCCTGATGATCCTCGACGCCGATCTGACCGTGCCACCCGAGGAATTGCCGCGCTTCTACCGCATCATCGCCGAGGGACGGGGGGAATTCATCAACGGCAGCCGCCTGGTCTACCCCATGGAGGCCAATGCCATGCAGTTCGCCAACCTGGTAGCGAACAAGGGCTTCGCACTGATCTTCTCCTTCCTGCTGGGACAGCGCTTCAAGGATACGCTGTGCGGGACCAAGGTGATCCGCCGTGAGCATTACCGCCAGATCGCGGCGAATCGCGGGCATTTCGGCGATTTCGATCCGTTCGGCGATTTCGACCTGCTCTTCGGCGCCGCGCATCTCGGCCTCAAGATCATCGAGGTCCCGATCCACTACCGCCAGCGGACCTACGGCACGACCAACATCCAGCGCTGGCGCCATGGACTGCTGCTCGCCCGGATGGTGGTGTTCGCCGCGCGCAAGCTCACCTTCATCTGATCGTCAATGCCGGGCCTGCGGTGCGCGGTGGGCTCCCCGAGCCCTGCGCCACCCAGCCCTCGCCGCGCCCCCTGCACGGAAATCCATCAACGTTTGCCGGCGTGGCGAGTCACCTTGTGGCATCATGCGCAGCAGGTCCATTGCATCAGCCCATCGGCGACGCAGCGCTCCTTCAGCTCACCTGAGGAACCACTCCATGCCCCGTCGCCTCTCCGCCCTGTTCACCCCCCTGGCCCTCGCCGCCATCCTGGCTGCCGCGACCTGCTCCTTCCTCGCCCCCGCCTACGGCGCAGATCCGGCTCCCTCACCGGTGCAGGCGGCCGCCAAGACCGCTCCCCAGGCAGCCGACGTGGCAGCCCCGAAGCTGGGCAAGGACGGGCAGATCGAGAAGCGCTTCAGCGCCATGCATGATGCCTTCCTCAAGCGCGGCAAGGAGGGTCCGGTCGGCATCCTCTTCCTCGGCGATTCCATCACCGAGGGCTGGGTCCATGCCAAGGACGTCTGGGAGCAGCATTACGGTGCGCACCAGCCGGCCAATTTCGGCATCGGCGGCGACCGCACCCAGCATGTGCTCTGGCGCATGGACAATGGCGAACTGGACGGCATCAAGCCCACGGTGGTGGTGCTGATGATCGGCACCAACAACATCGGCGACAGCGCCGAAAACATCATCAAGGCCGACACCAAGATCGTCGCCGAGATCCATGAGAAGCTCCCCGACACGCGGCTCCTGCTGCTGGGGATCTTCCCGCGTGGCGCCGATCCCAAGAATGCCGGCATCGCCGCGATACGCGGCAAGATCGCCACCATCAACCAGGCGCTCGCCAAGCTGGACGACAACGCCAAGACGCGCTATCTCGATATCGGCGGCAAATTCCTCGATGCCGATGGGGCGCTGCCCAAGGACATCATGCCCGACGCCCTCCATCCCAACGTCAAAGGCTATCAGATCTGGGCAGATGCCATGCAGCCGCTCCTGGACGAACTGCTCAAGTAGAACGGTCCTTGGGCCTTCCTGCGGCGGTCATTGATCCGCCAGATGGGCGATCCACTCCCGCACCAGGGAGACGCCGAGCTCATCGACCACCGTCGATGCCAGCTGCGGCATGCGGCCGGCGCCGAGCCGGGACATGCGCTGCAGGATGATCGAGCGTTCCGGATGGCCTGGCGCGATCAGCTTGGCGTCCGGGATGCCGAGATCGTCATGCTCCGGCGCCACGTCGACGATGCGGTTCTCTTTGAGCGGATTGGCGAAGAGCACATTGAACGTCGCATTGCCGCCGCCCCACATGCGGTGGCAGTGCGAGCAGTTGGCCTGCAGATAGGAGCGCGCCCGGTCCGCGACCGGCAGGCTCGCGTCGCGCGGATCTGGGAGCTTCTGCACCTGGACTGGTGGGGCATCGGATTCGGCCTTGCGATAGGAGCTGGAGATCGGCTGGGTGAAGAGGTTCAGATGCGCATAGACGCGCAGCTGGTTGTCCTTGACCGGGTGGTAGTCGATCTCGCGGTTCAGCTGGGCGGTGTTGAGTCCGAGGGTGAACCCGGGGGCCTGGTTGTGGCACACCGTGCATTCTACCCGGCTGGGGAAATGCCAGGTCTGGCTGCGCTTGCCGCTGGGCGCCCTGGGGTCGGCGATCGACAGATTGATCTCGCGAGAGCTCTCGCCGAGCAGGACCGCATCGTTCTGCTCCTCGTTCCAGATGTAGGTGTAGAAGCGCCATTGCCCCTCCTCGAAATGCAGCAATCTGGTCTCGAGCCGGCGGGCGCTGGACGGATCGCCGCTGATCATCTCCATCGAGAAGGTCTTCACCAGCACCGTGCCTTCGGGGAATTTCCAGGCATCGGTCGGCGAGAATTCGATCCTGCCATCCCGCGGGATGGCCATCAGGCGCTGCTTCACCGCGTGGTCTGACCACAGCGGGGAATTGACCTCATAGGGGATGACGCCTGCGGCCGGCACGAGGTCCTTGACCGAGGCGAACAGGCCGGTCCCGCTCAGCAGGCTGGGGAAGGCATGGATCACCGGCTGCGGCTTGCGCCGCATCAGGCGGTTGACCGTGCCGGTATAGTCCAGGATCACCAGTTCGCCGTCGCTGTCCTCGGCGAAGCAGACGATGCGCACATTGGTCTGCGCCAGCAGCTCGGGCTTGGAGGCCTTGTGCCCGTCCCAGGTGAGATCGTAGATGCGGCCGGTCTCATAGTCGCCATAGATGTACTTGCCGGTCAGCTCGGGGAGGCGGGTGCCATGGTAGACGTAGCCGCCGGTGATCGAGCGGATCTCGGAATGGTCGTGCTCGGCAGTCGGCGGCAGGATCGGCGTCGGCCCGCGCTTGCGCTCCGGCAGCATGGGATGGCTTCCTTCGAGGATCGACCAGCCGTAGTTGCCGCCCTTCTCGATGCGGTCGATCATGTCCCACAGGTCCTGCCCGACGTCACCGGCCCACAGATCTCCGGTGGCCTTGTCGAAGCTCATCTTCCAGACATTGCGCAGGCCATAGGCCCACACCTCGCCGCGGGCGCCTGGCATGGTGACGAAGGGATTGTCGGCCGGGATGGCGTAGGAGCGGCCGTTCTGGGTGTGGTCGACATCGATGCGCATGATCGAGGCATTGAGATCGGTGATGTCCTGGCCGGAGTTGTTGCGGTCGTAGCCGGCACTGCCGTCACCGGCGCTGAAGTAGAGGTAGCCATCCTGCGGACTGAAGCGTAGGCAGCCGCCATGGTGGTCGACCGCGCTGATCCACTCCAGGATGATGAATTCGCTGGCGGGATCGCACACCGGGGCGGTGGACTGGTTCGACAGATCGACGGTGAAGCGCGAGATCCGGCAGCGCCCCGGCCGCGGAGTCGGGTCGCGGTAGCAGACATAGACATAGCCGTTGGTGATGAACTTGGGATGGAAGGCCATGCTCCAGATGTCCCGCTGCTCGGTCCAGTCGAGATAGCGGCTGTCCCGCCGGCGCAGGTCCATGAACAGGTCCGCCCGCTCGGGATCGCCCTGCTTGGGGAAGGACAGGATGGAGCCGTGGTGCTCGCACACGAACCAGCGCTGGTCGTCCGGACTGGAGACGATGTCGAGCGAGCTGTCGAAGCGCAGATGCGGGTACAGCCGCTCGGTGACATAGGGCGGCAGGGCGCCCGGCGACCCTGCCACCTGGGAAGTGGTCCAGGGCACGCGGGCATCGATGCCGTAGGGCTTCTGGGTGTCGCTCCACGGGAAGAGGGGTCCCGGCTGGGCCGCATGCTCGTCAGCCGCGGCGCGCGGGCTGGCGATCAGGGCCAGGATGATAGCCAGAACGGTGGTAGCTGACGCGAGCACCGCCCATCCACGCGGACGGTGGGCCTGCCCAGCCGCATATCGATACTCGAGTGCGGTCCGATCGCTATCCATGAGAGGCCTTTCGCTGCCGGGAGCAGACCGCTGGCGGAGCCCGGTCCGATCCATGCCACGAACCCGGCAAAAGGGGCACAGTGTGCCTTCCGATGGCCATAATAAAGGCGAATGTCGCCGACATGGAGGCGGTGAGCCATTTGCAGGCCCAGCCGCGACGTGGGAATCCCGCGGCTGGGAAAGTGCGCGGCCACCGCGGCGGGCGGGCTGGAGCTCCCGCCCGCCGGGCGTCAGAAGCTGAGTCCGTAGGCGAGGTTGAAGGCCACGCCTTCGGCAGACCAGCCGACGTCGAAGCGGAAGATCGCCGTGCGTTCCAGTTCGGCCCGGAAGCTCAAGCCATAGCTCTCATGCTTGGCTGAGGTCTCCAGCTGCGTCAGGTTGTCGGCTACCGAGCCGACCTCGACGAAGGGTGCCACCCCGAAGCGTTCGATGCGGATGGAGTCCGTCAGCCGCATTCCGCGCGGAATGACCCACAGGCGGTATTCCAGCGCCAGATGCCAGGCGGCGCGATCCGTCCAGCGGCCTCCGATGTAGCCGCGCAGGGTGTTCGCCCCGCCCAGGCTTGGCAGCTCCCAGAAGGGCAGGTCGCCATCCGCCCAGGTGATGAAGCCGCCGATGGCGAGCACATCGGTGGGCGGATTCTCCTCGTTGGCATCCCCGCCGGAGTGGAGCAGGCCGGGCAGCGGCAGCGCATAGCTGCCATTCACATGCCAGATCTCGCCGCTATCGACCCCCGGCTGGCCTTCCTCGCGGCTCCATGGCTGGGCATCGATGCCGGCCTCGATGAGACCGCCCCGGTAGGGATTGGTCTGGCTGTCGCGCGTGTCATAGCGCACGGCGGCGGTGAGCCAGACGCTCTGGCGATCGTCTCCGTCGGCAACCAGTGCGGGATAGATCTGTTCGGTGCTGGGCCAGCCCGATACATGGCCGGAGCCGAGGCGATGGTGCTCGGCATGCGTACCGGCTACCACCACCCAGTCGTCCCCGGCATGCGGAACCGAGCTCTGCAGCAGCACGCCGAGGACCTCCGAGCGATCGCTGTAGCTGGTCTCGTCCCCGGAACGGGTCTCGGCACCCAGGCCATAGAAGCGGTCGGTGAGCGTATTGTCATAGCTCAGCTGCACGCGCACCCAGCTGCGCTCCTCGGTCGCCACTCCACCTCCTGGCAGATCGCGGTGATCGAGCCAGCGTTGCCAGATCACCCCGTAATCCTCTTGTCCGAGGGTGGTGCGCGCCGCGTAGATGCCGGCGAACTCCTGCCTCCGCTGCTCGCGAAAGTCGATGTCGGTGAGCGAGATGCCGCCACCGGCACCGACCGCCTCCTCATAATACACGATCGGTGCGATGAAGCTGGAGACCATGAAGCGGTCCAGGACATTGCCTGGCTTGATCCGCCCTTCCGGGACATAGCGCCAGCGTTCCGGATGTGGGATATCGTCAGGAAGCGGGACCCTGGGGATGCGGCCGTTGACGTCCATGCCCTGCAGCGGATCGAAATCCGCCGCCGGCACCGGCGGCATGTCCGGAAGTGCTGGCGGATCAGGAAGATCGGCGCTGAATTCCGCCGCGCCGGCCGACGACCGGACCAGGCCGATGGCCAGGCCGCACACGCCAGCCAGGATGCCCCGCTGGCAGCCAGGACGGGTGCTCATCGGCATGCGCTGCCGTCCCGGGACGCAGGTCCGGGCCATGGGATGGGAGCCCAGGGTGCCGCGTGGCATCCCGTTCGCTGGTCTCCGGCATGCCGGACCTGGTGCATCGGCGCCGGATTCATGGCGCTGGACCTCCTCCGGGGGTGAGCTTGAAGACGGAGACGTCGGCATCCCAGGCCACCACCAGGATGAAGGCGTTGACCGAGGGCACGTAGCGCCAGCGGCCATAGGTCCCGTTGGCGCTCGTCACCGGGCCCCCGGCGACCACCTTCACCGTCCACGTCCACGCGTGATCGTCGAGCACATAGACGATCCCCTGGTGCCAGCCGACCAGCCGATCCGCCCGGCTATCGTAATCCGAGCCGGGATTGCCCGCTGCCACCAGGGACTCCGCTCCTGCGGCTGGGCGCTGCTGGCGCTTGAAATCCCCTGCGGTCAGGTCGTACACCGCGAGGGTCTTGTTGCCGACGCCGATGAGCAGTCGGCGCGTGGGATCGACCGCCAGGGTCATGTAGTAGAATGGGTCGCTGTTCAGCTGGGTCCAGGTGTCCAGCTCGCAGGCATAGGAGAACAGACCCTTGCCGTTGCCGAAGTACACCGTCTTGGCGACGGGATCGTAGGCGCAGCACTGGCCGATGCCGCCACCGGGTGGGCTGCCCGATGGATGATGCGCCTCCCACGCTCCGGTGGCGAACGCATAGGTCCAGGTGGCATCGCAGCGTGCGAAGCCGATGCCGGAGAGCGAACCGCCGCAGGCGAACAGCCGATCGGCATGGTCGAGGTAGGCGAGCCCATTGTAGGTGTGCCGGGAGTTCGGCGTGCCATCGGCATTGATCTCCTGGTCGTTGACCGGGGTCGGGAAGGGCTCGGTGAGCCGAAGCCATGCCAGGGAGGGCACATCGAAGGCATACAGCTCGTTGCCTTGGTAGTCGGCATGCCCCCCACCCCAGACGATGAGCCGGCTGCGCCTGCGATCGAGCGCCGCACCGCACCACGCGACCACCACCGAGGCCGGTCCGGAGTTGGCGCGGATGGCCGGATACCTGTTCATGTCCGGTACCGCTGCCGCCAGGTGCGTCCCGGAAACGTCCAGCCAGCTGTCGACCGGCATATCGGCCGGCGTTGCGCTCCATCCATCCGCCCCGGCGCACAGCGGCACGGTGATGCCCAGACCCACCGGGCCGGCGCAGGACCGCGCCGACGACCGGCAGCGCCGGCGCCAGCTCTCGACGCGGCACAACCGCACTGCGGCGCCGGGGCGGATCTCCTGCTCTGCTCTTCGGTTCGGCGGCACAGGGGATCGCCTCGGCTGTCCTGGTGGTGAGTTGGTTGCACGACCGCTCGGGCCTGACCGGGAAACCGGTGTCTGCGCACCGTCGCTGGCTCGCACCGCCTGGGAAGGTCCTGCGGAGAGGGTAGCAGGCTCCGCTGTATGCCAACAGGCCGTGACCTCGTCGCTTGTGCGATATCCGACCGCCCGGCACCGTCCCGCGCTGGCCTGGTGAGGGACACGATGCTCCCCAAGCGGATCATTCGCCCTTGGCCACGGGCCAACCCGGCCCACCCTGGCAGCCATGAAGCACCATCGGCATGCCCACCTGGCCCTGCTCCTGCTGGCAGCGACGACCTGGTGCCTCGGGATCGATGCGCCCGGCCGCTCCTTCCTGTGCTGCGACTACAATGGCGGCCAGGTGTGCGTGGTCGCGGCGGACGGCTCGATCACCTGGCACATGGCCGCCAAGAGCCCCCAGGACTGCTGGAAGCTGCCCAATGGGAACATCCTGTTCTGCCACTCCGGCGGCGCCATCGAGGCCGACAAGGACCAGGCCGTGGTGTGGCAGTACAAGGCGCCCGCCACCAGCGAGTGCGACGCCTGCCAGCCGCTGCCGGATGGCAGGGTGATGGTGGTCGAATGCGGTGCCAGCCGCATCGTCGAAGTGGATCGCACCGGGCAGGTGGCCAAGCAGCTCGCGCTGACGACGACGACCTCGGTGGTGCACAACCAGTTCCGCGGCACCAGGAAGCTGGCCAACGGGCACTACCTCGTCTGCTTCAAGGGCGAGCACAAGGTGATCGAGCTCGATGGCGAGGGCAAGCCGGTGCGCGAGATCCCCGCCCCCGGCGATGTCCACGAAGTGCTGTCGCTGCCCGACAACCATCTGCTGATCACCTGCGGCGATGGCCATCAGGTGATCGAGATCGACGCGCTCGGCACGGTGGTGTGGGAACTGCATGAGAACGACATCCCCGGCAACCCCTTGCGCCTGATGGCCGGCTGCCAGGTGCTGCCGAACGGGAACATGGTCTTCTGCAACTACCTCGGCCACGGATTCGTCGGCAAGCAGCCGCAGGTCTTCGAGGTGACGCGCGACAAGAAGCTGGTGTGGGAATTCGCCGATCACGCACATTTCAAGACCATCAACCAGGTCCAGCTGCTGGACGTGCCTGGCGATGTGACCACGGGTGCGATCGTGCGCTGAAACGCCTGCGACTGCAGCACCCGTCCTGAGGCGCTCCAGCGGGATCTCCGCCCCCGCTGCCCTCATCGCGGGACATCCTGGACCGTGACATCGAGATAGCGGATGAAGGTCCTCACCGAGGTCGCGCGGAAGTGGTTCTCGTCCTTGTAGATCGGCTCTCCCTGGTCCGACAGCGACGGGAAACGGCCATCCTTGACCAGGACCGGCAGCGGATCGATGATCTGGACGCCCAGCTTGGCGGCGACCCGGGCCAGTCCGTCGCGGGTGGGACCATAGTGCTCGCGGATGACGTCAGCGGAGACCCCTTCTGCGCGCATGCTGAAGCCGCCATCGAGGATGCCCCGATGGTAGACATAGGTCGGATCCAGCTGCGGTGCCGAAGGATTGTCCTGGACGAGGTAGATCGTCTTGCCCTTGCGCTTCAGCTCGGCGAGGAGGTCGCCCAGGGCGGTGAACGCACGCTCCCTCCCCTCGACCGTCCCGAGGCTGAACGCATGCCCATCCTGCACGAAGGAGAAGCCGGAGGAGCGTTCGAAATACATGTTCCAGCGGGCGGCGAGGACGATGGTGTCCACCCTGGCTTCGTCGGCCAGTTGGCGGAACTTCCGCTCATTGCCGTCGCACCACAGGCCATCCGCATCCATCACCACCCCGGGCAATGGCGGGGTCCCTCCCTTGGTGAAGAACATCACGCCCCGACCGTCGCGGGGATTGTCCTTGACCAGCTGATAGATGCGCGGCCCGTACTGCGCGGCATGGCTGTCACCCCAGAAGAGCGTCATACGGCCCTGCCCGCCCGCGGTGACATAGGCGACCTCGCCCGCGGTCGCGATCTTCATCTTGTCGGGAAAGCGCCAATCACCTGTGGCGCGGTGGACCATGAGATCGAAGTGGCTCTTGGCGAAACGGGCATGGATGACCTGGGTCGCGCTCAGCAGGCCGACCAGGGCCACTCCCATCATCGTTGCCACCAGGCTGGGAGTCACCCAGCGGGCGGTGTTGCGACGCAGCGGGCATTCGACCAGACGGTAGGACAGGATCGCCAGGACGACGCTGGCCAGGACCAGGATCGCCCGGATGATGGCCGAGTCCGCATCCGGTTCGAGGATGGCCCTGAAGGACAGCAGCGGCCAATGCCAGAGGTAGAGGGGATAGCTGATCACGCCGATCCCGACCATCACCCGGCGGCTGAGCAGGCGGGTGTTGAGGAATGCGCCCGGCCCAGCCGCGATCATCAGCACCGTACCGACCACGGGCAGAGCCCCCCACCAGCCGGGGTAGGTCAGCCCGGGAGAGAGACAGAGGACGGCGATGCCGATGAGGGCCAGTCCGGTGCAGGATACGGCATTGCCCACCCACCCCGACGACCAGGCGTCACTGAACGCGACGGCACGTGGCGCGCGCTGGAGGCACGCGAGCACGCCGCCCGCGAGCAGTTCCCAGGCGCGGCTTCCCGAGCAGTAGAAGATCGCGATCGGATGTTCGGCGATGAACGCGACATTGACGATGAAGGAGGCCAGTCCGAGCAGGATGATGCCGAGCAGGGGTCGATGGGTCCAGCGCACCAGTGCGAGCAGCAGCAGCGGATAGACGATGTAGAACTGCTCCTCGATCGCCAGCGTCCACAGATGCAGCAGCGGCTTCTTGATCGCCGAGAGGTCGAAGTAGTCGCTCTCCTGCCAGAGCGCGATGTTCTGCGAGAAGGCGGCGCCGTAGACGGTATGCTTGCCCAGCTGGATGAATTCATCCGAGAGGAAGAACGCCGAGCCGGCGGCGAGGCATGCCGACAGCACCACCACCAGGCTCGGGAACAGGCGGTTGATCCTCCGACGATAGAAGCCGAGCACCGAGAAGCCTCCGGCTGCCGTGCCATCGATGATGATGCCCGAGATCAGGTAGCCGGAGATGACGAAGAAGATGTCGACGCCGACAAACCCGCCGGGCAGCACCGCAGGGAAGGCATGGAAGATGACGACGGACAGGACGGCGATGGCGCGCAGGCCATCGATGTCGGATCGGTAGGTCATGCCATTGGCCACGTCTGGTCCCTGCTCCCTGTCCAAATGATCATTCCCGGGATGAGCGGTACGCCGCGGCATCCTCCAGGACGCCCCGGCCCGCTGTCCCACCCATCGTGGAGTGGCCATGCGCCTGGTCGCGGGAATCCGCCATCGTGGGAATACGGCAGCTCACGCAGGCAGGCGAGCAGTTCAGCCGCGTGCTCTCCGGCATCCTTGCGGCCGAGCGCAGGACAGCCAGACCGAATGCCCGGCCGCCCTGCGGAGCATCCTCGCATCCGTGTGACCGAAGACCGCCAGCTGGTCATGGGCATCACCGCGGCAACGGGCAGGCGGCTGCGAGCAGCCGATCCACCACCTCCTGGGAACGGTCGGTCAGAGCACGCATGGCCCGTCCCAGGCGGCGCAGCTGCGCCTGCGACGGGAAACGCAGGCTGCGCAGATCGGTCGCATTGACCTGGGTGTGGCCATTGAACTGGCGGAGATACTGATCGACCGGCGTCGCATTGAGGTAGGCCATCAGTCCGTAGGCGATCTCCGGCTCGAGACCCTGTCCCGACGCATGGAAGTAGTTCAGGTGGTTCTCCAGGCCCACCATACGGCCGGCGACCACGCCGGGATCGTAGACCGCTGCCACCAGCCGACGGCGCTCCTCCTTGGACGAGAAGCGCTTGGCGAGGGTGTAATAGCCGCGTGGGATGAACAGCGCCCTGGTGTCGGCGTGCCAGGCGATGGCGTTCGGCTTGCGCGCATCCGCCCGCGGCCAGCGGATCATGCCAGCGGCGAAGTGGCAGGGATGGATCAGCGGCAACCGGCCCGGTGACGACTGGGCGTGGAGGTGGTCGCGAGCGCGGAAGTCCACCACCCGTCCGGTCGAGACGGTTATGCCCAGGCTCTCCAGGGTGTCGGGCAAGCCCTGCATCCAGGTGGAGACGGCATTGTCCGTGTCGGCTATCGGCAGGTGCACGAAGCGATCGCCATTGGCGCAGCGGACCACCTCCGCGATCGGGAGCTTGCGGACGGTGATCGGGCCGTCGGCCGATGCGCTGTGCGATACCAGGATCTGCGCTGGCGAGCGCGCCCCCTTCACCGCGTGGACGATGATGTTCTCCTGGAGGACGCCATCGTCGCTGAACGCCCGGTTGCGGGCGTCGAAGACATGGATGCGCCTGATGGCGGTCTCATCCAGAAGCTGGGCGCGGAAGGGCCGGAAGTAGGGTCCATTGCAGCAGCTGCGTGGGATGATCGCCACCAGCTGTCCTCCGTCCTTCAGCAGTCGTATTGCGAGGGCGACGAAGGCGGCATAGAGATTGGTCGCATCCAAGCCGACGCGCTGCAGCAAGCGACGCTCCCGGCTGGCAGCACCCATCTTGCAATAGGGGGGATTGAGGATGGCGGCATGGAAGCGGTGGGCGCCATGAGCCGGCTGGCGACGCTCCAGGCCTTGAACCGCGGCGGTGATGAAATCCCCGTGGTGGATGTCCGACGTGAAGGCGATGCCGGCAGCCGTGCAGATGGTCGCGCACCGGCGCATGGTGGCGCGCAGATGCGGCAGCAGCACGTCGTCGCACTCAAAGGCGGTGGCAACGATCCGACTCGGACGTTTGGACCGTTGGCTCGCCTGTGCAACGACGGCGGCTGTGAGCGATCCGGCACCAGCACCGGCATCGAGCAGATGCACCTCGTCAGGAAGCGGTCCGAGCCATCCGGCCATGAGACGGGCGGTGGCGCCCGGGGTCAGGTACTGCCCCATCTGCGCACGCCGGTCCTGATCCAGATCGCTGGAGGCGATCATGCGCTTCCGATCCGTCTCATCGATCAGCGCCGCCTGGGCCCGGGATCCGCTCACGTGCATGCCTCTACCATGCCTGCCGGCAGCGCCGTGCGAGCACCAGACACCCGGCCACTGATTCGGGATGCGCCGGGGCGAGCGTCCACCTGCTTTCCGTCGGCCGGCATGCAGCAGGGCATCGACGTCGCTTTCCAGCAGCGTAGGGGTCGGGGCTGGAGTGCGAAGTCGCCGGCATCTCGCAGCGTGCGGCCAAGCGTCGCTTTGGTCAGTTACAGGAGCCACATCGGGAGCATCGATGATGCGTGGCACGACTGCCGGAGGTCCTCCGAGACGGGCATTCAGAACCTCACGGAGCAGATCCCAGGCCGATGCCCCCGGACTCGGGCCACCTGTGGCAATGGGCATAATCACGGCAACCGGCTCACCACGACGTGTAGTGGTCTGTGGTCCGTAACGTTGCGCTGCCTGGATGACGTCGCTCAGCCGATTCTTCGCTTCCTGCAGCTGCAAGATCGAGAAGCGCGATGTCCTGGTCATTGGCGTGCTCCATTGCGAAGTCTCGCCGACGGAGCCAGACAACAAGTGCTGTGCAGTACTTAGGCGGGAAGCACCCGTACTGAGTCTCTGGCCCCCGGGCTGATACATCAGCCTCGACACGGACGCTCCTTTGGGGGTAGGCCGCAGGCCGCCCCAGTGCGCCAGCGTCACGTCGTCGTGAGCATGCACCGTAATCGGTTCACTGGTGCGTCTCATGACTCAGCTCCTTTCGACTTCCCCTCCCCACTTCGCCTGTCGCATACCGACCACATGCAGCCGATCAGCAGTCGTCTCAGGCGGGCTTGCTGAGTATCCAGGTGCTCATGACGCGCTGCTCCTCCACCCTGGTGGTCTTGAGCGGATCGATGCGACGTGCCCGCCAGCGCTGTTCGCAGGAGACGATGTCCTCCAGCGTCGGACGATAGGCGAAGTGGGCCGACGCCTCTGGCAGGTCGATGCGCGTCGAGAGCCGGGCGAGGAAGGTACCGCCAGGACGGAGTCGCTGCCAGCAGGCATTCGCCCAGGCATGGAATGTGGCCTGTTCCGGGGCGAAGTGCAGGACGGCAATGCAGATGACGGCATCGAAATACGCGTCCAGACCAAGATCCGGCAGCCTCGCCGCCGTGCAGCTATGCCGCCCGGGCAGCTGCGACAGCATGCTCGAGCACGCCGCGACCGCTGCCGGATCGGCGTCGATGGCGGTGATCGCCGCACCGGCATGCGCGAGCACGGGCAGATTACGCCCCGAACCGCAGCCGATATCGAGGATAGCTCCGCCACTGGGGATGATGCCCCGTAGGACGAGGTCGAGCAGGTAGATGTCGGCACCTTTGAGCGGCAACCAGGCTTTGGGGATCGGCATGCGCGTAGCCTGACGCACCGACGATGGCCATCCAGCGTCAATCGGCGACCGCTCGAGCCGGGTGCCCCGGCGGCTTCAGGCCAGGATAAGAGGTCGATTCTCGCCGGAACGAACTCACGGCGAGATATCCCATCGTCCGGGAACCTCCTGAATCGATAGGGGTGCGCACCATGGATCACGCGGTGCGGACGTGGACCCGGGATTATCCCGCAACGTCAATGCCCGGATCGCCAGGCGACCCCGTCATGGCGCCGGACGGTCCAGCGTCTGATCGAGATACCGTATATGCGCCCTTACATACGATGCCCGCAAATGGTTTGTATCGATGTAGATCGGATCGCCATTCTCCGATAGCGCGGGGAAGACATCCCCGTTCGCGAGGTATTCCAGGGGATCGATGATTTGCGCTCCGCTTGCCGCGGCAATGGTTCTGACGAATGCACGATCGAAAGCGGAGCGCTCCAGCACGTCTGGCCTGGAGATCCCTTCGGAGCGGAGCGCGAATCCGCCATCGAGAAACCCTCGCTGGTAGATGTAGGCGGGATGGAAATGCTGCGAGTTGGGGTTGTCCTGGAGGATATAGACGCGCTTCCCATCCTTCACGAGCCCTGACAGCAGCTTCTCCAATTCCACCCTGGCCAGCTCCCTTCCTGCGCTGGTATCCAATCGGTATCGGCTATCACCGACCGCCACGACGAATCCCGAAGCAGGGCGGAAGTAGAGCCCCCATTCCGCGCCTATGACGACGCTGTCGACGTTCGTGTCTCTGGCCAACAGCCGGAATCGCTCCTCGTTCTCCCTTTCCACCTCACCCCTCGACTGGCTTCGAACCCCAGGTAGCGGAGGAAGTCCCGCATCCGCCAGGAATATGACCCCCCGATCCCCTTCTTTGCCGTCCTTCACCAGATCATAGATCCTCGGCGCGTACTGCTGGATGTGGCTGTCTCCCCAATACAACGTCCTTTGCCCGTGTCCGCCGGCGATATAATAGGATCGGTCTCCCATCGGCACGGGCGTCATCGAGCCAGGATAGCTCCAATCCTGCGTTGCCCGATGGACCATATCATCGAATGCGCTCACCGCATGGCGCTGATGGATAGTGCCTTGCCAACCGAGCAATCCCAAGATGGCAATGATGATGACTGCTCCGATCAGCCCGACCGTCGATAGCCGCGCGGCATTTCTGCGCAGATGGCGTTCCAGGACATGGTAGGTGAGGATCGATAATGCGAAGCATGCCAGTATTAGGGTGACCTTCACCGACACAGTATCGTCGCCAGGTTCCACGATGGACCAGAAGGACAGCAGCGGCCAGTGCCAGAGATAGAGCGGATAGCTGATCAGGCCGACATAGACGAACAGGCGATTCCCGAGCACATGCTTGGCGATGAGAGATTGAGGTCCTGCGGCGATGACCATCAGCGTCCCGATGACCGGAGCCGCCGCCCTGAAACCAGGATAGGACATGCTGCTGTCGAACCAGAGCGCGGATGCAAGGATGAGCGCAAGTCCGGACCACGAAAGGATGGGCATCATGCGAGATGCATCCCATCGCCTCGATGACGGACTCGGTCGGATTTCTCGTTCCCAGAACGCCAGCATTCCGCCGGCGAAAAGTTCCCATGCACGGCTGCCGATGAAGAAGAACGTGGCAACTGGATATTCATTGATGAAGTAGGCATTGGTGGCGAATGAGAGCATGAGGAGGGCGAGTATCCCGACGATCGCGCGCACACCGCGCCGCCAGAGTACGACGAGGAGCATGGGATACAGGATGTAGAATTGCTCCTCGATCGCCAACGTCCAGAGATGCAGCAGGGGCTTCTTCCCTGAATTCAGATCGAAGTACCCACTTTCATGCCAGAGAGCGATGTTCTCCGAGAAAAGGGCGCTGCAGAAGGTGTGCATCCCCAATCGCCTGAACTCGTCGGACATGAGGAAGGCGTATCCGACGATGAGGCAGGCCGCCAGGACTGCAATCAGGGCGGGGAAGATCCGATGTATTCTCTGCCGGTAGAAGCCCAGGATGGAAAATCGCCCTTCCCTGAGCCTATCCGCGATGATGCCGGAAATCAGATATCCGGAGATGACGAAGAAAACATCGACGCCGACATATCCTCCGGTGAGCAGCGTCGGAAATGCGTGGAAGGCGACGACTGTGAGCACCGCAACAGCGCGCAGGCCATCAATGTCACGCCGGTATGACAGGACCGGTACTTGTGCGGCAACGCCAATCTGCTGGGTTGATGACATGGAGGTGTGCTAGGCTCTATGCCATTGTGCGTACGTCAGCGTCCCACGCGGCGGACTCCTGGTCATTCCTTCCATGGAATGGGCATCCTGGTATCGACCGTTTTCCCCGTTCCAGAAAGCGCGAGAGGTGAGGAAACGATGCTGAACTTCTCCCGTTTCCCTGCCTGCATGAGCGGAAAAAATGAGCATGGGTGATGTCCCTGAACTTCCGTCTGCGAGCAGATGCCGGGCATGGGCACCATGACCGCGAATGAAGGGTATGGCCTTGACGAGCGTGCCGCCCACCGGCCGCATCAGCTTGTCCGTCATTAGTCTGCATGCTCCATGGGGTGCGTTTCGTAAATATCTCCCTGACAAGTCCTTATACCATGGTTCGCGCCCGAAGACAACACCTCCGTGGTATCTGGCTTGATCATCGAATGCTTTCCTATCAGGTGGTACCGGTTCACCACCAGCAGATATAGCGGGGAGATTGATTGCGGGCCGCAGCCGTCGGGGACATGGCGGAGATCCGCTACCCGCTGGTACATGGGTCGGCGTGAATGGAGATTGGCGTTTGGCCAGCATTCAAGCAGGGTGCCGCCGGGCAGGCCTCCTCTGTGCGCTCCTGGCGAACGCCGCGGCCCACGATTGCCAAATATGTCCGGCAGTTCCCGTTTGTCGTCTGCCTCGATCGGCATCACATGGACTGTCATGGCTGGGACGTGGAACCACCGCCAGCTCGTTCCGGCCCTGATCGACCGAGATCTACTCATGACGGGGACATCATGCATGGCCACGCTCAAGTGACCGCCATTGCCGTGGTCGCAGCTCTCCTCGGGACTGCGCTCTTCAATGCCGTATCGGGGAAGGAATCACCATCGGTTGGGGCGTCGATCTTCTGGTATGGCATGATCACCATCCTCTCCGTGTCGCTCTGGAACCCCGTCTTCGCCCTGTCGATCCGCAAGGACCGATCGCCGTGGAATATCGCCATCATCTCGCTGTGGCTGCCACTGCTTGGCGCCTGTATCACCAATCCGCCCTGTGGCTGTGCAGCCTGCATCGCCTATTGGTGGCTGTTCATCCCAATCAGCTTCGCAACCGGCATGGCGATCCTCGCCTTGACCAAGTAGGCGGGAACAAGCCAGTATGATTGAGCCGGAACCGGCATGCCATCATCACAGGCTGAGCGAGACGAGGTGGCGGGAGGCGAGTGCAAAGAGGGACGAGGGCGGGCAAGCAGGCTGCGAGATGAAGGGGAATCGGGACACGCACTATCCGCGATGGGGAGGTCGATTCGCCGGGCAGGAAGTGCTACCTGAGCGTGAGGCCGGGCGACGCTCCCTTCGAAGGAGAGCAGACCATCGCCATCCCATCTAGGAGCACCGTTGAAGTCGTCACATATCGCGCTCATTCTGCTGCTGGCGGTTCTGCTGTCCTGCGGCCCTGTCCCCGATCAGACAGCTGCTCAGCAGGGATCGGGTTTCGCCCTGCACAGTCCCGAAGTCGCCGATGGAGGAGCCCTGCCCTGGGACTACACCGGAGATGACAGTAGCGCGACGTTACCTCTCGATTGGAATGGAGCACCACCCGGAACGACCAGCTATGCCATCATCATGCATCACATCCCACCGGATGGACCGGCCAAGTGGTATTGGGTGCTCTACGACATCCCGGCAAGCGTGCAGAGCCTACCTCGGAATGTCCGTGATGTTGGGAAAGCGGGAAACAACAGTGTCAATCGCGATCTCGGGCATGCACCACCGCACTCCAAGGGCCCGGGCCCTAAGACCTATATCTACACCATCTACGCATTATCAGTGGCGCCTCAGATCGATGTTCCGCAAGCCCAGGTATCCCGAGACGTCCTGCTAGCGGCAATGCAGAAGCACATCCTTGCCAGCGCCGAGCTGAAAGTGGTTTACTCGCGACCGGAGGGCAGCACTGGGGGAAATCCGCGCCCTCCGTGAGCACGTGATCAGGCGACAACGACGATGGCGTGTCGCCTCACTGTCGATGGCGCCAGCTGATCAATGGCCGAATGCCGATTGGCGCGCATCAGGCTTCCGGCGATCTCAGTCACAGCGGCGTTGGACGCTCGGCAATGTCCATGGCGAAGAAGTAGGGCTCGGCATCGTACATCGGATCGCATTCGAACAGATGGTAGACCGTCACCTGCCTGCTGTCGTTGGTGTAGGTCGCCTGGTTTGTGCTCGCGTCGGGTCTCTCCCAGCCGGACTCCAGATATTTGCTGCCCGAGAGGCGGTCCAGCTGCGCCAAGCTTGCCGTGCTCGCCATGACACGGAATTTAACGGTCTTGACCATGCCTGCAGCGGTGAAATCGGCATAGACGGCGAGACGGTGGTCGGCCGTGCTCGCTTCGACGGTGCCGGGCCTCAGGACGCCGTTCTGCAGGCAAGCCGGGCTGATCCGGACCTGATGCCGGTCCAGGCATGCCAGGTACTCCGCCAGCGGCATGCCCGGGACGATGGCGATCGGCACGTAGGGGTAGGCGCTGGACACTGCTTGATGCACCGGTCGTGGCGACGATGGAATGACCGCCACAGCAGCGGCGGCGGCGGCACTCCCCAGGATCATGAACAGGACGGTATGCTTCATGGCCGAAGGACCTCAGGCATCAGGCCGCCCAGGGCGGGGGCGCGTTTGTGGAGGCGCTGGGAGAGGTTCACGGGCGCCTCCTCAGGACGAAGAGCATGCCCGTGCCCAAGAACGAGAGCAGCAGCATGCTGAAGGCGGAACCATGGCCGCAACTGCTGCTCGAACTGCTGCTGCTCGGGGCGGGAGTCGTCGCAGATCCGCTCGCCGTCCAGGTATAGGGATTGTTCGCGGGATCTGAATCGGCGACTGAGACGGTGAAGGACCACGCTCCGGCCGCCACCGGCGTGACAGTGATGGCGAGCGACGTCATGGCGCTGACCGCGAGGGTGCCAGTCGGTGCCGTGGTGAGGGTGGCCGTGCAGTTGGTGAGGCTGCCCAGCGCCGGAGTGCCGATGGTGGTTTCAGCCGCGATGCCGTCGTTGGTCAGGACATAGGTCAGGATATCGGGTGTCGCGACCAGCGATCCGCTGACCACATCCGTACCCTGCGGTCCGATGACCGTGCTGGCGCGGCTCACACTCAGTGCGGAGCCCGACGACGCGGCCGCGGTGCCGCTCACGGTCCAGGTATAAGGATTATCGGTCGGATCCGAATCGGTGATCGCGACCGTGAAGGACCACGCGCCTGCGGCCACCGGAGTCACTGAGATCACGGCCGTGGTGCTGCCGGAGACGCCTATGCTGGCAGCCGGAGCGGTCTTGAGCGTCACCGTGCAATTGCTCTTGGCGATCAGCAGCGGCGTTCCGACGATGGTCTCGGCTTCGGTCCCGGAGTTGGCCAGCGTGTAGGTGAGGGAGTCGCTGGCACCGGCCACCGTGCCCGTCACGTCATCGGTGCTGCCAGGGGCGACGCTGATCGCGCCACGGCTGACCTCCAGCATCGACAACGTCGGGGTCAGGACGTATGCGATCGACGAGGCGCTCGGCGCCAGGCTGGAGAACGAACGGGTGGTCGTCAGGGTCTTGATGGTGGTGTTTGCGCTGATGTTGATCGGAGTGCCATAGATCGCCGTCGTCCCGCTCGGGCCGCTGCTGGTGAACGCCGGAGTGGTGCCATCGACGGTATAGTAGATCACCGTATTGGGAGTGGTGCTCGAGAGCGCGACCGATTGCGCCGACGTGTAGGTGCCGGCCGGGACGCTCGGAGTCGCCGCTGCGACCACCAGCGAGACGGTCTTGCTGCACACGTTGGTGGGCGAGAGGATCTTGTTGTTGCTCACTGCGGTGTCTGGATTGGGGGTGGTGGTGTCGGTCGAGAAGACCGGGGTCGGATACCAGCGGATTTCGCGCACCGTCATCTGCATGGTCGCATTGTTGATCGAGGCGATCTGGAAGGAGAGCAGCGACGTCGGATCCTGCTGCCACGCCGCCGTAGCCGTGGGCAGCGGCGCGGCCGCCGATAGCTGTCCCTTCATGGGCGAGTCCAGGCGAAAGCAGTTGAGCGCGATATCGTTGTTCGGACCGGTATAGGTGTACATCTCGTTGAAGTTGGTGTGGCCATGGAAGTAGGCGACGATGTTGGGGTGGGTCTTGATCCAGGTCGTCATCGCCAGCTGCTCGACCGACGTCCCGGTGCTGCCGACCTCGGAGGGATCGACCTTGTCGGAGACGACGCACTGGTAGGTCTTGCTGGTGAAGGGGCCGGTATCGGGATTCGGGGTCAATAGGCTGGTGTCGACATCCGGGTAGCAGTGGGTGAAGAGCATCACGGGCGTGGTGATCGGGACGCTGAGCAGGTCATTGTCGATCCACGCGCGTGATCCGCTGTCGGGCCAGGCCGAGAGGGAGATGAAGTGGATGCCGTTGATGGTGAGCGAATAGTCGGGCTTGTTGGTGTAGGCGCCGGCGACGTTCTTGGTCGTGAACAGCGCCTCGCTGTACGTGGAGGGCGAGACGCCGGTACCGAGAGTGCCGCCGGTGACGTAAGTCGGTGCATTGGCGACGTTGTAGGACAGCGTGCCACCGGTGGCGATCTGGATCATCGCGCACAGCGAGGTGGCGTCCTGGCCGACGGGGGGCGTGCCGAAAGGGTTGAGGTCGTAGTAGCCGATGGCGTTCGAGATGTCATGGTTGCCAGGCGACAGCAGCAGGGCCGGCGTGGCATTGGCGCTGGTCTTGAGCGCCATGCCGCCGCCGGCTGCGGTGGGGAAGTAGGTGGCGCAGAACTGCTGCCAGCTGGTGGCATCGATCTGCACCGTGTTCTGGTAGGTGCCGCCGTTGTTCTCGTAGCGGTTGGCCATGTCCCCGGTGACCGCGAGCATGTCGATGCCCCCGACCACCTGGCCGGCATTCACCCCGCCGTCGTTGGGGTAGGTGAGCGCGGAGACCTGGTTCAAGGATGCCAGCAGCGCCTGGTTGATGGTATTGGCATCGAAGTAGTCGACGCCTCCGATAGTGACGGGAGCGGCGATGTTGCCGACGTCGGTGCTCTTATCATAGGTCCAGGTGACGGTCCCATCGACGACGGTGCCAGTGGTGACCGTCGGTCCGGCGCCGGACGCCGCGCTGGTGCCAGCGACCGTGCACTCATAGGTATTCGCGCCATCGGTGACATAGTTCTGCCGCAGCGCGTAGGCGGTGTTCACCTGCCAGGCCGGTGTGGCGATGGCGGAAGCCGACACGAATGACCAGGTCGCCGCACCATCTACGATCGCTGTGCCCGTACCGCTTGGACCGCCTGAGGCGGCCGAGGTGCCAGCGACCGTGCACTGATAGAGATTGCCGTTGTTGAGCACAAATGCGGCAGGTGCGGTCACGACATAGGGGGTGCTTGCCGTCCAGCTCGCATAGACCGTGGAGGCGAGGGGTGCGTAGGCGGCGACGTAGATCCATTTGGCGGTGCCATCGGTGACCGCGGTGGTCGCGGTTCCGGTCGGACCGCCGCTGGCGGCCGAGGTGCCCGCGGTCGAGCATTGGTAGACCAGGCCGCCATTGACGACGTATTGCTGGGCCAAGTAGGGCGTCGTTGCCGCCCAGGTCGCCGAGGAGGCGAAGGGGCTCGGGATGTACTGCCAGGTGACCGCGCCATCGCTGATCGTGCCACCGCTCCCAGGGATGGTCGGTCCGCCGGCGCTCGATGACGAGATGCCGGCATGGGTGCAGATGAAGACGTTGAGGTTGGGGTAGGTGCCCGCGTAGACGTAGTAGCCCTGCGTATAGGGCGTCGACGTGGTCCAGGCCTGGGTTACCAGGAGGGGAAAGGTGGTCTGCGGAGGGGTGTCGGCGTTTGCCCGCTCGTAGCCGAAATGGACATCCGAGAGGATGACGAATTGGGTCTCCGCCGCCGGCATCGCCAGCGCCATGCCGATGAACAGCCCGATGAAGAGTAGCCACGACAACCCGAGACGGGGTGCGGTGGAGATGAACATCGTCGGGCGTGGCATGGTGGTTGGCATGGATCTGGTTCCTGGAGGCAAAGGGTTTGGACGTGCGGTGCGGTCATCGCCGACCACGCGGATCGGCTTGTCACTGAGCAGAATGGGGCTTGCTGGACAGCAGGCGCGGGAAGGAGCGGTGAAACGGTACCTGTGCCGAAGGCTTGATGGGGTGATGGCAGGCCGAAGAGCGAAGGCCCACCACCGTCACTGTCGACGACGACGCCGAAAGTGTCCATCAATCTTGTTCAGATGATGAAGACTCAATGTCCATTGATAGAATGCCCGGCACCGCCTGCCTTAATATGATCTGTCGTCGTTGAGGACCGTGTTCACCGATCACGGCCATCGACGATTGCCGTTCCGCTCAACACCATGAGCAGGTGATGGAGAGACGATGTATTTCATATGAATCGTGAAGCCCCTTGTGAATCCCGGCGATGCATACGCTGGTACGGGCCTATGCCCTGTGCTCCAATCAACCCACTCGGGATGCGACCGCGACTGACGGTTGCCGTTCCACTGCTGGCAACAGCGATTCCCGGGACCGCGCCCGGGTGCCGCTGCCAGGCTGAACAGCCAGCGACACGCAGGCCTGGGGCATGCACACCATGACCCCGGCAGCCATCAGACGCATCTTGGGGGGCCTGATCTGCACCGATGGCGCCCTTGCGGGCTTACTCATCGGTGTGGCGCGCGTCAGCGTGGATCCGGCGGTGCGCTTCTGGGCCAGCATGCTCGCTGCTGCGCTCCTGGTGAGCGTGGCAGGCATGCTGCCATCCTGGATGGTGGGCAATCGACGGGCGAGATCGGCATCCGATCTGCGCAACGGCCCGGCCGGCGCGGCCGCGACGGCGCCCTCTGCCACCAGCACCGCGGCCCATGCCAAGGAAGAGGAATGCCATTCCGCATGGCCGCAAGCGTTCGCGGTCGTCATTCCCTCCGCCGTGGTCCTGCTTGAGCTCGTCTGGCATCGGCCTTCAGTCACCAGTGGAGGAAGCGCTGGTGGCGCCCTGGTCCCGGCCGTCATTGCCCTGGTGCTGGTATTTCCGCTGATCGTCGTCGAACTCCTGCTCAGCGACATCCCGCTCGCATTGATGCCGGAACGGGATGCCGTGATGCGGTTGTTGCGGCTTCCGTTCGCCATTGCTCTTTTCGGCGGCAGCTCGCTCCTGGCCTGCCATATGGGCTGGACGGTGGCCTGGTATGCCCAATGGCCGGCCTACCTGCTCGTCGGCGGCGTAGCGATCGAGATGCTCGGACGCACCGCGGTCCACCTGGTGCTCGGCTCACGCGAGCCGAATTCAAGCGCTGACAGCCTGCTGGCCGGGGCAGTGCTGGCCCGCCGCAATCCGCTCGGCGCCTTCAGCGATGGCCTGCGGGTACGCTTCGGCGTGGATCTGCGGCAGAGCTGGTCGGCCCGCATCATCGGCCGCGCCCTGCCCTGGGTGGCTGCGGGCGTGATCATCCTGGGCTGGGCGATGACCGCGCTCACCCTGGTCCCGCTCGGCAGCCGGGTTCTGCTCCAGGGAAGAGCTGGCGCGCGGGTGCTCGCCGCCGGGCTGCATGTGCATGCGCCCTGGCCCTTCATCACCACCCTGGTCATCGAGGATGGCCGCGTCCATGAGACCATCCTCGGGGATCTCGAGATGCCGCTGCCGGCGATCGACGCGCAAGGCGAACCCCCTGCGGCCTATGACCGCCTGTGGGAGATCGCCCATCCCGCCGAGGCCGAATTCATCGTGCCGGCGCACGCCTCCATCGGCGGCGGCCCGGGCTTCCAGGTGGTCTCCGGCGATGTGCGCGTCCGCTGGCGGGTCGGCAGCAGCGATGCCGATGCGATCAGTGCCGTCTCGAAGCTCGACGATGTCGATACGGCGGTGGCACGTGCAGCGCGCCGCGCCCTCACTACCAGCTGCGCGTCCCGACCGCTCACCGAACTCATGGGCGTGGACCGCGACCGGCTGGGTGACCAGCTGCGCGTCCAGGTGCAGGCGGATCTGGACCGCCCGGTCGGCGGATCCAGCGGCATCGTGGTGGTTGCGGTGCTGTTCGACGCCATCCATCCGCCGGTTGGCGCCTCGCCCGCCTATCAGCAGGTGCAGACCTCCGAGATCACCGGCCTGGCGACGGTGGCGCGTGCCCGTGCCGATGCCGCCCGCATCACCGCTGAGGCCGCCATCGATGCCAACGAGCGCAGAACACGGGCGGAAGCCTCAGCCGTCGAGACCCGCTGCGCCGCTTCGGCTGCGGCAGTCCGCTTTGCCGCCGAGAGCGGGTCCTGGCGTGAGCACCGGGCGGCGCTCGCCACCGAGAACTGGTTGGATGCCCTGCAGCGCGGGTTGTCCGGAAAAGCGGTGCTCCTGCTCGACCACCATCTCGACCTGCATGACCTGCCGCTTGCGCCTCTTCAGCTCCTTCCTCCAGGAAGCCAGAAATGACTGCCGCCAATCCCGTCTCCAGCATTCGCCAACGTCTGCTCCTGGTCGCCATCGTCCTCGCCGTGGTTGTCGCCTCCACCGGTGTGGTCCCGCTCAGGGATGGAGACGCCCTGGTGGTGACGCGCTTCGGCGCGCCGGTGCGAATCGTCACCGATCCCGGCTTGACCTGGACCTGGCCGGCCCCGATCGAGCATGTCCAGCGGGTCAACCGACGTCTGCGCACCACTGCCACCGGCAGCCATGGCGTTCTCTCCAAGGACGGGCTGAGCCTGGTGGTGCAGGTCTATGCCGCATGGCGGATCACGGGCGACGGTGACGCCGTATTGCGCTTCGTGCGTTCGACCGGCGGCAACGCCGACGCCGCTGCCGGCCAGCTGCGCACCTTGCTCAATTCAGCGCTCGAGACGGTGTCGGGACGCTTCGCCCTGGCGGACCTGGTCAACACCGATGCGGGAGCGGTACGCATCGCCGATTATGAGGCAGCCGTGCGCGAGCGCGTGGCGGCGGCGGCCGAAGAGACTCTCGGCATCGAGGTGGTGCAGATCGGCATGGAGCGGCTGTCGCTGCCCGAGCAGACCCTCCAGGCGACGGTCGCGCGCATGGCTGAGGAGCGCATGGTCGCCGCCCAGGAGCGGCAGGCTGCCGGACGCCGTGCCGCCAGCGAGGTCACCGCCAATGCCAATCGCGAGGCGCGCATCACCAAGGCCGGCGCCGAGCAGGAAGCGGCAGCCATCGAAGCCAAGGCCAAGGCCGAGGCGGCAACCATCTACGGGACTGCACACGCCGCCGATCCTGGCCTCTATGTCTATCTCCGCTCGCTCGATGTATTGGAAGCGACGTTGGCCGGCAATGCGCGGCTGGTGCTCTCGACTGAGAGCGCGCCGTTCCAGGCGCTCTTGGCGCCGCCGCAGCCGCCGGCGCCGCACGCACCGCCGGCGCGATCGACGTCGCCGTCCACCGCCCCGTCAGGCCCCGTCTCATCAGCAGCTCCACCCTCTGCGACCGCCCTCGCCAATCCGTCTCCGGTGGTGGCGCCGGATGCCGCGGGCAGCGCGCCATGACGGTGACGTCGGCTGTGGACCACGCGGCAACGCGCATCACTGGCATCCTGTGGACGGTCGCGGCCATGGTCGTGGTGCTGTGGTTGCTGTCGGGTATCAGCACCGTCGAGCCCGGCAACCGCGCGGTCATCGTGCGCTGGGGGGCCGTCAACCGGGTGGTGGAGACCGGACTGGTGCTGGCCTGGCCGTCGCCGATCGAGCAGATCGTTCGCATTCCCGGGGCCGAGCTGGCGCAGAGTACGGACATGCGCCGCTTCGCCTCCATCGCTGCGGTCCCCATCGCCACCATTCCCGCTGCCGAAACGCCAGTCTCGCCGGCTGGGCCCGCCATCGCTACCAGACCAGCTGGCACCTTCGCTGCCAGCCCGCTCGGGCACTACGAGATCGACTTCCCAGCAGCAAGCGCATCCAGCGGTTGCCTCTCCGGCGATCTCGGCCAGGTCCATCTCATCGCCACGGTGGTATGGACGGTGGACAACCCCAGGGAGTTCGTCGCCTCCGGCCTCGATGGCACCGGCACCATCGCCCAGGCGCTCGAGCGTTCATTCACCGCCAGCGCCATCGCGGTGGTTGCCCGTCGGAGCATCGAGAGCGTGCTGGTGGTCGGATCGGCTCAGGCGAACGTTGCGGCCGCCCAATCGCGTGAGCGAGTACGAACGGAACTGACCGAGGGCCTCAATGCCCGTCTGGTCGGGCTCCATCTCGGCATCACCGCCCAGCGCATCGACCTCGTCGTCAGCCTGCCGGAATCAGCCAAGCCTGCATTCGCCGCGGTCCTGAGCGCTGGCCAATCTGCGGAGCGCCTGGTCGCCGAGGCACGCGCCGGGGCGGAGCACCTGCGTCAGGAGGCGGCCCAGGCCCGTACCCAGCGGCTGACCCAGGCCACCGCTGTGGCGAGCGAACTCATCAGCCATGCCCGCGTGAGAACCGATACCATCCTCTCCTTGGCTCAGGAGCATGATACTGAACGCCAGTACCTGATGCGCGAACGGATCTTCCGCGACCGCGTCGAAGCCATACTCCATCATGCCGCCCAGGTGATCCTGGTCAGTCCGCAGACGCCGCTGATGGTCTGGTGGATGCAGCTCTGGCAGCCGGGGAGCACGCCGTGAGACCATCGGCGCTGCACCATCAGAACGGCACTGCGTTGCATCGCTATGACGGTCTGCACGCCCACAGCCACGATCACCAGTGCAGCCACGACCATGGAACCGCTCACCACACCCACTCCGGTGCCGGCCATCCAGCGCACAGCGGACACGCCGCTTGCGGCCATCACCATGGCGATGTCAGCCTGCTCTCGGGCTCCGAGCGCTGGCTCCTTGGTGCCCGTCTGGTCACTGCCCTGGTCGCAGTCAGCCTGCTTCTGCTGGCTGCGGTGATCCGCTCCCTGCGCGCGGATGGCCTGGAGCTGTCCCAGTGGGTCGATGCCCTGGCCGCTGTGCTGGTAGGCATTCCAGTCATGAGCGAGGCCTGGCGCTCCTTGCGCGCTCCGGGCCTGCACGGGACCACCGACATCCTGGTCGCCATGGCCTTGGTGGCGGCGTGGGCGATCGGCGATCTCGAGACCGCCGCGCTGGTGCCCCTGGCGATGGTTGTCGGCCATGCGATCGAGGAGCGCAGCCTGCTCGGATCACAGGAAGCGCTGGGAGCATTGACTGCTCTCACTCGCGGCGTGGCGCGGCGGGTGGCCGCCGACGGCACGATAACGTCCATCGATGGCGACGAGCTGATGGCGGGCGAGCGCATCGAGCTGCGGCCAGGCGATCAATGCCCGGTCGATGGCGTGGTCGAGGACGGTGCCTCGAGCCTCGATACCGCTCGCATCACCGGCGAGTCGGTGCCGATGGATGTTGCATCAGGAGGTCGGGTGCTGGCCGGTGCCCTCAATCTCAGTGGCCGCCTCCTGGTCCGGGTCGAACGGACCGGGACCGAGACCGCCCTGGGTCGGGTGGTGGCCTTGATGCAGGACGCCGAGCAGTCGAAGCCCATGATCACCCGCCTGCTCGACCGCTTCGCCGGCGGCTACCTGATGCTGGTCGTCCTCGCTGCGGTCCTGCTCGGCTGCGCGAGCGGTTCGACCACCGTATTGATGGCCACCCTGGTCGCCGCCTGTCCGTGCGCCCTGGTGGTCGCCGCTCCTGCGGCCGCGGTCGCCGCCATCGCCGCGGCTGCCCGGCGCGGCATCCTGATCAAGAACACCGCCTTCCTCGAACGGCTGTCGTCCTGCGATAGCGTCATCTTCGACAAGACCGGCACCCTCACCGAGGGCACCTTGCAGGTCCTCGACGTGCTGGGTGACCGCGAGCGTTCCCTGGTCGGCGCCCTGGGTCGCATGAGCAGCCATCCCGTGGCCCGCGCCTGCGCGCTCCTGGCCGGCGCGGGAGTCCAGCTCAGCGTGCATGACCTGCATGAGGAATTCGGCCAGGGTCTCACCGGGGTGGTGGATGGCACTCGCGTGGTCCTGGGGCGGGCCAGCTACCTGGATGCCCATGGCATCGACGTCCCTCCCGCACGCGAACATGATGGACCGCTGGTCGGCCTCGCTGCGGACGGCGCTTTCGTCAGCTGGTTGCGCCTTGCCGATGCGCCCCGCCCGGAAGCGGCAGGGGCGCTGGCCGAGCTGCGCGACCTCGGCTTGACTCGTCAGCTGCTCTGCACCGGTGACCGGCGCGATGTAGCGGAGCGCATCGCCGCCGGGCTCCACCTCACCGAGATCGAATCCGACGCCCTGCCTGCGACCAAGCTTGCACGCGTGCAAGCGGAGATCGCCGCCGGTCGTCAGCCGCTGGTGGTCGGTGATGGCGTGAACGACAGCCTTGCGCTCAAGGCTGGGGCGGTCGGAGTGGCAGTGGGCGGCGGGCGCTCCGAAGCGGCCGCCGCCAGCGCCGACCTCGTGCTGGTCGATGGGAATCTGTTCCGCCTTGGGATGGCGGTGCGGCTATCGCGCACCTGCAGGTCGACCATCATGGTCAGCATCATCATCGCCTGCGGATGGACGGCGCTCATCGTTCTGCTCGCCACAGCTGGCGTGATCACCCCATTCCTTGCTGCCGTGCTCCACAATATCGGAACCGTAGCGGTCATCGCCAATTCCGGACGCATCATCGCCGCGCCATTGCGCTGAGCGACATGCGAGGTTCGAGCGGCGATGATCGGCAGGCTGCATTTCCAGGTTTCTTGGACGAGAGGCACATGAGCCCCCTCAAGTAAGCAATCCATGAATATACGTAGGAAGAGGGCCGGATGGTCGCTGGAATATTTGGAGCACCTACTGGGTGCCATTTGTGGAATTACCCGGTGAAAGTGATGCAATCGCCCTGACATGCTCCCCAGTGTGCAAACCACTGGGTGTGTGCGGCTACCCAGGCACGTCGACGCAAGCCGGCTTCAGTTGGCACAATCCAACCACGAAGAAGTGGCATGCTTTCTATTCCTATTTACAAGACAGCCACTCGTGATGATTTCCTTGCCAGTTTTATGAGATCTCTAAGCGCCTTGTTGACCGAACTGGCTTCGGGAAACGCGCGCTGGACGTCAGGTTCCAATAAAATCAGATTGGTTCCCTGGCGATACCTTCGGACGTACTTGCCGCGAATGCCCTTAGAAAAGTCATATTTTGCGCGCATATCTACCCTTCGCTAGACTGTCTGATTTCATGAGAATCCGCCTTACGTGCGCTGATAATTCGGATGACATTATCATTGGTTATGTGGGCAGCAACCACGATGCGCAGTTTCCCGCTCGCTCCAATGGTGATTTCGCGACATTCATCACCTGAACCATGATCCGGGTCTGGAATGGTGATAGCGATCTTAACGCTGAAGACCTGACTGGCTTTTTCAAATGAAACGCCGTGCTTAGCCTTATTTGAAATGGCCTTTCGCGGGTCCCAAGTGAATTGCATTCCTCTGTTCACACATGCAGTTTATCATGGCAGTCATTGTGAAAATAGTGCGTTTTCTCCGTGCTTTCGGTTGAAAACGTCACAGCAGGGCGACTGGTGAGGTAGAGCCTGCTATGTGTTCGCCCATGTTACCCCACTTTCCCAAGTCATCCATCCTGCATTTCTCTTGGTATTCGGCCCTCTCAGCCCCCCTCTTCTGACCCTATGCGACTACCCCACCTTCTTCTTGAGCTTGTAGACCAGGCTCAGCACCTCCGCGACCGCCATATACCACTTCGTCGGCATCGCCTTGCCTATCTCGACCTCCTTGGCCAACGTCCGCGCGAGCGAGATGTTCTCCACCTGCCCGATGTCATGCTCCTTGGCAATCGCCTTGATGCGCTGCGCGACCTCGTCGTAGCCCTTGGCGACGACAACAGGGGCAAACATCTTCAGGCGGTCGTACCTGAGCGCCACCGCGACGTGCGTCGGGTTGGTGATTATGACATCCGCCTTGGGCACCTCCTGCATCATGCGGCGGCGGGCCATCTCGCGCTGCAGCCGGCGTATCCTGCCCTTGACGCGCGGGTCGCCCTCCGCCTGCTTCATCTCATCCTTCACTTCCTGCTTGGTCAACAGCAGATTATGTCACAAAATAAGTTCCAACCGATGGTTAGACTGACCAGAATGGCCGAAGACGTCAACTCCTTGGTATCCGGCTTGGTAATCCGGGTACGGGCGGGGGCCGGCGCCGGCGCACTGGCAGTACGGCCAGAGCGATGAGGCGCGGTGCCAGGCAAACAGGCAGTGAAATAGTGAGGAACCGGTACACACCCGCACACAGAGCTTGGGTCAATCTGGTCCCCCGTTGCTTGCGTTGGATATACATGCGGATATACTTCCTGGCATGCCACCTCAAACTACCGTTTTCCAAACCGGGAATAGCCTCGCCGTCCGTCTGCTTGGGGACTGCCGCCTTCCTCGCGGCACTAGGGTCAGAGAGCAGCGAGAGGGCAACCGTATAATCATTGAAACCGTCGATGAATGGCCGTCCGAATTTCTGGCTTTGGCTGGCTCCTGGAAGGAGAAGATTCCACGACCCAAGTGGGGGAAAGTTCGAGACCCATTTGCATGAGCTACCTGCTGGACACCAATATCGTTAGTTTTTACCTGCGCGGTAATCCGAATGTAGTGACGCGATTAAAATCCGAGAAACCATCCAACATCGCGATAAGCGCAATATCTGCATTCGAATTGCGTTATGGGGTCGCCAAGAGGAAGTCACCAAAGCTCAAAACCTCAGTCGACGGATTCCTTTCCCTCATCTTTATCGTTCCATTTGATGATGACGCCGCCCTTCGCGCCGGAACCTTGAAATCTGAACAAGAGGATAACGGTTTCACATTGGACCTACCAGATTTACTCATTGCCGCACATGCCCTTTGCCTGAACAGGATACTTGTTACCAATAATTCCAAACATTTTGCCAATGTTAAGAATCTACGAATAGAAGACTGGTCCACGCAATGAATTGCTTCCCCACTCACGGATATGGGTGCATATTTCACCAGTACTATGGACTCCGCCATCACATTGCGCTGCATCACCCCTTCTTCATCGTCGAGTACTTCTCCCACAGCTTCTCCAAATCGCCCACTGCCTCAACTCGACATTCCCGCAATCACAGCAAATGGTTGCCTGTAAATCTATGAACATGGTTCCATTGAAAAGGAATTTCTTTGGGTTCCAAACGGGCGCGGCTGGGATTGCCCTGTTGGAGTTGGAGTCGTATAGCAGCAGCTCTTTCACCAGCCTAATTCCCTGACACTAAGGCGGCGGTAAAAAATAACTATTGCCATTTTTAGCAGGGGCATACAAACCCACTACATGGTGAAATTTGACGATTCAGATGTAAAGGCCAGGTTACTTCGCCTTTGGCCGCAATTAAATGAACGATCAAGAAGGTTAACTGCGGCAACCGAGGCAGTTCAAA
>Ga0302320_10001078_pt1 | contig 65507 bp, 67 predicted proteins | sample Bog_T0_3_FD_202130 | JGI IMG/M metagenome (GOLD analysis project Ga0302320, IMG submission 202130) | Peat permafrost microbial communities from Stordalen Mire near Abisko, Sweden - Bog_T0_3 | ecosystem: Environmental > Terrestrial > Soil > Wetlands > Peat | place: Sweden: Abisko, Stordalen Mire...
CGATAAGCGCACGCGTGCGATTGGTCACGAGTGCGCCAGCTCGTTGATCTTCAGGTCCAGCAGTTCACCGTCGACCGTATCCGCGCCGCTCGCGCGCGCGGCGCGGTACTCTTTCAGCGCCCCTTCGCGATCGCCCTTGGCGAGCAACGCATCGCCGCGCAAGACTCCGTAGCGAGCCTTGAACGCACCGGCATCCACGCCGTCGAGGGTCTTGATGGCCTCGTCGGGTTGGCCCTGCGCCAGCTGTACCCGCGCCAGGCGTGCGCGCGCGATGAGGGCGAGCGCGTCATCGCGGGTGTGCTGCATGACCGCGCGCAGGCGTGCGGCCGCGAGGTCGAGCTGCTGGTTCTCCGCTTGGACGCGCGCCGCAGCCAGGTTGGCCTGGTCGCTGTAGGCACTGTTGCCGAAGTCCTTGACCAACGCGTCGGCAATCTTCACGCCGCCAGCAAGGTCGTTGTGAGTGAAGGCGTCCACGGCCTGCTGATAGCGTGCCGCGGCCTCGAGCGCGCGGCCCTCGACATGCGACTGCCACAGATGCCAGCCGCCGAAGGCTGCGGCCACCACCGCGACGCCGGCCAGCATCCAGGGCGCCTGCTCGCGCAGGTTCCGCAACAGGCGTTCCCACTGCTCTTTTTCGGTCAGATACTCGTCCACGGACTGGCTCTCCCCCTATAGCAGTGACGCGATGCGTCCTGGCAATTCCGCCAACGGACAGTCGATCTGACCACCCTCGCGGCGCAAAGGTTTCACCGCGGCCACGCCGCGATCCATTTCCTCATCCCCGAGAATCAGGGCCAGCTGGGCCCCGCTGCGATCCGCGCGGCGGAACTGTGTCTTGAAGTTTCCGCCGCCTAGATTGAGCACAACGGCGCGCCCTGGCAAGGCATCGCGCAACTGCTCGGCCAGCCGCATGGCGGCGATTTCCGCGCGCTCCCCGCTGACGACCAGGTAGATGTCCGGGACGCGCGCCGGAGGCTGGCTGCCGGCCTGCACGATCAGCGCCACGATCCGCTCCACACCTGCGGCAAAGCCGATGGCCGGGGTTGGCTCTCCGCCCATCTGCGCGATAAGCCCGTCATAGCGGCCGCCGGAGCAGACCGCATCCTGGGCGCCGAGCGCGTCGGTGACCCACTCGAACACGGTCCGAGAATAATAATCCAGTCCGCGCACCAGCCGCGGGTTGACCTCATAGGCGATCCCCATCGCCTCGAGGGAAGCGCGCAGCGCCGCGAAGTGCTGCCGCGATTCCTCGTCCAGATGATCGCTTAAAACGGGCGCTCGCTCGATGAGCATCCGCATATCGGGGTTCTTGCTGTCGAGGATTCGCAGTGGGTTGCCGCCGAGGCGGCGCCGGCTGTCCTCATCAAGCGCGCTCTCATGGGCGCGGAAGTACTCGACCAGGCGCTCCCGGTACAGCGAGCGCGAGGCCGGCGTCCCCAGCGAGTTGATCACCAGGCGCACCCGCGAGACTTTCAGTTCCCGCCACAGCCGGGCGCTCAGCGCGATCAGTTCCGCATCGATGTCGGGACCCGCGAATCCCAGCGCCTCGACATCCAGCTGGTAGAACTGCCGGTAGCGGCCCTTCTGCGGCCGCTCATGACGAAACATCGCGCCGCTGCACCACAGCTTGTGACGCTGCCCGCGCAGCAGATTGTTCGAGATCGCCGCCCGCACGATGCCCGCGGTTGCCTCGGGGCGCAGCGTGAGACTGTCGCCGCCGACATCCTGGAAGGTATACATCTCCTTCTCGACGATATCGGTGAACTCGCCGATCGAGCGCTTGAACAGATCCGTGTGCTCTACGATCGGAACGCGCACTTCCTCATAGCCGTAAGACTCGAAAATGGCACGCGCCACGCGCTCGAGGTGCTGCCATGCACCGATTTCGGCCGGCAATACATCATTCATGCCGCGAACCGGCTGAATCGAATTGGTCATTGGTGAGTCCTAGGGACGCGTGCCGTGCGTGCGCGCCGGTGACTTGGCGGCTGCACGCCCGCTCTCTGCATGTGAGGGCGGTCCATCCCACAGCGTCGCGGGCTGGCCATTGAACCGCGCCGCGGCATCAGCCGTTTCCGCGGGCACGAGCGCACTACCGGCTGGCACAGAGGGCGCCGGCGCACCCGGTGCTGTCGCGGAATCCGCGGCCGCCGTGCTGACCGGCGCCCCGCTCTGGACCGGCCGCGATGGCACATCGTGAGTGTGCTGCACGCGCCGGGCCCACAGCACCACGCCGATGATGACGATCACCAGGGCGCCCAGGGCCGCCGTACCCGGCCGCAGCGCACGCTTCCCGGCATCGGATTTCTGCAGCAGTCCCGCGCCGTGCCGCAGATCCGGCGTCGAGCGCGCCGGATGCGACTGCAAAAACGACTTCTCGACGTCCTGCGCCGGCAGGCCCAGCAAGTCGGCATAGCGACGAAGATGCCCGCGCACGTGCACCGCCGCGCCCAGCACTTCGAACCGCCCGGCTTCCAGCGCCTTGACCGCCGAGACGTCCAGATGCAACCGGTCTGCCGCCTGCAGCAGACTCAAGCCGGCCTGCTCGCGCGCAGCGGTGAGCGATGCCGCCGGCAGCACTTCCGGACCAACAGGCTTTGGACCTTCCGTGTCCTCCTCCTGGCCCATGATCAACCCGTATTGGCCTGATTGGCCGCCAGCGAGCGCGCCTGCGCGGAGTTCGGGAACTCCTTGGACAGCCGCTGCGCGTAGCGCGCCGCGGCGGCGGCATCGGCTTGCGCCTGCGCAATCCGCCAGCCCAGCAGCAGCAGGTCGGGGGTCGCGCTGTTGTTGGTCAGGTAGAAGTCCACCCGCAGGCGCGCAACCGCATATTTCTGCTGTGCCAGGTCAAGGTCTGAGGCCTGGAACACCGCTTCGGCGTAGCCGGGATTGGACTGCAGCGCGCGGGCGAACAGCTGCGCCGCCTCGTTCTCGTGGTGCGCCTGCCGCTGACACACCCCGGCGTTGGTGTAGGCCGCCCACGGCGAGCGGTAGAGCGGATTGCCCGCGGCCAGTTCGAAATTGTGCACGCCCTCGGGCGCGCGGCCATGACTGCACAGATAGACCGCGTAATTGTTGAGCATCGAGGGATCGCCGGGCGCCAATGACAGCGCCTCGCGATACTCTTTGTCCGCTTCCTTGTCCTTGCCCAGCCGTTCATCGAGCAGGCCGAGCGCGGCGTGGATCTCGGCGCTGTGCGGATCCTCGATGTTGGCGCGCTCGATCTTGTCCTTGGCGAGCGAGAGGTTGCCCTGTTGCAGATAGCCCATGCCCAGTTGCAGGTTCGCCTGCGCGGCCTTGCTGCGCTGACTGGTGGTGTAAGTCGGTACCCCCGTGGGCTGGCCGCTGGTCTTGCAGCCTGGGAGTGTCGCGAGCGCGGCGGCCATGCCGGGCAACACTCCAAGCGCCCGGATCCAGCCGCGCATCACGCACTCACCTGCGTGCGGCTTCGCACCTCTGCGGCGGCGGCACGCTCGCCTAAGCGCACGACCGTGCGATCGATGACGCGCCCGACCAGCTGGCCGCAGGCCGCATCGATGTCATCGCCGCGCGTGCGTCGCACCGTGGCGATTATCCCGCCGCGTACCAGCTCATCACGGAAGCGCGTGACAGCGGCCTCAGCAGAGCGGCGATAGGGCGTGCCCGGAAACGGATTGAAGGGGATCAGATTCACCTTGGCCGGATGCCCCGCCAGCAGCTTCCCCAGCGCGCGTGCCTGCGCCGGTGCATCGTTGATGCCATCGAGCATCACATATTCGAAGGTCACACTGCGGCCGTTCTGCTCATCGATATAGTGCCAGCAGGCCTCGAGCAGCTCGGCGATCGGGTGCAGGCGATTGATCGGCACCAGCTGACTGCGCAGCGCATCGTCGGGCGCATGCAGCGACACGGCCAGGGCCACATTGGTTTCCTGGGCCAGCTTGTAGATCTGCGGAACCAGGCCGGAGGTGGAGAGCGTCACGCGCCGGCGCGAGAGATCGAAGCCCAGATCATCGAGAAAGATGCGCAGCGCCGGGACCACGTTGCGGAAGTTCGCCAGCGGCTCACCCATGCCCATGAGCACGACGTTGGTCACGATGCGGTCGCCGGCGGGCTTAAATCCGAGTTCGCGATTGGCAAGCCACACCTGCCCCACGATCTCCGCGGTGCTCAGGTTGCGGTTGAAGCCCTGCTGCGCCGTCGAACAGAACGAGCAGTCGAGCGCACAGCCGACCTGCGAGGAGATGCACAGCGTCCCGCGATCGGTCTCGGGGATGTAGACCATCTCGTAGGCCTGGCTGGAATCGGCGCGCAGCAGCCACTTGCAGGTCCCATCGCTGGCCTGCTGCACGCGCATGATTTCGGGCAGCGTGACATGCGCCGCCGCTTGCAGTTGGGCGCGAAAGTCCTTGGCCAGGTCGCTCATGTCCTCGAAGCGATCCACGCCGCGCTTGTACAGCCAGTTCATGAGCTGGCGCGCGCGGTAGGGCTTCGAGCCTAAAGCTTCGCACCACTGCTCGAGCTGTGCGCGCGGCAGCCCGAGCAGGTTGACGCGCGCGTCGGTGGCTCGCGCGTCGGTCAAAGCTTGGGGCTGCGCCTCATTCATGCGCGGGGGCAAATCTCCGTGGTGCTGAAGAAGAACGAGATTTCGCGCGCCGCCGTGTCGGGGGCGTCGGAACCGTGCACGACGTTCTGCTCGATGCTCTTGGCCAGGTCGGCCCGTATGGTGCCCGCGGCTGCCTTCTTCGGGTCAGTGGCGCCCATGATCTCGCGATGCCTGGCGACGGCATTGTCGCCCTCGAGCACCTGGGCGATCACGGGGCCAGAGGTCATGTAGCGCACCAGGTCCTTGTAGAACGGCCGCTCGCGGTGCACCTCGTAGAACAGTTCCGCCTGGGCGGGCGACAGACGCAGCATGCGGGCGGCGATGATCTTCAGGCCCTGGCTTTCGAAGCGGCGATAAACCTCGCCGATCAGATTGCCGGCAACGCCGTCGGGTTTGACGATGGACAGGGTGCGCTCGAGCGCCATGAGAACCTCCGTGCCGAAAAATGGCCGGCAGTATAGGCGTTGCGAGCCGCGCCGGGCAATCCGTTCTGTGACGGAAGTGCCCGACTTTTAAGGCTTTTCAGACCGTGAAGCTCTCGCCGCAGCCGCACTCGCCGCGCACGTTTGGATTCTCGAAGCGGAAGCTCTCGTTGAGCCCCTGGCGAACGAAATCGATACGCGTGCCGTCGATCGTCGGCAGGCTTTCACCATCCACGAACAGTTTGACGCCCTGCGACTCGAACACCAGTTCGCCCGCGCGAGCCTCATCGGCGTAGTCGACCACATAGCGAAATCCCGAGCAGCCGGCCGGCTTCACCCCAACGCGAAGGCCAATGCCGTGACCGCGGCTGGCCAGCCGGTCACGCACGCGCGCAGCTGCGGACTCGCTCAAGGAAATTGACATAATCAACCTCTACAGATACCTAATTTTACTACAGTTTCTCTACGCCTGCGCCAAAGCGGCCTGGAGCGCATCCTCGATCACCAGCAGCCGCCCCAGTTTAGCCGGTGGCAGCCCCAGCCGCTCGCTCCACTCGAGCGGATTGCCAACTCCGATCGCTTCGAGCGCCCCGCCGGGAAACTCCCCGCCAGCGAAGGCGCATCCCTCGATCTGACGGGCGAGCCACTCACAGGTCGCCAGCGTGTGCGGGCAGCCATAGGCGCGGTAACGCACTGCGGCTACCCGGCCTTCCGCGAGCCGCAGCGAAAAGCGCACGCGCGTCCCCAGCGCCTCGCGTCCAGCCTCGCCGCGGACCACGCGCCCGGGCTTAGGCGTCGCGCCCGACAGCTCTCCTGCGTGATCAAGCGCCACGAACAGGGCCCGGATCTGCGGCTCCAGCAGGTCTGAATCTGGGGCTGGCCGGGGCTCGTTCAAGGTGCCACGACCCTCAGGGCGCCACCGCGCGCAAGCGCGTCACTTCCCGGCGCACGGCGGCCACGGCCTGCTCGACGTCCTGGTCGACGCTGAAGCGCCCCAGGCTGAATCGCAGCGAGCTCTGCGCGGTCTGCGCATCGCGCCCCAGGGCCCGCAGAACGTAAGACGCCTCGTCGCTGTCGGAGTTGCAGGCCGAGCTGGTCGACAGCGCCAGTTCGGTCAGGCCCGCCACCAGGCTCTCGCCTTCGATACCCGGAAAGGACACATTCAGGATGCCCGGCACCCGCTGCGTGGGATGGCCATTGAGCAGCGTCCCGCCGACGCTCCGCAGCCCGTCCCACAACCGCTGCCGCAGCGCCGCGACGCGCCGGCTTTCCTCCAGGCGCTCGGCAGCACACAGCTCGCACGCCACGCCGAAACCGACGATCTGATGCACGGCCAGGGTACCGGAGCGCAGCCCGCGCTCCTGCCCGCCGCCGAACATCATTGGCTGCAACTCCGCGCGCCGCTGCGGACTTACGTAGAGCGCACCGATCCCCTTGGGACCGCAGAGCTTGTGGGCTGTCAGGGACAGCAGGTCCACGGGCGCATTCGAGAGGTCGATCGGCACCTTGCCGGCGCTCTGCGCCGCATCCACATGCAGCGGCACCCCGCGCTCGCGGCAGCAGGCGCCGATGGACTCAATGTCCTGGAGCACGCCGATCTCATTGTTGGCATGCATCAGGGACACCAGCACCGTGTCCTCGCGTATCGCCTCACGCACCTGCTGGGGATCGATGATCCCAAGTGCGTCCGGCGACAAATAGTTGACTAGGCAACCATCTTGCTCGAGACGACGGCACGGATCGAGGACGGCCTTGTGCTCGGTCCGGGACGTGACGATGTGCGGCTGGCGCCGGCCCGCGAAACGCGCCAGCGCCGCGCGCGCGGTGCCGAGGATCGCGAGGTTGTTGGATTCGGTGGCTCCCGAGGTCCAGATGATCTGCCGGGCCGGCACACCGAGCAGGCTTGCAACCTGCGCTCTGGCCGCCTCGACACGGGAGCGCGCGCGCCGTCCGAAGACGTGCTGCGAGGCAGGATTTCCGAAGTCGCCGGTTCGCGTCAGGCATTGGCCCATGGCAGCCGCCACGCGCGGATCCACCGGCGATGTGGCCGCGTAGTCGAGATAAATCGGATCGCCCCCATCCTCGCTCATGTGCGTTCACCCGCGCGACGCCGGTGTTGCTGCACTGCTGTCAGGATCCCGCGCAAAATGTTGGCCTCGTTGGCGTCGAGCTGCGCACGCTGCAACAGTCTGCGCAGGCGGTTCATCAGGTGCGTGCCGCGCTGCGTGCGATCGCGGAAATCGATCAGTTCGAGCACCTCGGCCAGATGCGCATACAACCGTTCCATCGCTTCCGCTGTGGCCAGCGGCTCGGACCGCTGCGCGCCGTGCGCGGTCGACGGCCCCGACTCACCGCGCGCGCACAGGATCTCGTAGCTGACGATCTGCACTGCCATCCCTAAGTTGAGTGCCGCGTAAGCGGGATTGGCGGGAATGCGCAGCAGCGCGTGTGCCGTGTTGAGCTCCTCATTGGAAAGGCCGGAGCGTTCGGCACCGAACACTATCGCCACCGGCTGCACTGCCGCGGCCGCCACCAGCTCCTGCGCTGCGACCCGGGCATCGAGCACCCGAAAATTCTGATCGCGCTCGCGCGCCGTGGTCGCGAACACCAGGCCGCAATCGCCGACCGCCGCGGCCAGATCGGGCACTACGCGGGCACGCGACAGCACATCGTCGGCACCCGAGGCGCGAGCCGTGGCATCGGGGTGCGGAAACTGGCGCGGCCGCACCAGCACCAGCTGATCGAGTGCCATGTTTTTCATGGCCCGTGCGGCCGCCCCGATATTGCCGGGATGCGAAGTCTCGACCAGGACGATGCGGATGTCTTGCGGCACGACCTGCTATCCTAATGCCATATCTCGTTTCCGGCGCTGAAGACACCATCCCATGCATCCTTTGCTGACTATCGCGGTGCGCGCGGCGCGTCGCGCCGGCGAGACTATTGTGCGCAGCCTCACGAGGCTCGAGAGCATCGAGATCCACTCCAAGGGCCGCAACGACTTCGTCAGCGAGGTCGACCGCACCGCCGAGCGCGAGATCATCGAGATCATCCACAAGCACTATCCTGATCACGCCATCCTGGCCGAGGAAAGCGGCCGCAGCGGCGAGAACGAGACCGTCTGGATCATTGATCCGCTCGACGGCACCACCAATTTTCTGCACGGAAACCCGGTCTTTTGCGTATCGATCGCGGCCGAGCAGCGCGGCCGGCTGGAGGTCGCGATCGTCTACGATCCCATGCGGCAGGAAATATTCACGGCCGAGCGAGGTGGCGGAGCGCACCTGGAGAACCGCCGCATGCGCGTCAGCAAACAGCGCACGCTGGAGGGCGCGCTGCTGGCCACCGGCTATCCCTACCGCAGCGACGAACGCGAGGCCGACAGCTATTTCGCCACGTTGCGCGCACTCTCGCGCGTCACCGCCGGCATTCGCCGCCCGGGCTCCGCGGCACTCGATCTGGCTTATGTCGCAGCCGGGCGCGTGGATGGTTTCTGGGAGCTCGGACTCAAACCGTGGGACACGGCTGCTGGAACGCTGTTGATCCAGGAAGCTGGCGGGCGTGTCGGCAAGCTCAACGGCGAAGAGTATCGACTTGGGGCAAACATCGTGGCGGGTGCGCCAAAAGTGTACGAGGCGCTCATCGAGACCTTCGCGCCGCTGGTGCCCGAGGATCTGCGCGGCGTTTAGCACGTGCAAATCGATGGCAGGGTGTAGAGTGCGCCCATAACTGGCCGCCTCACAGGAACTCTCATGAAGAAGGGACTGTTCGCCACCAAGCCGATTCAGGACTATCAGGACGAAGCCTCGAACAAAAAGCTGGTGCGCGCCCTGGGCGTCCCGTCACTGATCGCATTCGGCATTGGCGGCATCATCGGCACCGGCATCTTCGTGCTCACGGGCCTCGCGGCCGCTCAGCACGCCGGCCCTGCCATCGTCATCTCCTTCATCATCGCAGGCGTAGGCTGCATGTTCGCCGGCCTGTGCTACTCCGAATTCGCCGCCATGGTGCCGGTCTGCGGCAGCGCTTATGCCTACAGCTACGCCACGCTCGGAGAGATCGTCGCCTGGTTCGTCGGCTGGAATCTGGTACTCGAATACATGATGGCCTGCTCCACGGTGGCCGTAGGGTGGAGCCGCTACTTCGTCGCCTTCCTCGATATCTTCCACATCCATTTGCCCGTGGCGCTGACCAGCGCGCCATTGGCCAGCGACAACGGGCTCGATGTGCATGCCACCGGGTCCATCATCAATGTCCCGGCCATCCTGATCGTGCTGGCGGCCGCGGCGCTCTGCTACAAGGGCATCAAGGAATCGGCCATCGTCAACACCATCATCGTGGCCATCAAGGTCAGCATCGTCGTCGCCGTGATCGTGTTCGGTGCGTTCTACGTTAATACGGCCAATTGGTTTCCCTACATCCCGCCCAACACCGGCGTCTTCGGCCAGTTCGGCTGGAGCGGCATCTGGCAGGCTTCCGCGATCATCTTCTTTGCCTACATCGGCTTCGATGGCGTCTCCACGGTGGCCCAGGAGGCCAAGGATCCGGCGCGCGGCATGCCGCTGGGCATGCTCGGCAGCCTCGGCATCTGCACGCTGCTGTACATATTGATGTCGAGTGTCATGACCGGCCTGGTGCCCATCGCGCAACTCAACGATGCAGCCCCCGTGGTCGCGGCCCTCAAACCGCACCCCGAGCTGATGTGGCTGAAGATCTGGGTGATCGTGGGTGCGCTGGCGGGACTGACCTCGGTGATCATCACGATGATCATTCCGCAGGCGCGGATCTGGCTGACGATGTCCAACGACGGCCTGCTGTTCAAGTCCCTGGGTGCCGTGCACCCGCGCTTCAAGACCCCGCACGTGGCCACGGCGATCACCGGCGTCATGGCGGCGACTTTGGCCGGCCTGCTGCCCATCAGCATTCTCGGCGAGCTGGTATCGATAGGCACGCTGGTCGCCTTCATCGTGGTATGTATCGGCGTCATCGTGCTGCGCTACACGCGTCCGGACCTGCACCGGCCCTTCAGGGTCAAGGGCGTCTGGTTCGTCGGCGGCATGGGCGTGCTCTTCTGCAGCCTCATGGCGTACTCGCTGCCGAATGCGACCTGGTGGCGCCTGCTGGTGTGGAGCCTGATCGGATTTGCGATCTACTTCTTCTACAGCTACAAGCACAGCCGCCTGCGCCGCGGCGACGTGGACGCCTCGCAGGGACCGGCAACCGGCGGCGCCGGCGCCAGGGCCTGAGCTACCAGCCTAGTCTGCCGACTCATCGTCCGGCCGTGCGCGGGCTCGATCGCCCCCGCGTACGCGGATGTTGATGAGTTCGACCGCCACCGCGAATCCCATCGCAAAGTAGAGATAGCCCTTGGGGACTTCGAGCCCCACGGACTCACCTAACAGCGCCGAGCCGATCAATACCAGGAAGGACAGCGCCAGCACCTTGATGGTCGGATGGCGCTCGATCAGCGTAGTAACCGGGCCCGAGGCCCACATCATGACGATCATCGCCAGCACGATGGCCGCGGCCATGATCAGCAACTGGTCGGGCCGCGCCAGTCCCACGGCCGTGAACACCGAGTCGAGCGAGAACACGATATCGATGAGCGCGATCTGGGTCACCACCACGAGCAGGCTGCGGACCTGGCGCAGCTTGGGTGCCCCGCCCGCGCCTTCCAGTGTCTCGTGAATCTCGGTGACGCTCTGTCCCATCAGGACCAGGCCACCGACTCCAAGAATCAGTTCGCGGACCGAGAAGGCGCGATCGAAGGCCGTGAACAGCGGCGCCGTCAGGCGCGTCAGCCAGACGATCGAGAACAGCAGCGCCAGACGCGTGAGCATCGCCAGGGATAGTCCGATCAGCCGTGCGGCACGTTGACGCGCGCGCGGCACGTGACCAACCAGGATCGACAGCACCACCAGGTTATCGATCCCCAGCACGATCTCGAGCAACGCCAGTGTCGCGAGTGCCAGGGCGCTATCGGGTTGCATGAGCACTGACAGCATGGGCTCTCGCTTTGGCGTCGCGCGCTAAGGCATGCTGTCGACCGGGCTCTTGACCGCCGAGGGCAGCAGGTGCTCGGCCTTGAGGCCGCAGTCCAGCGCCACGGCGCTTGAGATATAGATCGAAGAATACGTGCCGGCAAGGATGCCGATGATGAGTGCCTCGGAGAAACCCCGCAGCACGGGTCCGCCGAGCACATACAGCGCCACCACCACGATGAGCGTGACCACCTTGGTCATGATGGTTCGAGACAAAGTCTGATTGATGGACTGATCGAGCACGACCACCGGCTGCAGCCGGCGGTTGCCGTGGAAGCGCTCGCGGATCCGATCGAACACGACGACCGTGTCATTGAGCGAGTAGCCGATGACCGCGAGTATCGCCGCCACCACGGTCAGGTCGAAGGTCGTGCGGGACAGCGAGAACGTGCCGAGCACCAGGATCGGGTCGTGCAGCACCGCGAGGATAGCGCCCAGCGAAAGCCGCCAGGTGTGAAAGCGCCAGGAGATGTAACCGGCGATCAGCACCAGCGTTGCGCCCAGTGCTTTCCACGCACTCGACAACAGCTCCCCGCCCACCTGCGGCCCAACTACCACCACCTGCTGGACTTCCACGCCTGCATCCACGCCGCGCAGGATCTGATCGAGGCGCGTGCGCACCGCCTCGGTGTTGTCCTTGGTCGGCGGCAATCGAATCGCGATCTCGCGCGAGGTGCCGAAGATCGTGACCTGCGGGTCGGCATAGCCGGCCTGCACCAGCGCACTGGTGACCGTGTCGCGGTTGACCGCCGATGGAAAGGCCGCCTGCACGGTGACGCCGCCGGTGAAATCGACCCCGAAGTTCAGTCCGCGCACCGAGAGCGAAACCAGCGAGATGAGGATCAATACGATCGACAGTCCGTACCACACCTTGCGGGTGGACATGAACGGGAAGCTGGTGGCGCGATGAAAAAACTCCACGACGTAGTCCTCGTTCCTGTCTTCAACCGATCGAGAGCCGCGCGACTTTGGCGCGGCCCCCGTACATGAGCGTGATCAATGCGCGGCTGCCCATCAGCGATGTGAACATCGAGGTGGCGATGCCGAGTGTCAACACGATGGCGAAGCCGCGGATCGCACCCGTACCGATGACCCACAGCGCGAGGCCGGCGATCAGCGCGGTGACGTTCGAGTCCGCGATCGCTGAGAATGCCTTATCGAACCCGGCGCGTATCGCCGCCTGCGGCGAGACCCCGTTGCGAAGCTCCTCGCGGATGCGCTCGTAGATCAGCACGTTGGCATCGACCGCGATGCCGACGGTCAGAATGATGCCGGCGATGCCCGGCAATGACAGCGAGGCACGCAGCATCGACAGCAGCGCCGTCAGCAGCACCACGTTCGCGAGCAATACCGCGTCGGCCACCAGGCCGAAGGCGTGGTAGTAGATGAACATGAATACGAACACCGCCAGCATGCCGATCTCGAGTGCACGCACGCCCTTGTCGATGTTCTCCTGACCGAGGCTCGGACCGATGGCGCGCTCCTCGACCACATCGACCGGCGCGGCCAGCGAACCCGAACGCAGCAGCAGCGACAGATCCCGCGCCTCGCCGATCGCCAGCCCCGTCACTTCGAACTGCGGCCCGAATACGCCACGAATGGTGGCCACATTGATGACGGTCTCGGTCGTCACATTGCGTTCGACCTTCTGGCCGTTCAGATCCACCTGGTGGCGGCTTTTCTCGATGAACACCACCGCAAGCGGCTTGCCGACATTCAGCCGTGTCGTGCGCTGCATCGATTCGGCGCCGCGGGCATCGAGCTTGATGGAGACGGCCGGTCCTTCCTGGCTGGTGGTCGAGGTCGCCTGCGTGAGCTCATCGCCCGTGACCACGACTTCGCGCTTTAGCAGGATGGGCGAGCCGTCCTTGCGCTTGTAGAGCTTGGCTCCGAGCGGCGCATGTCCGCTCTGCTGGGCCTGCAGCGGACTGTCCTGCGTATCCACCAGCCGGAATTCCAGTGTCGCCACCTTGCCCAGCAGATCTTTGACTTCCGCCGAATTCTGCACGCCCGGCAGCTGCACGTTGATGCGGTCCAGTCCCTGTCGCTGCACGATCGGCTCGGACACGCCCAGTTCGTTGACGCGATTCATGAGCGTGGTGCGATTCTGCTCCAGCGCATAATCCTCGCGGGCCTTGATCTGCGCCGGGGTCAGAACCATGTCGACCTCGGGGCCCTCCGCGCCCGCGGCGCTGCGGAACGTCAGCGAGTTGTCGACCTTGCGCAACGCCGATGTGACCGCGGAGGTGTCGGAGCCGGGTGGCAGTGTGACGCGTAATCCGTCGGTCACCTGACCGGCGCCGGAGTTGAATGCGGCGACGTCCGTGAAGGGGATCTTGGCCTCGGCCAGGCCACGGCGGAAGCTCTGCTGGTAGCTGTCGAGCAGCTGGCTGACCGCGCCGTTGACATCCACCTGGTAGAGCAGATACAGGCCGCCGCGCAGATCCAGGCCCAGCGGCATGGCCTTGAGTCCGAGCTTGCGCATCCAGGCCGGCGCGCGGGTGGCATTGGACAGCGCGGAGCGATCGATGTCGGCCAGCGTCGCATCCACGGTGTCCCGCGCCTTGATTTGCGATGCCACATCGTTGAAGGCAACGATCAGGCGGCCGTTGTCGATGTAGTCGCGCCGGATGACGATCTGCTGCTTGTGCAGCAGATCCTCGATGCTCTGGCGCGCCTGATCGTCCATCGGCGCGCGATCCTTGCGCTCGATCTGCAACGCCGGGTCTTCGCCGAATACGTTCGGCAACGCCAGTACTGCCGCGACGAACATCACGAGCGCCACCAGCACGTACTTCCAACGCGGAAATTCCAGCATGCGATCGACTCAGGCGCCTTCAGGCGCTCTTGAGAGTGCCCTTGGGCATCAGCTGCGAGACCTGCGATTTCTGGACCTTGATGCGAACTCCCTCGGCGATCTCCAGCGTGATGAACGGATCGCCGACTTCGATAATGCGGCCCAGGATGCCGCCGCCCGTGACCACCTCATCCCCCGTCGACAGTCGCGAGAGCATCGCCTGCTGGTCCTTCATGCGTTTTTGCTGCGGCCGGATCAACAGGAAGTAGAACACCGCGACGAAGACCACCAGCAGGATGATCTGTCCCAGGCCGCCGCCCCCCAGCGGGCCACCGGCGGTCTGCGCGTACGCGTCGCTGATTAATAGACTCATGCTTGCCTCATGCCTGCATTCCGCTCGGCCTCCCGGCCGCAAAGGGGCCGCATTATGCCACAGGCACCGCCAGACGCCGGGGCGTTGCCAGTACCCGCGCCGCCAGGGCCGCGAAGCGTCCCCCCGCGATCGCGGTCCGAATCTCCTGCATGAGCCGCAGGTAGAAATGCAGGTTATGTAGCGTCGAGAGCCGCACGCCCAGGATTTCATTGCAATGATCCAGGTGCCGCAGATACGCGCGCGAATAGCGCTGACAGGTCGAGCAGGTGCAGGTCGGATCGATCGGGCCGGTATCGCGCTGGTAGACGGCGTTGCGGATATTGATGCTCCCCCCGGCCGTAAAGAGGTGGCCATTACGTGCGTGCCGGGTGGGCATTACGCAATCGAACATGTCGATGCCGCGTGCCACGGCGGCGACGATGTCCTGCGGATAGCCCACCCCCATCAGATAACGGGGCCGGGCGACCGGCAGGCGCGGGGTGAGGAAATCGAGCACCCGCAGCCGCTCCTCCTCGGGCTCGCCAACCGCCAACCCTCCCACGGCATAGCCCGGGAATTCACGCTGTGCGAGGGTTTCGATGGATTCCAGGCGCAGCGATTCGTACATGCCGCCCTGCACGATGGCGAACAGATGACCCGGCGGGGGCTCCCCCGACGCGGATTTGCGATAGTAATGATCGTGGCCGCGCAGGGCCCAGCGCATCGAGCGCTGCATCGATTCGCGCGCGTGGGCTTCCGTGGCCGGGTAGGCCGTGCAGTCGTCGAATGCCATGGCGATATCCGAGCCCAGGGCGCGCTGCACGTCCATGGCATCCTCGGGTCGCATATGCACGCTCGAGCCGTCTACGGGTGAGCGGAACCGCACGCCGTCCTCGTCGATCTTGCGCAGCGAGGCGAGACTGAAGACCTGAAATCCCCCCGAGTCCGTGAGAATTGGCCGTTCCCAGCCCATGAACCCGTGCAGCGCGCCCCGGTGCAGCGCTATCGTTTCGGTGCCGGGGCGCAGCATCAGATGAAACGTGTTGCCCAGGACGATTTGAGCTCCGAGCGCCTCGAGCTCCTCCGGTGTCATGGCCTTGACGGTGCCGTAGGTGCCTACCGGCATGAACACCGGGGTGTCGACGGTGCCGCGGTCCAGATGCAGGCGGCCCGCGCGCGCCTCGCCGTCGCGCGCCAGCAGCTCGAACCGAAGCTTGGGCACCTCGGCACTCATGGAAAGCCGGCGCTCATGGGAATACGAGCATGGCATCGCCATAGCTGAAAAAGCGGTAGCGCTGAGCGACCGCGTGCGCGTAGGCGGCCAGCACCGCTTCGCGCCCGGCAAACGCTGCGACGAGCATCAGCAGCGTCGATTGCGGCAGGTGAAAATTGGTCAGCAGCGCATCGATCACGCGGAAATGAAATCCCGGCCTGATGAAGAGAGTGGTTTCGCCCGCGGTGGGCTCGAGCGGGCCCTCAGCGCCGGCAGCCGACTCCAGCGCACGCGCCACGGTGGTGCCGACTGCAACCACGCGGCCAGCGCGCTGGCGGGTGCGCGCAATTGCCTCGACCGCCGCGGCCGGCAGTTCAAAGTACTCGCTGTGCAGCCGGTGCGTCGCCAGCTCATTGCCGCGCACCGGTGCGAAGGTGCCCGCCCCCACATGCAGCGTGAGCCAGGTCCGCTCGATACCCGCCGCATCGAGCGCGCACAGCAGCGGCGCATCGAAGTGCAGGCTTGCGGTCGGCGCGGCGACCGCCCCCGGCACGCGCGCCCACAGGCTCTGATAGCGTTCGCGGTCCGCCGCCTCCGGCACACGCCGGATATAGGGCGGCAGCGGCACGCGCCCGAAACGCTCGAAAAACTCATGCGTCGCAATCGGCAGCTCGACTTCCCACAGCTCGCCCTGGCGCCCGATCAGCCGCACCTCCCCGCCTTCGGTGGCGAGCATCATTGCCGGTCGCACGGACTTAGCGTCGCGAAGCTGCACCAGCGCGCGGCTGCCGGCCAGCGCGCGCTCCAGGAAGATTTCGATGCGGCCACCGGTGGGCTTGCGGGCCGGCAGCCGTGCCGGCAGCACGCGAGTGTCGTTAAAGACCAGCAGATCGCCCGCGCGCAGCAGCGAGGGCAGATCCCGAATGGCAAGATCCCGCGTGGCAAGATCACACCGGCGCGCGCCCTGGAGCTGCAGCAGACGGCTGGCGGAACGCTCCGGCAGCGGTGCCTGCGCTATCAGGTCGGGCGGCAGCGCGTAGTCGAAATCGCGGAGCGCAAGATCGCTTAAGGTCAAGTGGTGGCCTCGCTCGGAGTCGAACCGAGATGGGCAAGCCCGGTCGATTTTGAGTCGACTGCGTCTACCAGTTCCGCCACGAGGCCTGGAACAAACTCCGCGCCGCGCTGTTGCGGGCATTTCCGCTGCAGAGCTTCCCCTGGTGCGGGTACGATACCTCAATCGCTTATGAAATTCTGTTCCGACTGCGGCCAACCGGTGGAGCGGCGCATCCCCCCCGGCGACAATCTCCCGCGCGCGGTGTGCACCGCCTGCGGCGCGGTTCATTACGAAAATCCGCGGGTGGTAGTCGGCTGCGTGCCCGAGTGGCAGGGGCGCATTCTGCTATGCAGCCGGGCCATCATGCCGCGCCGCGGCTACTGGACCACGCCGGCAGGCTTTCTGGAGAACGGCGAGTCGCTGCAAGCCGCGGCGGCACGCGAGGCGCTCGAGGAAGCCGAGGCCCGCGTCGAGATCGGATCGCTGCTGGCGGTCACGCACGTGCTGCACGCAGCGCAGGTGCACGTGATGTTCCGCGGCCGGCTCCTGGACGGCCGATTCGGCGTCGGCGCCGAAAGCCTCGAGTCGGGGCTCTACGAGGAGTCGGCCATCCCCTGGGATGACATCGCCTTCCCGAGCATTACGTTTGCGCTGCGCAGCTTTTTCGAGGATCGAAGCGCTGAATGGGAACGGGTGCACTACCACGATATCGAGCGGCCAGTTCGCTACTGAGTCCTCACTGAATCGCCACTGAGCCGCCGCTTTCGGCGTCGGACGCGCTTTGGCACAATACCCAACCCGCTATGGGCTGGGCTCGGAGCAAGCATGACCTTTGTCGTTACGGAAACCTGCATCAAGTGCAAATACATGGACTGCGTGGAGGTCTGCCCGGTCGATTGTTTTCGCGAAGGGCCGAATTTTCTCGTCATCGATCCGGACGAGTGTATCGACTGCACCCTGTGCGAGCCCGAGTGCCCGGTGGAAGCGATCTACTCCGAGGAAGAGCTGCCCGCCGGGCAGGATCAGTTCAAGCAGATCAATGCCGAGTTGGCCAAGAAGTGGCCGGCCATTACCGAGAAGGGTACGGCGCCCGCGGACGCCAAAGAGTGGGAAGGCAAGCCCGATAAGCTCAAGCTGCTGGAGCGCTGAGCCGCCAGCCGCTATTGCTGGGCGACGGGCGGCCCGGTCGGCTGCTGCTGCTGCGCCAGTTCTTCGACCAGCGCCTGGGGCGGCAGATAGCCCCCCACCATAGCTCCATTGGATGCCACGATGCCGGGCGTGCCCTCCAGGCCGATTGCCTTGCCGAGCTCGTATTCCCGCTCGACCGGCGTATTGCCGCAGGGTTTCGCATCCAGTGCCTGCCCAAGCTTGGCGCGGGTCAGCGCCGATTTGCGATCCGCCGAGCACCACACCTGCTCGGCCTTGTGCCAGGACTCGGTATTCGGGCCGGTTCGCGGGTAGAAAATGTAGCGCACACGCACGCCGAGCCGGTTGTAATCGGCGATCTGGCGATGCAGCTCGCGGCAATAGGCGCAGTCCACATCGGTGAAGACCGTGATGGTGTACTTCGGCTGCGGGGGCGAGAAGATCACCATCTGTGATTCGGGGATGGCCTCGATGAGCTTCTGCCGCAACACCCGTCGATGCGCCTCGGTCAGGTTGTTGTGCGTCGGAACGTTGTAGAGGTCACCCGTGAAGACGTACTGGCCATCGCCGCTCATGTAGACGATGTCAGCGCCACGGCGCACTTCGAACACGCCCGCTACCGGAGTCTGCCGCACGTCCTCTTTCTTGACGCCGGGAATCGTCGCGGCGGCCGCATCGGCGTTGGACACGACGGCAGGATTGCTCAGGTTCGGCAAGTCCCCGGCCCAGGCACTGACGGCTGCCAGGGCGAGCGCCGGAATCAGGCGGCGGAGGAGTTTCATGGCCCGCAATTATACCACGCGCGGCCGCTCAGCCGCGGGGATGGTGGCTCGTGTGCAGTTCCTTGAGGCGCTCGCGAGCCACGTGCGTATAGATCTGCGTGGTCGACAGATCGCTGTGGCCGAGCAGCATCTGCACCACGCGCAAGTCCGCGCCGTGATTGAGCAGATGGGTGGCAAAGGCATGTCGCAGAGTATGGGGCGAGAGGTCCCGGTCGACGCTGGCCTTGCGGGCATAACGCTTGATGATGTGCCAGAACGCCTGGCGCGTCATGCGATCTCCGCGGCGCGTCGGGAAGAGAAAATCGGTGCTGCGGTCGAGCAGAATGTCAGCGCGCCCGCTGTCTATGAAGGTCTTGAGCCATCGCACGGCTTCCTCGCCGAGCGGAATCAGGCGCTCGCGATTGCCCTTGCCGAGCACGCGAATGACGCCCTGATTGAGATTGACCTGCGCGAGCTTCAGGTGCACGAGTTCGGATACCCGCAAACCGGTGGCATAGAGCACTTCGAGCATGGTGCGATCGCGGTGTCCGAGCGGATCGGCCACGGCTGGGGCTGCCAGCAGTGCCTCGACTTCCGATTCGCTGAGTGAACGGGGCAGCGAGCGGCCGATCTTCGGCATCGCGATCTGCGCGGTCGGATCCTCTGCGATCAGACCCTCACGGATCAGATAGCGGAAGAAGCGTCGAAACGAAGATAGCTGCCGCGCCGTCGATCGCGGACGCGCGCCGCCGTGCACACGCGCGGCGATGAAGTCCATCAGATCCGCGCGACCGGTCTTCAGCAGCGACAACTGTCGCGCGTGAAGCCAGCGTGCCAGCGCAACCAGGTCGGCGCGATAGGCCGCCAGGGTATTCGAGGAGAGTCCGCGCTCCATCCAGACCGCGTCGAGAAAGCGCGCAATGAGCGGCTCTACCGGATCTTTGATGGCGCTCGCGACTGTCACTGTTGCCTGTCTGGTCAAAGAAATATCCTGGATATCGGTCCTGGCCTGGCCGCGGCAGTATGCTGAGCTTCGGTCGCGCTTCGATGTGATGACCCTCACATGGCAGCGGTACCGTTAACATAAAGAGAACTGCATCACATCCAAAGCTCATCCCCAGTGGCAGATCCAGAGCCTTCCAAGACCCGCCGTCATCCGTTCGCATTAGTGCTGGGCTTATACGCCTGGGTCCTGTTCGTGGCTTTAGGTGCCGCGGTGCTGCCCGTGCTGCTGCTGATGCCCTCGCTGCCGCGACGTCGCGCGCTCGTGCGCGGCCTGGCTCGCGCGGTGCTGAAACTGACCCGCATGCGCGTGACCGTGCGCGGATTCGAGCACATCGTGACGCCCTGCATCGTGGTCGCCAATCACGAGAGTTATCTGGACGGCGTGGTGCTGCAGGCGGTGCTTCCGACCAGCTTCAGCTTCATCATCAAGCGCGAGATGGCATCGGTGCCGCTGGCCGGCACGTTGCTGCGACGCATAGGCGCGGAGTTCGTCGAACGCCAGAATCGCCAGCGCAGCGCGGGCGATGCGCGCCGCCTGATGCGCAACGCGGCGCAGGGACAGGCGCTGGCGTTCTTTCCCGAAGGCACCTTTGGCGCCGAAATCGGACTGCGGCGATTCCACATCGGCGCCTTCGCGGCCGCCGCGCGCGCGCATCTGCCGGTGCTGCCGATTGCCATTCGCGGCACGCGCGCCTGCCTGCCGCCCGATCACATACTGCCGCGCCCCGGTCCAATCGATGTGCAGATTCTGAACATGATCGCGGTACCGCCTGCCGCCAACATAGCCGAAGAATTCGAGCGGGCACCGCATATGCGCGACGCCGCGCGTGCCGCGCTGCTCGCGGCGCTGCACGTTCCCGATCTGGCCGCGCGCGATCTCACCGCCGAGGTGCGCGCCGATGCCACGCAGACGCTGCTCGAACGCTTTGCGCGCGAATCGGCGGTGCGTGGCTACGATACCGATCCGGCGCAGCGGGCGGCGCTGGGCCGGCTCGAGGCACTCCGTACACGCGTGCTCGCGGCCCGGCCGGCCGGGTTCCTCGGTCGCTGGACGCGGCGTTTGACCGAGCCGCGCGCGCGAAGCGCGGGTCGGCACGGCATCTATCTTTATGGCGCCGTCGGTCGCGGCAAGACAATGCTGATGGATCTGTTCTTCGACAGCCTTCCGGAGGACCAGGGACAGCGCAGACATTTCCATCATTTCATGCGCGACGTGCACGAGCGTCTGCGCAGCGTGCGGCGCCGGCGCGCGCCGCTCGAGGCGGTGGCGCGCGATCTTGCCGCACAGCTGCGCGTGCTGTGCCTGGATGAGCTCTATGTCAGCGACATCGCCGACGCGATGATTCTGGGCGCGCTGTTCGAAGCACTGTTGCGACAGGGCGTGTGGCTGGTGATCACCTCCAACCAGGCGCCGGCCGACCTTTATAAGGACGGACTGCAGCGCAGCCGCTTCCTGCCCACCATCGCACTGCTCGAGTTCGAGCTCGAGCAGTGTCCGCTCGCGGGCGAGCTGGACTATCGATTGCGCCAGCTGCAGCGCGCGCCCATCTACCTGGACAGCGATGCCAGCGACAGTGACGCGCGCCTGCGGCGATTGTTCGCGCAACTTGAAGGCGAGCAGGGGGACACGCGCCAGGCATTGTCCATTCTCGGGCGCGCGGTGCCTGTGGTGCGCTGCCGGGGCGATGTAGCGTGGTTCGAATTCGATGTGCTGTGCGAAGGCTCGCGCAGCCAGAACGACTATGCCGAACTGGCGCAGGAATTCCGCACCATCATGCTCAGCCACGTGCCGGTCTTCAGCGCTCCCGAGCAGGATGATGCCGCGCGGCGCTTCATCGCGCTGGTCGATGAGTTCTACGATCAGGGCACCAAGCTGATCGTCACGGCCGCGGCGCCGCCCCAGGAACTCTATCGCGGTGACCGGCTCGCGGCGGCGTTCCAGCGAACCGCCAGCCGCCTGGTCGAAATGCAGACCGCGGCCTACCTGGCACGGCCGCGTCGCGAGCAGGTTATCCCGAACTGATTGCGGCGCCGGCCGGGGTAATACCGCTGCTCGTTCAATGCTACGATTCTCAGTATGATTTCCGGCCAAGCCGTCGCGCGCTTCGAGATTCCCTACCGGGGCTGCCTCGCAAGCGACGGCACACTGTGCGGTCCGCTACCGGCCTTCGCCAGTGACGTCGAGCTGCTGCGGCGGCTCTATCGCGTCATGGTGCGCGCGCGCGTCTTCGACACCAAGGCGGTGAACCTGCAGCGTACCGGCAAGCTCGGCACCTATCCGGCCTGCCTCGGGCACGAAGCCACGCATGTGGGGGTGGGTTCGGCCATGCGCGCCGAAGATGTGCTGTTCACGGTGTACCGCGAGATTGGCACCAAGTTCTGGCGCGGGGTCGACATGCTCGACATCCTGCTCTACTGGGGTGGGGACGAACGCGGCACCAACTACCGCAATAGCCCCCAGGATTTTCCCTTCTGCGTGCCGATCGGCTCGCAGATGCCACATGCCGCCGGCGCCGCGCTTGCCTTTCAGATCCGCGGCGAGGCCCGGTGCGCGCTGGCTTTCATCGGCGATGGTGGCACCTCGCAGGGCGCCTTCTACGAAGCGCTCAATCTGGCCGGCGCCAAGAAGCTGCCGCTGGTGTGCGTGATCGTCAACAACCGCTGGGCCATCTCGGTGCCAGTCAGCTCACAGACCGCGGCGCAGACCCTGGCGCAGAAGGCCATCGCGGCCGGCATTCCCTCATTGCAGGTTGACGGCAACGATGTGCTGGTCGTGCGGGAAGCCGTGGAGGAGGCACTTGAACGAGCGCGCTCCGGCGGCGGCCCGACTGTCATCGAGGCACTCACCTATCGGCTCAGCGACCACACCACATCGGACGATGCGACCCGCTATCGTCCCGCCGCGGAGGTCGAAGCTGCGCAGCGCATCGAGCCGCTCGCGCGCATGCGCACTTTTTTGGAGTCGCAGGGTCATTGGGACGATGCGGCCGAGCAGGCGCTGCGCCGGGAGTGCAGCGAGGCGGTCGAGGCCGCCGTCAAGCAGTACCTGGCCACGCCGAAACAGTCCACGGATTCGATGTTCGACTACCTCTATGCACAACTCCCGGCTGGTTTGCGCGCGCAGCGCGAGGATGCGCGCCACTACTCGGCGTTGAAACCCTAGAAAAGAAGAGGATCGGCCAAGTGGGGAAAATGACGATGGTCGAGGCCATCAACATGGCGCATGCCTGGGAGATGGCCCGGGATCCGTCGGTCATCGTGCTGGGGGAAGATGTCGGCGCCAACGGTGGTGTTTTTCGAGCCACCGCAGGATTGCAGCAGCGCTTCGGCAAGTCGCGCGTGCAGGACACCCCTCTGGCCGAGGGACTGATCGCCGGCGCGGCAATCGGCATGGCCGCGCAGGGCCTCAAGCCCGTGGCGGAAATCCAGTTCATGGGATTCATCTATCCGGCGCTCGACCAGATCGCCAGCCATATGGCGCGCCTGCGCAACCGAACGCGCGGCCGTCTGACCTGCCCGCTGGTGCTGCGCATGCCGCATGGCGGAGGCATTCACGCGCCCGAACATCACTCCGAGAGTCTCGAAGCGCTGCTTTGCCATCATCCCGGGCTACGCGTGATCTGCCCTTCCTCGCCGGCCCGTGCCTACGGGCTGCTGCTGGCTGCCATTCGCGATCCCGATCCGGTCATTTTCCTCGAGCCGGTACGGCTCTATCGATTTGCGAAGCAGGAGGTCGAGGACGACGGCCAGGCGCTGCCCATCGGTCATTGCTTCGTGCTGCGCGAGGGCAGCGACCTGACGATCGTGACCTGGGGCGCGATGACCGTGGACAGCCTCAAGGCTGCCGACCAGATGGCCGCCGAAGGGGTCAGCTGTGAAATCATCGACGTGGGCACACTGGCCCCCATCGACTTCGACACCATCCTGGATTCGGTGGTCAAGACCGGACGGCTCCTCATCGTCCATGAGGCAGCGAAAACCGCCGGACTTGGGGCCGAAATTGCCGCGATCGTCGCCGAAGAGGCGCTCTACGACCTGGAGGGACCGATCCGGCGCGTGACCGGCTACGACACCATCATGCCCCTGTACCGGCTCGAGCACGATTACATCCCTGGTGTGCCGCGCATCGTGGACGGCATCCGGGCTACCCTGGCGGATTGAGGCAGACCCATGACCGTATTCAAACTACCGGATCTTGGCGAGGGACTGTCGGAGGCCGAGGTGCTGCGCTGGCACGTACAGGTGGGCGACCGCATCGAGGTCGACGCGCCGATGCTGGCGGTGGAGACGGCCAAGGCCGTCGTCGAAGTCCCCTCGCCGGTCAGCGGGACGATCACCGCGCTACACGCCAAAGCAGGCGACCGGATCGAGATCGGCGCGCCGCTGGTGGAATTCGCGCTCGATGCGGGATCGGCGGCCAGCCCCGCGCAGCAGGCGGCCGATTCCGCCGCCGAGGTCGTCGCGGCCGAGGAGTCAGCCGACTCCGGCACCGTCGTCGGTCATATGCCCTCGAGCGCCGATGAGTATCCCGGCAGCCGTGCCTTCGAATCGACCCCTGCGTCCACCTCGGCGCGGGCGCGCGCAGTACCGGCCGCGCGTGCGCTCGCGCGCAGCCTGGGAGTGGACCTGGAGAGCCTCTCGGGCAGCGGTCGTGGCGGCCTGATCACGGTCGAGGATGTCATGCAACGCGCCGGCCCCGGGCGCGACGGCCCCGGACGCGCCGCGACGCGCGCCGAGGCAGCCGCCCCCGCGCCGCTGCAGCCGCTGCCTGAATGGACCACCGAAGTGCAGCCACTGCGCAGTTTGCGGCGAGCCATGGCCCAGAGCATGAGCGCCTCGCGAGACAGCGTCGCCGCCTGCACGGTCTTCGACGACGCGGACCTGCACCGCTGGGGCGGTGCAGGCGACTATTCCGCACGCGTGCTGCGCGCGATCCTCGCGGGTGTCAGGGCGGAGCCTGGGCTCAATGCCTGGTATGACGCCGCCTCGGAGAGCCGGATACTTATCCGCGAGATCGACGTCGGCCTGGCGGTCGATACGCCCGACGGCCTGATCGTGCCCGTGTTGCGGCACGTCGAGAGCCTGGCTGCCGCGCCGTTGCGCGCCGAACTGGATCGCCTCAAGCGCGCCGCGCGCGACCGCACGGTCCAACCTGCGGAGTTGCGCAACTTCACCTTCATGCTGTCCAACTTCGGCACGCTGGCCGGGCGCTACGCGACACCAGTGGTCGTGCCGCCCGCCGTGGCCATCCTCGGCACCGGCCGCGTGCGGCAGGACGTGCTGGCCGCCGAAGGACGTTTCGAAATCCATGCGCGCATGCCCTTATCGCTGAGCTTCGACCACCGGGTGGTCACGGGTGGCGAGGCGGTGCGTTTCCTGGGCGCGGTCATCGGCGATCTCGAGCAGCCCGGATGAGACGCCGCGGCCCGCAACTCCTGTCGACGCTGTTGCAAGCCTGGCAGGAATCGGTACCCAGCGAGGAATGGCGGCGGCTCGATCATGACGTGCTGCGCGCCGACGGCGCCGCGCTGCTGGAGTTCGGCAATCGCCGCCGCCCCACACAGACACTGCTGCGGGTGTCGTGTGCGCCTGCGAGCGCCAAGGCGGCCTACTCGCTGGTGCAGCTCATCACCGAGGACATGCCCTTCCTCGTCGAAACGCTCAGCATGACCCTGGCGCAAGCCGGTGTCTCGGCGCACATCATCATTCATCCGATCCTGCGCGTGCAGCGCGACACCGCCGGACGCATCCGCAGTCTCGATCAGGATCTCACGGCCGACGGCGGCCGACACGAATCCTGGCAGTACCTGCGCATCGATCGCGTAGGGGATCCGGCCGAATGCGAGCAGCTGCAGCGAAAGCTCAACGCTGCAATCGCAGATGTGCGCCGCGCCTGCAGGGACTGGATGCGCATGCGCAACGAGGTCCTGCGGCTATGCGCCGATATCAGCCGAAATCCGCCGCCGCTGCACGCGGACATCATCGCCGAGAGTCGTGCACTGCTGCAGTACATGGAGTCGCACCACTTCACCTTCCTGGGCTTTCGCGAGAACGTGCTGCGGCGGCGCGGCGGCGCACTGGAGCTGCTGCCGGTGCCCGGCACAGCGCTGGGACTACTGCGGAGGCGGCGGCGGTCCGCGCGCGAAGGCAGCGTACCCGCGGCCAACATCGCGCAGGCACTGCGCTCCACCGATCTGCTGGTGATCACCAAGGCCAACCTGCGCTCGACGGTGCACCGCCCGGGCTATCTCGACTACATAGGCGTCAAGCGCTTCGATGCGCGCGGCCGCCCGGTCGGCGAAGTGCGCATCCTCGGATTGTGGAACTACTCGGTGTATCGCGTCGATCCGCGCCAGATACCGTGGGTGCGCCAGAAACTCAAGCGCGTGGTCGAACATTTCCCGTTCGCGCCCAACAGTCACGACGGCAAGCGGCTGCAGCAGATCCTGCAGACGCTGCCGCGCGATGAACTGTTCCAGGCCAGCGTTCCCGATCTGATCCGCTGCGCCCGCGCCGTATTGGTGCTGCAGGAGCGCTCGCGCGTGCGACTGATCCTGCGTCGCGATGAATTCCGGCGCTTCTGGTCCTGTCTGGTGTACCTGCCGCGCGAACGCTGCGACGCCGTGGCGCAGGCGCGCATCGAGCAGCTGTTGCGCACGGCACTGCAGGGCAACGAACTGGATTCGAGTCTGACCATCGGCAACGAGCCGCGTGCTCAGCTGCACGTGCTGGTACGCGTCGATCCGGCCAGCCAGCCTCACCCGCACGTCGAGCGCCTGGAGAGTGAGATCGCCGAAGCGCTGATCTCCTGGCGCGACCGCCTGCGCACCGCGCTGCGCACGCAATTCGACGACACGCGGGCGCTGGCACTGGAACGCCGCTACGAGCCCGCATTCCCCGCCTCCTATCGCCAGGATGTCGATGCCGAACATGCGGTACGGGACATTCTCGATCTGGAAGAACTCGACAGCGCTCCCGAGCGCATGCAGCTGCGGCTCTATCGCCCACCGCTGCAGCAGCCGCATCGCGTGCACCTGAACATCATCCGCCGCGGCGAAGCCCTGTCGGTATCCGACGTATTGCCGACGTTCGAACACTTCGGACTGCGCGTGATCGCCGAGCGCCCCTACCGGCTCGATTTCGCCGATGGCGGCATCGTCTGGATCCAGGACTTCGAGCTCGAGCACTCCTCCCTGCAGCGCTTCATGGTCGCGCGGGTCGCCGACAGCCTGATGGCGGCGTTCCGCGCGATTCGCGCGGGCGAGATCGACGATGATGGTTTCAACCGGCTGCTGATAGCGGCTGAGCTCGACATGCGGCAGGTCACGGTATTGCGCGCCTGCTGTCGCTACCTGCTCCAGACCGGCATCCCCTTCAGCCAGAGCTACATGGAGCGCGTGCTCGCCACGCATGCGCGTACTGCACGCGCGCTGTGCCACCTGTTCGAACAGCGCCTGACGCCCGCAGCATCGCGCGCCACCAGGTTGCGCGCGGCGCTGCTCGAGCAGCGCGTGGTGCGCGCGATCGAGGCGATCGTGAGTCCGGATGAAGACCGCATCCTGCGCGCCTTCCTGGCCGTCATCCGCGCGACGCTGCGCACCAACTATTACCGCCGCGATGAGAACGGGCTGCCGCGTTCTGCATTGTCGCTCAAGCTCGACCCCGGCCGCATACCCGGAATGCCGCAGCCGCGTCCAGCCTACGAGATCTTCGTGCATGGTCCGCAGTTCGAGGGCGTGCATTTGCGCAAGGGTGCGATTGCGCGCGGCGGCATCCGCTGGTCCGAGCGGCCGGAGGATTTTCGCACCGAGATTCTCGGCCTCATGAAGGCTCAGCACGTCAAGAACACCGTGATCGTGCCGGTCGGCGCCAAGGGCGGATTCGTCGCGCGTCGGCTCGGTACGCGCGCGCCGCGCGAGGTGCAGCAGCGCGAAGTCATCGAGTGCTATCGCGGCTTCATTCGATGCCTGCTCGATCTTACCGACAACATCGTCGGTAGCCGGCTCACGCCGCCGTACCAGGTGCGTCGGCTCGATGGCGACGATCCTTACCTGGTGGTCGCGGCCGATAAGGGAACTGCCACTTTCTCCGATACCGCCAACGCGATTTCCGCCGAGTACGGCTTCTGGCTCGGCGATGCGTTCGCCTCGGGCGGTTCAGCGGGCTACGACCACAAGAAGATGGGCATCACCGCGCGCGGCGGCTGGGAATGCGTCAAGCGGCATTTTCGCGAACTCGGCCGCGACATCCAGCGCCAGTCCTTCACCGTCGCCGGCATCGGCGACATGTCGGGCGACGTATTCGGCAACGGCCTGCTGCAATCCCCGCACATCCGGCTGGTGGCGGCCTTCAACCACCAGCATATCTTCATCGACCCCAATCCGGACCCGGCACGCAGCCTGCGCGAGCGCCGGCGGCTCTTCAGGCTCGAGCGCTCGGGTTGGAACGACTACGACCGCCGGCTGCTCTCGCGCGGCGGCGGCATCTTCGAGCGCAGCGCCAAATCGATCACGCTGTCGGCCGAGATGCGAGCGCTGCTGGACCTGCAGCAACCGCGCGCGACGCCGGTGGAAATCATCCGCGCGGTGTTGTGCATGCGGGTCGATCTGCTCTGGAACGGCGGCATAGGTACCTACGTGAAGGCAGCCAGCGAACGCCACGGTGAAATCGGCGACCGTGCCAACGATGCGCTGCGCGTGGATGGCGCGCAGGTCCGCGCGCTCGTGATCGGCGAAGGTGGCAATCTCGGGTTCTCGCAGCGCGGCCGCGTGGAGTACGCCACGCACGGCGGCCGCCTCAACGCCGACTTCATCGACAACTCGGCGGGCGTCAATACCTCGGACGTCGAAGTGAATCTCAAGATCCTGCTCGACGCACCCGATGCCGGCGCGCCCATTGCGCGCGCACGGCGCAATCGGCTGCTCGCGGCCGCAACCGACGAGGTCGCGGAACTGGTGCTGCGTAACAATTATCTGCAGAGCCAGGCCATCAGCCTCATGGAGCAGCGCGCCGCGGAGGACCTGTCGGAACATCAGCAGTTGCTGCGCTGGCTCGAGCGCAATGGCGATCTGGACCGGTCGGTGGAATTCCTGCCCGATGACGAGGAGATCGAGCAGCGCCGCCGCGAGGGCCGCGGGCTTACCCGGCCCGAGCTGGCACTGCTGCTTTCGTACGGCAAGATCGCGCTCAACCACGCCCTGTCCGACAGTGGCAGCGCCGATGATCCCTACCTGGCACGCGAACTCGAGCGATACTTCCCGCAGGCCTTCCGGCGCCGGTTTGCCCGGCGCATCAAGCGCCATCGCCTGCGCCGCCAGATCATCATCACCGCCACCACCAACAGCATCGTCAACCGCATCGGACCGTCGCTGCTGATGCAGTGCGCGCAGGACGGCGACTCCAATGCCATTGCGGTGGCGCGTGCCTACACGATTGCGCGCGACAGTGCCGATCTGCGCCGCCTTTGGGCCGAGCTGGAGGGACTGGATGGGCGCATCAAGGCCGCCGATCAGTATCGGGCACTGCTCGAGACCAGCGGCTATCTGCGGCACCTGACGCGCTGGCTGCTCGCGCATCGACGCGACTACCCGGAAGTCGGCGCCTCGGTGACACGGCTGCAGCCGCTGCTGCGGGAACTCGCACAAGTGACGCCGTCCGCGCTCGAGGGCCTGGATCGCGCCAGGTATCTTGCGCGCTGCGCCAGCTACGGCGCCATGGGGCTGCCCGAGCGCCTGGCCGAGAACCTGGCCGCGCTCGAGCCGCTGCACGTGGCGCTCGACCTCGTGCAGCTCATGCGCAGCCGCCGTGCCGGCGCGCGCGCGGTCGCGCGGGCGCATTTCGGTCTCGGCGCCCGACTCGGACTGGATTGGTTGCACGCCGCCATCGACCAGCTGCCGGCCAGCGGCGGCTGGAGCAGTGCGGCGCGCGCGCGCCTGCAGAGCGTTTCCTTAAGCGCGCACCTGCGGCTGAGCGCGGCGGCTCTGCGCCCCGCGCCCAGGAGCGTAGGCAGCGGACTTAAGCCCGCGGCCCGCGGCGCGTTGGAGCGCTGGGAGCAGGTACTGCGCGATTTGCGCACGCTGGCGACGCCTGACCTGGCCGCCCTTACGGTTGCCGCCGAGGCACTCGAGGCGCTCGCGGCAGCCCCGGCCGCGGCGCTTCTGGCATAGCGCGGCGCGTCTGCTATAAGGAGAATGCGGTGGCGGGAAAACTCATCATGGTGCGGCATGGCCAGAGCACCTGGAATCTGGAGAATCTGTTCACGGGCTGGACCGACGTCGATCTGACGCCCAAGGGCTGCGAGGAAGCGCGCCAGGCCGGACGCGAGCTTAAACGCGAAGCGCTGGTGCCCGATGTCGTCTTCACCTCGGTGCTCAAGCGCGCGATCCGCACCCAATGGCTCATGCTCGATGAACTCGACCTGCTTTGGCTGCCGGTCGAACGGCACTGGCGGCTCAACGAACGTCACTACGGCGCACTGCAGGGGCTCAACAAGGCGCAGACCGTGGAGCTTCACGGCGAGGCGCAGGTGCAGATCTGGCGACGCAGCTACGATGTTCCGCCTCCGCCGCTTAGCTTAGACGATGAGCGCCATCCGCGTTTCGATCCGCGCTATCGGGACGTGGCTGCTGCGGATCTGCCCGCCACCGAATCGCTCAAGGACACGCTGGCGCGCGTTCAGCCCTACTGGGAGCAGCGCGTGGCGCCCGAGCTGCGGCGCGATCGCACCGTACTGCTGGTCGCACACGGCAACAGCCTGCGGGCCCTGGTCAAGATGCTCGACGGACTGTCCGAGCAGGCTATCGTCGAGCTGAATATTCCAACCGGTGTGCCGCTGCTCTACGAGCTCGACGCGGATCTTACGCCGCGCGGCAGCAGGTATCTGGGCGACGCGGAAGCGATCCGCGCGGCCGCCGAGGCAGTCAAGCGCCAGACGGCAAGACCTCCCTAGACCAAGCTCACGCCTTGCGGCCCGGGTCGGTCATCCAGCCGTCGTAGTGGCCACCGTGCTGCTCTGCCAGCGTGCGAAAACGCTTGGAGTAGTCCTGCATCTCCGTCACTGAGATACGCACGGGCTTGCGCGCGTGCAGCGAGAAGCCGCTGGCACCTTCCCCACCCATGACGCGCGTGTCGATCGTAAAACCTTCCGGTTCGAGCACTGCACGCAGTGTGGTGCAGCTGGGCTCGTCCGGCAGATTGAAGAAAAAGTCGACTTCGTACGGCGTAAAGGCATTGCCACCGGCCGCGCGCAGGTTCTGCACCAGCCGCTCGTCCCAATCATCGTGCGCCGACCCGCGGTTGCGCCGCACGCCAACGTAGATACGGACCGCGGCAAGCAGCGCCGCGGCACAGAGCAGCAGGAAGATCCACCAGCTCATGCCCTGCGCCTATTCCTCTGGCGCGATCGTGACTTTGAGGCCGGACAACGAATCATTGAGCACGATCTGGCAGGACAGCCGCGAGTTGGGTTGCCGCCCGGTGAGGTCGCCGAGCATATCGCCCTCATCGGACATCGGCGGCGGGAGCCTCGGCAGCCACTCCGGATCCACGTACACGTGACAGGTCGCGCATGAACACATGCCGCCGCAGATCGCCGCGACACCATCGTCCATGTCGCGCAGGGGCTCCATCAGGGTAGCCCCATTCGGGGCTTCCACGGAGCGCTCCACGTTGTCGCGATCGATCACTCTCACCGTCGGCATGATTACTCCTGCAATTCAAGGGCCGACTAGTTTGCCGGCCGGAACGCCCGGATGCCAGCCCCATGGCGCTCAGAGCGCCAAGAGCGCTCAGGGCGGCGGCGCCTCTTCCCCGCGCGCCAGGTGCCAGAGCCAGCTCAAGCCCCGGTAAATGGTGATCCGCTGCTCGAGCGCCTCGCCAACCGCCTGTGCACCGAGGCCGGCCGCGGCGGCCAATTCGGCGCGGTGCCGCGCCGCGCCGGGGTAATAAGCCAGCACGCAGGCGACATCCATGAGCGGATCGCTGAGCTGCGCGTACTCCCAGTCGAGCAGCCACAGACGCGAACCCTCCAGCAGGTTGCTCTGCGCCAGATCACCGTGCGCGATGCAGGCGCCAAAGGGTTCTCGAATCAATCCGGCGCAGCAGTGCTCGAGGCGCGCCAGCGGCTTACGCGCCGGCGGCGCGGCCATCTGGCGAAGGTAGCCCTGCGCCACCGACCATGGATCGAATGGCTCGACGGCCGGCGCCCTCAACGCATGCAACCGCTGCAGGCGCTCGCCCAGTCGCCACAGCGCCGAGACATCGTCAAAGTCCTGTTCGCGCCAGACGCGCCCGTCCTCGAACTGCATGATCAGCAGGCCCTCGGCCGCAGGCTCAGCTGCGACGATCGGCGGCGCGATGCCGGCGGCCGCGGCCGCGCGGTGCAGAGCCAGTTCACGCTCGCGGTCGACCCCCGGTCGGCGCCAGGCAGGTCCGTTCAGGCGCACGACGAAACGGCCAAGGCGCGAATCGACGCGAAACACCTCGTTGACGCTGCCGCCGCCGAGCGGCGCGAGCATCAGCGGCGCCTCGCCATCGCTCAGACCCGGCACACGCGCCAGCGCCCAGGGCGGCGGCGCCTTCAGACGCTCTGCAGGCGGTACTTGCGCAGCCATTCGCGATAGCCGAACACGGCGATGATCATGTAGCTGATGAACAGGCCGGCGCTGAAGGGGTAGCCCTGGGAAGCGAACATGTAGGTCGTCACCGAATCGGCACAGATCCAGTACAGCCAGTTTTCGAGCTTCAGGCGTGCGAGCAGCCAGGTCGCAAACAAACTCGTCCACGTGGTCATCGAGTCCAGGTACGGCAGCGCCGCGTGCGTCTCGCGCCGCAGCCACTGCGCCGTCAGCACACTGAGCAGCGCAATCACGGCTACTGCGATGGCGTGATAGCGCAGCGGCCAGCGCCCGATGCCGCCGGCGCGCTCCCCGGCCGTGCGCGTCCAGTTGAGCCAACCGTAGATCGCCATTGCCACGTAATAGAACTGCAGTGCCGATTGCATCGGCAGATGCGCGCTCGCGGCGAGGTACACGTAGCAGACCGAACTGGCCGCCCCGGCTACCCAGCCCATGCGGTTGCGCCGATAGATCAGCAATACATAGGCGAGGCCGAGCACTACGCCGGCGAACTCCACGGCGCTGGTCGCATAGAGCTCGCGCAACAGCGCGTCGATCACGTTGCCAGGGGCCCGAGTACCTTCATGACGAACACGGCCTTGTCGTTGCGTTCGAAGCTGGTGCGCAGTTCGCGCAGCAGGCGCTGCATGACGGTGTCGTATTCGCCGAAGATCTGCGTACTCATGCTGTTGGTGACGATCCGCAACGCCTTATCCGTGTTGATACGCGCGATGAAATCATCGATCGGCGGAATGTACTGCTGGTGCAGCGGATACAGGCTGATTTCGACGCCGATGTCCATCATTGGCTCCTTTACCGGGTGGCGAGTGGCGGGCGACGCCGGCCGCATTCTAGTTGCAAAGCAACGGGCGTTGTTCGATAGTTGAGCTTGCAAACCTTGGGGTGGTCCGTTCCGGACCTGAGATGCCGCAGAGTCGGCGAACCCGTTGAACCTGATCCGGTTAGTACCGGCGTAGGGAGCAGGTGCATGAGATCTCAAAGCCGATTCTTCGCGCTATCCGCGCCCGTCGCAGCGTTGACGCTGCTCGTCTGGTCGGGGCTGATGCCCGCGTCCGCAGCCGCAGCCGCTGAGAGCGACACGCTCGATGAGGTCGTGGTAACCGCAAGCCTGCGGCCCACCAGCGTGACGCAGTTGCCGCAGAGCGTGACGGTGCTCGACGCCGACACCCTGCGCGCGGCAGGAGTGCAGCATTTCGAGGATATCCTCGGCATGATTCCGGACCTCAACTGGACGTCCGGCACGTCGCGTCCGCGCTTTTTCCAGCTTCGCGGCATCGGCGAGGTGGAGCAGTACCAGGGGGCACCCAATCCTTCCGTCGGGTTCCTGATCGATGACATCGATTTCTCCGGCGTCGGCATGCCGGCGACGCTGTTCGACGTTCAGGAGATCCAGGTGTTGCGCGGTCCCCAGGGCACGACCTACGGCGCCAACGCGCTCGCCGGCCTGATCAGCGTACGCACGGCCGATCCGGGCACCGAGTTCGAATTGCATGGCGAAGCCACCGGCGCGACCTACGACACGCGCGCCGCCGGAATCGCCATCGGTGATGGCTTCGCTGGCGGCGATGCGGGATGGCGACTGGTGGCGCAACAGTATCTGAGTGACGGATTCCGTCACGACGCCTACTACGGTATGAACACGACCAATGGCTATGACGAGGGCACGCTGCGCGGCAAGCTGCATTGGCAGATCAATGACGCCCTGCAGGCCGATCTCACGCTCATGCACGTCAATATCAACAATGGCTACGATGCCTGGTCGATCAACAACACTGCCACCACTTTCTCCAACCAGCCGGGGCGCGACGAACAGCGCTCGAACGGGATCGCGCTGCGACTCAGCGACCGGATCGAGGGCCTGGGCGAGTTGCGCAGCACCACCAGCAGCGCCGGCTCGGCCATCCTCTATTCCTTCGATGGCGACTGGGGCAATGACACGCTCTGGGGTCAGTACGCGCCGTATGATTATTTCCAGAGCGACAATCGCTACCGCCACACTTTTGCCGAAGACCTGCGCCTGATCGGCGATGACTCGCGTGCGCTCTTCGGGGTGTTGCGCTGGCTGGCCGGCGCCTATGTACTGCGCCTTACGGAAACCGACCGCCTCGTCTACCAGTACGACGATGTCTACGATGGCGCTGGCAGCAGCGAACTCGACAGCCGCTACGGCGCCACCAATGTTGCGCTTTACGGCTCGCTGGATGCCGATCTTGGACCACGCTCGAAACTATCGGCCGGATTGCGCGTCGAACGACGCACTGCTGACTATCAGGACAGCAGCGATGCAGCTACGCCCTTTCCAAAAGAGATCAACGACATGGTCGGGGGCAATCTCTCCTGGATGTTCGATACCGGACAGGGACAGCATCTTTATACAACGCTGGCGCGCGGCTATAAGGGTGGCGGTTTCAACATTGGCGCGCAGATCCTATCCGAGCAGCGCAGCTTCTCGCCTGAGACGCTCTGGAGTCTCGAGAGCGGCATCAAATACGCGCGCGCCGGCGACCCCCTGGAGCTGCAGGCGGATGTGTTCTACATGCGCCGGCAGCACATGCAGGTATACCTTTCCGAACAGCTGATACAGAACAACCCGCTGGATTACGTCTTCTTTACCCAAAACGCCGCGGACGGCGAAAACTTCGGTTTCGAGTCCGAAGGCAAGTATCGGCTCGGCGAGCACTGGCAGATTTCAGGCAGCGGCGCGCTGCTGCACACGCGCTACCTGGGCGTGGGCGGCGTATTCGAATCCCTGGGGATAGATGGTCGCGCGCAGCCCTTCGCGCCGAACTACGAGGCATCGCTGGCCCTGCAATACACGACACAGTCAGGCCTGTTCGCGCGGCTGGACTCCCACGCCATTGGCAGCTTCTATTACTACAGCAGCGATGCGCAGACCTCGCGCTCGTATCATCTGGAGAATCTGCGCGTCGGCTATCGGCACGACAGCTGGACTGCCAGCATCTGGCTGCGCAATCTCTTCAACGAGCGCTACGCGCAAAATGGTTTCTACTTCGGCCTGATTCCACCCAACTATCCGAACCAGGCGTTCCTTGACCTTGGCGATCCCCGCCAGGTGGGCCTGACCATCAGCTACGATCTGCCCCACGGTCAGCCCCACGATCAATGACAGCGAGAGATTCCCATGGGCGAGCGCGTGCGCGTGTTCCAGGTCGATGCGTTCACCTCCCAGCGGTTCTGCGGCAACCCCGCCGGTGTGGTGCTCGATGCCGACGGCCTTTCGGAAGAGCACATGCGCGCGCTCGCGCGCGAGCTGGGTGGTCGCGACACGGCCTTCCTGTTGCGGCCTGACGCGCCCGATCACGACCTGCGGGTGCGCTTCTTCACGCCGCGCAACGAGGCGGCGTTCGTCGGTCACGCAACCCTGGCCGCGCACGCGGTGCTGGCATCTCTGCAGCTGCCGCCCCGCCCGCGCCAGAAGCAGAAGGCCGGCCTGGTGCAGGTCGAAACCCTGACCGGATCCCCAACCCGCTTCGCCATCCGCCAGCCCGTGCCGAGTCTGCTGCGCAATGTGGATGGGCGCGAACTCGATGCGGTCCTGGCGGCGCTGGAACTCACGCGCGCGGACCTCGACCCGCGCTGCCCAGCCATGATCGCCGGCGAGACCAGTACGCGGCTGCTGCTGGGTGTGCAGGGAGCCGAGGTGCTCGAACGCACGCGACCCGACAATGCCCTGCTCACCGCGCTCTCCCGGGACACCGGCGCGCCGGGCTATTTCGTGTTTGCATTGGACTCCCGGGCAGCGGGACTTCGAACCGAAGCACGCATGTTCTGCCCCGCGCTCGGCATCGATGAGGATCCTGTCAGCGGCAACGCGCACGGCCTGCTGGGCACTTACCTGCTGCAACATAATTTGATTCCCGCGCACGTTCTCGGTGCGGCCGCGCGCTCAGGGCGGATCGAGTTCTCGGGATTTCAGGGGCGCTTTCTTGGGCGACCCGGACGCGTCGATGTGGTCCTCCGACTCGAGCACGGGGCCGTGCATTCGGTCAGCATTGCGGGCGAGGCTGTCATCGTTTTCGCCACCACGGTCGAGTTCCCGTAACCGATCGATTCCCGTAGCATGGGCCCATGGCCACGGGCGAGGATTGGGAACTGCCGGAGGCGCTGCGGCCGCAGCAGGACAAGCTGCAGTTCGATCTGCAGAGCGTCTATCGCTCCGTCGTACTGCTGCATACCGAAATCAGCGAGGATGCATACACCGCATCGATACTCGGCACCGACCGCATTGGTCACGGCGTCGTCATCCGCGGCCGCGAGCGCAAGCTCATCCTTACCATCGGCTATCTGATCACCGAAGCGGAATCAATCTGGCTGACCGACTACGACGGTCGGGTCGTCGAAGCCTATCCACTCGGTTTCGACCCCGTCAGCGGCTTCGGCCTGGTGCAGCCGCTGGGCTCACTCGACGCCCCGGCGATGGAACGCGGCTCCACCAGCACGCTCGCGGTCGGCGACCGCGTGATCGTCGTAGGTCACGGCGGTGCGCGGCATTCGCTCGAGGCGCGATTGATCGCGCGGCGCGAGTTCGCCGGCTACTGGGAATACCTGCTCGAGGATGCGCTGTTCACGGCGCCCCCGCATCCGCAATGGGGCGGAACGGCACTGGTGGGCGAGGATGGCCGGCTGCTCGGTATTGGCTCGCTGTTCGTCGAGGAGTCGATGTCCCAGGAGCGCTTCGACGCCAACATGTTCGTGCCGATCGATCTGCTGGCCCCGGTGCTCGAAGACATGGTGGAGATCGGCCATCCGCGCCGCCTGCCGCGTCCGTGGCTGGGCATCTATACCGCCGAGCAGGCTGATCATGTGATCGTTGCCGGACTCACGCGCGACGGTCCCGCCCATCGCGCGGGACTACACCTCGGTGACGCCATCGTCGAGGTGGCCGGCCAGCGGGTAACCTCGCTGCCGCAGTTCCTGCGCGGTGTCTGGAGCAGCGGATCGGCCGGCGCGCAGGTGCCGCTCACGCTGGCGCGCGGCAGCGAATCACTGCATGTGAGCGTTCAGTCGGCCAGTCGAGAAGATTTCCTCAAGAAGCCGCTCAAGCATTAATAGCCTGTGTCGGGGGCCATGGCGCGCAGCTCGCGCTTATAGGCCAGCATGCGCGCCTGATAGTGCGAGGCACCCTGCGCAATCATGGCCAGGTCATCCGCGCTGACCTGGCGCACGATCTTCGCCGGTGCACCCATCACCACCGAGCCTTCGGGGATTTCGCGGTCCGGGGGCACCAGCGAACCGGCCGCGACGATGCAGTGTCGCCCGATGCGTGCGCGATCGAGCACGATGGCGCCATTGCCGATCAGGCTCTCATCGCCGATCAGGCAGCTGTGCAGCATGGTCATGTGACCGATCGTGGCATCGCGTCCGATAATCGTGGGCGAGCCCGGATCGCAATGGATGATGCTGCCGTCCTGCACATTGCTGCCGGCGCCGACTTCGATGATTTCATCGTCGGCACGCAGCACGCAGTTGAACCAGACGCTGGCGCCCGCGCGCAAAATCACGGATCCGATCAACCGGGCGCCGGGCGCCACGTAGTAGTCGTCCCCGACAGTCCGCGATCGACGATCTCCGATGGCGTAGAAGTTTTGCGTCATGGCCAGAGCATGCACCAGGCTGCCGGCAGCGTCACCCGCTCAATGACCGGGCACCAGCCGCTGCAGGTCCGTGACATCGCCGGGCTGCGCGGGCCGATCCGAGACCGCGCGGATGACCAGATTCGCCAGCCGCGTTTCATCCCAATCACCAGCGCGGGCGGCGCCGGTTGCCGGTGTGGGCGCCGCCGCGCCGAACAGCACCGCCAGCTTGAGCGTTGGTACCAGCCACAGGCGCCAGTGTTCCGGACCGCGCAGAAACAGCACGCCCGCGCTGGCAAATGGCTCCGCCCCGTGCGCCGCCGGCGCCAGTTGCAGACCGAATCCGCGCACCGCATCCAGCGACAGCGGCCGCGCCATGCGCTGTGCCCAGCCTGCAGGCAGGACCTGCTTGCCCTCGAAGTGTCCATCGCCGACGAGCAGGCTGGCGACACGCATCCAGTCCAGCACACGTGCGTGCAGGCAGCAATCCGCGGGCGTTGCCGCACCGTTTGCCGGCAGCTCGATCCAGGCCTGCGCCGCATTGATGGGCCTCCAGATCTTGTTCGACAGGTAGCTTGCGTACTGCTGCTGCGTGCCGGATTCGATGGCGGCGCGAAGCGCGTCGGGATCGAAGCCGCGCATCGTATCGGGGTTCAACGCGCCCTGCCCCGCGGCGGCGCCGGCCGCCATGGCGATCAGAGCTTCCGCGAAGTGGCCGCCATCAATGATCGAGTCGGCGCTAAGGCCATGCCCGTAGTGCTCGAAAACCAGGTGGTCATCGCGCATGACCACGAATGCCGACCACTGCGCAGCGGCTGGATCCTGCAGTGCTCGCTCGAGCGCCGCGGCATCGATTCTTTCATCCGCCGGCAATGCGCGCGGCAATCCGCCCGCATCGCCGCCCGCAACGACCACATGCGGGCGCAGCGTTTGCGTGCATCCGAGCGCAAGCAGGATGAATGCAGATCCGGCAACGATGGAGCACCCTCGGTTCATGCGCGCCGGATCTGTCCGCAGTAACGCGCGCGGCCGCGCGCGAGCTCCAGTTCGTGGGTCGCCCGCACCGGCCATTCATCCAGATGATGCGTCGTCATGACGATGGTCGTCCCGTCCGCGATCGCGCGCTCGACCAGCGAGCGCAAGGCCGCGCGCGTGCGCGCATCGAGGCCGGCATAGGGCTCATCGAGCAGCAGGATATCAGGCTGATTGATCAATGCACGCGCGAACAGCACGCGACGAAGCTGACCGTACGAGAGTGTTCTCACCGTGCGAGCCGCGAGCGCTCCGGCTCCCACGCGCAGCAATGCGCGGCGCGCACGAGCCTGCTCGCTCGCGAGCAGCTCGCTGTTGAGTCCGACGCTGGCGTGAATGCCCGAGGCCACCAGATCCAGAACCGGCAGATGGCGCGGATAGATTGCCTGCAGCTCGGGTGCAATCAGGCCGACGTGTCGCTGAAAGCTCTGCAGCGGCACGCCGGGCTCGATGCCCTGACGCGAGATGGTCCCACTGCTGGCCACGCCAAGATCGCCGTAGAGCATTTGAATGAGGCTCGACTTGCCACTGCCATTGGCGCCGTGAACGAGCCAGCAGTCCGCACGGCAGATATCCAATGAAAGATCATGCAGCACCCGCACGCCCTCGCGCCAGGCACTGGCGCGCCGCAGGGACACCAGCGCCTCTCGTGGCGGTCGCATGCGAGCTTCTGTGGCTCTGGCGCGAAACGCGGGGCGAGCGGCGCGCAGGCGAGAGAGAGCGGCCCGGTGCCAGCGCGCCGTCAGCGCGCGCCGCGCCGTGATGCGGCCGCGCTCGATGCGGCACAGGTGGGTCGCGACGGCGGGCACATCCTCGATCCGATGCGTCGTCAGCACCCAGGGCAGCGCCGAGCGGCTTAAGACCGTGAGGCCGTGTGCGAAGCGTTGTCGATTGGTGGCGTCCAGTCCCGTGAACGGCTCATCCAGCAACAGCAATCTCGGACGCCACGCCAATGCGCGCGCCAGCAGCACGAGCCGACGCTCTCCATAAGAGAGTGTGAGGAATCGGCGCTTGACGAGCGTCGCGATCCGCAGCCGCGCCAGCAGGCGCCCCACCTGGCGCCGATCGGTCTCACTGAGCGGTGAGAGTGGAATATCGGTGCGATGCAGTCCGGTGGCGACGATGCGCTCTACCCGGTGATTCCATTCGTAGTGTTCGTATCGGTCCTGCCGTTCGGGTCCCAGATAGGCGATTTCTTCCTTGACGCCATAGGGATCATCGAAGAACTCACCCGCCAGGGCATAACGGCGCAACACCGATCGACCCGGTGTCGGCCACACATCTCCCGCCAGCAGCTTCAACAATTGTGTCTTGCCAGCGCCGTTCGGCCCCATCAGCACCCATCGCTGCCCTGGGCGGATGTGCCAATCGACCTGGCGCAGCACCGGGCTGGCGCCGAGCCTCAGTCGCACCTGGCGCAATTCGACATCGATAAAACGCGCCTTGGGGCGGGTGGCACGGGCACGCTGAGACAATTCCGGTTTCCTGGGCGGTCCAAAACCAGCACTCTATCCGGGAATTGGGGGGCAATTACGGGGCGAAAAAGACGCTGCCGGCATTCGGCGCCCACCGCGGGGGGTGTGAGGTGAGCACTAGTGCCGGCAGCGTTGCCGTTGGCCTAAAAATTAAGGCCGCACTTGCAGACGAAATCGCCTGTGACTTCGATAATGCAACCGATATGCCAGCGACCCGATTCTGGCGCCATTCCTTAGGCGGCATCCGCGGACGGACGGATTTTTATCAGACTGCATAAGGGGTTGAGCCCACGGAGGCGCAAGGGATACCGGGGCCGCAGGGCCGGCAGCGTAGGCTGGGGGTGCCGCGGAATTGACCCGCAACGGCGCACCCGGGACGCCGGACGCACCACTCGGGGGAATCGGTCAGCATGCGCTGACCCTGCAATCGGCGCCTCACCAACGGTGGCGCCGGGTGCATCGGCCTATGCTCGAGGGCACATCTACACCGGAGGACCTCATGACACAAAATCAAAAGCCGCAGGGCGACAAAGCGCAGGGTGACAAGGTTCAGGGCGAGGGAAATTACGAGGCGGCGCGTCGCTATCGCGAAGGAGTGAATGAATTCCTGACGCACGCCGATATAGAGGACATTGCTCACAAGGCGGCTCCCAAATCCGCGCTCGAGGCGCGCGAACTGGCGCTCGCGGCCGAGAAGGGCCAGCTGCGATCCAAGGGCGATGACCCTGCCGACGTCGGGGCGATGTATCCGGGCCGGGACGACGCCCAGCCCTAGCTCAGTTCCAGCCTCGGCAGGCGCGTACTGGTCGCGCCGCTGAGGCGTTCCCGATGCAGTACCTTCGCACGCATCGCGGCGAGTTCCTGGGCATGCGTCAATTCCACCGTCAGGATGGATTCGATCAGCTGGCACGTCGCTGCATCGTGCGCGCCGACGTACTGCAGAATCTCGCGATAGCTATCGATAGCGATGCGCTCAGCGATCAGATCTTCCTCGAGCAGATCGGCCAGCCGGTCGGCATCTCCTTGCTCGCCGTCGTCGTACACCTCGGCGCTGGCAGCCAGTGCGGGCGCCTCCTGGACGACCTCGCCGCCAAGCTCCCGGATCCGCTCGGCCAGGGCATTGGCGTGACCCTGCTCTTCCAGCGCGTATTTGAGGAATTCGTTGCGGATGGCCTGCGCATTGGGTTCGCCCAGACGCGTGGCATGACTTTGATAGCGCGCGACACACACCAGCTCCGTGGCCAGCGCTGCATTCAGCAATGACGCGATGGCAGCCGGCGAATCGACCGCGCGCGTCCGGACGTGATGGCGAGTCCGCTGGCGCATGGCCGCAACCTGGCTCAGGAATGGATACATGCCGTCCAGTGTTTGATTGGTCAGATTGGCAGACATGGCCGGCGGCTCCCTACCCTCGGTATGCTGTAATTATTACCAATATCTACGGATTTTTTCTGCGCACCAGGTAGCGATTTAAGACAGTACCCAACATCGGCACCAATGGCGCCCATGGAATCAGGCGGCCAACAATCGGTAATAGACCCGGCCGTGCCAGTACCAGTCCCAGGGCTGCGCCGCTGGCAATCAGTCGGCCGCCGCGACCGGTAGCGGCGCGCATAATGAAGCTGCGTGGAAAGGCATCGTCATCGCGACGGCGGCTGCCCCTGAGCGCTTCCACCAGCGACACAATATCCATTCGCGATTGCTGCAGGCGCTCACGCGCCCGATCGGCAGGGTCCTGTGGCGCTGCCAGCGTCATGGCTGCCTCAATCGCCACGGACATCCGGCGCCGCAACGCCGGTGCGGTCCAGACCCGCGAGCGAGGGATACAGAATCACAAGCTGGCGCAGATCCTCCCGCCATTCCGCCGCGACGCGCTCGAAAGGTCTTGGCGTTTTTTCTGCCCAGCCCTGACTCGCGTACCAGGCTCCGCCGACGGCGATGGCGGTAAAGGCGCCAAACAGTCCGCCTATCGCCTGCAAGCGATGCGGTCCGTCCCAGGTCGCCGCGATGACCCAGGCGCAAACCATGAGTGCGGCCACCCCGCCCGCTGTCAGCAGGATCGCCATACCCAACAGCTGCCGGCGCCACTGGCGTCCGGCAGCTGCCGTTTCATCGATGAGCAGATCCGAATAGGCAACCAGGTGGCGCAGCAGCGCTGGAACGAGTCGGGACAGCAGGTCCAGCATGAAACGCCAAGTGCCTTAAGGCTAACGACGTGAGGAGACAGCCGTGACGCCGACTCCTACGATCAGCCCAATTGCCGCAGCCAGACCTATGGCCGTCCACGGTCGCTCGCGCACATAGTCATCGGCCTGCTCTGCAGCCGCACGCGCGCGATCGCGCAATGAGTCGGCGGTATCGCTGGTCAGGCGTCGCACATCACTCAGTGCGCCCACGACTTTGGCGCGCGCCCGCGTGACATCGGCGTCAGACACATTGCCGACACGCTTGACCAGGTCCTCGACGTCGGCGACAAAGGCGCGCAGCTCATCGCCCGCGTAATCCTTGACGTTGCCTGCGCGCCGGCGGAAGTCGCCGGCTGCTTCCTTGCCGGCTCGATGGAGACTATCAACAGTATCGTTTGCATTCGCGCTCATACGCACCTCGGGTCAATATTGGTTCGGATCGTTAATACTTTGAAGCGGTCAACTTCTGTGTCGATCAGCATGCCATTCCGATGTGAGCTATATTGTCCGCTCGGCGCCGCAAGCGCTGTAGGATGAGGCTCACAGCGGCGAATACCATGATCCGGTCGCGCCAAATCACCCGCATCGTCGCGCTCTCGATGGCCTTCGCGCTACTGGCAGCGCTGGTGATCATCGCCGAAATCGGGCAGAGCGGCCAGAAGGAAATCGACGGGCGCATCGCGCTGTCGCAGAAGCGCCAGATCCTGCTGGCGGAATTGCTCGAGGAGCTCTCGCAGGCAGAAGCCGGCCAGCGCGGCTATGTGCTCACGGGCGATGGCAAATACCTGCAGCCCTATCAAAACGCCCGCGATCGCATCGAGCCCACGCTCGATCGATTTACCGATCTGTTTCGCAACGCCGACGGACGGCCGCTGGCCAATACCGAACAGCGCGACACGCTGCGACACCTCAGGCTGCTGATCGGCGCCAAACTCGCGGAGATCAGCGCCTCGCTCGAACTTTATGTCACGCACGGCTCGGAACAGGCTACTGCATTGATTGGCACCGATCTGAGCAGCAATACCATGCACGAGATTCGTGCCGCGGTTGCCACTTTGCGCGACGCCGAACGCAACGAGGTCGATGCCGAGGTGGCCGGCGCCGAGCGGCTGCGGTTGGTGTCACGTGCGCTCATGGGCGGCGTCGTGCTGCTGAATATCACCCTGTTGATCGTCTCGGCCTCGCTGCTGGCGCGCCAGGCGCGCCGACGCGCCGAGCTGACCGAGCAGCTCGCCAACGAAAATGAGGAGCTCGAGCGGCGTGTGCGGCGCCGCACTACGGAACTATCGGCGCTATCGAGCCATCTCCAGCAACTTTCGGAAAAGGAGAAAGCCTCGCTGGCGCGCGAGCTGCATGATGAACTTGGCGGACTGCTGATCGCGGTAAAGATGGATGTGTCATGGTTGCGCAAGCGCTCACCCAGTGCCCTGGATCCGGATATTCAAACTCGCTGGACGCGCGTGCTGAAGCTGCTGGATGACGGCGTCGACTTCAAGCGACGCATCGTGGAGAGCCTGCGTCCGACATTGCTGGACAACATGGGATTGCTGCCGGCGGTGCGCTGGATCACGCAGGAGACGTGCAGCCGCGCCGACTTGCACTACAGCGAATCTCATCCGGAAGCCGAGCCCCTGCTGGCGGACGACGCCGCCATCATGGTGTTTCGCCTCGTGCAGGAAGCACTCACGAACATTGTGAAGCACGCTCACGCCTCGGAAGTGCGGGTCGAAATCGCGATGGGTGAAAGCGAGCTCACAGTCATCATTACGGACAACGGCGTCGGCATCGCGAGCGACCGGCGCGACGCCGTGGGTTCGCACGGCCTCGCAACGATGCGCCATCGCGTGCGCAGTTTCGGTGGCACTCTTGATATTGAGTCGATGTCGCCCAGCGGTACGCAGTTACGGGCCACGCTGCCGCTGGCCATGATTCTCAAGTCGCAGGCGCCCCTGCTGCCTGCGCCGCAGGCGATCGCGGTCGCTCAGTAACGGACGGGCAAGCACCAATTAGTTGGGTTTGTCACTATTCGGGCTATTCGGGCCATTCGGGGGCCCGCACTCGGGCAACTGCGCGCCGATCTCCTGCAGCAGTATCGGCAAGCGCTCAAAATCGCGCAGTTTGTCGAGAAAGTGTCGCGCACCCAGCGCCGCCGCGGCGCGCCGGTACTCCGCCAGATCGTAGTTGGTGAGCACAATGACGACGGTTTTCCTGACCTGATCGTTCGGGATAGCGCGCAGCACGCCGAATCCAGTGCCCTGTCGCAGGTGCAGGTCCAGCAAGACCACATCGACCGGCTGACGCTGCAGTACGGCCAGGGCATCCGCTTCGCTGTCGACGGTTCCGGCCAGCTGCACGCCCGGCACGCTCAACAGAGTCTCGCGCAGCCGTTCCGCCAGAACGCGCGAATCCTCCACCAGTAGCACCGAGAGATTACGCAAGCTCATTTCCGCACGGGGATTTTGCAAGCCGGCCGAATTCATTGTGTGAAGTTACGGTCACTTGGCTACCGGAGTAAAGACGTGGATTCGCGCCGTCTGTGATCGGACACAGCCTACAGCTGCGTCCACACCATGGTTATTGGATGATTCCGTTCCTCAATGCGTAGGTGGTTATGTCGGCATTGGTCGCCAGATTCATCTTTTCCAGGATCCGCGTCCGATAGGTGCTCACGGTCTTGACCGAGAGGCAGAGCTCGTCGGCGATCGAGGATACCGCGCGACCTGATGCCAGTTTGCAGAATATCTGAAACTCGCGTTCGGACAGGCGCCGGTGCAGGGGTTGATCATTGTCGCCGTTGAGATCCGATAACAGCAGCTCCGCCAGGTTAGCGCTTACGTATCGGCGGCCCTGCATGACGGCGCGCGTTGCCTTAAGCAGTTCCTCGGGAGCGCACTCTTTGGGCAGATAGCCGCCGGCGCCGGCCTTGAGCACGTTGATGGCGTATTGACGCTCGGGAAACCCGCTGAGCACCAGTACTTTGGTTTCAGGATAGCTGGCCCGCACGTAACGCAGGATGTCCAGCCCGCTGCGATCGGGCATATTAATATCAAGGATGACCAGGTCCCAGCTGCCGGAGCGCAGCTTATCGAGCGTCTCGTTACCCGATGCGGCTTCGCCGATCTCGGTGATGCTGCGATCCTCGGTGAGGAATTGCCGCAGCCCGGCCCGTACCATCGCATGGTCGTCCGCAATGAGAATTTTTGACATGCTATTGATCTCCCTGTCTCTCGGCACTTGGTCGAAATTTTCGATTCGATCGCGGTCTGGGATGTCTCAGGCCTGCGCCCCGACACCTTGTTGTTCGACACCTTGTCGTTCATAGGCGGCGAGCTTGTTATACAGCGTTTTAAGGCTGCATCCCAGGGTTCTCGCCGCGCGATTCTTGTTGCCGGCCCAGTGCGCCAGCGTTGCCTCGATGAGCCAGCGCTCCGCCTGTGCCAACGAGGAGCCGATCGGCACCTGAATCCCACCGTCGCCGTCCGCCCGCGCGGCGCGATCGGTACTCGCCGCGTAGATATTCATCGGCTGCGGATCCAATTCCTGAGCGCAGATGATGAATGCGCGTTCGATCGCGTTTTTCAGTTCGCGCACATTGCCGGGCCAGTGGTAGTCGCGCAGGGTGTGCGATGCGGTGTCAGCGAACTTCTTGGCCGTATCGTTGCGCGCGTTGAGCTCATTCAAAAAATGATCCGCGAGCAGCACGACGTCGTCGTCTCGTTCGCGCAGCGGCGCCAGGCTGATGGGAAATACCGCCAGCCGGTACAGCAGATCTTCGCGCATGGAACCATCGCGCACCGCCTGCACCGGAGAACGATTGGTCGCGGCGACCACGCGCACGTCGGTTCGCAACTCCTGCGATCCACCGACACGGTAGAAGCGCTGGGTCTCCAGAAACCGCAGCAGCCTGGTCTGCATATCGGCACTCATCTCAGTGACCTCGTCCAGGAATAAAGTCCCGCCCGAGGCTCGCTCGACCAGCCCGGCATGGGTGCGCGAGGCGCCCGTAAAACTGCCGCGCTCGAACCCAAACAGCTCCGACTCGATCAGCGTGGGCGGCAAGGCGCCACAGTTGATGCCGAGAAACGGACCGGTGCCGCGCAAACTGCGTGCATGGATGGCCTGCGCCACAAGTTCCTTCCCTGACCCGCTCTCGCCGGTGATCAATACCGTCGCGTCCGTCGGTGCGACCTTCTCCACCAGTTCCCGGACGGCCTTGATGGCGTTAGAGCGGCCGACCATGCAGTTCGACATGTCAGTCATTCCCATCTCCGGTGTTCTGAAGGGTGAGCGAAAAACGTCCCAACCTTTGTAACAACCGTGCCGTTTTGACTACAGCGGCTCTGACCGAAGCGGGCGTCGGACTTTGAAAAATTTTCCGTCGGTGTTTGTCCTACATGATCCGGCCGGGATTGCGGCGGTGCCGCATGGCCCCTGCGCGGTGTCGCGCGGGCGGCCTTTGCTATCTTGTATTACCTACTCTGGAAACTGATCTATGAGCACAGTCGTTCTGCTGACCTTTTCGAACATCTTCATGACTTTCGCCTGGTACGGGCACTTGAAGTACGGCCATGACTGGCCGCTCTGGAAAGCCATCCTGGTCTCCTGGGGCATCGCGCTGATCGAATACTGCCTGGCGGTCCCGGCCAATCGTTTCGGCTTCGTGGAGTTCTCAGGATTCCAGCTCAAGATCATTCAGGAGGTGGTGACGCTCACTGTCTTCGTATTCTTTGCGATCTTTTTTCTGAAGGAGAAGCTCGCCTGGAATTATCTCGTGGCGTTTGCCTTGCTGGGCGCGGCCGCGTTCTTTGCCTTTGCCTTCAAGGCCCCTGTACCTGCCTGAATCGCATGCGCCGAAGGGATTCAAAGCGCGCCGAGTCCATCAATGCGCTCAATTGCTGCGACAGCACGCCGAATTTATCGATCGCCGCGAGATTCTGAGTCTCAGCAGCGCACGTTGCCGGCGTAAGGGGACGCCGCCACAAACCGTCACCACAATATCGGTAACTGTCACGAACTCCCTACAGCACTGCCGAGAGCGCATCCATAGGGTGCGATATCAGAGCATTCGCCACCGTACCGGGAGACACGAGATTGCACGCATAGTTCACCGAGGCAGCGCACCACGGTTTGAGGTCAACCGATGCATGTGAAGCTCCGAGTCCGTCGGGTTCGGTTCAGGCGATCGCTATTGGTGCGCGACTGCCCGGGGATGCTGGCCTGGACGGTCCGTATCTTCTCCCGCGTGTACCAGGCCATACGGTTGTGATGTCGGATCGTCAAAGCAATTTGCAACCGCGAATTTCAATTCCGCGATTGAGCCCCACTCACCCGCAACTGCGCCTGCACCGCAACCACATGGCGGCAGGATTGTTCCAGCTGGGCATCGTTGTCGGGCTGCTGGTGTTGCAGCAATGGCCCGGCTTGGCTGCATCGCTCCCGGCACCCACGGCATATCGATCCAGCCCTGCGGATCAGGTCCAGCGCCCAGTAACAACGGTGCAGCTAACGTAATGCTGCAATCTGCCGGTTCAGCGCCTCCAGCCGTTCCACCGCGCCAGACATGCCCAGGGCAAACTCGCGCAGCGGGCGCTGCTGCCGGCGTTCCAGCTCATCGATCTGGAGCTCTGCCGAGCGATACTCCACCAACTTTCCGGTCACCACGTCCAGTTTGCTCGACAGCACATCGACCGCCGAACCCGAGTACGCCTTGTGCCCGGCGATCAGATTCGCATTGATGAACCGCACCACGTCGGTCACAGCCGCGCGATCTGTTGCAAACGCCACCTTTGTGAACACACCGGTCACGTCGTCATAGATCTGAATGATCCCGCTCATTGCTCCGTCCTCCGTCAGTTGAAGTCTCCGAGCCGGCGTTCACGTACCCGGCAAGAATCTCATGGACATCATTGGTCGGCTTAAAGCGCCTGATCGACCTCGAGTCCAATGTGCAAGTCATCAACCGCCATACCGGTCAGATCAATTGCGGTGCCGCCCGCATTGACCAAACTGTGAGCGAGCAGGCTACGCAGGGGCGTGCGAAAGCACTGTAGGGAAATTGTGACACTGCGCAGCAAACGCGCGCACTTCACAAAAGCACGCTCGCTTTGCGCACAGGCGTCGTGCTGCACCGGGCGGCATCGTGCCCGTCCCCCATCAACATGTTTCGCAGCAAGCCATGACCTGCGTCGGCGCCGCTGCGCTCAACTGTCACACTCTCCTTACAGTGCTGATCTGGCCGCCCCGCTACGCTCAACGGCATATGTCAAAGCTGCAACGGGGAGCGCAGTTCTTGAAGCGTCAGACACCAATTCCAGTCACTCACACGCTGGCGGATGCTTTGCCCGGCAGTAAGGCAGCTCCGATTGGGGCGAGCTCCGACAGCGTAATGCATACCATCGAGCTGAGCCGCCTGACCGAGATGACGCTACAGCAGAACCCCAATGCAATGCTGATCGTCACGCCGAACGGCACCATTTGGGACTGGAGCAGCAGCGCCGAATGGGTCTTCGGCTTCACGGCCAATGAAGCCGTCGTTCGTGAGCTGCTGGAAGGATGGCACCCTATCCATATGTTGCTACCACCAGCCAGTTTATCGAAGATCCGGATGCGGCCGGCCCGCTGATCATGCTGACGAAGAACGATGTGACCTACCTGCGGGTCCGGCGCGACGCCAAACCTATGCAGGCCAAGTTCCGCGAGCTCCTCGATCTGCTGCTGCCGCCGCGCTTTCGCAGCGCACACCAAGCGCACCGGGCACAGCAATTTGACAGGCCCCGCGATCGCTCCATGGGCACCGCGCCGGACTTCTTTGGTCTGCGCAAAGATAGCAGCGAATTCCCGGTCGAGATCAGCTTGAGTGCACTCGAGACCAAGGATGGAACGCTGATATCGAACGGCTCGATAGCGCTGGTCTACAGGGAGGGCACCCGCGGCACGGCGTTTCATGTCGGATGGCCGCGTTTTCAATGGGACACGAAAGCCGATGCCTGACCCTCCTATGCCCAGTGTACTGCTGGTCGACGACGACGATGTCGCGGCCGAGGCAGTCGCACGCGGCCTGCACAAGCACTGGGTGGATTATCCGATCGTGATTGCCGAAGATGGTGTGACGGCGTTACAGATTCTTCGCGGCGCCCACGCGACACGCCGTATCTCCAAGCCGTATCTGGTGCTGTTGGATCTCAATATGCCCCGCATGGGCGGGATCGAGTTTCTGCGCGAATTACGTTCAGACGCAGGGCTTCGCGACACCGTGGTCTTCGTCCTCACCACCTCGAACGCGAAAGCCGATGTGAAGCGCGCGTACCAGCAACACATTGCCGGCTATATGGTGAAGTCGGCGCTAGGGCCGCAATTCTGCGAATTGGCGCGCTTTCTGACCGAATATCGCGCCGCGATTCTGTTTCCCTGAGTTGCCGGCGCTTCGCGCCCGCCGCCTGCAGGTGCGACCCCGCCCCCATGGGCGACCCCGGTAATCGGTAAGTTCTACCATTTAACTGACGCCGAAGCCTGCCGTGCAGGACCTGCCGCACAGACGAGCGCGAAAATCGGGAACATGCTTCTCACTCATTCCGTGACGGGTATCCCTGACAGCCGCACGAGAACAGGAACCGAGGCCACCGACATGAGCCGCTCAGCAACCCTGCCCCCAACGAGTGTCCTGGTCGTGGACGATCACGGCATCGTGCGGGAAGGAGTCTGTGTGCTGCTGGCTAAAGAGAAGAGCCTCACCGTAGTCGGCTCTGCTTCCACTGGTACCGAGGCCATCGCGGCCGCGGCACGCCATCGGCCCGATGTGATCGTCATGGATCTGATGCTGCCGGACATGAATGGCATCGACGCCGCGCAGCAGATCCTCACGCTGCTGCCACAAACGCGCATCGTCGTGTTGTCAGCCTGCCACACCCTGGAGCATGTCCACCGCGCCATGCGCGCCGGGGCTCATGGCTACGTCATCAAGGGCGCGCTGGCAGCCGAACTGGTTAATGCGGTGCACGCCGTGGCAGTCGGAAAACAGTATCTGAGCGACGGCATTGCGCTGGCTTTCCCGGAAATTATGCTTGGTTTCGACTGCCGGAAGAGCCCGCTGGAGCGCCTTAGCTTCCGCGAGCGCGACGTGCTGCGTCGAGTGGTCGCGGGTGCATCCAGCACGCAAATTGGCCAGCAGTTATCGCTGTCGCCCAAGACCATCGATACTTATCGGGGCCGGCTGATGACCAAGCTCGGCGTGCCCAATCGCTCGGCATTGATACGCTTCGCTATCGAACACGAACTTGCGGTGCTGTGAGCGTTCGCAGTGTTCAGAAACTGTGACGCATCACCGCCTGCCGCCTGCCAGCTGTCACAGTTTCCCTACATTTACAGGTCCCGGATCCCACTACTGTTCCTGGGGGTTGTGTTGCTGTCTCGAAACTCCAGGGGATTGAATGGAAAGCGCGCTCCGAGACTTGTTTGAGGGCCGCGGTGCGGCGGATCGCCGGCGCGGGCAACGCCCCGAGCTGGCATCGACCGATGCGAACAATTTCGTGCCGCGGCACCACCTGACGGTCCACTTTCAGCCCCAGTTTGAGGTCGCAACCGGCCGCGGCCTGGGCGTCGAGGCGCTTGCCCGCTGGACCGGCGCCGACGGCAAGCCAGTACTGCCTTCGGTCTTCGTTCCGCTCTCGGAGCGCACACGAGTGGTTGGCGCGCTCGGCACCTGGGTACTGCGCGAGGCCTGCCAATCGGTGGCTGCCTGGCACGATATGGGCATGCCACTGCCCACGCTCAGCATCAACCTGTCCGCCCTGCAGGTCAACAACGACCTCTGTGTCGCCATTGAAAACATCATCGATGCCACCGGCCTTCCGGGACCGCGACTGGAGCTGGAGATAACGGAGGGCGTACTGATACCGGACCGCAAGCTCGCCGTCGAATGTCTCTGGAGGCTCAAGAATCGCGGCGTGCACATCGCCATGGATGAGTTCGGCACCGGCTATTCGAATTACAGCTACCTCTCCACGCTCCCCGTTGACCGCCTGAAGCTGGATAAGTCATTTGCCGAGCGCATGACCCGCGACAAGAGAACGGCCGCAATCGTCCGCTCGCTGATCGCGATGGGCAGGGAGATCGATATCGCGGTAATGGCTGAAGGCATTGAGACCGAACGGCAGTTTGGCATGCTGGAGGAGATGGGATGCACCGAGGCGCAGGGCTGCCTGTTCGCACGGCCCGCCTTGGCGAACCAGGCACGAACGTTGCTGATGACGCCCTGGGGCGAGCGGCGAGTCGAGCGGACTGCAAGTGCGAATTAGCTCAATTGGCTCGCGCACCCCCGCCAGCAATGCCACATCCCACACTGCGGAAGATCAACAGATGCCAGTCAATAAAGTAGCGCGGCGCAAACCGGCGCTGCCGGTCGTGCCCGACGATAGTTTCGATTCGCTGCGCAAGCTGTTTACCTCCAGGGAAGCAGGCGAGAGTGCAAGCCTGGCCACGCTGCAGGAAAAACTGCATGCGACGTTGATGCACGCGCAGCAGGAAATCGACCGCACCTTGGATGAGATCCGCACGCGCACCCACCGGCTGCACGGCGCGGCGGCGATACTGGGATTCGCCGAGCTGGCGGCCGTAGCCAACACGCTCGAGCAAGCCACTGCGGCGGCGGCCGGGTTGCAGGAGCGACGAGTCAACACGCGCGTGAGCCAGACGCTGAAGATTCTGATCCAACTGCTAAGACAGCACACGTCGAGTGTTCCATTTTCGACCCCGCCTTCAAGCGCGCCATCTCAGGAAGGCGTCGCGATGCGGGCCGGGACCATCGCGCGTCCTCGGTCTCAACAAGCCCGCGGGCAAAGTCCGCATAACAGGACCAAGGCCACCGGCAGGTGCTCGCGGACCGGCGTGAACCCGGCGTTGCAACGAGCAACCGGCTCGTGCGAGCCGATGCTCGGGTCGTGACCGTCTCAGGTGCGCACGCATGCCCATCGAACACCCAGACAGGACCGCTAACATGCCGAGTTCATTCGTCTCTTTCCGACCGCTTAGAACGCCTGTAGCCATGGCTGTGTTGCTGATGGTGCTGGTGGGCTGTTCCTCCTGGACGCCAACGCAACCTCACGTGGCGATAGTTGTAGGCCTCGCTGTCGTGGCCGGCGCCTTGGTCGCGAGCCAATCGCATCACGATCAAACCAGCCCTGCACCAACGGTGGGAATACAGTCATCGCCCGGCCGGCCTTTGATGCCGCAGATGCTCGCTTGCGCCAACAATGTGGCCTGCGGTGCGACTTCAGTCCATTGATGGCGGGACCTAACCCGCTGCGCCGGGAAGATTATTTGGCGCGCCCGGACGGATTCGAACCGCCGACCCTCAGGTTCGAAGCCTGATGCTCTATCCAGCTGAGCTACGGGCGCTTGGATCCTAAGCATGGTGGCACGATCGCAGCGCGAGAACCACAGCGGCACAAAGCCGCTGGCCGCGCGAGGTAACATGCTCCCATGCTCGACCCTCAGGCTGCAGAAAAGCTGATTGCCGCAAACCTTGCGAGCCTGCCCATCGAATCATTGCCCGTGGGCCAGTGCGCCGGCGCGGTGCTGCGTGAAAATATCTACGCCGAGCGTGACCAGCCACCTTTCGACCGGGTGGCCATGGACGGCGTCGCGCTCACCTCCCAGGCCACCGCAGCAGGCCGCCGACACTTCAAGCTGCAGGCGACGCAGGCGGCCGGGGACGCACAGATCACTCTGGACTCGGCCGTGTCCTGCATCGAGGTCATGACCGGAGCGGTACTGCCGGCCGGCTGCGATACAGTAGTGCCGGTCGAGGCCCTGCGCAGCGCCGACGGCTACGTCGGTTTGCAGGACGGTCCGGCACCTGCCGCCTGGAGCAACATCCATCGCCGCGCCAGCGACTGCCCGCAGGGCACGCTGCTGCTGCCGGTGGGCACTTTGTTGAATGCGCCCGAAATCGCCGTGGCGGCTTCCGCCGGAATGGCGCGCGTCCGGGTCAGCAGCCAGCCCGCCATCGTCGTGGTCTCTACCGGGAACGAGCTGATCGAGCCGGGCGATCCGATCGCGCCGCACCAGATCCGCCGCTCGAACGCCTATGCGATCACCGCGGCATTGCGGCGCCGGGGGTTCCAGCGCGTCGCCGACGATCACGTGCCGGACCAGGCGGCACTGCTGCACGAACGCCTCAAGCGGCACCTGCATACGCATGAAGTGATGATCCTGTCCGGCGGCGTATCGATGGGGCGATTCGATCTGGTCCCCTCGGCACTCGAGTCCATCGGCGTGAAGTGTCTGCTGCATGGGGTTTCTCAGCGTCCGGGGAGGCCGATGTGGTACGGCGTGTCGGGCGACGGCCGCTCGGTCTTCGCGCTGCCGGGCAATCCAGTTTCGACGCTCATTTGCCTGTCGCGTTATGTCCTGCCGGCGCTGTACCGGGCCATGGGACTGGCTGCGGCACCTGCTGAACGGGTGGCGCTGGCCGCCCCGATCAAGTGGCAGCCGCCGCTGACGGGCTTCATGCCGGTGCGGATTGCCCATGACGAATGGGGGCGGCCCTGGGCCACCCCGTGCCCCACCAACGGATCGGGCGATTTCACCTCGCTGGCGCTCACGGATGGATTCGTCGAGCTGGCACCTGGGCCGGCGGAGTTTGTCAAAGGCTACGTGTGCCGCCTCTACCGGTGGTGATCGACCGCGATCTGCTAGCCTTGAAGCCGTGAACGCCGGAACCGTCCATCCCCTGCTGCCCCGTCAGCGCCGCGTGCGAGACACCCTCGGCCGACCGCTGCGCGACCTGCGGCTGTCGGTCATCGATCGCTGTAACTTTCGCTGTCCTTACTGCATGCCGCGCACGCAGTATCACGACCAGTATCGCTTCCTGAAATCCAGCGAGCGTCTGGACTTCGAGGAAATACTGCGGCTGACGCGCCTGTTCCAGGAACTCGGCGTTGTCAAACTGCGGATTACGGGCGGCGAGCCGCTGTTGCGCCCCGGGCTCGCGGATCTGATCGGCGATCTGACCTCGCTGCCCGGGATCGAGGACATCGCACTGACCACCAATGGCGTGCTGCTGGCGCAGCAGGCCGCCGTGCTGAGCGCGGCCGGACTGCAGCGCGTGACCGTGAGCCTGGATAGTCTCGATCCGGCCGTATTCGCGGCCATGTCCGGCGGCTTAGGGGTAGTCGGCGACGTGTTGCACGGCATCGAGGTTGCGCAGCGTCATGGACTGGATCCCATCAAGATCAACGCGGTCATCGAGCGCGGGCTCAATGACCACACGGCGCTCGATCTGGTCGAGCGCTTCCGTGGCACGGGCATCATCGTGCGCTTCATCGAGTACATGGATGTCGGCAATCGCAATGACTGGCAACTGTCACGAGTCGTTCCATCCGCGGAACTGCTGGCCCGCATCGCCGCGCGCTGGCCGGTGCGCGTGCTCGAGCCGGACTACTCGGGCGAGGTCGCCGTGCGCTACGCATTCGAGGACGGCGCCGGCGAGATCGGCTTCGTGTCGTCGGTAACGCAACCGTTCTGCGGCGCCTGCACGCGCGCGCGCCTGTCGTCCGACGGCAAGTTCTACACCTGTCTGTTCGCCGCCGACGGCGCGGACCTGCGCGGGCCGATGCGCGGCGGTGCCAGCGATGCGGAGTTGCTCGAACTGATCCGTGCAATCTGGGAGCGTCGCCTCGATCGCTACAGCGAACTGCGCGACGAGCTGCGAGCCCGCAATGCGCGCCATGTCGAAATGAATCACGTCGGAGGCTGAGCGACCGCATGGCATCCCGCCACACTCCGATCCGCGCGCCGCGCCTGACGCACCTGGATGCGCGGCAGCAACCCGCCATGGTCGATGTCGGCGCCAAGTCGGTGACGCATCGCATCGCCGAAGCGGAGGCGCGCGTGCTTTTGCCCGCGGTGGTGGCCCGGGCGCTGCGGAGTAGCGGCCATCGCACCAAAAAGGGTCCGGTGTTCGATACCGCGATCATCGCCGGCACGATGGCGGCCAAGCGCACTGCCGAGCTGATCCCTTTCTGTCACACGCTTGCACTCGAGCGCTGTGAAATCGATATCGACTTCAAGGCCGCGGGCGCGGGCCGCGGACTGGCCATCGTGCGGTGCCGGGTGGAAGTGCATCACAAGACCGGGGTCGAAATGGAAGCGTTGACCGGTGCCACCGTGGCCGCGCTGACGATCTACGATATGTGCAAGGCGCTATCGCATGACATCCGGATCGAGCGTGTGCGGCTCGTCCACAAGAGCGGCGGCGCACATCGGGTATGAGCGCGCCCACCCTGTACGGCCTCTTGCTGACGGGCGGGCGCAGCACGCGCATGAAGCGCGACAAGGCGCGTCTGGAATATGCGGGCAAGCCGCAGCTCGACCGCGCCATGGAACTCATCGCACCGCTCGTGACCCACGCCTTCGTTTCAGTGCGCGCCGAGCAGTGTGACGATCCGCAACGCACCGCCTATGAAACCATCGCAGATCTGCGCAGCGATCTGGGGCCGCTGGGAGGGATCCAGGCCGCTTTTCATGCCTACCCGTCGAATGCATGGCTGGTTCTGGCCTGCGACCTGCCCTTCCTCGATGCGGCGACGGTTCGGCATCTGATCGAACGGCGCGCGGTGGCGCGCCTCGCTACCGCCTATCGCAGCGCCGCCAATGGACTGCCCGAGCCGCTGTGCGCGATCTATGAACCCTCGAGCCGGGCATCGCTCGAGGAGTGGATTGCGCAGGGTCTGAATTGCCCGCGCAAATGGATGAGCCGGGGTGATGTCGAACTGCTCGATCTGCCCAATGCGCGCGCGCTCGACAACGTGAATACGGCCAATGAGTATCTGGCCGCCAGCGCCACCATCGGCACCATCGCCACCGGCGGCGCAGCCGGCGCCGGCCCGCTGCGGCGCGTGAGCGTGCGCTATTTTGCGCTGCTGCGCGAGCAGGCCGGGCGCGGATCGGAGGATCTTCAGACCGCCGCGCGCACACCGCAGGAGTTGTATGAGCAGCTGCAGCGCGATCGCGGCCTGCAACTCGCGCCACAGTTTCTACGGGTGGCCATCAACGATGAATTCGGCGACTGGCAGCAACCGCTTGCTGAGGGCGACACGGTCGCCTTCCTGCCCCCGGTGGCCGGCGGATGAACCGCTTCACTCTGCTGGAGACGCCCCTCGAGCCCGCGCGGCTGCTCGATACGTTGCGGCATCCGAGCTGCGGCGGCTATGCGACTTTCGAAGGAGCCGTGCGCAATCACAATGAAGGCCGAGCGGTGCTGCGGCTCGAATATGAAGCGTTCGTGCCGCTCGCGCTGCGGGAAGGAGAACGAATCCTGGCTGAGGCGCGGTCCCAATTCGGACTCGAGCGCGCGGCCTGCGCGCACCGCGTGGGCGTGCTGGAAATCGGCGATCTGGCGGTGTGGGTGGGTGTGGGGGCTGCGCATCGCGGCGAAGCCTTCGATGCGTGCCGCTACATCATCGATCGCATCAAGCACAGCGTGCCCATCTGGAAGAAGGAGTACTACCCCGAAGGCGACTCCGGCTGGGTCAACTGCGAGCAGTGCGCCGCTGCGCCCGGCTCGCATCAGCACGCAAAGCGATGAGGCCTCAGGGCCTGATCTGGCCCGTGCCCTTGACGAGATACTTGTAGCTGGTCAGCTGCTCGACACCCACCGGTCCGCGGGCATGAAAGCGATCGGTCGAGATGCCAATCTCGCCGCCCATCCCGAATTCCCCGCCATCGGCAAACTGCGTAGAGGCATTGTGCAACACGATGGCGCTGTCGACGCGCGCCAGAAATCGCGCCGCCGTGGCCTCGTTGGCGGTCACGATCGCATCGGTGTGTGAGGAGCCGTAGCGCGCGATATGCGCGATCGCCTCATCGACGCCGTCGACGACCCGGACCGCAATGATGGCTTCGAGATACTCGGTCGACCAGTCCAGTTCCGTGGCCGGCTTGACGCGAACATCCACCGCCTGCACGCGCTCATCGCCGCGCACCTCGCAGCCGGCGTCGAGCAGATCGCCGACCAGGGGCAGTAGTTGTGTGTCGGCACTGGCGCCGTCGACCAGCAGTGTCTCGGCCGCGCCGCAGATGCCCGTCCGCCGCATCTTGGCGTTGAGCGTGATCTTGCGCGCCATGGCCAGATCCGCATCGCGGTCGACATAGACATGGCAATTGCCCTCGAGATGTCCGATCACCGGTACGCGCGCTTCGGCCTGTACCCGCGCGACCAGACTCTTGCCGCCGCGAGGAACCAGCACGTCGATATAGTCCTGCATCCCGCCGAGCATCTCGCCCACGGCTGCGCGGTCGGCCGTCGGCACCAGCTGGATCGCCGTGGCCGGCAACCCGGCTTCGATGAGGCCTTGCACCAGGCAGGCGTGAATGGCGGCGCTCGAGCGCCGGCTTTCCGATCCGCCCCTGAGGATCGCCGCATTGCCGGACTTCAGGCACAGCGCGCCGGCATCGGCCGTCACATTGGGCCGGCTCTCGTAGATGATCCCGATGACGCCGAGTGGAACCCGTATGCGCGATATCCGCAGTCCGTTCGGGCGCGTCCACTCGGCAATGACAGTGCCGATCGGATCCTCGAGCGCCACGATGTCTTCCAGACCGCGCGCGGTGGCTTCGAGGCGTCGTTCGTCCAGCTTGAGCCGGTCGAGCAGCGCCGCGCTCAGCGCCGCCGACTGCGCATCGCGCATGTCTTCAGCGTTGGCCGCCAGGATGAGAGCTGAGTCGGCCCGCAGCGCCGATGCGGCCGCGCTCAACGCGCGATTCTTGATGGCGCTCGGAGCCAGCGCGAGCTGCCCGGCTGCCAGCACCGCGGCGCGGCCGATGCCCTGCATGAGGTGGCGCACGTCCGCATCGGACTGTCGACTCGCAAAGGGTGTGGCGGCACTGCTCATGGCTTCATTTCAACGGTGGCGCGGCGTCCATTGGACGTATCGGCCCACCATCATCCTGCAAAATCACCAGATCGTCACGATGGATCAGTTCCTCGCGTCCTCGAAACCCCAACAGCGCGGCGATTTCCGAGCTCTTGCGCCCCATGATGCGCGCGGCGTCGCTATCGGAATAGGCGGCGATGCCGCGCGCGACCTCGGTGCCCTGGGGCGAGAGCACGCTCACCGTGTCGCCCGATTCGAAGCGTCCGACGGCGCCGGTGACGCCGGCTGCGAGCAGACTCTTGCCACTCTGCAGCGCCCGCAATGCGCCGGCATCGATGTGAATCGCCCCTGCCGGACGCAGCGTGCCGGAGATCCACTGCTTGCGTGCCGCCAGCGGCGTCGACGCCGGCAGGAACCAGCTGCAGCGCGCACCGTGCTCGATTCGCCGCAGCGGGTGGCGCTGGCCACCGGCCGCGATGCACATGTGGCAACCGGCATTGACCGCGATGCGGGCCGCCATGATCTTCGTGGCCATGCCCCCCGAACCCACCTCGGATTGCGCGCGCCCGGCCATGGCTTCAATTTCCGGCGTGATGCGCTCCACGCGCTCGATGAAGCGCGCTTTCGGATCGCGATTCGGATCGGCCGTGTAAAGTCCATCGACGTCCGAGAGCAGCACCAGGCAGTCCGCGCTGGCCATCTGGGCGACGCGGGCGGCCAGGCGATCGTTATCGCCGTAGCGAATCTCGGCGGTGGCCACCGTGTCATTTTCGTTGATGACCGGAATGGCTTTCATCGACAGCAGCGCTTCGAGCGTGGCGCGCGCATTCAGATAGCGGGTGCGCTGCTCGCTGTCTTCCAGCGTCAGCAGAACCTGCGCCACCGTAACGCCCCCGCTCTCGAGCAACTCCTTGTACGCGTGCGCCAGGCGAATCTGCCCCACTGCCGCGGCCGCCTGGCTTTCCTCGAGTCGCAAGGGTCCGGGGGGCAGCTGCAGATGTCGGCGTCCGAGCGCTATGGCGCCGGATGAGACCAGGATGACCTGCTGGCCACGGCGGTGGAGCCGTAGCAGATCCTCCGCCAGGGTCTTGAGCCAGGCTCGATTGAGGCGTCCGGTACGGCCGTCCACCAGCAGGGCGGAGCCGACCTTGACGACCACGCGACGCGCCAGCGTCAGCGGCGTCGACAGCGCTGTTGTCTTTCGTGCACTCATGAGCACCGCGCCATTGTAGGGCAACTGTACGCGGGCGATTGCCTGACTGCGGCTCCCGCCCTTAATATCCTTGCGACGCCCTCGTCGTCCCTTTCAGCAGCCTTGAGGATTGCAGCCGGTGGCCAGAGAATACGAGCCCGTCGCGGGACAGTGGTACGAAAACATCGACGAAAGCGAAAGTTTCAGGGTGCTTTCCGTCGATGAGGATTCCGAACTGATCGAGATCGAGTATCTCGATGGAGATATCGAGGAGCTCGATCTCGATACCTGGCGGGAATTCGACCTCGACAAGATCGATCAGCCCGAAGGGTGGTCGGCTCCTGAGGAGGAGGAGGAGGACGAGGAGGAGAAAAAGAACGATAAGGACGAGGAGGACGAAGAGGATTGGGATGAGGACGACGACGAGGATGATGAGGACTGGGACGAGGACGACGAAGAAAACGAAAGCTACTGACGGCGGGAGGACCGGGAGGTAGCGCAGTCGATGCGGTTCGGGCCGCTTCGCATTGAATTATATGGAGATTCCCCAGGGATGCGGCCTGGAGCGGCTCCCGCAGCCTGCCGATTCCGGCGCGCGGCGGGGCATCCGTTTACTCAGGCCGAACGAATAAAGGGACCACCCCGGAAACAAGACACGATGTCGATGACCGCCCCACCCGCCAATGCATCGAGCTTCCGCGCAACTGCGCTGGCGGTCGTACGCTGGTTCGACAGCAGCCGCGGCTACGTGGCTGCCGCGCGCGAAAACCTGCCTGACTGTATCGACTGGGCGAGAATTCTGCCGTTCGTGCTCATGCACCTGGTCTGCCTCGGCGTGTTCTGGACCGGCGTGAGCCCCATCGCCGCGCTGGTGGCGCTGGTTGCCTACCTGGTGCGCATGTTCGCGATCACCGGCTTCTATCACCGTTACTTCTCGCACCGATCGTTCAAGACTTCGCGTGCCGGACAGTTCATTTTTGGCCTCCTCGGCGCGTCCGCCGTGCAGCGCGGACCGGTGTGGTGGGCCGCTCATCACCGCCATCATCACGCCAATTCCGACAATCACGACGATCTTCATTCACCTTCGCAGCACGGCTTCATTCGCGCCCACATGGGTTGGTTCCTGACCGTGCGCGGTTTCGAGCCGGACCTGCGGCTGGCGCGCGACTGGATGAAATTTCCGGAACTGCGCTGGCTGGACCGCTTCGACATCCTGGTGCCCATCGCGCTGGCCACGGTCATGTTCGGGCTTGGCGGATTGCTGGCGCACGTGGCTCCTGCTCTCAAGACCAGTGCCTCGCAGATGCTGATCTGGGGCTTTTTCATCTCGACGGTGCTGTGCTGGCACGCCACCTACACGATCAATTCGCTTTCGCACGTATTCGGCCGCCAGCGTTACCGCACCGGCGACACGAGCCGCAATAACTGGCTGCTGGCCATCCTCACGATGGGCGAGGGCTGGCACAATAATCATCACTATTATCCCAACGCCGCCCGCCAGGGCTTCTACTGGTGGGAATGGGATGTGACTTATTACGGACTCAAGATCATGTCGTGGCTGGGTCTGATCTGGGATCTGAAGACCGTGCCCATCCCGGTGCGCGACAATCCCGCGCGCCGCTTAAGCTGATGCGGCCGGCCCCGAGTATCATTCCCGACCTTGCGCAGCCCCAGGCGCATCGCCAGGCAGATCGCGGTGCCGGCAGCGCCTCGCTGGCGCAACGGCTCGCCCGCAGCGCACTGTGCGCCGCGCTGGAGCGCATCGAGCACGGTGAATTGCGCCTGATCGATGCCGACGGCGAACATCGCTTCGGACGGCAGGGCCCATCAACGCCGCTGCGCTCGACGCTGCGCATCAACGATCCCGGCTTTTACGCGGAAACGGCTTTCGGTGGCAGTGTGGGCGCCGGCGAAGCCTACATCCGTGGCAGCTGGAGCTGCGATGATCTGACGGCGCTGATCCGCATCATGGTGCGCAATCGCGCCGCGATGAGCGGGCTCGAAGGCGGATTCGCGCTCTTGAGCCGTCCGTTCTACAAACTGTTCCATTTCCTGAACCGAAACACGCGCGACGGCAGCGCCCGCAACATTGCCGCTCACTACGATCTTGGCAACGATCTCTATCGCCTGATGCTCGATGAGACGATGGCGTATTCCTGCGGCATCTTCGAGCGCCCCGACTCGACATTGCTCGAGGCCTCGCGCGCCAAGTTCGACGCCGCGTGCCGCAAGCTCGCGCTGGCGCCCACGGATCATCTGCTGGAGATCGGTACCGGCTGGGGGGGGCTCGCCATCCACGCGGCACGCCATTACGGCTGCCGCGTCACCACCACGACGATCTCGCGCGCGCAGCACGACTATGCGCGCGAGCGCATCGCGGAAGCGGGACTTCAGGACCGCATCACGCTGCTGCTGGAGGATTATCGCGACCTCACGGGCCGCTACGACAAGCTGGTCTCGATAGAGATGATCGAGGCGGTGGGCGCGAAATTCCTGGAATCCTACTTCCGGCGGTGTGCGTCGCTCATGGCGAGCGATGGCGCGATGCTGCTGCAGGCTATCACCATCCAGGACCAGCTCTACGAGCAGGCGCTGCGCTCGGTCGACTACATCCAGCGCTACATTTTCCCCGGCAGTTTCATTCCGTCGGTGACGGCACTCGCGCGCGCAATAACGGCCGCTTCCGACCTGAAGATCTTCCAGCTCGAGGACATCGGCCCGCACTACGCGCGCACACTGGCGCAGTGGCGTCACAATTTCTTCGCCAATCTGCCGCAGGTGCGCGCATTGGGATACCCGGACAGCTTCGTGCGACTGTGGGAGTTCTACCTCTGCTACTGCGAGGGCGGGTTTGAGGAGCGGCAGCTGGGCGATGTGCAGATGCTGCTCACCAAACCGGCCTGCCGCCTCGCACCTTGACGCCGCCGCTGCAGGAGGAGCTGCGCGCGCTGTTCGGCGCCGATGCGGTGCTGACGCAGCCTTCGGACACCGAGCCGTTCGAGATCGATCATCGGCATCTCTATCACGGCCACGCACTCGCGGTGCTGCTGCCGCGCGACGTCGGGGAGGTTGCAGCAGCCGTGCGCTGGTGCAATCAGCGGCGCATCGGGCTGGTACCGCAGGGCGGTAATACCGGCTACTGCGGCGGCGCCACGCCCGATGAGTCCGGAGCGCAGCTGGTGATCTCATTGCGTCGCCTCAATCGCATCCGCAATGTCGATGCCGCAAATTTCTCGATGACGGCCGAAGCGGGGTGCGTACTGGCGCACATCCAGCAGGCCGCGGATGCGGCCGAGCGCTTCTTCCCGCTCAGTCTCGGTTCCGAAGGCAGTTGCCAGATCGGCGGCAACCTGGCGACCAACGCCGGCGGTCTGAATGTGGTCCGCTATGGCATGACGCGCGAGCTGGTGCTGGGTGTCGAGGCGGTGCTTGCCGACGGCACGCTGTTCGAAGGCCTGAAATCGCTGCGCAAGGACAATACCGGTTACGACCTCAAATCACTGCTGATCGGATCGGAAGGCACGCTCGGGGTGATCACCGCCGCCACGCTCAAGCTCTGGCCCAGGATGCGCAGCAGCGCCACGGCACTGCTGGGCCTGACGCAACCGGCCGCCGCGCTGGAACTGCTCGGTATGTTGCGCGCCTCAGCCGGTGAGCACTTGAGCTCCTTCGAGCTCATGCCGCGCGTCGCGATCGAGCTCGCAGCGCGCTACGTCGAAGGCGTGCGCGATCCGCTGGAAGCGCCCTACCCCTGGTACATCCTTTGCGAGCTCACCTCGAGTGCGGAACAGGGACTGGAGGAACTGCTGCAGCGGACGCTGGCCGCGGCGATGGAGCGCGGGCTGATTCTCGATGCCGCACTCGCCAACAGCGAGCGCGTGCGCGCGGCCTTCTGGCACCTGCGCGAACACATTCCCGAAGCGCAGCGGCGCGCAGGCGCCAGTCTCAAGCACGACATTTCGGTACCGGTGGCCTCCCTGCCGGAGTTCATCCGCGAGGCATCGCTTTGGGTTCGCGAGCACGTGCCCGAGGGGGTGCTGGTCTGCTACGGCCACGCGGGCGATGGCAACCTGCATTTCAATATCAATCAGATCGGCGCTGCCAGCCAGGCATTCCTGCTGCGCGAACCGCAGATCCGCCGCGCGATTCACGACCTGGTGGCGCGCTACCAGGGCAGCATCAGCGCCGAGCACGGCATCGGGCGCCTCAAGCGCGAGGAATTGCAGCGTTATGCGCCACCGGGCGCCCTGGCGGCGATGCGTGCCATCAAGCAGGCGCTCGATCCGAATGGCGTGATGAATCCGGGCAAGATGCTGTGACTTCGCCGCGGATGATCTGCGCCAGCCGCAGCGCGCCGGGGCCGGCCTCGTCGCGGTCGGCATACATCAGATAGAGCTGCGCCCATAGTTCGCCGCCCTCGCGCAGCGGCAGGGGCTTGAGCAATCCCTGATCGAGTTCGTTGCGGATGGTGTCCTCGCTGAACCAGGCGAAGCCCAGACCTGAAACCGCCGCGTGAATCGAGGTTGCCTTGTGACTGAAGGTCCAGCGCTGCTCCGCCTTGAGCCAGGACGCGCTGCGGCTGCGCGCGGTGCCGGAATCGCGGACTACCAGCTGGCGATAACGGCGCAGATCGCGCGTCGTCAGTTCCCGCCCCAGCTTGTGCAGTGGGTGGTCCGGATGGGCGGCGGCGATGAAGCGTATCGGCATCAGCGGGTCACCGACGAAGCCGGCCGGGATGTAGGAGCCGATCGCAATCGCAACCCGCCGCTGCACCAGCGCCTCCTCGGTGCCGCTGAGCACGGTCTCGTACAGCTCGATGCGTGTTTCGGGGTGCTCGGCAGCAAAGCGTTCGAAGCACTTGAGCAGCAGCCAGGTCGGAAAGATGATCTCCACCGCCAGCGACAGCTCGCTCTCCCAGCCCGCCGCCAGCGTGTGCGCGGCCGACTCGACCGACCCGGCTTCCTCGAGCAGCGCGCGGGCACGCCGGTAGAGCACCTGACCACTGCTGGTCAGGCGGGCCTTGCGGCCCTCGATCTCGAACAGCTTCAGATTCAGCAGCTGCTCGATCTTCTGCACCGCATAGGTCACCGCGGACTGGCTTTTGTGCAGGACGGCCGCCGCCTGGGCATAGCCGCCGGCATCCACCACCGCCTGCAGCGTGCGCCAATGCTCAAGGGAAATACGCGGCAATGTGGCCAAGATCTATCTATTCAGTAGATTGATATAGGCTGTTTATTCTACTTTTTTATCATTTAAATAGATAGTTAACTGCCTCCCACGCCGCACCGGCGCCGAATTTGGAGACAGCCATCATGACCACGCTCTTGCAGATCAACGCCAGCATCCAGGGTGAGAAGGGGCAGTCCAGCCAGCTCGCCAACCGCTTCGTCGCGCTCTGGCAGTCGCGCCACCCGCAGGGGCGCGTCGTGCGCCGCGACCTGGCCGCCGACCCCGTGCCGCACCTGACCGCCGCACGCTTTGCCGCCTTCCTGACACCGCCGGAACAGCACGATGCCGAGCAGCGCGCCGTGGCGAAGTTCTCGGACGATCTGATCGAGGAGCTGCGCCAGGCCGATGTGCTGGTGCTCGGACTGCCGATGTACAACTTCGGCATTCCTTCTCAGCTGAAGTCCTATCTCGATCACATCGCGCGTGCGGGCCGGACCTTCCGCTACACGGCCGCGGGACCGGTGGGCCTGCTCACAGGCAAGAAGGCCTATGTCTTCGCAGCACGCGGCGGCTTGTACCAGGGCACCGCGCTTGATACACAGACACAGTACGTGCGCGACTTCCTGCGCTTCGTCGGGATCTCGAACGTTGAGTTCATTTACGCCGAAGGCCTGGCCATCGATGCCGCGCGACGCGAATCCGCGCTCGGTGCGGCCCATGTCCAGATCGCGCGGCTGGTCGAAGAACGCGCTGCAGCCTGAGCAATCAGGAATCAGGAATCAGGAATCAGGAGACTTCAATGCGCACGCTTAAGCAGATCATCCCGTCCGTGCCGACTTCGGACGGCGCGGGTGTCAAACTCCGTCGCAGCATTGGCAGCCAGCGCGGGCTGTACGTGGATCCGTTCCTGTTGCTCGATGAGTTCTACTCGGACGATCCGCAGGACTACCTGGCGGGATTCCCGTCTCATCCGCATCGT
>Ga0302320_10001079_pt1 | contig 65500 bp, 40 predicted proteins | sample Bog_T0_3_FD_202130 | JGI IMG/M metagenome (GOLD analysis project Ga0302320, IMG submission 202130) | Peat permafrost microbial communities from Stordalen Mire near Abisko, Sweden - Bog_T0_3 | ecosystem: Environmental > Terrestrial > Soil > Wetlands > Peat | place: Sweden: Abisko, Stordalen Mire...
TGCCATCCGCCGCGCGTCAGCCACAACCCGAGCGTGTCATTTTCGCCTGGAGCCCATTCGAATTCCAGGCGTTCGCCGGTGATTGGGTTGGCGATGGCTGCCAGACCTTCGGTGATTGGTTTGGCGAACACTTTCGCTGACATTCTTTCAGGGATCGCGGTAGCCACCGTATCGAGCCAGGGTGCGCCATTCAGCAATGCGCGGGTGGACGGCGGCAGTTCGAGGCGATCGCCCGCCCGCAATGACAGCAGAGGATGGATTGCCCACACATATTGCTCGCTCGTAGTTCCACGGTTATGCAATTGGTAGCTGATTTGAATTTCATTTCCGCGCAACTCAATGGCGCGTTCAAAGTCAAACGGAGATATTTCCAGCCGGATCGAAGTTTTGAGCACGCCATTTTCGAGGGTCGCGGGATCCGTTTTCCACGGTCGATTCCAGACTTCGCCATGGTCCGGCAGCGCGCGACCCTGCCAGACACAGGGCGAGATGGTCGGCAAGCATTCGTCAGCCCCAATCAACGGGCTTTGCGAAAAAGCATCGCCGGGAACATTTTGAAACAATTTCAGTGGACCGTGGGGATGCCACATCCACTCGCGGCCGGTCCGCAGATTCTTGAGAGAAATAATTTTTGCGCCCAACGCTGGCACGACCGCAAGTTCGACGTCCTCGTTACTGAGCACGTAGACTTCAAATCCCTGCTCGTGTCGCATGGTCAATGAATCGGTAAAGATTGTCATCGGATATAATGATTCAGGGTGTCTGCCGCGGGCGGATCAAAGGGTTGTGCCGGCCAAAAGATCGGCCGCGAGCGCGTGATTCGGATCGCGCTGCAGGGTGGTTTGCAGCAATGATTTGGCGAATTTAATTTTGCCCAAGCCAAGCTGCGCCTGTGCCTGGATGAAGAGCGCGGTGGTTTCCTGGCGGAATTGCAAATCGTCGTCGAACAGCAGCATGGTTGGGAGTGAGGTTGCGAAATAATCTATTCGGGCGGTGGAATGCTGCAAGGTTCGGGCGTAAGCGAGCAAATCCCGAAGGAGTTTTTTTGCCTCTGCCCGCAGGCCCAGTTTTTCCAGCGACAGCGCGGAGTAAAAAGTGATCTCGCTGAAAGCGCGGACCTTCATTTCCTGAAAATCGCCCTTGAAATTGGCTGCCAACAGCCAATGCCGGCGTGCAGATTTAACATCGTTTAGTCCGGCAAAGGCGCAGCCGAGCCAGTAATGAATATCACTTTGATTGGCGAGCAAATGCCTGGCCTCACCCAGATTACGCGGTGATAGCAGCGCGGCCTCGAAATGTTGTCTGGCCACGGCGGCATAATTTTTCGACAGCGCCGCGCGGCCCAGCGCCATCAGCGAGCGGACATGCTGGCCGAGCGGCCCACCTTCGCCGCCTTCCCAGGGCTGAAAGTTTCTGCTGCTGATGAGGTCCAGGGCTTGGGGATGCTGGCCGGTTTGGTTGTAAAGCGCACAAAGCTCGACGCACAAGTCGTCACGCTGGCGAACCAGGTCGGGGTATTTTTCCAACTTAAGAAGACGCTGTTCAGGTTTTTCACCGAGCCTTTTCAACAGCTGGTCGCGTTCGTAAAGCAAGCGGGCATCGGACCGGTTGGTAATGAACGCCTTTTCGTAAGCCGCCCGCGCTTTTGCCGGCTGCCGGCGAATGTTGAAATAGCCGATGCCAAGATTACGCCAGGCCACCGAGTAATGCGGGTCGAGTCTGGCAGATTTTTCCCACAACCTGATCGCCTCTTCATGCCGGCGGCGGTCGTAAAGCAAATTGCCGAGATAATAAGCGGCGCGAGCATCAGCGGGGTTGGCGCACAAGGCCGACTCAAGTACGGCAATTTCTTCCAGCCTGGCCGGGAAACAATGGTCAGGCGCAAGCAGCGACGCCTGCTCGAAATTATGGAGTGCGGCTTTTTTGTCGGCGTTTTTTTCATGCAACCAACCAAGCGTGTAATAAACGAGCGGCATCACCCCCAAGCTTTGATCCGGCAAATCTTTCGGGGTTGGCGTGGTGCCTTGAAGAATATCAATGGCCTCGGCAAGAAACCCGGAACGGGCGCAGTCGTGGACAATGTCCAATTGTGTCGGCAGATCACAGAGCAACCGTTTCTGGTTCAGGTGACGAGCCCACCAATCGAGTGGGTCCAGCTGCAGAGTGGCCTGAAGCAGCAGGTCCGCCTCGCGAGTTTCACCGAGTTCGCGTAACACCATCACTTTCAGGTTTCTAGCTCGCAGATTTTCCACATCCAGGCGGAGGGAGCGGTTGAGATGCTCAAGCGCAGTTGCCCAATTACTTCGCGAACAATCGATTTCGGCGAGGGCATGGAAGCCCGCTCCCGCCCAGGCCTGGTTCCAGGTGGCTTTGTAAAATGAATCGTAGGCCTCGGCATCACGGCCCAGGTGGCGCAGACAAAGGCCCAAATGGTAGTGTGCTCCGCCATCGTATGGATTTGAGTTGCGGCTGGTGAGGCGCGCGATGGCATGGAGAAAACATGCTTCGGCTTTATCGAATTCGCCGCGGCCAAGGTATCGCAAGCCCACTGCGTTGTTAGAACGGCAGTCAAGCGGGTCGCGGCGCAACGCCTCGTGCCAGTAAAGCTCCGGTGAAAGTGTGGCATGACGATATTGCTCCAGATGCAAACCGATGAGGTATAGTTCGTCGTTGGATGCGACGCTGGCTGGCACGGGCGGCTCGGTCGCCGGAGGTGGAACTTCGCCTTTAACGCGAGGTTTTGGCTGGTAAACAATCAGTTCGGTGCCGCCCTTGCCTGTGACGCGAATGAGCAAATCGGTCTCGACAGTTTTACGGGGGACGTCAATTTGTTCGACGAATGGCAGAACGGGTGAGAGATCGCGCTCAAAGCGCGCCACTTCTTTTTCATTTACGAAGACGAGGATTTTAGTCTGTGGCTGGTCGGCGGTGACCGCGATACCGAGTTGCAGTCCACGCGGCTTCAAATGCAGGCTCATTGCCGCGTTGAGATTCGCGTGGTGTGCCGGTCCGATTTTCTGGATGGGATACCAATACTGGCTCCACGATTTGGTTTCGCCGGGTTGAAGAAAACTGAAGTCGGGCTGGTTGTCGGTATAGACCCCCGCCATGATTTCAATGTAGGGGCCGAATTCACCATGCGTATCGGCATCCGTGAGGTTGCGATCCCACGCGTAGCCAAATTCGTGATTGCCCCAGGTCCACTGTTTTTTGCCGGGCGCAATGTGGTGATTCGCAATATGGATTATGCCTGCCTGCGCCTTGTAATCGTAGCCGCCGAAGAAATCTTCGCGGCTGCCCATACCCATGTAAGACGTGGGCACAGGAATGTTTGCATAAAACGAAAGATCGTTTGGCGCGTATGGCGGCACTTTCAAGCCCTGCTCACCGTTTTTTGCCCCGACGCGAGCGTGTGGCGGGAGAAATTGACTTGGAAGTTCCTGTCGGGGAACGCCACTGCGCCCGCGTTTCCCATAATCGACACCATAATAAGCGCCCCTGGCCAGCGGATACTCGCTCATGGAACGGCGAGCGTGGTCGGCAACGTAATAAACGTCTGGCGGGAAAAAGCTTTGGTACGCCTCGTGGACGCGCGTGGCGACATTGGCCCACCAAAGAAACGTCTGGGTGGTCGGGGTCCGGTTGTAGACGCGGACTTTGAGCTCGAGATAGGTTCTGCCGGGATGCAGACAGACGCCATGCATTCCCTTCATCCGGCTCATGGGATCGTGATCGCTGCACCAAATTGTCTTCGAGCCGTCCGGATGAGCCTCGACTTCAAAATCCACAGGAAGAAAGGTTGCGGGACGATGGTGCTGCGGCCAGTTGAATTCAATGCCGCCGGAAATCCATGAACCGGCCAAACCGACCAGCGCGGGTTTAATGACAGGCTGGTTGTAAACCAAATCATAGCCGTTGGTTTTGTCCTGCATGGCATGAATGCGTCCGCCTATTTCCGGCAACACCAGCACCCGGACGTACTCATTTTCAATCCAGACAGCCTTCCATTTGCGGTCCACTGGTTTTTCCGCGATGCGATCCGTGCAGGGCAGTGGATAAACCTTGCCGCTGCTGCCTTGATAGACGCGTTTTTCGAGGAACATCGGATTCTTATCGGGCGTCGCCGGCAGGTAGGTTGGCAGGACCAGGTCTTCGACACGGACCGCAACGGCGTCACCAAGAGAAGCGCCGTTGCGCGAACGTGAAGGTTCTGCCTGCGAGGTTCTGTTCGATTCGAGAATAGGTGTGCGTTTCATTGCCCAAAAAATCAATCCACCAGCTCGCGTTCAATCTGTTCCAGCGTTTTGCCTTTTGTTTCCGGCAGCTTGGCAAGGATAAACACGAATCCTGCCGCGCAGATCGCGCCATAGAGCCAGAAGGTTCCCGCCGAACCGAGTTTCGCGTTCAAAAGTGGGAACGTGTAAGTCAGGACAAAGCAGGCGATCCAAAGTGAGGAGACGGCCACCGCCATGGCGGCGCCCCGAATGCGGTTGGGGAACAATTCGGAGATAACCACCCACGTCACCGGAGCCAGCGACATCGCGTAAATGCCGATTGCGGCCAGTACGAGCAGCAACATCGGCAGACCTTTGACTCCGGTGAAGTAGCAAAGGCCCATCGCGGTGTAGACGACCGCCAATGCCGCCGAACCAAACAACATCAACGGTCGCCGTCCGGCCCGGTCCACAACGCCCAGGGCGACAAAAGTAAACGCCAGATTCACTGAGCCGGTCCAGGCGATGTTCTTGAGCACGGTCGAAATGTCATAGCCGGCAGCGTGGAAGATTTCCTCCGCGTAATTGAAGATGACGTTAATGCCGCACCATTGCTGGAACACCGCGAGCACGACACCGAGGACAATGACCTTGCGCATCCTGGGTTCCAGCAAATCGGCGAAGCGCACATGCTTGATTTCCTCGCTGGCCAGAGTGGATTCAATTTCACGGACGGCTGCATTGGCGTAAATTTCCCCCCCGACGCTTTGTAGAACGTCGCGTGCAGCCCCTGCTCTTCCACTTTTTGCCAGCCAACGCGGACTCTCGGGGACGAAAAACATCCCGGCAAAGAACAACAGGGACGGCACGCAGGTCAGGCCAAACATCCAGCGCCATCCCTGCTGGCCGAACCAGGAATTACGGATGAAATCGTCCGAGGCGCCGGCGGGCAGATTGCGCACGAGAAACCAGTTGATGTATTGTGCCAGCAGGATGCCGATGACGACCGTGAGCTGGTTGATGGCGACCAGCCTGCCCCGGATTTGCGCGGGAGCGACTTCAGCGATGTACATGGGTGACAGGCTTGACGCCAGGCCGATGGCCACTCCTCCAAAAATGCGCCAGGCGATAAACTCCTTGAAGGTGGCGGCTGACGCATTGCCCAGCGATGTCACGGCAAAAATCAATGCCGCGGCAATTAATAGCCGTTTGCGGCCCCATTTGTCACTCAAGCCGCCCGCGAATATTGCTCCCCCGAGGCATCCGATGAGTGCGCAGCTATTCGCCCAGCCAATCTGGGCTTCCGTCGTCAGCTGAAAATAGCGCTGAAAGAAGGGCTTGGCGCCACCGATGACAACCCAGTCCCAGCCAAAGAGTAGTCCGCCCATGGCCGCAACAACGGAAATGATCCACACGTAGGCCACATTATAATCGGCTTTGAGAGTGGTGGGCCTGGTTTGAGTTGCGGTTATCATGTCAAAATTGTTCGGCGGGCGACGCTCCTAATCGGTATTTTGCATTTTCAGGAGATAAAATTGTTGCGGGGAATCCTGGTTAACGAGGTTGGTGACGCTGAAATCTCCAGCGCCATCGAACTGGCCGGTTGTCGTTAATGTCCAATTGGCCAAAGGCAGCTGAAGGTTGGTTGAGGTCAGCACATAAAAAGTTCCGGCAGGCACGCCGCCCACGCCGCTGAAGACAAGGTTGCCGCCTGACATTGCCACACTTCCGATCACGGGGCTGGTTGCCGGCGTCATCAGACTCAAGCGGATTAGTCTGGCTTGCTTTGGATTCAGGCCAACGGTGAAAGAGCCGGAAACCGTGGAGGTCGTTCCGGCCCACAAATCAGTAGCCAGAAAGTTGGTGGCCGGGAGTCCCGCGCGACTTAAATCCACACTTTCATTCGTCGGGCCGGTCGTGTAATTGAAAACGGCAATGCTCCAGGCGGAAGCATTTTCCTGGCGAACGAAAATGCCCGACGCATTGGATCCCGTGTTTCCCTCCACCGGCGTGAAGGTCCGACCGACGCTGGCGATGCGGTTGATGGCCGCATTCGTCAGGCACATTTGTGCGGCGGCCTGGCCGTCGGCGGTGGTGAGGTCATCACCGTCAAGAAAAAGCCCGGTGACCGCACCGCTGATGAGCCTGCTCTGGTTTTCGTTGGTGGTGGCGCCATACCCGTTGAATACCATTATATCCGGATCGTTGAATTGATATAAATCATCGAGCCACCAGCCATAAGAGACAGAGTTCATAGTATAGGCGGTGTTGCTGATCAGAGAGGTGTAGGCATCACACGCAATGCGTCGTGCATGACCATACTGGTACGGAAAGAGCGGCGCAATCGATTCGCTCAAGAACAATCGACCGTTGATCTGGCTGAGGATGTTTGACATGCCCTCGTTATAAGCCTGGATCCCGGTGGTAATATTCGGGTCATAATGCACGCCTTCCAGCGCGCCGTGGGACAAGAAATCGGATTTTAGGTAATCAAAGCCAAGATAGGTAAACAGATTTATATAATATTGAATCAACTGCTCGATTCCAGGATGTGTTGGATCCAAGGCGATGCCTCCGTCAACAGTCTGCACGGCACCGCCGGCGGTTCGCAAATAAGCACTACTCCAAGAATAGGTTGAACTCCCAGTAATCAGCGAGTTCGAGCCTTGATCCGCGGTACCCCAATAGACAAAAGGCGTCCAATAAATGCCCGCTTTCTGTCCGTTCGTGTGGCAATAGGAGGCAAACTGCTGTAATTGGGAGTTGCTTAAATTGCTCCAATAAGAATCCAGGTTGATATAAACCGTTCCACTGTTGGCAAAGCCGTTTGCCTGCAAATTAGTGTGAAAAAAATCGGAAACGGCAATCGCATCGTCGTAATTGATGGCGGTTTGAATCACACCCCAACTATTCCAACCAAAGAGCACGCTGTTGGTCCAAGGCAGTCTTGGAGCAACTTTGGTGTTTTCCGCCGCGTAGTTCACCATGGTCGCCCGCCAATCAGCGCCAAAACCAACAAACATGGTGGGAGAAGAAATCGTTGATCCTGACAGGTAGCCGTGAGGGTCCACGTCCCAAGGCGAAGTGGCGCCGCCAAAAACGTTCATTTGATTTAACTTGTTGTTCGCTCCACTGAAATAGACCCCCGACTTCCAAGTGTCATGGGTGACTGAGCCAACGACCAGGCCATTGCGGGAGGTGTTGTCATAAAAGGCTGACACTTCGTAGCTGGTGCTGGAACTGTTTATCGGCATCGCGTTGTAGGTGACGAAATCGTCGTTGTCAAACGGGACAAACAAGGCCCGATTGTCGTTGGTGATTCCAATATTCACGCCGCCGGTCGTGCTCACCACCACCGGTCCCATCCAATTGGCGCTTAAATTCGAACCAACGACGGTCACACTGGTAAGAAAGCTGTCGTTTTGATCGAACGTGAAATATTGCTTCATGACTGGCAAGCCAGTCCCTTGGGCGGTAACGACAACTTGATTGCTTCCGATGACCGTGTATATCCGGTTGGTATAAGCGGCATTGTTACCGGTGATGTAGCCAGTCTTCAAACCGACACCGGCGTAAAACGCGGATATTTTCATTGAGTTTTGCCAGTAAAAAGCGGTGGTGCCATTAGTGAGATTATATTGCAAGGTCACATTGGCATTTGACATCACAAGCATGTTCAATGTCCGCTGAAAGACGGGCTGGCCACAGGCTTTCGTTATCGGAAAACCTAGGGCGCATGCCAGGATAAACATCCGGCACAGGAAACCATCAAACGTCTGATCATGGCGTGACGAGGTCATTCGCGTTCAACAGAATGCAATCACGCCCTCAAAATCAACCATGCGGGGCCTCGCCACTTTTTTAAGAGCGATAGTCCCTTTGAAACCGGAAAAACAAGCATTGGTGTCGCCCTCGCATCGCAATATAGCAGAACAGTTTTTAATCGACTTATTCAACATCGCCCTTGAGTCAGCCAGGTTTGGCATATTTATTTCACGGCGGACGGACTGAAGGCGTTTGCCAATTACGGTGCCAATAATAAGTCCATAAATTCTGCAACCTGACCAGTTCGACGTGTCCATCAGCAAACCCCATATCAATGGCCCCGGGCAATGCCACACCCGGCGCGACGTTTTTAGGGGCGCCACCCGGGGGTTGGCCGCCGTGGCGGGAAATGCACACCCTCGGCATGCCCTCCGGGGTACCGCCGTCCCCGGTATAAAGGTTGCGAGCCGGGGAATCGCTTTCGATCGGGTCCAGGTTAATCCATACGCTGTCCATGAACATTGGGGTCAGGACCGCAGATTGGACAGAGTATTCACTTTTAAACAGCCACTCGGAGTGGTTGGCGGCATTTCCCAACCCGAAAGTAAGCCATGAATTATACCCGTAACTGCTCGCATAAGGTGGAGTGGAAATCGTCCAGTGCCAGGCAGAATCAGCCGTTCCCGCCGGGTTAACCCCTGGATTACCCTTGTCTGGAGCAGAGGGACAAATTAAAACATTAGTTGTATTACCATAATAAGATAGCATGGCCCCCATCCAGTCGCCCTGGCTCAAGGTAGGGTTATTGGTATTCATCGGTCCCACATAAACCTTGTTGTCCTGGGCATACATGACATTGGCCAGTGCCAATTGTTTTAGCCCATTGACACAAGCGATTTGTTGCGCCCGTCGCTTGGCGCTGGACAAGGCAGGTAACAGCATGGCCGCCAAAATAGCGATGATGGCAATTACCACCAGCAATTCAATCAAGGTAAATGCAGATCCGGTGTTTTGGTTGGTCCGATTCATGTTTTTGTGCATCTTTAACTGCCTTGCGCTCCATGTCGTTGCAACTTAGATGCAAGGCATGGTTGAATGGGGCATCAAGGGACTTTAAGGATAAAGAACCTGTTTTGAATTCCACTCGTGGAATTGGTGAAGGTGAAGGTTCCGCTTGCACTAAACGTGCCGTTGGTTAGCACCGTCCAACTTGCAATCGGTAGCGTGATGTTGGTCGAACTCAAGATATGATAGGTGCCGCCGGAACCGTCATTGTTGGTACCGCTGAGTACAACGCTGCCGCCAGACACGGTTATGTCTTTGATGGTTGGTGGGACGGCTGCGCCCGCAATCTTCAAAGTGCCGTTGCTGGTCAGGCTGGCAGTGTTCCAAATCAATCCCGGCCCGGGAGTTGGCGGATTAATGTTGGCGAACGCCCCACTATAAGTTGCGCCATTGAACAGCACAAAACTGTCGCCTACGGCCAGCGTGCCAGCGAGATTGGCCACATTCAAGGTGCCGCTGTAGGCGATATTTCCCGGGCTGGTGATCAAATCACTGGTCGCGGCGGTTTTGTTCACTTCCATTATGGTCGTACCCGTTAAAACGACATTGCTGGAGACTGTAATTGTCCCGATGGCACCCGTGCCGCCCGGTGACACGGTTGCCCCGGCCCCAACCGTCAGGCTGCCATTAACTGTGCCGTTGCCCTGTAAAGTTTGACCCAAGGCGAGCGTCAGGGTCTGGTCCGTGCGTTTAGTCACGTCAACTGTTGCGCCGGTGAGCGTGATATTCGTGCTGTCAGAAATGGACCCGTTGCCGGCCAGCGCCAAGGTCCTGCCCGAGAGGAGCTCGGTTATGCCCTGATAGGTATTGGTGGCGGTGAAAACGACCGTGTTGTTGTAATTGTCCCAGTAAAATCCACCCGGGCCGCTGATCACATTGCTAAAGGTGACAGTGCTGTCGCCAATCTGCAGGTGGACCAGTCCGTTCAGAACGACCGGCTTCTGCAAAACCGTGCCGCTGCCGGAACCGCCGTTGCCGCTATAGAAGGCAAGGGAGGAGTTGTTTTCCATCACGAGAGCTGAATTCAACCGATAATCACCCGCACCACCACTTGGCTGGAATTGGAAGCCGGCAGTAGGCAGGACGTGGATCACCTTGGCATAACCATTATCACCAATGGTGGTATCGCCATGCTGGATATTCATGAGAATATTCGAGTGGAGAGTCAGCACGTTTGTGGGATTGCCGAGACTGCCTCCCATCGCGCTTACCTGCCAGGTTTGCTGGCTGGAGGCGGTGGAGTAGAAATCAAAGTTTCCAAGGTTGGTGTCGATCAACACATCACTCCACTGGGAATAGCCGGGCTGGATGGCGGTGAAGTTGTAGTTGCTGCCATGAGTGCTCAAGGTGGTCGGCAAACCGGGATAACCCCAATCCCATCTGGCCGTTCCCCCGATGGTGGTGTTACCGAGCAGGGTAAAATTCTGGCCCAGCCCGAATGTGCTGGAATCATTGTAAACCGGGTTTCCGATGATTTGGATGGCCCCGTTGCCGTTGACACCCGCGCCGGAAATCACAATCGGCTTGGTGGTAAAGCCGAGATCGCCGCCCGGGTAGCCGCCGCTCTCATTAAGGTAAAACGTCGCCCCATTTGAGACGGAAATCGTTCCGGTCGTGGCACCCAATGCCGAGACGTTGTTCACTTGCACTGCTCCAGCGGCGATAGTCGTGTTCCCGCTGAAACTATTCACGGTGTTAACGGTCAAGGTGCCGGTGCCTGTTTTATAAATACTGGTGGCACCACTGATTGTGCCAGCGCCGCTTAGCGTGTAGTTGAGTGTGGAATTATTTGTGATGATGGCTGGTGACACGATCTGGCCGCTGCCGATGTCAATGTTCGTCCCCGGTGAACTCGCGTTGGCGATGGTATCATTAAAGATAACCGTGTCAGAATTGGCAAACAACTCCTCCGCATGGGTAATTATGTTTGACCAGTTCAAGGAGGAGAAATCCCATTCTCCATTATTGGCGTCATTGTTCCAAACCAACAGGGACGGACTGCCGCTGACAATCACAGCGATCTGGTGCGGGCTGGTTGTGGTGATGTTGGTCAGGGTCAAAGTATAAATACTGGACGAAACGGTTTGTACCCCGGCGAATGAGCCGGAAAAGCTTCCGGTGTAAGTAATTAACGGGTAAACCCCGTTTTGCAGAGTGCCGCCGGTGGGATTTAAATAAATGGTGTTCCCGTTGACAGTCAAATTCCCGGTAACCGCCACCAAATCGTTATTACCAATGATGGCCGTGCTCAAGCCTTCGGTTAGTGTGGCTCCGCCTTCCAGGGTCAACCCGCTACTGGCAGTAAATGTCCCAGCCGCATTTTGGTCACCCGGCTGCAAGGCTCCGGATACATCGACCAAGCCGTTCGCCACGCCCTTTCCAGAAACCACGGTGCCGGACTGACTGGTGATACCGGATCCAATGGTGCCATCCAGCACCAATCCGCCGGTATACAGATCCACCCCGCCGCTGAATGACGGGCTATTACCCGATAACGTTAGTGTTCCGCTTCCGCCATTCAGATAGATCACACCGGAGCTGCTCAAGACGTTGCTGATCGTGAGCGATGTGCCTCCACTGATATTGAACGAGCAAAAGCCCGGCTCGAGCGTCATTTGACCGGTCATGATGTTGTTGCCGCCATAGTTGTCGATCGTTCCATCCTGGAAATCGACGATTTTGTTGATTTGAGAATACGGTCCACCATAAAAAACCAACGAGGAGCCCGAAGAAATGGTCAGCGTATGATTTGGATCTCCAAAGGTGGTAGAACCAACCACCCCCAATTGCCCGGAGGTCAAATTGATATTGCCCAAGGCCGGGTCCAGGGTTGTATTTTGCCACTGGAAATAACCGGAGCTGACCAGGGTCAGATTGTAAGCGTTGCCGGACGTGCTGAGAGTGCTGCCGCTGCCGAAATCCCAGCGGTTCGGATAGTCAAAGGTGGTATCTCCCGTCAAGGTGAACGCCAGGGCCGTATTGTAAACTGCGCCGCCATTATCGGTGATGGCGCCATTGCCCCCAACGCCAGATCCAGCAACATCCACCGGCTTGTTGATGGAATATCCATTCATGTCGAACGTGGAGCCATTGGCGACAACGACATTCCCACCGGTCGACCCCAAGGCGGAGGAACTCCCCATTTGCAAGGTGCTATCGTTGGTGACAACCACGTTGCCCATGAAACTATTGGCACCGCTTAACTGCAACGTCCCGCCGGTCCCGGCTTGCGCAAATGAGCCCGAACCGGAAATATTATTGCCTTCGGTGACCGATCCAGAATTAGCAAAAACCAGGTTTCCGTTGTCGAGGATCGAACTCGACGGGAGACTGCCAGCCGTATCGTTGTTGCCGACTTGCAAAGTTCCGCCGCTGATCGTGACGCCACCGGTAAAGTTGTTTGCCCCGCTATTATCAATCACCAGCGTACCGGAACCTGACTTTTGCAGGCTGCTGGATCCGCTCAGCGAACCGGTGCCGTTGAATGTATAATTGAGCACGGAGTTGCTGACCGTGACGCTACCCGGCGTAAGCGTGGTTGTCAGGTTGACCGTGCCGGTGGCAGCCCCATTCAGAAACTGAACGAATTCTCCGTTGGCGTAGACCGCTGGGCCACCCGCCAGCCAGTTGGCCGTGGTGGCATCCCAATTTCCGTTGATATTACCATTCCAAGTGAGTGTGCCTGAACCGGCGGTCAGAACCAAATCGATGGAAGCGTTAGCCGTGTCATTTGAGAGGTATCCGGCATAAAGTGTCGGCAACGTGCCGAGGCTGAAATTGTAGCCGGCGCCGCCAATGCCGCCGGAATATTTAACCAGGGCGATCTTGACCGGGTAACTGCCGAAGGGAGGAGCCGATGAAATGTTAATTGTATTCGCCGCACCACCCGTTTTCAAACCGGTGGTCACAACCGAATTCGAGGCCGGAATAACACTCAGATTCAGAGTTGAATTCCACAGCGATATGCTACTGACTGGTGCGGCTGGCGTGCCGGCACTGCCGGTGACTGATAGTGTGCCATTTGTCACATTGATGTTCCCGACGCCGGCGCCATTGACAATGGTGTTGGCGGCCAAGGTACCGCCGCTGACATTGATCGTGCCAGCCGAACCCGCCGTCAAACCGCCGGTGACGGCAGCCAGCGTCAGCGTATTGTTCACCTGCAAGGTCGAGGATGTGCTCAGAGTGGCATTCGAATTGAGGTTGACAATCCCGACACCAGCCCCGCCATTCCCCACCTCCTGGTTGCCAATGACCGCGCTGTTCACGTTCAGGAAGCCATTGTCCAAAGTCAGAACGCCCAGCGCCGAGGCCGTGCCTGCCTGGCCCAACTCCATCGCATCCACCACCATGTAGATATTTCCACCGCTGAAATCACAGAGGGCATATCCCGGAACATTAGGCGCGCCATTCGCGTTGCAAATCCAGAAATTGGCGATCCGACCGCTGCCACCGCTGCCATAGAAATAGGCGCTGGGAACCGGGTTGGCCCCGCCGATGAAGGCCGGATTGAATTTCATCCAGGCTCCCACAAGCGTCGTGCCGGTGCCGCCAATAATGAGATTGCCGGTGCCCGTGGCAATCGAACTGTTCTGACCCAAGTATACGGCGCACGGTACTGAGTTGGTGTATCCCTGGTTGCAAAGCTGGAAATCGTTGCCCAGATATATGTTGTTGGTTTTCGCCAGATAGAGCGTGCCGTGACTGAAATGGGCGCCGCCACTGGCAACCAGAATTTCCGAACCGGAATCCGTGAAGTTATCAAGTCCGGACAAATCCAGGGTCACATTGTGAATGTCCCCGCCCGAAACCGAGCCTTGGTTCACATGCAAATTGCCGTTCATGGAGAGTGCACCACCGGCCCCCAGCAGGGTGATGGTCTCAATGGCATTGGCCGGAGCCGGGCTCGCCGTGTTCAAGGCGTCCGCGCCCACATACATTTGCCCGTTGCCGGCATCAAGGGTCAAAGTCACACCGGGGTCGATGAGAGTCGTGTAATTGCCATTGGTGGGAACGTAATCGAGCTCCCAAATGGGCATTTGAGCCACGGTTGTGGTATTGTCCAAAATGTTGTTCACGGAGAAAACCGAGTTGAGGTTGGCTCCCGTGCCGGTGAACTGAACCTGGTTGTAGTACGTTTGCTGCGGGCTGGTCCAGTTGGCGGCGTCGCTCCAATTGGTGCTCGTGGTCACGCCGGGAACTCCGATCCATTGCTCTGTCGCAGCCGATCCTGAAAATACAACAAATGAGGAAAGTGCCAGCACGATTTCCATTTTTGCCTTTGTCATTAGCCTGCTGATCTTGGACTTGAAGTTCATATGCGTGACTTTGTTTGTGGTTTCGGTTTTGTCTTTGCTTTTTGGGTGTTTCGGAATCAAACCTTCGACAGCCGGTGCGCCCTTTTTCGGCGGCACTGTCACCCTTTGTGAGAGGAACTGTCGTAACATTTTTCATCCATGGCCATTTTTTGAATGCAATCATTTTATCCACGATCGGGATCCCATAATGATGGCGTTTCCGAGCGACACGGCGACAGGACTAAATGATCGGCTATGGCTAGAAATCTACTAGACGACTAGCGAAGCGGGAATGGACATTCTAACACTGTGCATGGACAATTGACCGGTGCTGTTCAACTGCGGACGTCCGGGAAACGGGCGCCATAGCGCCGCCGGTGTTCAGAAGGCGAATGGTTGTGCATTTTGCTGAAGGCGCGGGAAAAGTAAAACTGGTCTGAAAAACCAAGTTGTTCGCTGATTTGTTTAATGGAAAACTCCGTGGTGTTCAGCAACTGCACGGCTTGTTGCATGCGCAAATGGTTTAGATAGCTTAATGGAGCATAGCCGGTCACGCGCAGAAATGAGGTTGTGTAATGGGATCGGGACAAGTTCACTAGCGAGGCCAGCGTGGCCACTTTCAAGGGTTCACGCAAATGCCCTTTCATAAACTCGATACTTCTGGTTATTCGGTCGCGCACGCTGGTTCCGCCATACCGAAATTCATCTTTGTGGCGAAGCATCAATCCCATCAAATGGGTTAATGAATGAGCGGCGTAAATCAAGTGGGTCAGGGTGAAGCCATGCTCAAGACCCTCCAGTACGTCCTCAAAGAGAGATAGCAACTGCACATCGCCCCCCAAGGGCACGACTGGATTTTCCCTGGTCACTGCGAGCAACTCGAGATAAATCGGAACATTCAAGCCTACGGCATGGAACCAATAGATGGTCCAGGGCGCATCTTTGACCGCCCCATAAACGTGCGGCGTGTTGACGGGCAGGACCAGCAACTGGTTCTTGGATATCCCGTGCTTTCGACCGGAGATTTCACACCAGCCGTTTCCCTCCGCGCAATAAATGAAAATGACTTCCGGGGATCCCATTTCCCGCGCGCAGGTATGGCCTTTGGCTTTAGGGTAGTAGCCTGCGTCGGTCGGTAACAATTGCCTGAGCAGAGGATGCTGCAGGGCCGTGGCTAGAATTGGTCGCGGCAGCACCACCAGGCGCTGTCCGACAAATCCTTCGTGCTTCTCACGCCATTTCATATGGGGATTGAGGTGCTTGGTCATTACCAGTATCAACGAGGGCTGCCGATTGCAACTTTTTCGTCTGGCAGGCTGGGGCTTAGGAACGCCGCGAGATGGACAATCAAGGCCGTCACCCGGAGTGACGGCCTTGATCAATTAAATGTGAAATCTACTTCTTGAGTTTCCGATTCAGGCCCAAAAGCAGGGAAGCTCCACAGCCAAGCAAGCCAAAACTCGACGGTTCCGGAACAGCTGTAAAATCAAGATCATACCCCAAATTTGGAGCTGGATAAATTGAATCTGGCTGGCTGGTCTGGCCGAACGACGGATTCGGGTTGCCTGCGTCACTGGTGTTGGAATCGTATACTCCTGCGCGAGAGAATTCGTAACCGGCCGATCCCTGGACAAAAGGACCGTTGGGAGCACTCCCACTCAAGCTCCCATTCTCGACATTCCATGTGATCTGACCGTTGTTCCCATTGTCCGGGGAATTATTGCTAATCAGGTCTCCCCAAGGGTCCACACCACCAACGACAGTGGCCCCAATATCATAATAACTCTGATACGAGAGAGTCACAGTCGAAGGCAACTGTACCCAAGCATAGCCATTCGCCCATAGAGTTGGAGTTCCCGCCGGTACGACAGCCGAAGCAACGACGCTGCCGGCGGTGGAGTTGCCGCCCGCGCCCCAAAGTGTAATGGTATGGCTGATATCCAAGGGCGCGTCATTGGGGTCGGCGTAACCAAGATAGTTCGCGCTCACATTATAGTAGTAGGGGGTGTAGAATACACCGCCGACAATTCCGGTAAAGGCGTTCTGACTGAGGCCTGTCAAACTGACGTTCGGCAAATAAAGCTGGGTGTTTTCATTTTGGTCTCCGTTCACTGTTTGGGCAAAGGTGGCCGGGGCAAAATTCATGCCCAATGCGGCTCCGACGAGGATTGATAGGTTAGTTGCTTTCATTTTGATTTGGGTTTTTCTTTTACGATCTGTTAATGCTTTCCAGACCAGCCAGCCGCGAGCGAACCTTGATGGAGCATGGGCCAATTGGACATATTAAAATCCTAACAAAGCTTTTCCTTAGTGGAATGGACAACTCGCCGAACCGCATGGACATTTGACCGCTCGAAAAGCACGTTTTAGCCTTGCGCCAAACCAAGGTGTGGACCCGCGAAACATTATGAGGCTCATGGACAAATTGGCCGCCCTCAATTTAATTTCGTAGTCTGGTGATTCTGTCGGAGGCGGGTGAACCGGGTTCGCGCAGACGCAGTCCGTCCCAAACATTCCGGACCGGGTTCCGGTTCCGGCCTCACCCCTTTGTTCGGATGGAAGAAACTTTTCACGAATGTCAGTCAGCCTTTGGAAGCTGCGGACAATTTCCCAGACGGCGCGCTCTCGCCCAATCGCTTTTGCTTTAAAATCCACGATAATAATGATTGAGTAAGTCTTTGGTGCATTTTCGCCTGAAGTGGAGGACAGGACTGGTTGAAAGAAGAAAAGTGATTTCCAACCTATTGGAATAACCTTTTCTTCAGGTTCCAAGGGGGTTCAAATGTAAACGTGATGAAGCATCATTCGAATGATATCTATTATGCGGACGATTCTGCAATTTCAAATGGCACCAATCTGAACCCCAGAACTGCTGGCTTTTGCCTGAAAAAGCACGCTCAGATTATCCGGTCCAACGTGCACCTAAACGTGCACCTATCGATACAAACGGATTGGTTCGGATACGGTCGGATTATGAGGGATCGCTCGATTTTACCCCTCAAAAATGGCCTTTTTCGGGCCGATTCCGACCCTCGCCTCCATCAAAAACGCCTGTAGATACAGGGTTTTTCGGAGGACAAAGCGTCGAGTTTCAGTGAAATCTTCAGTGACCGGACTACTCCGGCACTATCCGGGCGGAATCACGCAGGGCCCAGTGTCTTGAAACGGGCGGTCCTTTAGTGGGATTCTTTGACAAAAACGGTCAACTCGTCGTCACAAACGCCGCCGGCCCAGGGCCTGCGTCAACGTTAGAGCACTACAGCGTAACTATTGATGGTAAACACGCACAGGAATTCTTCGACCAGAGCGGTCGTGAATCCGACGGACGCATTGACTATGTTGGCGACTGGCATAAGCACACAGGATTCTCTTTGGCACCAAGCAAGCAAGACGTTTTTGGAATGAAAACAATGGCGGACTTCGAGTTTTCACCAACAAGACACCCAATTTCTTTGATCTATCGGATATGGCCTCTGGCTTGGCAAGTATATGTTTGGGATGGCTCAGGATCGCTCCTGAAAATACCGTCAAAGATTGATCGACTTAATAACTATTCAGCGGGAGGCATCTAATAACTTTGCACAAAGAACGTTTATGCCTTAATCAGCTTGGGAGCCCACGAAACTCTGTCTTCTATTGAAGACATTTAATCGAAATCGGTCAACAAAGCTCAAACCTAGCGTTAAATGGAATGATCGCCTGACTGAACTCGCGAAACGTCTCAGGCTTCATTGGAAAGTGTGTACCTCTCCGCCAACAGAGCCTCTTGCATCTTCTCCAGTTTTACCGATCGAATAAGCCCCAGCGGCGGGGCAAAGCGGCATCCCATTTGACAAGTCTGGTGGAAAATAGGGCGCAGGTCTGCCCAGGAAGGCTGTCGTTGGAAGATTGGGCACCGTAGTTGCGCAGATAACAGCACTTCGCCGCATTTACGGTGGCTGGAGGCAAAAGTTTCGGTGCACTGGCCTCTGATTAACAGATGGCCTGAACATTTATGCTGATCCGCCGGTCGGCATCCCGCTTTACACTCAGTACGTGACCGGGAATTGGCAATTGTTCTGCCAATCTGGCTTCAGTCAGACCGAGATTCTCAGCAATGAATACATGACGACTAGTGGCCATCTCAAATATCTCCCCATGCAATTCTGGCAGGGCGGCCCATATTCCGTTCAGCATGACCAATGGTGCCTTACTTTTGAGGATCGCGGGCCACGCCAGTTGGGCCAACTCGCGCAGTTTGGCCATGTCCAGCGAAGCCCGGAGATAATTTATGCCGTCTGCGGGCACGAAGTGATCGGCCGACCTTGAATCGAGCCCGCACACAGAGGAAATGGGAGATTTGATTTGTGACCCGGAGTGTGCCAGCGCCGTAAACAAGTAGTCGCGGGCATTTTGTTCACCCTGAATGACGCTGCAACCTCGCTCTTTGCGTAGCAAATCCTCGCAATTGGTGACATTCCTGCCGCTCCAACTGATTGCCTCGGCATGAATTGAGGGCATCTGGCGGCAAATACGCTCGAGGATCTCGGCTCGTTTCACCCTAGGAAGTCGTTCAAATATGCGAATAAATGATTCAATTTGCCGCAGGTTGGCTCCATTGGCCCAGTCCAGAATTGTGCTGGCGCACTGGCCGGCGATATCGCCAATTTCCTCGTAATACAGTCTCCGACCGCGCAATTCAGAGAGGCCTGCGTCCAGCAAGTTAAGGAGTTTGGATCCGCGACTTGGCATCACGGGCGCGATTGGACTCGAGACCAACGGAAGAATTGACTGATTTTTGAGTTTTCTCATGCTTTTTAGTTAGACGCGCAACGGATTGGCCATCGACAAACCCATGGAATCCGCCCGCGCTAGGCCGCCGAGCTGCCGCCGTATAACATGTAACTCGTATGCGCTAATATATGGTACATCCAATAGTGACGCAATTGCCTAGACACACGGGAATTCAAAACCTCCACTTTTATCGCAGATATAGGTTACTATCCGTCCAATCGCGAATACATACGGGTAACTCTGAATACGTCTTCACCGACAAGGTAATTAGTGCTTATCTAGTGTTCGATACGGTATTAACAAGATATTAAACATACCGTCGTTGTGTAAATGCCCGTATTAATCGGAAAAAAACAATTAATCGCACAAAAAACACGCTGCAAAGGGAAAAAGCCTATAATGGAGGTATAACTTTGGATGGCGACAACTCACAATATCACTGAGCCGACTGCCAAATAAGCAAATACGCCTGCAACAGACATAAGACATTATGAAGCAACAAAAGAAAGCTCGGAAGCCCGCGCCGGCCCGGAAGAAGCAAAAGAACAAGAACATAGGATCTAATTCCAAGGTCATTACCCTCGACAAGCATATTAAGAATAAGGCCTGGCCCAAAGCGCATAAAACAGCGTCTCAAGATACAAATAATCAATCCGCGTTAAATCACGTCAAGTCAACGGCGGAGGATGTGTACTTGACAACAGCACCGCCGTGTTTCGGGGATCCTTTCTTCTCCATAACCTCGGCGAGGCATTTCAATTATACGATCCGTCAACAACCGGCTCTCTCTGTTCCATCTACCGCTAAGGAATTGTGCGCCAAGTACTGTTTGATCGAAAGCGATACCGTGCGTGAGTTAATAGGGGACAAGCAAACAACCATCGGCACGGTCCCCGGCATGACTGGACGCCTGATTGTCGCCACATCAGACGTCTATGTGCGGAGCGGCCTTTCGCCAACTCAAGTCCTTGGCCCTGCCACAGTCTGCACTTTAATTGACGGGTGCGGGTTTATTTACGGAATCGGCGTTACGGTTCAATCTACCTGCTGGACTTTAGCGGGGCAAACTCTTGAAAATGCGCTGGTCGATAAGGTCAAGTTCTGCTCGGAATTTGGCTTAAAGATTCAAAAGCAGGAATGGCCAGGAAATTATCTCCCGCAGAACATCTTTGTGGATAGCGGGGCAATGGTTAAAGGCTTTTCACCAGATTCCGCAATAGGGCGGCTGGGTTTGACGCTTTCCAACAGGCCAAGTGGTCGTCACGACCTAAAGCACATACTAGAACAACACTTTGCCATCATTGATGGGCACTGCATACAATGGCTTCCTGGTACGGTGCCAACCGCGTCTCGGCGGAATGGAGTGCGGAACACCCTGGATGGTGCCCTGACTTTTCAAGAATTTAATACATTGTTGGTCTTGGCAGTGCTGAAGTATAATTCCAGTTCGCTAACGGGCTATCGCCTGACGGCAGACATGATTGCCGCCGGCGTTGCTCCTTGCCCAATAGACGCGTGGAACTTTGGATTGAAGCATGGCGGCGGTCTACTCCGGCTGGTTTCACTTGACCACGCAAGACTATATTTGTTGCCCACTGCCGATGCTGTTGTGACTGCGCATGGCATCCGCTACGGTGGCCTTCATTACACCTGTGAACGTGCCGTGCGTGAGAATTGGTTTGGAAGGGCACGGAATCAGGGGCCAGTGCCAATCAAAATATCGTATGACCCGCGCCGGGTTGATCATCTTTATTTGCACAGCCCAGACGGCTCAACCACCGAACACTGTCTGCTCACGCCGGCCGCTCGGCCCTTCAAAGGATTTACATGGGCGGAGGTCGTTTGCTGGAAAGAACAACACAAATCCACACGGCCGGTGGGTTCCGTCGATGGGATAGGAGGCCATTGACATGGCACGACCGACGAGAGAACAGTCAGACCCCCGCGTAATAAGGGATTGGATCAAGGAGGGCCGGGGAACGGGGCACAATGGTACTTGGCAGCCATGGCTGCGGATTCAGGACCTGTCGAGCACCGGCAAGGCGGGACGCCTATCGAGACATATCTCAGGTGATCGGTTGGTTCACGTCTTGAGCGGATATGAAACGCACTGTTTTGACATATTCGAGTGGGCTCCGGGGATAATTGACATCAACGAGCAATACCCATTGTTACCCCTGGAAGAAACCCAGGAAATCGCCCGGGAATTGGGCGTCGATCACCCTGTCTCCCCAAACACGGGTGATCCCATCGTGATGTCAACGGACTTCATGCTAACCCAACAAAATACTGAGAGCCCTAAAGAATATTTCCCCCGCGACTTCAAGCCAGCCCAGCGATTGTTCTCGCCCAAAACGCTGGCAAAGTTTGAAATAACGAAACGCTATCATAAAAATCATGGACGTGACTGGCGTTTAATCACAGATCACAATTTCCCGATTGAACTGGCGCGGAACCTTTCTTTTCTGCGCGATAAGCGCAGTCTCGACGGCCTCAAGGGAATCACGCCTGAAGTCATCGAGAACGTTCGGCAGGTGCTGCTGCCATTGATTTGGAAAGGCAATTCCAGTCTATCGAGTGCGGGATTGCATTGCGACAGGCAGCTTGGTCTCGACGAGTTGGGCACAAGCCTTAATGTGGCCTACCATTTCATCTACACGCGCCAGTGGATCGTTGACTTGACGCACCGACTACGCGCGGGCCTTCCGCTCATCCTTCTTTCACCACAACCAATTTAAGTCGACATATGTACCATTACAATTCTCTGCTACAATGGAGCACTGAATCCGATTCTTCGTTGGAACGGGTGCTGTGGGTTGATGCCGCGGAAGAAAGCATCTTTGTCTTCCGGATTGAGTTAAAGCGAAAAAAGAACAGCCCTAAGACCTTCCCTTGCTCGCGGACCAAATCAGAATTGAAGGACGCGTTCAAGCATGGGCATGTTCGTGTGTTGTTAAAAGACCCATTTCTCCGCCCTGCCGTCCCCGTTGAATCACTTACCGAAGATGAACAAAAAAGTTGGGAAAAACTTCAAAAAGACCTTGAGCCCATTATAAAGGATCCGGAGAGGAACATTCTCCGCGGCCCCGAGCAACGGCGCGGGTTGATATCTGCTGCAGCTGAACGCGCCGGGGTGTATGGCACTACCATTCACTCGTTGCTGATAAAGTACTGGATTGGGGGCCAAACCCCGCAATGCTTGCTGCCAGATTATCGCTCCTGCGGCCAAACAATCCGCGGCAACAAGGGCGGTAAAAAACGCGGACGGCTTAATGCGGAAGAGGCCAAGGTCGGTCACAAAATTGGTGTGGCACTCACCCAAGAAATTGAGACCCTTTGTCGTCGCGGCCGCGATATGTTTTATCTCAAAGAGGCGAAAACGCTGAAACTAGCGCACCAACTCACGTTGGGGAAGTTTTTCTATGACGATTATGAATTGAAAGATGGCGTCTGGGTGCCTGTGTTAAAGCCGGACGATGAACTGCCGAACATACGACAGTTCAAATATGTCCACAAAAAGTTCAGGGATCCCGAGAAGGAATGCAAGGCCAGGGAAGGTCCAAAGAGTTTTCAGTTAAAGGGCCGGGCCCTGCTTCGGAACACGGAAACTGAGTTGTTGGGACCGGGACAAGTAGCCCAAATGGATGCAACGACCGCCGACATTTACCTGGTCAGCGAACATGATCCCAGCGTGATCATCGGGCGTCCAACCATTTACGGCATCAAGGACGCGTGGGCAAGGTTCTTGTATTCACTCATCGCGACGTATCGGCATACCAGTTACTGGGGTGGTGCTTTGGCGCTGGAAAATGCCCTGGTGAACAAGGTTGCTTACTGTGCCGAGTACGGAATAACCATCAAGGCAGATGTTTGGCCGGTCAATTTTCTGCCTGGGAAGATACTGGTGGATCACGGAGAAATGTCTACCTACAAATCCGACCAGGTAATTGCCGGCCTCGGGGTGGACATCGACGTGCTGCCAGCAGGCCGCGGCGATTTGAAAGGAATTATCGAGCAACACTTCCGTAAGATTAACAATCAAACAATTAACTGGCTTCCCGGTGCTTTGCCGAGGTTCAGGGAAGATCGTAATAAGCGCCACGAGCTGGACGCGGTCTTGAATATCCATGAATTCCGCTTTTTCCTGCTGGAAGCGACGCTTAAATACCATCAGAAGCTCCTCACGGGGTACAAGGCTGATGCGGACATGATTGCTGCCGGGGTGGAGTTGAGGCCGATTGAATTGTTGCACTGGGCGCAGGCGAACCGGGGTAGCCAATTTCGGCATTTCTCGCTGGATCAGGCGCGCTTGCAACTTCTGCCCGGCGGCGAAGCTGCCGTTACCAAAGACGGAATCCGGTTCAAGAGTGTAAATTACACATGTGAGCGTGCGATTACGGAGAAGTGGTTTGAGCGCGCCCGCCGCGACGGCACGTTCAAAGTCCAGATTGCAATTGACCCGCGCTACATGGAACCAATCTATTTGCGCAGTTCCAAATCAGCTTCAATCGAGCCCTGCCAACTAACATCAGCAGATTCGCGCTTTCGCGGCTGGACGTGGGAAGCATTGGACGAGCACTCAAAAGATCAAAGCAGTCAGGAAATCCAGAGTTTTCCGCAGGAAGCTCAAGCAGCCGTGGAACTGCATGCTAAAGTCACACAAATCGCCGAAAATGCCATTGCGCGCCAGGAAGCCGCCAAGGCCGAAAACCCTGGCCAGAGTGTTGCCTCACGGCTGAATAAGATGCCCGAGAATCGGAAGGCAGCGAAGGCGTCGGAAGATGCCAGTTCACTTTCCCGCACCGCCACCCCACCGGCACCTGCTCCCGAGGAACCATCATCAGACAAATTTATTCATTTGCCCACTGTTGCAAAAATACCAACGACACTTCGCCCGAAGATCGAGTCGGCATTCACCAGAAAACTTCGTGAACAATTCGAAATGGCCCAACGCACTTTATGAAAAGAGACGATAAACCTTTCAGGGACGGAAGCCCAAGACCATACCGGGGCAGACGAGTCATTGCCCGCTATCTCGAGCCGGAAGATGAAGATTATCGCGGCAACCCGCTCCTTGAAGCCCTGCCAGGAGAGTGGGACGAATCCAAGGTCATTGAAAAGCTGACTTGCTACCTCCCTGGCAACAAAGACCTACGCCTCAAAAACAACGCGATTCGGAAGAAGCGCCTGATCGCGTTTAAAACCAAGTTCTTTCAGCCCTTTGATTGTCACCGTTACATGGAAGAAAATATTTCGATGATGTTACGTAATGGATACATCGGGCGCAATCCACTCAATCCCCGTTTCCGGAGGAACTTGCGTGATAGTGTTGATATGTTGATTGATGAGTCCGAGGATGAAATGCCTCCGATCTTACCCGCCGGAAATCTGGGCTTTGCGTTACTTGGATCGCCGGGCATGGGCAAAACCATCAGTTTGGCCAAGATTCTCATCAGGCAGTATCCGCAGGTCATACAGCACCGGAATCATCCGACCGATCCCACCTTTCAGGACATCCAAGTGGTCTGGCTGTTCCTGACCTGCCCTCATGATTCGTCCACCCGCGGACTTTGTCTGCAGTTTTTCGGTGAACTGGACGCGATATTGGGGACGACATACTACGATGATTATGCTGGCGAAAACGAAAACGGACTGATTGCCGCCATGGCAACCGTGGCCGCATTGCATTCGCTGGGCGGCCTGGTCGTTGACGAATTGCAGTTCCTCAGCCCGGGCAAAAGTGGCGGCAAGAGTGAACTGCTGAAGTTTATCGTCCAATTGCAAAACACAATCGGAATTCCCGTTATTTTTGTGGGCACCCACGCTGCCGCTGGCATTGTGGCTGGCGGCCCGCACCAAGCGCGCCGCAGCGTGGGGATTGGCGGTGACACTTGGGATCCCCTTGCGCCTGACAGCGCCGAATGGGATCTGTTCTTAACCGCAATGTGGGAACATCAGGTACTTAAAAACTATGTACCGCTTGATTCGGATTTTGCCAAACTGATGCATTGGGAATCACAAGGCGTCCCCTGCTACGCCGTGGATCTGTTCTTCTTTGCGCAACGCGTGGCCATGGATGACGGCACGGAGACAATCACACTGGATGGCATTAGGCGGGCAGCCGAGAACAGAATGAAATTCAACCGGCCATATATTTTGGCGTTACGTTCAGAAGGCCCTGTGGCCGCTCGTCTTTTGGAGGATGTTGTCAGCGCAAAATACGAAGATTTCAAGCAGTTCGCCATACTGCAACTTCTACTGCCTTCAAAGGATTTCGACGCTCGGCAAGAGGTCAAATCGAATGGCAAAGTCGTGCGATCAGGCGGTAATACTCCACCATCAATTGGCAATTCTGCACAGCATGAGCATCAAACTCCTGCTTGCGGCTCAATTCCCGGCTTTAATCCCCCGGGTCCCGCCACATCGATTACCGGCTCCATACGACCGCGACCTTCGGTGGCGAAAAGAGGCAAAAAGGCGATTTATCCTGCCGGCACCTTGATGGCAATCTGGGCTGAGGGCCGAGAAAATGGTGCCAGCAGCCCTTGCGAAGCTCTTGAGGCGGTTGACATCGTGCGGTCAGCCGCTGAGTTCTTACCGGCTCTACCGGCCACATGACCAAGAATCCGCGCTGGAACCCCGGAGAAGCTCATGGCCCCATGGGTTCCAGGGATGCTTGAGTTTTTGGTTGTTCAATTTGACCTGTCTCGTCTCGGTGCCATGGTGATGATGGACATCGGCGTGCCGGGAGGCTGTCGTTGAACCAATTGCGGTCGTGTTCGTATAACCAGCTGTAGCATGCTGAAGCAAGCGGTCGCAGTTCACTGCTCGACGCCGAGGGATGCGACTTACAAATTGCCAGCCATTCAGCCCGCCTCTTGGGACGTTCTGTTTCACGGTGCTGGGCTATTGTCACAAAACGCGGAGTAACCCTCAATTTTATCGCAAATCTGCCGCCCACTCGGGGAAATGGCAGATCGAGTCTAAAGGCCTGAATCCGTACAGGGCCACATGACGACACGCCAAGTTTTCTCGCAACATTCCTGAAACTCAGCGACTTATCCGGCCAAAGCCTGGCGAGTTCCGCATCCCAGGCGTAGCCATATTCCACGATCTTTTCCTTTTCCAAATTGCCGACCTTGATCCGTAAACTTATTCGGCCACATTCTGGGCAGGTGGTCCGTAACTCGGCGGCCTTCGTCCGACGATTGTAGTGGTAGTCAATTGTGGCCACCAATTGGCCACTCTTCGGACAGAACGGATTATCACATGCGCGCAGTTTCGTGCCGAATTTTTCCGCATGGCGCTCGGGATCGAAAAAATCCTGCGCAGAAACGCCAAGAAAATCCATCAATAACAGATGCCGGACCGGAGGTTGCACACAGTTTAATCCATGGATAAGCTTGGTAAGCCAAAATGACCTGTGCGCGAACGCCTTTGCCGGGATCGAACATTGCAGCGTTTCCAACAATGAGGTTGAATATTGCTGCGTGATGTCGCGCAAGACCCTTTTCCAAAGAATACACCCGCCGGGGCTCACAAATCCTTTTTGGGTCGCCAGTAGAAAGTACCGGTCGCTGATTGAAGCCGCCTCATTCCCCGGAATCCAATTCTCCAGCAGCCAGGCGACACCCTGCGCGATCCTGCGGAACAGGCGGTGCTCAGGGTTGGATGGATCCAATTTTCTTTGAATTTCAATGGAGACAACATCCTCTGCAGCGTGCAATCGAGTTAACGCCCTCAAAGGGATGGCACTCGACTCAAGGAATACATCGTGAGTCGGACACACCAACACTCCGGCCACTTGATGTAAACGATGCCAGTATGCCTCACCAGTTCGGTTTCGTTCCTCGACAGCACAGGCGGGACAGAATCTCAATGTATCCGGATTCCTGACGCAAACGTTGGCGGCTCCTGACCCCTTAGGGATAGTGCCGCTCCCCTCCATGGCAGCTTGAATTTTGGTCAGACGATCTGGAGGCAAAAACGGAGCATAAACAGGCAAAAGCGTATGCTCGCGGATGAGGTTCTCAGCGTTGACGTCGCCACGGCCCAACCGGGCGACAAAGTCCGCAAGTCGAGTTGGCTGGATTACCGCAACTCTCATTGCCTGCCCGCGAAATAATATGCGCATCGCGCGGCAGTTGTTATTTCGCGATGTCAACCACTGGAAGCGGGCAAGCCAACTGTAGAAAAGCTCATCCTGGAACGGATGCGGAAAATTCGGAATCATATATCTGGTCGTTGGCGCGCTCTTGTTTGCAAGTTCCCTCCATTATAGGGCAATTGTTCTGAAGGTTTTGCAGTTTGTAAAACCTGGTCGGCATAAAGTCAGCGTCTCCCTTCAGATTGCAATTCTGATCGCATTTTCGAATTAGAAGCAGGCAATTTGCATTAAAACGCCCAAATCTGAATTACTCTTCCGATCACCGCCTAACGTGCTCCACATTCACAAGAATTGTGGAAAAAGCATAACAACTGGATGGCGATATGATTTTGAACTTCCCCCGGCCGTTGCCCGACGAATTGCTTTACGGCCTTGTCGCTCGGCATCTCTGGCTTCGGCCGATGAAAAACCTGAAGTTCATGGCGGGAAGGTTGTTTTTTGCGGGACATGCCACCGCCGTTTTGGATCTCCCCGGTCGCCTCGAAGCACTGCAATCATCAATTGGCCTCGGTTCTCGCCTGACGCCCAGCATCATGATTCAAAACCATACATTGCTGCCACTGTACGCGCCGTTTCTGCCGCCAGCGCGACTCGCTCGAATTGAGCAGGACCTGGCCGGAAATGGCGGAGGCACTGTCCGTTACCGCGCAGGAATTATGGCGAGCAAAATCCGTCCCCCATCGTGGTTGCGTTTCTGTCCGGGCTGCGCTGCCGAGGAGCGGGCAACCACCGGCGAGGCGTATTGGCACCGATTGCATCAAGTTGCCGGCGTATATGTATGTCCGGTGCACCAAATATTTTTGGAAGAAAGTCAGGCGCGTGCACAGCTGCGCCGGACGAGGCAGGAGTTCATCCCAGCTCAAGCCGTCATACCTGAAATCAAGGGGACGGCCATAGATGAGGAAAACTCCGAGCACCAGACGCTCATCAGAATTGCCAGGGGAGCAGACTGGTTGCTGAAGAATTATCAAGCTGGCAATGAATTCACAGGATTGCGTGACAATTATCTTCATCACGCCATGCAGCTCGGGTTTTTGACCGGCACCGGGCGCATCCAATGGCGGTTGCTGGTGGAGCAATTCCACCAGCGATTTTCGCCGCAACTCTTACAAAAGTTGAATTGCGAGGTAGCCGACAAGGATTCGGATCATTGGATGGCGCGCATTCTCAGGCAGCCAAGGGCCGTGCAGGCTCCGATCCGGCACCTGGTACTGATGGACTTTTTGGGTCTGACTCCGGCGGCCTTTTTGCAAACCGAAGTCCCGCTGAGCATTTTTGGGTCAGGTCCTTGGCCATGCATGAACCCGGTCTGCCCCCAGCGAGGCAAGCCCGTCATAACGGAAATCCAGCAAGAGCACAGTCATGAACATCAGCGACCTTTGGGCGTGTTCCCCTGCCCGGCCTGCGGCCAAGTCAGGTGCCGGGTGTTCGGCAAAGGCAAGGAGATAGCTTGGATCCGAAGTTACGGACCGCTTTGGGATTCGGAGCTTGGAAGGTTGTGGCAAGACCCAACCGGCAGCCTCAGACAAATGGCCCGTCGCCTCGAAGCCGACCCGTTGACCGTCAAGCGCCATGCGAAAAAGGCTGGTCTGCCATTTCCGAGGAAAGGACCACGTATGACCACCGAAAAGGGGGTGGCGATAAGTGATCCGCCATTGAAGATTGGCACGCCAGACCTGACCCGTCGAAGAATTGAATGGTCCGCGCTGCGTGAACAATTCCCGTCCAAATCAACAGCTGAGGTTCGCGCGCTGGTACCAGCGTGTTATTGGTTCCTTTACCGGCACGATCGCGACTGGCACAGCTTGCATTGTCCTGATCGGCTTGTGCCAGCAAATACAGAACCTCGGGTGAATTGGCACGTTAGGGATCTGCATCTTTCCCAACAGGTAAGCCATGCCAAGTCGGACTTGCTAAGCGAGCCGGGGCGCCCCAAACGAATTTCGCTTTCTGCTCTGGGTCGACAATTGGGGGTGCTGGCCTGGGTGCAAAAACATCGCGCCAAATTACCGCTGACTGCGGCACAGTTGGCAGTGGTAGTTGAATCCCATACCGATTTTTCATACCGGCTGCAGGCTTGGAAGATCAGCCAAAGTGACGCTCCAAATACGCGGTCTGAATCTAGCCAGCCAAGACTGCCAGCGTTTTGGAAAACGCTTTCTTAAGTATGAGGGCACGACTGGCGATTGGTTTGCCATCATTGTCCCCATTGGCATCATGTTCGGTCGCGTTGGTTGCTTTTTGAATGGCTGTTGCCTGGGTCGCCCATGTGAGCCTTCTTGGTTCACCTTGAACGATGTTAATGGCGTGGCGCGCTGGCCCGCCGTACCGATAGAATTCCTCTTTAATGCGCTGATCCTCTGCGTCATCTTGCTGTTGCATTGGGGGCGAATAGCGCCGGGCCAATTGTTTCACATTTATCTCATTGCCTATGGGTTGTTTCGTTTCTTCCATGAATTCCTCCGCGAAACGCCTCAAATTGTCGGACCTTTTTCCGGCTATCAATTCGCCGCCCTTGGTGTGGCGGCTCTAGGAGTGTTTAGCTTTGTGATGCGACGGAGTAAAATGTCGATCGATCAACCAAAAAGCCTCAGTGAAATCTACAGTAATCAACCGTGATGACCAGAATTGTACTGAGTAGCGCGCAAAATATGCCTTGCAGCTTTCCTCTTTAATGAATTGTTTATTTTGCACAGGAGGATTTGACGGCAGCGTGTCGGGGTGCTAACAAACCACGTGAACTCTCCATTTCTGCTGCGAAGCATTGTTGCTTTTGCCGTTGGCGGCTTATTCATCCTGCCCTTCAAAGCTCGCGCCGGGGAATCCGCGACCGGAGTGTTTAATGTAAAAGAGTTCGGCGCCGCCGGTGATGGCACTACGCTGGATACCCCGGCCATCAATCGCACTATTAACGCCTGCCGGCAGGCGGGTGGCGGGCTGGTTGTCTTCCCTGCCGGTAAATACGTTACTGGCACCTTTGAATTGTTCAGCGACATGACATTGGAAGTTCAATCGGGAGCTGTCATCCTGGGTAGCACCAATCTTTCTGATTACGGACTTAAGGCCCCCTACGGCATCGATGAAAGTCAGATCGGACAGTCCGGCGAGGGCTTGCGCACCGGAATCATCGTAGCCAACCATGCCGAAAACGTGGCAATTGTCGGCCACGGGGTTTTTGACGGTCGTGGAACTTATTTCGTGGATCCCAAGGTTTCACATGGAGGCGAGCCTTCCGATTTCGAAAAGCTTTACACTCGGCAGGGCGCGGATTTTGCCCAAATGGGATCCGGCGTCGGCGACGGCCCCGTCAAACCCTGGATGCCTTGGACCAATCGGCCGGGAGTATTGATCACCTTCGCCAATTGTACCAATGTCTCGCTCCGCGATGTGACCATCCGGGATTCACACAATTGGACCATCAATATCGGTCACTGCCGGAATGTCGTGGTCAGTGCCGTCACCGTGCTTAACAACCTTCTCCTACCGAATAACGATGGTCTGGATATCAGCGCCGAAAATGCCCACATCTCGGACTGCACCATTGTCGCCGGCGATGACGCCATCGCCGCGAACCGATGCAAAAACCTTACCGTAGCCAACTGCACGCTATCATCGCGTTCGTCCGGCATTCGCTTCGGCAGCAACACGAATTGCGTTTTTGAAAATCTCGTCATCAGCGATTCCAATCGTGGCATCGCCATTTATGGCTCTGCCGACACCGCCTGGTTTTCCGACATCAATATCCAAAGCCGACTTTTCAATGGCCATTGGTGGGGGAAAGCGGAACCCATTTACCTTTCCGTGAGCCCGGAGGCGGGCGTTTCGGCCCAGATCAGGAACATCCATTTCTCGAACATTGATGGCGATGCCGAAAGTGGCATCATGATTTATGGAACTGACGCGAGCCGCATCCACAACATTTCCCTGGACGGCATCCATCTCCGTTTGCGCGGGGGTGTGAACAGCGGTTTGGTCGGCGGAAATTTCGACCTTCGCGGACTCGGCGGCGGCATGGATACGGCTATTTTCAAGCACGATATCCCGGCGTTTTACGCGCAATATGTGGACGGCCTCCAAATTCACGATTTCGTTATACAGTGGGAGAGCAATCTACCGGACTATTTTTCCGACGGCATCCATTGCGAGTATTTTAGTGATCTGAATATTGATGGATTCAAGGGGGGTCCGGCACAAAACGGTGATTCAAACGCTGCCATCTACCTGCAACACGGCCATACCGTTTCCATTCGCAACTGCGAAGCGCTGCCGGGCACAGGGACATTTCTTTCTCTCACCGGTGTCGAGGACCAGCGTCTTTTTGTTAACAACGATCTTCTGAACGCCCAACACCCAACGCGGCCGGAGAAAACCGATTTTAAAATTGTGTCCGGCAATGCCACTCTAGAAAAATAATCTCCCGATAAACCCCGACCGCCAGCATGGGTCGCGGAAATAGGTCTTGAGCGGATGGTTTAGGGGGCCAACCGGTAATATTTTGGCGCGGCGGTAACCGGGTTGGTCACGGTGTTCATTCCGTTAATAACCACCGGCAATGGAGAAACAGCGCTCCAGACCGCGCCGGTTTGAAGTTTTAGAGTGGACTGCAGCATGTTAGTCACATTATTGGCTGCCCAGGTCAGAACGACGTTTGTTCCGGCCAGGGCAATGTTAAGCTGGGTTGGCAGAACGAAGCCGAAAATTGTGCCGTTACCTGATGGTCCGCCGGCCGAAGCAGTCCCATAGAGGACGTTACCAGAGAGAAGCAAATCTGACTTTGGGCTGCTGCCGTCGGCCCCGCCCGTAAAACTATATAGGCTGTTATACCCCAAACCGTTAGTTCTGATAGAGAACAAAGTTCCTTTGTTAAAATAACCTCCGATGCTGGTGGTTCCATATAAAACTCCACCCGACAGCGTCAGGCCGGCTTGGGGTTCGGAGCCATCCGATCCCCCTTTGAAGCTGTAAAGGTTGGTGAAACCGGAACCGTCCGTGTTAACGGCAAAGATGGTGCCATTCCCGGTGGTGCCGCCGCCCAGGGCTGTCCCATACAAAGTGTTACCCGAAATGACCAGCCCTGAAAACGAAAAGGCTCCTTCCGTGTTGGTACCGTTACTGATGTTTATTGCGGCAAAAGAATGAATGGGATTAAAACTGCCAGGCTGATTGGTTATAAGCGAGAAAATGGTGCCTGAACCGTTGGCGCCGCCCTGTTCGGTGGTGCCGTACAAAGTACCACCGGATGAAATCAATCTGGCCGAGGGGAAAATTCCGTCATAATTTATGGCATAATCATATTGATTGTACGAAGGTCTGGAGAATTCATGCAATTCTCCGCTCGTAGCTCCATTGGTGGTTACATAAAACAGGAGGCCCTGGTCGACGGTACCGCCGTACCATGTCGTTCCGTACAAGATGTTTCCAACAACGGCCAATCCACTTTCTGCTTCATAGCCGGAGGCCGAGAAGACTGAAAAAACGAAGGTGTACAGGTTCGTATAGCCAGTCCCGTTGGTGCTAAGCCCGAACACGGTGTCGCCGACCCCAAACAAGCTAGCGCCCGAAGAAACCAATCCGCCAACCGGGAGACCACCGTTGCTGGCCGTCAGATTATAGATATTGGTAAAGCCGGAACCATCAGTATTGACAGCGAACACGGTCCCGGTCCCGTTGGTGCCACCTTCCCTGGCGTCACCATACAAGGTGTTACCAAATAAAACCAAATCGCCATCGGGCCCAACTCCATCGCTGTTGGTGATATAGGAGTTGCCGGTTCCGGCCGAAAACCCATGAAGAAGTTTGAAAGCGGGATTGGGCAGATTGGTGACCGTGATGGGACCATACGCATAAATGATTGAATCCAAGCCATACGTGCTAACGACCGAGAGCGTGGCCGAATAAATTCCAGGTACTGAATAAGTGTGGCTGGGATTCTGTGCAGTGCTGTTGGCGCCGTCGCCAAAATTCCAGTTCCAGTTCGTAACCGCATAACCGTCGCTATCGACTGATGGAGTGCTGAATTCAACGGTCAAGGGTAACACGCCGGACAGCGGACTGGCGGAAGCAAGGAGGGTAGGGACGGAAACACTCACGGAGCCAGGACCGCTGACGATTAGTGGCGTCGAGCCGTAAGTGCTGTAAGCCGTCAAGCTGGGTGTGTACGTCGCCGCATTGGTGTAGACATGGATGGGGTCTTGTGCCGTGCTGGTTGCGCCATCACCAAAAGTCCAAAGCCAATTGGTCACGGTATTCCCATAGCTGTCCGTTGACGGGCTGGTGAATTGCACTGTTAGTGGTGGCGCTCCGCTCTGGGGCGCGTCAGTGACCGTAAGGATGGGGATTGACACAGCGGCATAACTGACTTGATCCAAAAAGGCCGCCTCGGTCGGGTCTTCGTCGTAACCGGCGGAAGCCGTCCAAGTCAAAATATGCTGGCCAGGGGGAATCTGGTAGGGATTTCCGGTGGACGGATCAACCTCCTGGTACCAGGCAGTATCATCGTAAATGTCATCCTCGTAGGTTCCGTCAATATCAAATTCGTAATCAAAGCTCCCGCCGGAATCGGCGATGCTCGACCAGTAAAAGGTCAGGGTTCCCGGTCCGGTGACCGTCACGGAAAGAGTGGAAGTCTGATGATTCGTGACACTGCCGCTTTGGGCAGCATAGGTCTGGCCGTTATAGGTGTTGGTCGTTTCGACGAACCAATTACTGTCCCCACTCGTGCTCGTGGGCAGATTCGGGGTGCCAATCGCTACCGCGAGTAAGTTGGCGCTGGTGCTATTGGTTTTGATGTCCGCCACATCACCGGCTGAAAGGTTGGTTGAGTAAATTCGCAAGTCATCGACCAGTCCAGTGAACAAATTCGGGCCGCCGCAAGCGGCACAAATATAGCCCTGGGTGATCACCGGGTTGGTGATGCCGGTTCCGGTTGCCTCCAGGTTGCCATCCACATAAAGGCTCATCAGGCCGCTGGACTGTTGACGCGTCACGCTCAGAAAATGGTAGTTTCCGTCGTTGACGCTGGTTGCGGAATGCAAAGTAATGGTGCCGGGCCCGTCGGAGGAAACGATGGTGAAAGCCGCCTTGCTCCCGGTGATGGACAGGGGAATGGTGCAATGATTATTGTAATCGGACCCGGCGAAAAAAACGGGGGAACCATAATAGGCGTTGTTGTAATCGTTGCCTACCGTACTGGAGGTGTTGACCCAGGCGGTCACGCTGAAATTACCTGATAGTGCGTTCGAGAGGTTGGGGTAAGCGGAGGCGGACTGGTCAAACTGGAAACCAGTGTCACCGAAAAAGAGGCGCGCGTATTGGCCCACCGCGGCGTCGGTGGAAAATGTGTCGGGCTGACTGCCGCTCACAAATTCGTCCGGGTCGTTGTTGTTGCCCGAGCTGTCGACATAAGGATTATTCGTGTCCTCAAAATCGTAGCGGGCTACAAGAAATTGGTCGTAATCGTTCCCCAACGAATGCTGACCACTCAGGCCAAGGATGGTGGCCAGCAAGACTTGCTGCCATACGCGAACAGCAAGAAAACTTAGAGAGGATAAACGAGAAAAAACGGACGAATGAAACTTCATAGGATTGGGGAGAGTACAACCTGCTAAATTTTGATGACGAAATGAAACATTGCTTCTTGATTATGGGGGCAACTGAACCTGTAAGTTTTTAGCTTGAAACCACTGGTTTGTCAAGCAAAGCATGAATATGTCGCGTCCTAATTTGATTTTAAAGTTTTAGGGATTATTGCTGCCAAGTAGACGTCCGCCCTCACCCAGCCCTCTCCCCCGGGGCGAGGGTTTCAACCATCCCCGGTTGTCGATATTCATAAGCCATTCCACCCACCCAGCCGCGAGTATTTCCAAAGTCGGTGAGGGTGTGTTTGCTCCGGCCCAAGGGCGCGAGGGCCTGCGAGGCCGACGTTCGTCTGGAGTTAGGTTCAAACCTGCTCGCAGCACCATATTTCCGTATTTCTTCGTCTCAATAATTTTCAAATTAGGGCATTACCATCTATGTAACGCCCGCTGATGCCCGTTTTTTGGGGGTCTTTTGCGCCGATTTAGCCGGTTATGAGCACGCCGCACGTAATCATGTAAGCAATACAAGATTAAATGGTTACCATCTTTTGTTACGCTGACATGAATCGAGTAATTCGATGGAAAAAATGACATTAGACAGAATTTGCCACTGGTGTGGCTGCCATCTCCTCTCAAGTTTTCTAAGAATCGCTTTCTCGTCCCAGTGAGGAAGAATCCGCCTCGCTCATTTCAGGATTCGGAACGCTAATTGTTTGACTAATCGGGCTCTTTATGGAAAATTTAACGTAGTCAGCAAACTTAACCCATTTCATATAAGAAGCTTATGAGTTCTACCTTACGGATCATCCTTGCTGTTTTCTGTGCTTAATTTTCAACCCTGTTTCATCGACCGTTCTTGCTCAGAGCACGGCCTTTACCTATCAGGGCCGGGTGACGCTCGAAACAAAGGGCGCAACAAATTCAGTGTGTCGGCAGTTTTCACGAAATGGGTCTTGGGTTGCCCACAGCAAATCCGGCAATCCCGACTCACTACAAAGGTGAGTAATCCCCTAGCGCACGATGTTTCGATAGTCACAGCGATGAACCCCAAAATCATCCTCTGCCTCGCGCTCATCTTCGGTGCTGGTGGGATATGGCTCCCTACTCTTACTAGCGGGGCGACTGTGCCGGCGCAGACGTCCGATGCGCTGGCCTGGTATGACACCCTTGGCTTCCCGGATGCAAAAAATCTCCCTTATGTGCGAGTGTCCACCGGCAGATGGACTCAGTCGGGAAACCAGCCGCGTGAAAATCGGTTCGTCGAGGGATTTCTCGTTGGCGAAGAGCCGAATGCCTTTAGCGTATTCATTTGCTATGTTCCCGATTATAGGACCCTCTGGTACAAGGGTGACGCAGCTACAGCACTGACCACGGTGCGCTTTGTGCGCAAGCCGGACGGACCCGCCTACAGCCGTGTCGAATATCACGTTCTGGATCTTGAAAAGGCTGCATCTGAAACATTGCAACGCGGCCGCGATCAAGTGGCCAAGCCGGATTCCTTTTTCAGCTTGGATTGGAGAAACCAAGCCCTTGGGTATCAGACGCGCGTATTCGCCTTGGGCCGGGCCTGCCTGCAAAACGGACTGTCTGACACCGGCCTCGCCTTGATGAACTTCGCCGGCAATTTTGTCGACGTGAGTGACGAGGTGCAGAAATCAAAGCCGCTTCGGGATGTGCTCCAACAGCAAATCGGCGACGCGGTCCTGGAGAAAGCCGAATCCGACTGCGCCGACCCCTCGATTTCTTGGGCGGAGTTGTTGAAAGAATATGAGAAGTTTGGCCAGCGTTTTCCGGCCAACAAAAGAATTGCCTATGCGAATGAGGCAGCCGGCGTGTTGCGAAAGATGATCGCCGAGGAGGCAGCACACCATCCGAAGCCGCTGGAGCAGATGTCGCCCGCTGAGCAGGTCTCCGAAAATATTTACCAACTGCGAAACTTCCACGACGCGGTATGGATCATGTACGGTCACTATCCGGACGATGCCCGCAAGCCCACGGGGGAGCAGCTGCTCACACCTGTGGATCGGCTGGTGGACCTGGGCCCGGAAGCCGTTCCGCAATTGACCGCAACGCTGAACGACAGGCGCTTTACGCGTTCCTTGGATAGTCGCTCTATGGACGGCCCCGGCCCGGATCTGCGGGTTGGCGATATTGCGCAAATCATCCTTGAGCACATGTCTGGCCGGAGTTTTTATGCCACGAAGAAGGACACGACACGCGAGCGGGCGGAGGCGTGGTGGGCCGAGGTGCAGAAAACGGGGGAAAAACAAGTGCTGATCGAGGCGGTCGCTTTGGGCGGCGCGCAGGGTTGCGAGGCGGCGCGCAGGCTGGTCGAAAAATATCCGGACGTAGCGATGCCAGCCATTGAAGCGGGGTTTCGTGCTACGCCCATCGACGGATTCCGGTGCGATTACGTCAAGGTTGCCGCCCAGCTGCCGGGTGATGTGCCAATGCCATTTCTTAAATCAAGCCTCACCCCGGACAACGGACCGTTTACGCGAATGTATGCAGCGGAGGCGCTGAACGCACGCGGCGACCCCGAAGCCATCTCCGCCATGATCGAGGCGTGGCAAAAGTACCAGCCGACCCTGGCAAGTTACAAGCCCGATGCCGCCAGACAGGATCTCACGGGGACTTTTTACGACAAGGCCGGCACGTTGATTGCATTTCTTGCGAACAGCGGGAACGCCGCCGCCATCGCCGCGCTTGGACACGATCTGCAAAAAACGCCGGTTGAGGTGCGGCTCGCCGCCGTGCAAGTGTTTCTACCGTTCGGCAGTATGGGTTTGAGCGCAACCGGGCCCAGCGTGACCACGGATTTCGGTGACGGGATTACCAAGCTGCCCACCGGACCAGTTGGCGCTGCGGTGGAGCGCCTGCTCGTTTCCGAGCTTGACGATTCCGGCAGGCGCGTCGGGATGCAGGGAGATATCGGTGATGCTTCTTTTAAGGACCCTCGGGTTTGCGACATGGCCGCTCTCATATTGTCCAAACGCTGGCCGGATAAGTATCATTTCCATTGGACCGCGAACGCGGCGGAATGCGATGCGCAGATTGCGAAGCTTCGCGACCGATGGCGTTCAGAAAACGGACCACCGGCACAACCCTAGCCCAATAGCCGCGGACAGGGTGTGGAATATTCAAGCTCCGGCAGGCTTTGGCCAACGCAACATCAGAAAGTCCCAGGCTGGCTGCAAGTTTTTGACAAGGAGTGGACCAGACCGCCTCATAAAGCTGCTTCCTGGTATAACCGACCCGGAAATATGCGGCTTGATGGTTCAGTCCAAATGACGCTCCAGTTGCATCTTAATCTGAGTTTAACGACCACAATCTGAATTTTAGGGGCCGTTTCCGAATTCCTCTTTAGCTGTGACGCGTGCAGCTGCTAAATTGGTGATTGTGAAACGAACTGACCTTGTTTGGGCCAGCAGTCCAGAGCATTTTCCAGGAAGCCTGATGGAAACGCTGGCAATTTGATACAATACGACGTGGTGGTGATGAATCCGCCCTTTGGGTTGCGCATCCCGGGTACGGCAAAGCGCTATCCTGCTTGGCTTGACATGTTGGATAATTGTTATTTTGTGGTTTTTATTACCCCTGATTAAATGAAAAAATACCAGAAACGAATGACTGATACGAATAAACAAAGGGATCGAGATCGAGTTTGTGAACGATTTCTTACTGCCCATGCGTCAGCTAGATATCTGTGCCGGCAGGTCGGCATGGTGGATCTCGCCAGCCACCTGGTTCCTATTTTTTGGGATTTGCAAGCTGCGCACGAGCGCTTGGTCACTCGAGAGGCCAACCGCGCGCTTATCAAAATCGTGCAAGGCATCCGCGCTCAAGTAGTCTCCGTTGATCAGGCGCAAGAATTGTTTCAGTTGGACGGAACCGCGCTTGATGCGCTGTTAAATCAGCTCGACGCGCAGCCCAAACAGGATTTAGCCAGCCACCTTTCCAAGCTCAGGCGTCGTGCCAAGCCAAAATGTGGCTAGAACCTGACGGAAACGGTGGCAGTTTGTTATAAGGCTGCGAACCAGCTATTGCCCCCTTTAGCCGAACGGTGCGCCCTTTGAAGATTTTAGTGAACTTTAATTGCACTTGAGGTTTTCCCCTCTGACAAAACACGCGGTATTTATGCGAACCTTAAATGTATTTTATCGCGTATGGCCAAGCTCAATATTTAGCGTACTTAAATTGTCACGGACAGTCCCTGTCCCGTTACAATTAAGCCCGTCACACTCAATTAAGGTGTGTCACAGACCCGCGAATTAAAATAACGCCCGATCCGCAAAATAAACGAGGTTTACTTTGGGCCAGTGGATTGTGTGTAGACGCACATTCAAGTGCACCGTACCCCCAGCCAATCGCAGAGTTCTGGTGATGCCGCTTCGCCATTATACGGCCGGCCCTGCCCAGTTCCCAGTTTCAATAGCTGGCGATAGCTCCAGAGATGTGGCTCGACGGGGGGAAGGCTAAGACCTTGCGCCAGAATAGCGGCTTCTTGGGGAATCTCCAAACCGCGTGAGTCAAGGTCGCCGAAATAAAGGATGCGGCGCAGGCCGCCCAGTTCGCGAAAGATGTCTGGCAAGAAACAAAACCCATCCACGAAGCGATTACCGCAGCCATACACGACGGCGCTGAATAATTTGTGCTCGGCGTTCCAACAACAATAAGAGTGCCAGGTGGCTGCGTTTTCGATGACGATGACTGGCCGACTGGAAGCTTCCGCCGGGCCGCGTTTCCAAGCGAGAGGTTAGCCGATGATCTCGCAGTTCAAATCCCCGATCCAATCGAGACGGCCCGCCCGAAAGAGCGAGGTTGATACCAAGGCATCGAGGCGTTTTTCGTCGCCGAAAATTTCGAGCGAACGTTCCTTGATGGGAACGGCCGTTTGGGTTCCCGGTTCTTTCAGGAGGAACTGGTTCAGTTTGAGCAAGTCGTCCGGGGCAACCGTGATGGATTCGCTGTTGAGGAAGGCAAGCTGTGAAGCCCATTTCACAGAAGTAAAATCAAATCTTGGATCGGGAGGAGCCGGGAGTTCGCCCGCGAACACTGCGCCGCAAGCGCAATTCAAATAGGCTCGTCCCGGCGGGACGAACGCAGTTAAATCCTTTTCTCATCTGCGTCGATATAGTCCACGAAATTATTTAGATCGGCGCGGTGGCTCAAGTTGGACTCCGCCTTGCGTTTCTCCAGCCGGGCTTGGGCGGCGGGGTCGTTGGCCAGGGGCCGGCTCAACACATCCGCCCAGTGGGCCGCTTTTTCCTCGGGCGTTCGTTTTACATTTTTGTGGACCCATTCGCACACCTCGCCGTCCGTGATGCTGTTTTTAACGACTTCGACGAATTGTTCATGTGTGAGACCAGCATACTTGAGCCATGTGCCATCAAAACCCTTGCCAAGGTTATCCTGATAATCGGAATGCAATTTACCGGCGAGGTGCAACCGGATTTTATCGATGTAGCGCGGGAGATAGTGCCAGCCGTCCATCATTTCGCGTGCGCTGCGAGGATAAATGAGATTGCTCATGGCGCGATCATCCAACAAGCCGGGGAGAATTTCAAATTTGAATTTCGCTTCCAGATTTGCCGTTTGCATTTTGCGGGCCAAATCCCATCTTGAGCAACATGAAGCAATTTGATTTTGACGTGATCATCCTCGGCGGCGGCAGCGGAGGATACGCGGCGGCGCGAACCACCTCGGCTGCCGGGTTGAAAACCGCCGTCATCGAGGGCGGGCGCGAGGTGGGCGGACTCTGCATTCTGCGCGGTTGCATGCCCACCAAGGCGCTGCTTTACGCGGCGGAAGTTAAGCACCTGGCCGAAAACGCCGGGATCTGGGGAATAAGGGCCGGCAAGGTGGGATATGATTTTACGAAAGTAATGGCTCGAAAAGACGCGCAAATCGAGGACTTTGCCGGTTTTCGCCGCCAGCAACTGAACTCAGGAAAATTCAAATTCATCCGGGCGGAAGCCAGTTTTTTAGATCCGCACACCGTAAGACTTAACACAGGCATAAAATTGAGCGCCAAATATTTCGTGGTAGCCACAGGTTCGCGCGTGGCCGCACCTCCCCTGCCCCAGCTCGTCGAAGTCGGTTATTGGACCAGTGACGACGCCGTGGCGCTGACGAAACTTCCCAAATCATTGATCATCCTTGGCGGCGGGGCAATCGCTTGCGAATTCGCCCAATTTTTCGCTCGATTCGGCGTCAAGGTCACCCTGATCCAGCGGAGCGAACACATTTTAAAAGAGTTCGATGCCGACGCGGGCCAGGTAATTGAGAGGATGTTCGGGACGGAGGGGTTAAAGGTTTATACCGGAACAAAATTATTGGGGGCCGGGAGTCGGGGAAAACTAAAAGTGGTCACGTTCGAACACCGCGGCAAGAAGACGTCCGTTTCTGCTGAAGAAATACTTTTTGCGTTGGGGCGGGAACCCAACACTGAGCTTTTGAACCTTGACGCCGCGGGCATAAAGAAAGAACACGGACGGATTGTAACCAATCACCGGATGCAGACGAGCGCGCCCCATATTTATGCCGCCGGTGATTGTACCGGACCTCACGAGATCGTGCATATTGCCGTGACCCAGGGCGAAGTGGCGGGCCACAATATTGCCAATACCAAAAAAACCCGCAAAATGGATTATCGCTTGTTGATTTCCGTTGTCTTTACCGACCCTCAAGTTGCCGCGGTGGGTCTGACGGAAAAAATGGCCACCGCAAAGGGTTTGCCTTTTCTCAGCGCCAGCTATCCGTTTAGCGACCACGGCAAATCGCTGCTGATGGAAGCGAAAGCCGGGTTCGTGAAGCTGCTGGCCAACCCGAAAACCGGCGAAATCATCGGCGGTAGTTGCGTGGGCCCCTCGGGAGGCGAATTGATTCATGAAATCGTGGCCGCCATGGCCAAACGAATGACCGTGCATGAACTGGCCGCCATGCCGCACTATCATCCGACCCTCGCGGAAATCTGGACTTATCCGGCGGAGGAATTGGCGGAGAAAATTCAGCGCCGCCGATAACCCGCCATCGCCAGCCCCAGTCCGACGAAGCCCGCAAAAACCGTGGAAGGTTCGGGCACTGAATTTATGGTGAAGAATGCTGCTTGTCCCACGGCCAAGGTGGGCACGTTATTCCAAGCGCCGTTTCCCAGATAGGTATCCGTCGTGTAGGTTTGGGTGGCGGCGTTAAGCAAAGTGACTTGCTCTCCTGGATTCGGCAGGCGCCCAAATAAGTTTAGAAAAATATCCGTCCCGACATCAGCCAGTGGAGTAGCATCGGCGCGCAAATAAGTGCCGTTCGGACCGGAAAAAACCGGTGGAGGAGGAAAAAGGACAGGCCCACCACTAACTTGGGGAGGATTTCCATCGTGGCCCACGACCCCGCCTACGAAAGTGGCAGTAAAAGCTGTTGGCGCGATTAATTCAGCCCCGGTTCCAGGCAACAAAACAAGGTCGGTGGACCAGGAACCAGCATTGAAGACTGAACTGGGGCCGTAACTATCCGAAGCAGCATTCCACAAAGCAACCTCGGTGCCGTTCGGCGGAGCTCCCTGACCGGAGTCTGGGAAAATCGAACTAAGTTTGTTGATAGCATTGGGCGGCGTCCCGAAATCGACACTATCATCCAGAGGATTGGCAAAGAGATTTACCCCGGCGTAAAAATCAAAGTTCACGTAGCCAACGAGATTTTGGGTGTAAACCTGGGCATGCAGGCTGACTTGAGAAATGAGCACAATACTCGGCAAAACAAAAAATGCGGCTTTTTTCATAACTCCCTCATTGCTAGAAACATGTTACCAAGGATATTACGTGAATTGGTTAATTTGTCAATCCCTCGAAACTGGCACTGCCAAAATTTTTATTATTTTTTCTTCCGGCTGGCATGATACAAAAGCCAAAGACCTGCCACAAACATGAGAAAAAGCGCTGCTTTATTTGAGTTCATCTCTTCTCGTCAAAACTGGTCACAATCAACAGGCACCAAGCAGGCTTAGAACTTCAGCCGCAGTAAGACCGAAAATTTTGACGGTTTTATGCCGAGCCGTTTGCCCGCGTATCAACTCCACCTTGCTCTTGGGACAGTCCAATTTTTCGGCCAGCAGTTTGATTAAGGCCTCGTTCGCGGCCGAATCCACCGGCGGCGCAGTGACCTTGATTTTTAATTCTTCGCCCAGCACACCCCCAATTTCATTCCGGGAGGCACGCGGCTGCAGTTTTACCGCCAGCAGCACCCCGTCGGGCTGTTCACGAAGGAAAGGCGGTAGCGACATGCCGCAAAACGTTCGAATGCTGGCCGCTTACGCTACCAATCCGTCTTCTGGAGATATTGAAGGCTCTGAGGGATCTGTTGCTCCGAAAGCGGGGACTCGTCCTCAATGATAAACCATCTAATGCCGAGTTTCCGGCCCGCCCGCAAAATGGGGGCGTAATCAATCTTGCCGGTGCCCAAGGCGACATCGTTCGTGACCTCCGTATGGCCGGTGAGGAGTCCGGTGGGAGTACTGTCGCGCATCCCCTTGAGATGCATAAGCTGCCAGCGATGACCGTACTTTGCCAGCAACTTAAGCGGATCCTGACCCGGATGAACAATCCAGAACACGTCCATTTGGTAATTCACATACCTGGGCTTGGTCTCACGCATCATCAAGTCGAGCAGCGTGCCGTCCCCGTAAGGTTGGAATTCATAGCCGTGCACATGATAGAAAAACCTCAAACCGTGTTGGGCAAGAACTTGACCGGCATGGTTGAAAACGGCGATGGCGTCCCGGCAGGTTTTTTCGTCAAAAGGCTTGCCGTCGTCATGCGGAATCCAAGCGCAGCCGACGTACTTCAGCCCCAGCACCTCGGCGTCATGGGCGATGCCCTCGGGGTCGTCGCGCAACCGGTCGTAGGGAAAATGTCCGCTGAAGGCATTGAGGCCATTCGCATCAAGCTGCCCCTTGAATTGTTCCGGCGTCAGGTTGTAAGTGCCCGCCAGTTCGACATTGGTGATCCCCCAACTTTTCACCTCCGCCAGCGTGCCCGGCACATCCGACAACATCTGATGGCGAAGGCTGTACAGCTGGAGGCCGATGTGCACCGATCCAGCCGGTTCCGCAAGCGTAGTGTTGGCGAGCATAAAAAAGGAAAGTATGCCACCCAAGAGGGCGGGTCCAAGCCGCGAAAAGGATTTCATACCTCTGACTAAAGCAAACGTCGCGAAAAGGCAAAGTTTTTTCGTCGCGGCGCGGGAATCGCTTATTTGTCCTCCGGGTTCAAAAACCTGAAAACGGTGGCCGCCAGCGCCGCTGCAGCGAAATCGCCCACCAGATAAATCCAGAGATTAGCGGCCTTTTCGATGTGCATCACAGTGATGCCGGTCGCAATGGCCGGATTGAAGGCCCCCCCGGAAATACCGCCCAAGGCGAATGCCATGACCACCACGGTGAACCCTATGGCCAGGCCGTAATTGGAATTGCCCGCCGTCGACTTGGCCGTGGCGACATTCAGCACCACATAACACAAGGCAAACGTCCCGATGAATTCGGCGATGAGCGCCGGCCCAACCTTGATGTCGGCCGGAGTGACGACCGGATTGCCCTTGAGATAAAGCACGACATACGAGGCGGCAAAAGCGCCGATGATCTGGGCAATCCAATACGGAATCACATCCGCGCCGGAACAACGGCCGCGCAGCCAAACTGCGAGCGTGACCGCAGGATTATAATGGCCGCCGGAAATATGGCCGCCGGCGTATACTAGAATCATCAGTGTGGAACCGATGGCGATGGGTGCCAGGCTGCCGGCTCCGGGATCAATGACCACCATGCCCACCACCAGGACGAATAAGAACATGCCGATCAATTCAACAAGATATTTTTTCATAGGTTGCTAATTCAAGAGTGCATTGATTGTATTGCGAGCAGGTTTTTTCGCGATTCATTTTTAGCGAAATGGGCAAAAGCCGACAGGATCCAGCCGTCAGTTCCCTCGAGACTCAGTCGATCGCCAGAAGCTCGACCTCGAAGATCAGCGTGGCATTCGGCGGAATGGCTCCGGGATAACCATCCGAACCATAGGCGAGTTCAGGCGGGATAGTCAGTTTGACCTTGTCCCCGATTTTCATCGTGGCCACGCCGAGGTCCCAGCCCTGAATCACTTGACCGGCACCCAGGATAAAAGCGAACGGTTCATCGCGATCCACCGAACTGTCGAACTTTTTGCCGTCCATGAAAGTTCCCGTGTAATGAACAGACACCGTGTCGCCTTTTTTCGCGGACTTGCCGCTGCCAGCCGTGATCTTTTCAATCTTTATTTCAGATTTAGCCATGACGAATGATCCCCATGTCAGGTCAAACCGTCAACAAAACCTTGAAGCTCCACCGAGAATGGAGTGCAAAAGCCCGGTTTAACCGACTTTCGCCATCACTTTGTCACTTTACAAATTCAGTGGTTTGGGTGAAATAGTTTATAACAAGTGACAATGAACCCGATTAAACTTTTTTATCTTCCGGCATTTTTGACCTTGGTTTGGCTCGCGCCGGCCTTGGCCACCCGTGGCCAGACCGTGGCTGACTTCAATCCCAAAGAAACCGCCAAGCTGGGGGACGCAGCGCCGGTGCCGCCCAACCTGCCTTTGAATCCGCCCAAACCGATCGGGCCCCAGCTGGTGGTGCCGGTGACTGGCGGCCTGGTGGTGAACACAGATTCGCGTGAGGAAGTACGCTCCTTTTACAACGCGATTTTTCCCACTTCAGAGAACATTCCGCAGGACAGCACCGCGGACGCCGGCAGTTGCACGCCGGGGCACAATTCGGACGCCTTTCAAAACGCGGAACTATTACGAATCAACTGGTATCGCGCCATGGCCGGCATGCCAGCGAACATTAGTTTGGATCCAATTGACGACTGGGGCTCCCAGCAGATGGCGGTGATTATGTCGGCGAACAATGCTCTGAACCACAACCCGCCTTCAGACTATCTTTGTTATAACACATTCGCCGCCAGTTACGCGGGCGGGGACCAATCGCTGGGGGCGGACGGCGCCGATGCCACCACTGATTTTATTTGGGATTTCGGAACGAACAACAACGAAGTGGGTCACCGGCGCTGGATTCTTTATCCGGAGGAGACAGTCATGGGGGTCGGGGATTTGGCTGGCAGCGGCACGAACGCGGCGAGCAACCTGACTTTCGTCTTTGATTCAAGGAGCTTCGGGTCGCGGCCGGCGACGCGGCAGCCTTACGTATCCTGGCCACCGGAAGGTTACACGCCTTACCAGGTGGTGTTCCCCTATTGGTCATTTGGGTTAAGCAACGGCATCGCAAATCTCACCAATGCCACGGTGACCATGACCAGCAATGGCGTGCCGGTGTCCGTCGCGATTCAGCCCATTCGAATCGGTTACGGCGAGGACACGCTGGTCTGGGTGCCGATGGGCCTTGATGCAACGACCGAGGGAACATCATTTCCCTTCAATGGAACCGACACGGTATATGACGTCACGATCGGCAATATTATCATTAACGGTTCACCCCTACAGTATTCCTATAATGTGACGGTGATCGATCCATTGGCACCGGGCAGCGATTACATTCCGACGGCCATGACCGGCCCCAGCCAGGTAACCGCCAATGCCACAACAACTTTTTCAGCGGTGGCTCCGACGGACCCCAATGTCACCAGCTATAACTTTCTGACGACGCAATTGGTTCCAGCCAGTGTGACCGATAACGCCAACAACGGTCTGATAAATTTTTCCGTTATCCCGACAAATAATAATTATTCGGTAATTACTAGCTGGCCATTTGGAAGTGGGAATTGTTTCAACCTGGAACATTACCAATCAGATTATTATCCGCAATTGCTCCAATTTGCTGAGACTCTGCTTCCGGCCACGAATGCCGCGCTCAGCTTCGAAAGTGGACTGGGCTACGCTACCGCCGACGAGGTTGCACGCGTTCAGGTCTCGACGGATGGCGGCGGAAACTGGACCGACATTTTTGCTGAACCCGGTAATGGCGGACCTACAAATAATTTCACCACTTACAGCCTGTCTTTATCCAACTATTCCGGGACAGCCATTTTGCTGCGATTCAATTTCGATTTCCAAGGAGGAAGCTACTACCCTGGCGGAGACCCTCTTGGTTGGTATTTCACGGACGTTGTCCTGACCAATGTCCAGGCGTTCACCAACCAAACGATTTACACGGAAACGACCAATATCATCTCCGGAAACCTGGCGGATTCCGCGAACAATGGCCTGACGAATTTCACGATCACCCCTCCACCCTATTATTATGTCATCACCAATCCGCCCGTAGGTTCAGAAGCTAACTGCTTTCATCTTTGCCATCAGGACTCGACATCGCAATACCTTCAATTTAACGAGGTATTCCTGCCCAATGCGTCTTCCAGCATCAGTTTTTCCGGTCAGATGGCCACCGCCACAAGCGATGAGACTGCTTACCTGGAGATTTCCACGAACAACGGGGCGTCTTGGATCCAAAATTTGGTGGATACGGGCGGCACCTACGAAAACAGTTTTACGCCGTATACTTTCTCTCTGGCACCTTACGCGGGTCAACTGACTTTATTGCGCTTCAATTTTTCGTTTACAGGCGGGAGCTACTATCCTCAAAGCCAAAATTATATCGGCTTTAATATCGAAGACATCGTCGTGACCAACGTGCAGCAGGAGGCTTCGACCCCTTTGGTAAGCACTAATTTCGCGTTTACCCCGACGCAGGAGGGGGAATATCTGCTGCAGGCGGAGCCGGTAATCTTCTCGCAATTCCCCCTCAGCTTCGGGCCCATCAAGCAGGTGATAGTGACCTCCAACGCCAGCCCATCGCTGATCCTGAACCCCCCGGTTTTGGCAAATCAGCAAGTACTGCTTAAATTCAGCGTGTCGAATCCGACGAACTCCACCTATCACCTGTTGCAAACCACCCAGCTGGTCAATGCCTTCTGGACAACCAACACAGCGGCCGTGCTCGTTACCAATGTGCTGAATCAATCATACCAATTCGAGGTCACCAATAATTCATCCCTGGAATTTTACCGGGTGCGAACGCCCTGAATTCAGGTGTGGTTGCCGAGTTGGAGCCGCTCGTCGGTTTCCAGCAACCCCTTGAGGTTCGCCCAGCCGGTGGCATTCATGTCGTTGAACGCGTTCAAATAAACGGCGACAATCTCATGCGGATACTTTGCCAGCAGCGATTCGACCGCCAATTTTAATTTCGTGTCATCCACCGTGGCGGGAAGATCATCCACCACGCCTTTTTCATTCCGGATATCCAGGGCGTTCAGATAATCGGCAAGCATGGCATGGTGCTTTTTGACCAGCCAGGCCCGCAGCAGCGCACCGGCCGCGGCGTCAAGCGCCGGCTTGGTGAGGGCGGCAAGCATGGAAGCATGGCGCGCATCACGAGGCTGCCGCTCAAGAAAAATCGGGCGGACGTGTTTGGCCTGGGCCACCGCGGCAACCGTGGCCTTGTATGACGGCTTGTCCGTCTCAAACGTGAAGCTGAGAATGTCGTTGGCCAGTGCCGGGGACATGAAGCCGAGGAGTTCGTGGGATTTAAGCATAAATTATAAAGATCGGAATAATCGGGACTTCTGCAGACTTAGTGCGGCGCCAGGCCTTTTGATGACAGATTCAGGTTGATTATGGTTCATTTGGCTCAAAGAGATTCACCCCACCGTGGTGACGGACATTTTGTTTTTTACGGCCAGATTTTCACACGCTTCGCGCTCCAGCAACAGCGATTTGCCGGATTCAATCGCCAGCACGGAAATTTTTGCCGCGGCGCATGTTTCCATGGTTTGGGCGCCCAGACAGGGAACGTCAAAGCGCATGTCATGGTTGGATTTGGCGACCTTGACCGCCACCGCGCCACCATCCTTCCCAGCTAGCGCCCCTCCGCGCAGCAGGCACTTGTCCGTGCCCTCGAATCCCTCCACCGCGAGGACCGTGCCGTTTTTCACGACCACCAGCTGCCCGATTTCGAGCCGGGAAACTTCCTTGGCGATCTTGAAGCCGAACGTGACATCTTCGCGCTGTTCGGCGGAAAGCTGAGGGCCGAGGTGAAATCCCGTCTGCGGCATGAGCGGGGCGAGCCAGGGAGTGGCTTCAATCAGATCCACCCCGTCCTTTTTTAATTCGTCGGCAATGGCGCCAAAAATAGTGTGGGCGTTTTTCTCCTTCAATCTCAGCATCACTCCCATGGCCTGCAAGTCAGGGCGTAAATCGAAGAGGTTCTTCGGGGCGATCTGACCCAACATGACACATTGCTTCACATTACGGGTGGTGAAAACCGAGATCAATTTCCCCAATTGTCCGACTTTGATCCAGACAATGTCATCGACAAGGGCAGCAAGCGCCGGGTCTGTCTCTCCCTCCGCCGCGGCAACGACGATGCGCTTGACCCCGGCGGCGCGAGCCAGCCGGGCAAACTCAAGTGGCAACGAACGGTTGCCGGCAATCAAGCCAATGGAATCAAGCGCCAGATTCATGCGATTCGCGTGGAGATTAGCAATTCCCAGTGGAGAATCCAGCCGTGATTTGTTGTCCCGTTTTCAGGGCGGATGTCAATTTTCTAGCGAAATCACTTCTTTTACGAGGATTCAGCCGAGGAAATTTTTGAAAAATCAAGTTGGCGCGGGGCTTGCTAAGAAAATCGCAATGCAGTCACTTGATTCCATTTATCTTAAGATGGCTCCGGGATTGGAGTCCTCGACCTTGAGCAAATTGCATCCGACCGAGGCAACTCCGGCGGAAGGCGCAAGGGAAATCAGTCGCGAAGTCGCGCACGAACTAAACAATGTGCTCACGATCATCCGTGGCTACACCGAGCGCCTGCTCGTGAAAAACGCCGACAATCCGGCCTTCCTGCCGGACCTGAAATTGATCAGCGAAAACGCCCGGCGCGCAGAAATTGTCATCCGGCAGGCCGCGCGCGGCCAGCGCAACCAGCCGCAGAAATAAACTCTTCCCGCCGGGGACGTGCCGAAGTGCCGGGATTACCGCCTTCACTCTGTTTAAAAGGTGATTTGCCATTAGGGCCTTCTGCACCAAAGCGTGCCGGCTCACTTTAGCCTCCTGCTCCTTTCCAATCGGCGAAGGGACTTCGCCATTAGATTTTCCGCAGCTTCAAGGGTGGCTCAAACTTGCCGCCTCCAAACTCGATTGATGGCTGGCCATGTTCATCTGCCGGGCGGTCTGCAGCACCGCCGTATAAGCGGGCTTGGGCTGCCCTTCGCGATCAAATAGCAAAGGGTAATTCGTTCTCCCTCGCACCGGCCAATTGTTTAACCAGGAATCCCCGTCCTCCACTCCCCATAATGTCACCCGTTCCATTTCGGCGCGATGCTTGATATAGACCGCAAAGAGGTCGGCGTAACGCCGGGCCAGCGCCGCCTGAACCGAATCGGGCAACCCGTTCGGATAGGGATTGAGCTCCGCCCGCTGGGCCACATTGATACTGACATCCGCCCCATTGCCTCGAAACGCTTCGGGAAGCACGTCCACGTCCAGCTCCGTGATACTTACCTTTACCCCCAGTTGGCTGAACGCCGTGATCGCGTCGGAGATGAGTTGGGTGGGCGGCCAGTCCAACCGGACATGTTCCTGGATGCCAACTGCAGTCACGTGAACCCCGGCAGCTTGCAGCCGGCGGATCAAGGCAATGGCGCCGCGCCGCTTCGGCTCATTCTCGGTGCTATAATCATTATAATAAAGTTCCGCTTGTGGATCAGCGGCATGCGCGAATTGGTAAGCTTTCACCAGAAAATCCGGACCCAGGATCTTGTACCAGGGGGACTGTCGCAGGGTCCCATCCTCATTCACCGCCTCATTCACCACGTCCCAGCCCTTGATGCGGCCCTTGTAACGACCGACGACGGTAAAGATGTGATTACTCAGGCAATTCAGCAACGTATCATGGTCCACCGGGCTGCCATCAGCGTTCTTAAAGACCCAGTCGGGAGTCTGCTCATGCCATACCAGCGTGTGGCCAATGATGAACATGTGATTGGCTTCCCCGAACTCCACATAACGGTCCGCGAGTGAGAAATCAAAACGTCCCGGTTCCGGATGGACGATCTCCCACTTCAAGACATTTTCCGGACTGATGCTGTCGAATTGTTGTTTAACAAAGTTGGCCTCGACGGCATTGGACTCCGTGAATTGCGACGGGTTCAAGGCGGCACCGATCAGGAAGTCATTTTTAAGCGCGTCCTTGAGGGTTGAGTCGGCCAGAACCGCGCCAACAGGCGCCAGCAAAATGGACGCCGCCAGGGTGAAGAGTTTAAATTCAATATTCATACAATTTCTTTCAGAACCCCGGCTGTGCCGCCCGGTGACGGCGCTCGGCAAGTTCGTCGGCCATCTGGATGGTGGCCTGTTTGTTTAGTTTATAGGTGCAAAGCAATAGCGTGCAGATCGCAAAGAGCAGGCCTACCACCAGTCCGGTGGTGGCGCGAAAACCCGCCACGGCAGCCGGAGCGTCCGGCAATTTGGTGTCGTAATGGAAAAAGCCCGCCATGATCCACAAAAACGAGGCGGACCCGAGCGCAAGACCGGTCTTCAAGGTGAATCCGATCGTGGCAAAGACGATCCCCGTAAAACGACGCCCGGTTTTCCATTCCGAATAGTCGGCCACATCAGCATAGATGGCCCAAATCAACGGAATCGTGGGCGCGTATACCACGGCACCCAGCATGGTCAGCAGCAACATCCCGTTCACTGCGTCGGGCGGCAGCAGGTAAAAGGCGAAAGCATTCAGCGCAGAAAGGGCAAAACCGGCCACGGCGACCGCTTTTTTGCCAAACCGGCGGGCAAACGAAACCGAAAGCATGATGACCACGATGATTGTAATCGTGTTGATCATATTCAGGATGCTATTGAACACGTCGGCGACGTTGCTCGCACCGAGATTGGATGGGTCGGCATGCACAATGTATCCCAGCCATTCAAGGATTCCACCCGGACGGGGGGCGTCCGGAGCCAGCGCGGGAGCCGCAAGCCCCAATTGCTTCACCCAGTCAAACATCGCCGCCTTGTCAGCGTAATGATGGTAGTAATTGTAAGTCGCGCCGCCACGAAACGAGAGCATCGCAAAGTGAAAGAGCGTCATCAGCGTCATGATTTTCCACGGACCATTCTGGAACAGGTTGGCGAAATCCTGGCGGGGTGAGGATTTCACCTCAGCCAGTGGCTGGACGCGCTCGCGGGTGGTGAAAAAGGCCACCAGGAAAAGGATGAGACACAAGGTGGCCCACACGCACATGGTCATCTGCCAGCCGTATTGGCGATCATGGCCAATGGAGAACCGGGCCACCAGCGGCAGCGTGAAGCCGCCCACGATAAACTGGGCCACATTCACCGCAATGAACCGGAACGAATTCAACCGCGCCCGTTCGTTCAAGTCGGCCGTCATCACTCCGCCCAGGGCCGAATAGGGCATGTTGTTCATCGAATAGAGCGTCATGAGCATGCCGTTCGTGATTGCCGCGTAGGCGATCTTCGCACCCATGCTCCAGCCCTTGGGCGTGGTGTAGGCTAACACCATCACCACCGCCCAAGGTACGGCCGTGAACAATATCCACGGACGGAAGCGACCCCAACGCGTCCGCGTGCGGTCGGCCAGCAGGCCCATGACAGGATCAAACACGGCATCCCACAATCGCGGCCACAGCAAAATGGCGGCTGCGGCGCTCGCCGTCAGACCGAAGACATCCGTGTAAAAATTCAGCTGGAACAGGATCATGGACATGAACACGAAGTTCGCCGCCGCATCGGCGCCGCTGTACCCGGCTTTTTCCACGAACGAAAGTTTTTGGTGAGGTTGTCCGTTCACAGTTTTAGATTTCAGGGGGTGACTGTCAGCAGCACTTTTTGCAAATCCTGGTCGCGCGAGGAATTGCCAACCAAAATGGCAAACGTGCCCGGCTCGACGACGTACTTCATGTTCACATCATAAAACGCCAGTAACTCGGGCGTGATCTCGAGAGCAATGGTTTTCGTCTCGCCGGCCTGAAGCGTGACCTTTTGAAAACCCTTGAGTTCCTTGACCGGGCGGGTGACCGAACTGACCAAATCCCGGATATAAACTTGCACCACTTCTGTACCGGCGCGGTTGCCCGTGTTCGTGACGTCCACCAGCACGCGTGTGGATCCGGTGCGCGACATTCGTTTCCTGGCCAATCGCACGTTTTTCAGGACAAAGGTGGTGTAACTCAACCCAAAGCCGAACGGATACAACGGGCTGGCCTCATCCCACAGAAATCCCCGCCGCGCCGATGGCTTGTGATTGTAAAAAACCGGCAACTGCCCGACCGATCGCGGGATGGAAATTGGGAGTTTGCCACCGGGATTATGATCGCCGAACAGAACTTCCGCGACCGCTTGGCCGCATTGCTGGCCGAGATACCAGCACTCGAGAACCGCGGGAACTTGCTGGGCGACCTGATTGATGGCCAGTGGGCGGCCATTGAAAACCAGGGCCACCACCGGTTTACCCGTGGCCAACAAGGCGCTGACAAGGTCATTTTGGCGGCCGATCAACTCGAGGCTTGTCCGGTCACCCATGTGTTTTAGGCTCCATGCTTCACGGGAAGTCTGCTCGTTCCCCCCGATGGCAACTACCACGACATCGGCTGTCTGCGCCACCTGCACCGCCTCGGCAATCTGGCTGCGATCCATGGCCGGATCGGACGGGACAACTTCATCCTGCTGCCATGAACCACCAACGGTGATCTTGCAACCTTCGGCATAGACCACTTTCACAGCCTCTCCCAAGCGAGCCTTAATGCCGGCCAGCACGGTCACCTCGGTTTTGGGCACCCCGCTATATCCACCCAGCAGGCTGCGATTTGCGTTCGGCCCGATCACGGCCACCGTTTTCAGCAGGGCCGGATTCAGCGGGAGCAGTTGGTTGTCATTTTTCAGCAGCGTGATGGTTTCACGCGCCGCCTGCAAGGCGAGTTCCCGATGCGCCGCACAACCCACCACTCGCTCCGCCTCAGCGGGATCGACGTAGGGATCATCGAACAACCTCATCTTGAATTTCCACAAAAGCATCGGGGCGATGAGTTCGTCCAGCTCGGCCTCGCGCAGCACTTTTTTGCGGACCAGTTCCACCAGGTGCCGGTAGCAATCCGGATCGGGCAGCTCAATGTTGACCCCGGCCTTCACGGCCAGTACAGCGGCCTCTTTCTTGTCGGCCGCCACATGATGTCCATGCGTGTCCGGCCGATGCGATAGTTCCCAGATGGCATAATAGTCCGAGACCACAAAGCCCTTGAAACCCCATTCCTTGCGGAGCACGTCTCGCAACAGCCAGCGGCTGGCGTGCGAGGGCACGCCGTCGATTTCGTTGTAGCTCGCCATCACGCTGATGGCGCCAGCCTCACGGATGCAGTCGCGAAACGGGTGCAAAAAGGTCTCGCGCAGAACACGCGCCGAGACATTTACCGGGGCGCAGTTCTGCCCTGACTCGGGCTGGCCGTGGGCGGCAAAATGTTTGAGCGTGGCAATCAACCGTTTTTTGTCCTTGAAGGTCGCGTCACCTTGAAAACCGCGCACGGCGGCAATGCCAAGTCGCGTGTTCAAAAAAGAATCCTCGCCATAGGTTTCCTCCACCCGACCCCACCGGGCGTCGCGGGCCACGTCCACGACCGGCGTCAGGGCCTGGTGAGCACCGCGCAACCGCGTTTCATAAGCCGCCATCGCGTACAGTTCCTCAACGAGCGCGGGATTAAAGGTCGATCCCAGCCCGATGGGCTGCGGAAAACTGGTGCCATCCTTGGCGGCGTGACCGTGCAGGCATTCCTCATGAAACATGACGGGAATACCCAGCCTTGACTGTTCAAGAAAAAATTTCTGGATGGCGTTGGTGAGTTCCGCCATGCCGCGCGCGTTCTGGCCTTTGGCTGGTGTTGTGGGATCGCTGCCTGCATCGCTCGGGCGGCCCACTTGACCGAGGCCTTGACCTTTCTTGAAGGCAGCCTTCGCCTTGGCCAGGTCGAATCGTCCTTGCGCATCTACCAGCTTGACTGCCTTTTCCTGCCAGACGCACATCATTTGCTCCGCTTTTTCTTCCAGGCTCATGCGGGCGAGCAAGTCCGCAACGCGACGGGCAGCCGGAATGCGCAAATTCTTGTAGATTGGAATCTTCTGACGGTGCTTGATCATGACACGATGGCTGAGCTATTTTCTGCTTAAGGTATTTTCCATAATCTACCATCCTGCCCCCACGAGCGACATACGACATATGGTGGATTGGACCCGGGACCCTTCGCTGCGTACTCCTCTTTCAAAAGCCTGACAAAGTACTCAAGAAAATCAAAAGACTAACCAGTTGCAAAAGCGTGCGTTTGAGAACCAATTTGAGCCGCGACCCTCAACCCCATGGATTTAGCAAACCCGCCCGATCAATTTCGGAAGCCCGTTTTTGCCTCTGACTTGGGCATTGACCGGAGATATTTGGCCGCCGCCTCGGTGCGACACCGCACATGCAGCTTTTCGTAAATGTGCATCAGGTGCGTCCGGACAGTGGTAAAGCTGATATTGAGCTTCGAGCCAATCTCCTTGTTGGAAAGTCCCTCGGCCACCAGTGCCAGTATCTCTGATTCGCGCCCGGACAACTGTCCCGTTTTGTCCTCCTCTGCGGATTCTTCGATAAAGGACCGGACCACCATGCGGGCAATTTCGCTGGTCATGGGGGCGCCGCCGGCACGAACCTCGGAAATGGCCTCGAGAATCTCAGTGTCATCCGAACGCTTCAAAACGTAACCGCAGGCCCCGGCCTTCAGGGCCTGAAAAATCATCTTAGTGTCCTTGTAAACGGTCAGCATGATCACCTGAAGATTCGGTAATTTTTCGCGCAGCCGCGCCGTGCAGACTATGCCTGATTCACCCGGCAAATGAATGTCCATCAAAACCACGTCGGGCTTGAGCGGCGGAATTTTCACCAGCGCTTCCTCGGCCGAGCCGCAGGCGCAGACGCAATGATTTCCGGGCGCCCCCGCCACAAATTCAACGAGATATTGGCGCAAGGTGGCGTTGTCCTCGACGATGGCGATTTTGGTGCTCACATCAGCAGGCACCGGCAGGGGTGCGTTGGTTATTTCGGCTAACAGCGGCAGCATAATCAAATCGCTTTCGGCAAACAATGGTTCACTGAGAATAGTTTAACTCACCTTGCGCCAAAACCTATCCGACATGTGTCGTATCCTCGCCGACCCTCGCAAAACACTTGCTGCCGGTTAATGCTCCTTCGCCGATGGCAGCGCCAGTCGCATGCAAACAGTGGTGCCCTTTCCGGGTTGGGATTTCAATTCCCCGCTACCCCCCATTCGCGCCAGGCGTTCTGGAATGTTTCTCAGCCCATGACCGGCATCGCTGGCGGCGGTGAGATCAAACCCACAGCCGTTGTCAATGATGTCGATTTCCAGAAGCTGGTGCTCGGCGCGCAGATGAAACTCGACTTCCGTGGCCTGGGAATGCTGCACGATGTTATGTAGTGTCTCCTTGACCGCCAGAAACAGTTCATGGCGCGTCCGGCCCTCCAGTGTGGTGGCGGGCAAAGTGACAGGGATTCTGAACCGGCTGGTAATTCCGGCGCTCGCCAGGTAATCCGCTGCGTAGCTGCTGAGATAATCGGCCAGGGACTGGAGCGAATTAGCCTCCGGATCCACCGCCCAAACAATCACGTCCAGCGCCGAAACCAGATTGTGCGCCTTTTGTGAGATTCCGTGGAAGAGGGTGGACAGCCGGTTGTCCGCCACTTGGGCTCTCAAGCCCGTGCTGGCCATGACCCGGATTTCCGTGAGACTGGAACCCAGATCGTCGTGCAAGTCGCGGGCGATACGAGATCGCTCAAACTCCAAAGCGCGCTCGCGCTCGGCTCGTTCGCGGCGGGTATGCTCGCGCTCCAGCAGTATGGTGCGCTGCTCGACTTTGCGGCGCAATTGCGTGATCCAGAGTGCTGCCGCGGCCAGCACCGTGAGCAGCGCCGCGACTGCGAACAACAACCGCCGCAAGTTCCACCAGGGAGGGCGTTGAAGTAATTGGATATCCGCTCTGGAGTTTAACAATAATTCAAATGCGCCAAGTTCTTTGTTTTGACTCCGATCCGGCGTTGCGTAAACCCCGGTCAATCGCAATCGGCTGTCCAATGGAAAGTCGTCCGCCAGGTTATCCGCCGAGTTCACGACTGCGCGGTAGTTGCGCAACGCGGTTTGCAGCTCAAGCACCCAATTGATGCCCGCATTATGGAGACCGATCAATCTCGCATCCGCCTGCACTCGTAGCGCTTCCAGATCGGCCGCTGGATTCGCGGGGTCGGGCCATGGTACTGGCGAAGGCAGCGGTGCTGACCCTGTTTTGCGGGCGACGGCTTCGTGCAATACAGGCGAAGGTCCGCTGACATCGGGAATGCCAACCACATCAACCAGATCCCCCGCGCGCAGATCCGTGGTCGTGGTTGGGCGAAAGCGCAGGCCTTTGCCTTCCTGCATGAGAAAAATCTCCCCGTCATCCACATGGACCACCTGGCCGGAAACTTTGACGCGCTGGAAACCGCTGGCATGCAAGTCGAAACGGAGCAGATCGGTGATGGTCTTGGCTGGGGCGGAAAACGGTTCGTCCGAGGGGAGTTGGTCCACCTCAATGTTGGCATTGCTAATCTTGATTTCACCCACGCGAACTTGACGGGTTTGCGAGTCCCATTCCGCCAGCAGGCAGCCCCGAATCCGGACCAGCGTGTTTTGCAACTGGCTCAGTAGCTGCGTCCCAGTGTTATGGACCTCAATGTTGATTTTTCCGCCATCCGTCAGCAAGGTCAGGTTATTACTCGAAACGGCGGTAATGATGCCGCGCACTTCCGCATATTGGCAATCGAGGCTGCCGCTGATGAGTTGGTTCCAGTTGGGCCGTGCCGGTACCGGCATCTGGCCGCGCCCCAGCACTCGAAGCGTTTTTGCCGTGATAACCGGCGCAAAATCACCCGCAGCCGTCACGCCGGTGATGTCCACGAAATCGCCAACCTCCAAGCCATCTTGATAGGAAGAGTCAAAGTTAAAAAACACCCCGCGGGTATCGTCCTGCACCGCGGCCCCCTGCCATTCCACCTGACAGGTGATCACGCCACGCACGTGCACCGGATACTGGCGCGCCGCTTCGCTGACCGTCAGTTGCTGGACTTGCGCGGCCGTGGTGAGCGTGGGCAGCAACCCGGGCGCGCTCACCAGGGGACGGCAAAAGGCCGGATTGATCTCCGGCCCAGATCCACAGATAACCCGGTTCCCAAGCACTTCTAACAGGCTGCCGTTGGTAAAATTTTCCGGATTTACTGGCCGTACCGTGATAGCGGAAGTTCCGTCATCCAGAATAAATCCACCATCGGGTTGTTGTTGTGCCATCCGTCCGCTGAGATGGGCAATAAAATCTCCCGGCTGGCTTGGGCGGACACTGTTGATCCGGCTCAGGGGATATTTGTCCCATTGATCGGCCGCAAGATCCCGGACTTGGAAATTCTCCGGACCCACCACCGACATCATACCGAAAAGGTTCTCGCCGTTCAGCCCCACGAGTCGCCGCAGCACGCCGGTGGCCAGCACATTGGCGTTGAGCAGCAGTGAGGGACTGATACCGCTGGAATTGGGCAGCCAGAGGCGGATGACATGGTCTCCCGCCTGCACCTCCAAATCGAGGCCATCCACTCGCTGGCCGGCAAAGACGACGCGCCCGCTGATCGTGGACCACTCGCCGCTATGCGCGGAAGCCGTGGCGGATTCAAAGGCCGGTGGCTGGGCTGCAGGCGGGGAGTTTGATGCCAGGATTTCAATATCAGGGTCGAAATCCCCAACATAAAGCTCACTCCCGTCATCAGATCGCACGGTGAAAACATAATTGCCCGTTTGGGGAACAAGTAGCTGCCCCCGGAATTGCATCGCTACGTACTCCTGCGGGTCGCGCAGGCCGATATCAAAATTGGTCGCCGTGCCTGACACGGTTGCCCATCGGTGACGCACTTCGTCCAAGGTGGCCGGAGTTTCGTCGTAACAGAAATACTTCAACCCCTGAACCCGGCTAAGGGCTCCGGGCACATCGGCGGGATCAAAATAGAGCGCATCTGAAGCAAGGGGGCGAACGTCGAAACCCGGACCGGCCCAACTCACTTCAAGTTCGGCGGGATTCCTGGCATTAAAATAAAACAGCTGAATCGGCTGCAGACCTGCCTCCAAATAGATGCTACCCGATTTTTCCCGAACGGGATGAATGCCACCCACGTCCACCACCGGCGGGGCGGTCAGCGCCACGGAACCCAGACGGCGGATCAAGCCGCAATTGGTTGCCGAAATCAGCAAAGTTTCGCCAGGGTAATATTGGCGGGGTGAAAAATCCCACTCACACACCTCGGCACCCGAATTGTCCCGCAGGGCCAGTGTGCCGGCTGCCGGGTCCACCGCGCAAACCTCCGCCTGCAGTTCCAAGTCACACGTTTCACGCTGTTTTGACTCCACGGCCAACCGCAGTGTTTGAAGGTTGGTCACGATCAGCCGAGGGATCTCTTGTGCCCGGGCAGCAAGCGCGAACACGAGCAGCACAATGACCACAAAAATCATGGTTTTGCAGAAGCCCACAGGATCGACTCGACGGAGGCCCGGAGAGGTCATCGGCAAAGGATAGCCCAGGCGTGGCAAAGAGGCCAGTCCGGCCTTTGAAACATGGCGTGAAGGACCATCGGACACATGTCGTATATCTTTAATCCCAAAAAAGGGTATGATGTACTTAATTCAATCACCCAGAACTCGCATGAGTTTAGCGAAACATTCCGTCATGGAAGCGAACAACATTATGGCAGACAGTTCGATTTTAATCTCTCAATTACAAGCCAGTCCAAGCCACCGGCGCCGTCACAACAAAGCCTTCACCCTGATCGAGTTGCTGGTTGTGATCGCAATTATCGCCATTCTGGCTGCCATGCTTTTGCCTGCATTGGCAAAATCCAAGTTCAGGGCAAAAGTGATCAATTGCACAAGTAATTATAAGCAATGGGGTATCATGGCCAATGTTTATGCCAATGATGATTCCCAATCAAGATTGCCACGTTTTGATGCAATTGGAGCCGGAAGTGATGCTTGGGATGTCGGCACCAATATGTGTCCAACGCTGTCGCAATATGGAATGACGGTGCCGATGTGGTTTTGTCCCGTAAGGCCAAACGAGTTTAGCGACGGCACAGTGAACAGTGCGGATGGCTATTTTTATTCGCAAACGCATCGGCATATCCTCAACACCACCGATCTCCAAGAGTATTTAATCCGTGCTTTTGGAGGTAAGTGGGCTCTGATTAATCATGACTGGTGGGTGCCGCGAAGCAATAACGGACAGGCCAGCGGCTTGTATCCCGTGCCGAACGGCAACAATACCCCTGACGGTCTAAATGACAAGCCTTGGCCCGTCAAAACCTCGGACGTGACTGTGTCGGTGCAACCCATGATCAGCGATTACTGCCCGGTGCAGAATCAATCCAGCTATCCAATCACAGCGATAACATCTGGATGTCATTTCTATGACGGAAGCTTGTCATCAATTAATCTTGGCTTTGCTGACGGGCATGTCGAACTTCACAACAAAAATAATATCCAGTATCGATATGATGGTGCTTTCGCCACGTATTACTGACCTTTCCTTGAGTAAATAGTAGTGATAAACAAAAAATCAACCAAACCAAAACCATAAATACAATGAAAACAAAAAATAGAATCATGTGTAGCGCGTTTGCCTTGGTGGCGGCTGTGCTGCTCAACACCGGCCCAGCCCGCGCTCAGACAACGAACTTGATAATATATAATTTTAATACCAACCAAGTTAGCCAGAATTCCAGTTTCCCTTTCGGTGGTGCTTATCAGGGCTGGGGCAACTGGTTTGGCAGCGCATTCCAGTCGGTTGCCTGGGATCCCACGACGGATTCCAGCAACAATCCCAACTCTGGGTCGATCAAAGTGAGCGCGTATTTTGACCCTCCGAACTCCAGCACTTATTACCAATACGTCTTGTTTGATGGGTTTTTCAGCGAGAATCTGGACATGTTTGATTATTTCACAAACATTTCATTTGATATCAAGTTTGATCCCACCTCCTGCACGCGAACCAACGCCGACGGCACGGTTGACTTTGGCGCGATGCGATTCGGCTGCTTTGACAATTATAATCAGGATTGGATTTACTATTTTGCCATCCCGGCAACCAATGGATTGGGGCAGCCCAACACCAACTGGACCCACGTTAGCATTCCGATAGATCAGAAAAACACATTTGCTTTTTGGCCCAACTTGGTGACATTGAGCGGGCTCCTGCTCGGAGAGGATGCGAGCGGAGGAGGCAATCTAGGCAATGCTATTAGCGTCGGCGGCATCCCCTTAAGTCCGGCTGGAGCCGAACCCACTTCCGGCAATACCAACCAGATTGGCACTCAATTATATTGGGTCGATAACATTCAGGTAATTGGACCGGTTGGCGGGGTGGTTCATCCTCCTCCGACGATGTCAGTAGCGAAAACCACCCGAGCCTTGCGTGCTTTCATGGGATCCGCCAGCATTTATGCCCGTTCCCAACTTACTACGGTAAGTGCCAATGAATCCTGGATTGGAGGCAGTTTTCCCGTAACCTACTCGTTTAAACTTTTGGACTTTCCAAATGTTAATCAAATACAAACCCACTTGGAGATAATTCCGGGACCCGCCTACACCGGCAATACCGGAGCAGATTATGGCAACACAAATTGCCTCTGGCTTCAAATTCTGAGCGACGGCAATGGCGGCTATACTGCCGATGTTTCATGGAAAACAAACAACCCAAATAATAATCCGAACCACACCGAACTGAGCATCGCCAGCACAAACTCGCCTGCTGGAACGTGGACTTTGACATTTAACAGCGCCACATCCGGCACCCTGAGCGGACCGGGCACCAATAATGTTGCCTTTACCATAAACGATCCAAATGTAGCCAATGACTTTGGCAATCCTGCGACCCTTGTGGTCGGAAACCAACCCAATGGGGTAACCGGCGGCGAGGGCTTGCCGACCGATTACGCCAGCATAACGGTGTCGGGCACCTCGCAAGCCATCGCGGATAATTTCACGACTGCCAGCAGCCTTGATCCGCTCTGGACCACCGCCAATTGCGATGATCCCACAACCGTGCAGCTCATCACTTCTAATGAACCATATTGGGTGTATTGGACGGTTCCGGACCGCGGCTACGGATTGGGCGTGGCCACGAATGTAACGACTGCCCCGCTTATGTTGCCACAATACTACAATGGGTATTTTGACGATCCGATCCTGATTAGTAATGGAAAACTTCGCTGGGCATTGATACCGTCAGACTGTTTGCCCACGGCGGATGGCCAGCCCCAAAACGGGCAGCCGCTTGCGCCAAACGCCTTTTTCAGGCTTTCTGATCCGGCGCCCGCTAACTAAGCGGGGCATCAACGTCAGACCAGTTCACTGCTCCGCGCGACTTTCGTCGCGCGGAGCTTTTTTTAGACCCAACAAAAAGGATTACCACTGGACAAAGTCTTTACCATGCCATAAGATGGCTATTATCTGAGATCTTTTAAGTTTGCTTTCCTTCCACCAACCAATAATCCCTCGCTTAACTTCGACGCCCGCCAATGCATATGATCAACCTTTTTAACTTTTCATCTCTTGCCAGAATGATTTCCCGCGGCACCCTCCTGTTAGGCATCCTGCTTTCAGCCCAAATCGGCAAAGCCCAAAACCTTCTAACCCGCCCCGGATTTGAAATCACCAACACCAGTGGCTGGTATGCTTTTGACTCAGCCACAATCTCCTTGGAGACTGGTGTGGTCCATTCCGGCACTTATGCCGCCATAGTCAGCCAGCGTACCGCAGCGAATGCGGGTATTGCACAATCGCTGCTAAAAGCATTACAAAACGACCACTTTTATAACCATTCGGCCCGGGTACGATTGGCTGCCGGAACAAACCATGAGATGCATAAATGAAATCCTTGTTATACCAATTTCCGCTCCACTCCTGGCTGCTACTTTTCTTTTGCATGCCCCTCGTAGCACAATCCGTTTACGTGGTCGATGCTTTTGCTCCGGGAGGTTCCGGAGGCTATAGTTACGCGAACGGCCAGATTGGAGAGGTCTGGGGCAACTGGTTCGGCGGCGCTCTGGATTCCATCACGTGGGATTCTTCTTCCGACGCCAGTAATGATCCTAATTCAGGCTCGATCAAAATCGTGGCAAGTTTTAACCTCAACGATTACGGACAATATGTGCTTTTTAATGGTTTGACAGCTTTTAATCTGAGCGCGTTGCAGTATACCAATCTTCAATTTGACATTCGCTATGCGGCTACCTCAGCGTTGCGCACAAATGGCAACGGCTCAACCGATTTTGGATTCATGCAAGTAGGCACAAGGACTTCTGATGACCAGCAGGATTATTTCTACGGTTTCGCAGTGCCCGCGAAAACTCCCATTGGTCAAGCTAATACCAATTGGATACACATAAGCATCCCCCTGAGCTCGGTGTCAGACACAAATTTGTTGTTTATCCCGGATGTGCTGTTTCACACGATCAACACTTATTACGGGAACACTTTGAATGGAACTCAAACGTTCTGGCTGGATAATATCCAATTCGTCGGCCCCTCGCTGGTATTGACGGGGGCGTGCAGCGTGGATTGGAATAATGTGCACCAGCGAATCGACGGTTTTGGCGCCTCCTCTGCCTGGGACGGCAGCACATGGAGTTCAGCGGAGGCTGATTTGTTTTTCTCCACGAACACAGGCTGCGGGCTGTCCCTTTTGCGCAACCGAATTGCGCCGGACGGGACCACGGTGGAAAGCAGCATCATGCAGGCGGCCCAGACCCGCGGCGCTATTGCCTGGAGCACCCCATGGAGTCCGCCATCGATTTACAAGAACACCAATTCTGTAAATGGAGGAGCTTTTGTTTCCAGCCCAGCCAATTATAGCGGCTATGCCGCCCAACTGGCCGGTTACGTGGTCAATATGCAAACCAGGTACGGGATCACCATTTCTGGCATCTCGCTTCAGAATGAGCCGGATGTTTCCACCACATATGAATCCTGCTTATGGACTTCCCAGCAGTTTCACGATTTTATTCCCTATCTCGCCGCGGCACTCGCCTCAAGCAATGTTGCCTCCACGAGGATTTTGCTGCCTGAGGACGAACATTGGCAATGGAACCTAGCCACCAACAGCATGGACGATCCCGCCACTTCAAACTTGGTCGGCGTGCTTGCGGCCCATAATTACGGCACCACGGCCGCCCCGGTGACCCAATTCGGCACCTCATGCCCAAAACCAGTTTGGGAGACCGAACATTATTTTGGCACGGACGATAGCATTACCAACGGGGTCGCGTTGGCGGAGGAGATTCATTCATTCATGACGGTGGCCAATGCCAACGCGTACCATTATTGGTGGTTGGAAGGCAGCGGCAACGGTTCGCTGGTCGGCAATTCATGGACGACGCCGGCGAAACGCATTTTCGTCATGGGCAACTACAGCCGGTTTGTACGCCCGGATTTTTATCGGATCGACGTGGCCAATGCAACCGCAGGGTTGGTCAGCGCCTACAAAGATCCAGGCTCATCCGCATTCGCGATTGTGGCTGTGAATGACAATCCAAATGACATTTACCAGACATTCAATTTGACGAATTTTGGAGCCACTCAAATTACTCCCTGGATCACTTCCAGCCAATATTCTCTGACCCAACTGACGTCCGTGGTGATTACGAATGTCGCGGCTTCCGGAAACCTGGCCTCATTTGCCTATGACCTGCCTGCCGATAGCGTGGTTACCTTCGTCGGAAGCGCATTGCAACCGCCGTCCTTCGTTCCGATTGGCATCCAGAGCGTCAACGCCGGAATCAACGTCGTCGTTACCAATTCGATTATTGATCCCAACCAGCCTGCCCAGACCTGGGTTTTTAGTCTCTTGAATGGCCCCACCAATAGTAACATTAATTCCGCAAATGGTGTGTTCAGCTGGCGTCCGCAGGTCAACCAGGCAGGCTCAACCAATGTGGTGGCCGTCCTGACCAGCGCATCAGCGCTTCCGCAACTCGCCGCGACCAATCAATTTCAGATTGTGGTGAACTCGTTGAATCCCCTTCCCTGCTTGGCGGCGGCTCTCTCCGGGACTGGACTTACGCTTACAGTCAGCGGGCCTGCGGGACCGGATTACTCTGTTCTGAGTTCGACTAATCCGGCTGTGTCGAATTCCTGGAGCATACTTTTTTTTACCAACTCACCCAGCTTGCCTTTTGTCTGGCAAACTTTAAATGTTCCCAATTATCCCCAACAATTCTTTAAGCTTCAACTGGGACCTTAGCAACTTTATGTGAAGGAACGCCTGCCTCTGATGATTGCCAATTGTAAAAATGTCCGGATTCAAGGTCTCATATGATCCTGAGTTACCATTGCCCGGCTGCGACCATCTTTATACGACTAGCAGGTTGTTGAAAATCGATGTTTTAATTTGAAACCAACGTTGAAACTGTAGCGTCAAACAGGCATGCGTGGAAAACCCCAAGCCCAGCCGGACTTTTTGACGGTCATCAACCTTAATCAATGC